>JACKZZ010024324.1_pt1 | contig 17779 bp, 13 predicted proteins | sample 8027871 | NCBI WGS metagenome assembly JACKZZ01 (sample SAMN15724774, study PRJNA655200) | protist metagenome | isolation source: fluorescence activated cell sorting (FACS) single amplified genomes of... | place: USA: West Boothbay Harbor, Gulf of Maine | collected 2000-07-19
AGCACGAACACGAGACCCTGCTGACCTGGCATCCGCAAGGGAAGGAGATCGCTGCTAGGTATAGTAGTGCTTCGGCATTTTTTTCTCAAGTGTCGTTCTGCTGGATCGTGCTTGTGGTTTGCGTGTGAAGTGGACGAGCAGCTGTTTTCTAATGTGGAACGAGATAGAGCTCCTAAATTTTATCGAAAAAGAAAATGTGTCAAATGTCTCTCTGATCGCGACCACTACAGTCTCGATCCGAGTTACGCGGAGCGCCAAACACTGAACCGGGCATATGCGGATTATGCAAAGAAAAAAGTGTTGCAGTTACACGCATAGGTCGTTATGCAGGCCATGCATAAGCAAGACAGAAAATAGCCTTGGTCATGCCAAAAATGCTTGTCACCCTCAATTCATACATACGTGTTTTCCCTTACATTCTCTGCAGCATTTCCATTTTGAATTTTCGCTGGCATGCAGGGAAAATCTGTGTTGCTGAAGTTGCAACTACAAATGTGCAACTGTAACACTGTTTCATCGGGATACCGATAGCCTGGGTTCCCTTGCGCACAAGGGACGCACGGAGGCCATCGTGCGTGTGTCCAAGATGAAGGGTAAGGCCCACGTACTCGCCAAACATGTAGCCGGAAGTCCGCTCCGGCGTAGAAGCGGGGCCAGTAACGCGTCCTCACCGGGCGGGGGGAAGTGATGGAATTATGGCGGCTAGTGCGAGCAATGTTCTTGTTCGAACGTAGGAGCAAAGCAAAATGCAAACGACGATGTGGTCAGGGTTACGACCTCGTCTGAAAAATAAATGAAAATTAACCTCGAATTCGAAAATGTAAAATCTATACCTCATCCGTCATACCTTTACCTTTTCAAAACAACGTAGAGAGCCTCTGAATTCTTCAGCCAAGGCAACGTTTTCACCTTATTTCATTTCAAGACAAAAGCAAAAACAGACCAGACAACAGCAAGCAGACGTGTCTTATGTCTGGAAATCATTGACAAATCTTCCTTTTTGAAACATCCTTATAAGCAAAAGCACAAACAAGCACAAGCTCATGTAGCTGTGGATAGAAGCAAATAAGATTGAATTAGCACCAGCACTAATTGAAATTTCCTGTACACACCAGTCTCAACTTGCGAACACTTTTTGTACAATCATCCTACTTTTCCTTCGGTATTTCATCTGCATCGCGAATTGCTGTTGCCAGTGCAACATCCAACAAGGACAGAGGTCATGCAACAACCTGCAAGGAGAAGGACACCAGAATCGTAAGCAGAAGTACCTGACGAGAACGGAAGAGAAGTTTGGAAAGAAAGCACATCGCAATTATACGGGCGAGGCTGTCGGAAGACCGTGCCACCGCTACAACTACTTCCACGCACCTAAGAGTCCTCCGCGTTTCTTTCTACTCGGATATTGTCACAGACGCAACTTGCAGATGAAGTCTGTAGATGTAGTGCTGCGCCAGATGAAGTTGATAGAAACAGCACCACGTCTAATATAATTTTGAGCGCTAGACCTAGAGCACTTGAGTGAAAAAAAGGAGGGACACGGAGAGATGCGTACTATGGTTGCCGCTGATTTGCAGAGACGGCGTACTATTAAAGACAAAGACGAGGATTCACTTCGGAGGTCGACGGCGAGGTCAACAAGAGCAAGAGGCACAACTACTCCTGCTGTAGTAGGCATGATTCTCTACTGCAAGCGCGAAAGCAAAACAGCCATAATTCGAGAAAATCAAGATAAGTTGAAGTTCAAACTACAGGACAACATCATTTAAAAATCAAAATGACGGACCCCGAGCACATCTCTCCCAATGTGCTGAAAAACTACGATGTGCTTGGGAAAGTGTCCCGCGGCAATTACGGGCTCGTGTGGCGGGCGAAAGCGTTTGCGACGGGGGAAAAAAAGTACGCGATTAAGCGGGTCATTAATGCTTTCAAGAACGCCGTGGACGCGCAGAGGACGTATCGGGAGATCACACTGCTGTTGGAGCTGAACGGCCACGCGAACATCGTGGAGATTTTTGATGTTGTCAAGGTACAGAATGAATTGAATGTTAATACCGCTTTATTGTCACCTTATGCGGCAAGAATGTACCATGCAAGATTTTTGAAGAAGTTTTTTCAACACATCAGCGCGAAGATTTACAACTACACATACGTACAGGATTACTACGACTTGGACATCTACGTTGTCCTCGAGTACATGCCCGCAACGCTCGCGAACATTCTGAAAAACACGCGCCTGTCCGACGTCCAGCTTTCCTTCATGATCTACCAAACCCTGCGCGCGTTGCTCTACATCCACACGGGGGGCATCGTCCATCGCGATTTGAAGCCCCAGAACATTCTGATTAACGCGGACTGTCGCTTGAAAATCTGCGACTTTGGGTTAGCGCGAACGCTGTACGAGTCCCCGGAAGACGAGGTGACGCTGCGGCGCCAGCGGCAGGCCGCGGCGCTGAAGTCCACGCATGCGCGCTTGTCCGACGATGACAACGAAAACCAAAAGGAGCGGATGGAGCCGCAGTACCAGATTGAGGAAGAGGGGTTTTTGTCCAACTACATCGCGAGCCGGTGGTACCGGGCGCCGGAGGTGATGCTCGGGTCAACCACGTACGACTTCTCCTTCGACATGTGGGCGGCGGGGTGCGTGTTCGCGGAGATGTATCTGCCGAATCCGTTGTTCAAAGGTAAGAGTTGATTCTCAGCCTGTTATGCAAAAATGTTGTGACTAATATATGCGAGTTGATCTTGATGAGAAATGATCTATATCTATGACATTCTTCACACCCGCAGGTACCTGCATGTTCACGCAGCTGGAGGCGATTTACCTGCATCTGGGAAAACCCGACCGGTTTGACATTATGACGATGGACGCGCCGTACGCCGAGCAGATGTTCGAAGCGACCTTGGTGAACAAGAAGGAGCCCCTGTCCTCGCTGTTCCTACCCCGCCAAGTCCCGGTTTCCAACGTGCCCAACTGCCCCACGGTGACGGAGAACCCGACCGTGGCGGAAAATCCGGAGGAGTTGTTGGATTTTCTGGAATTGCTCCTCCTTTGGTCCCCCCCGAAGCGTATGACGGCGGAGGAGGCCATACGACACCCTTTCGTCTCCGCATACCACAATCCGGATGACGAACCGCGGTTCCGGGAGCCGCTGGAGCTGCCCCTCGCGGATGACTGTCTCTTCACGGTGAATGATTACCGAGACCGGATTTATGCGGACGTGCTGCAGATTCCGCGGGCGGTGACACGGGTTGCGGATAAGGAGGTGGAGTTGCACCAACAACGGGTGGCGGACAAGTTGTTGCAGGAGGAAGAGGAGGCGGATGAGGACTAGAAGACATGAATTTGTCTTGCGCCTCCGGCCCTGGCAAGCGATCTCGATTTTTTGCCTAGTAGACTGCTCGAGATCAGCAGGAGCACTGCTCTTGCGAGACGAAGCTGGTCGTCCTGCTCCTGGTATTGCTGCGCAAGAATGGTGGTCTTGAACAAGCCGGCGGCAAGGGATTGAGAACCACAACGACAACCGAATCGAGAATGGATCCGGAGCGAGAGCACGCTTGCGGCGCAGCGTGGACCGATCCCAGCAACCACGACGACAAGACCCCGGGTGAGATCCGATTGTATCGGGTAGGCAGTAGTTGCACCAGCGGAGGAGGAAGAGCGGAGCTAGTTGGTGTTGTGTGTTTACCGGAACTCCAACTCGCGGAGACAGAGCAGGGCATTGCCTGAGCCTGGCAAGGTGCTGAAAGAATCATGCCATGAATTTCCCCCGGAAATCATGATCAATCTTCGAACTACTCAACTTGCGAAAATTGCGGGTCTTGAAGACCACGTGCTGGCTTTGTGCGTGTCAGAGGCTCGATAATGTTGTAGTTGCGACCAAGAAGCGAGAACAATCCAAGGAATAAAAAGTACAAAAAAGAGAAGAATCCGACGAGCAGAAAATGAAAAAAAGCTTCATTATCTTTGTCTGCCTTCGGTTCGGGCGGCGTTGTGGTTCGTGTACCTGTTCTGCTGATGAAGCCGCACCTTAGGAGAAGCCCCGGGTCGGGGATTTTCTGCAGAGCTGATGGCCGCACAGATGATGAGGAAGGCGAGCGGATAGCACCTACATACAAGTTCTTCTCGTTGACGTCTCAATTCATGGAAATGAAAGATGAGCACCTTCTGCGTTCACCTTAGCATTCCACGATTCTAAGGCAAAGCTGAGATGTATTGAGACAAAGAGCTTGTTTTATAGAAAATGGAAATCGAGAGGATTACAGTAGTTGATTTTTGACTAAGGCACTTACCTTCGTCGAGCGGATTCTAAAACTAAGACACGCTGAAAAAAAATCATGCCGCGGTTAATGGAGGAGTTGATCCGCAAGCGCGCGGAGCACAACGACGGTATTCTCCCGGATTTGGAAGAAATCGCATTGCACCAGGAGGAGATCGAGAAAATTGAGTCCTTGGAACAATGCTGCCGGCACTTGAAGATTTTGCTCTTGCAGCACAACGCGATCTCGAAGATGGAGAACTTGGGCAAGCTGAAGGAGCTGGAATACCTGAATTTGTCACTCAACAACGTCTCCAAGATCGAAAACATCGAGGGCTGCGAGTCGCTGAAAAAGTTGGACATGACCTTGAATTTCGTCGATTTCGACGAACTACAGGAGTCGCTGGAGTGTATGGAGGGCTTGGAATTTCTGGAAGACCTGTACCTGCTGGGTAACCCGTGCACCGATTTCCCGGGGTATCGGAGCTATGTCGCGGCCAAATTGCCGCAACTGCAGCAACTGGATGGTATAAGTGGTTTTAGTATAATCGCACAGTAATTCCTTGCTACAACATAATATTGCATCGCAACAACATTTTCCTGTGCATGAATGCATGACAAACCTAATGCAACCGCGATTGCGCCGCGATCGAAGCCATCGTTATTCAGGTAAGCCTATCGCCCCGCAGGACAAGATCCAGGCCGCGCAAGAGCTGCCAGTGTGGGAACAGCTGGTGCTGAAAAAAGCCGCGGAGGTTGCGGAGGACAAACGGCAGAAGAAAGAATCCGGCTACGTCCCCCCGGAAACGGCCCATGCACCGGAGACCAGGCTGCAGATGGCTCGGGATCTGGCGGCCCAGAAGGCAGAGAAGGAGAAAAACGAGAAGCGCCGAACCGGAACGGAAAAAAAGGAGGCAAGAGAGATACCGGGCGCGTATACGGCCAGAGGGGACATCAGGCAGTGCAACGAAGGTACAACATTTTTTGAAATCAGCATTGAGACCAAGATTAACATGCTGCCAAACTACGCAAGTAACAAGTGCCTACACCTCGACGTTGAGGTCGACTCGCGTCTACAGCATGACAAGCTGCGCAGCGGTGCAAACAAATAACGCGGATTTTTTCTATCGCATCCTTCCACATCCACACTACAGGCAAATACCGATTTCAAATGGACGAGGAAAAAACCGAAGTGGTGTTTGAGCTGGAGACGCCAAAGCATCTCGAAACCGGTCTGATAGACGTGGACGTGAACCCATGGTAAAAACAAAAAGTAAAATTGCCTTAATTGTCATGCGTCGTTTCGCAATTACAATTTGCATGACCATAATGTTTGTCTCTTTTGGGTGTTTTGGGCAGCTTGGTCCGCAAGATGAGCATCAGCAGAAGTCTCGACCAAACACTTCTAAAAGGTACATCCGCGTGATTTGCAAGGAAAAACTGACCCAGTTGAAGCTTCCCGAGGAAGTCAACGTCTCTGAAACGACCGTGCAGCGGAGTAAGACGACCGGATTTCTGAAGATTAAAATGCCCAAGGCAAATTCCCAACTCTCCAAAGCGGGCGAGGAAGGAACAAGCGGATGGGGAACTTCCTCTTCCTCGTCGAGCAAGAACAAGTCGACCGAGCCGGAGCTGCAGCCGTTGCAACCAGAGGGTAACGAGGAAGAGAATGCACCAGGTGCGAAAGGCGCGAGTACCGCTGCGGGCACCGGGTTGTCGAGTGACGAAAACTCGAAGCGTATTCCGAGTAAAAACATCCCCACTCCAGAGTTGTCATGCAAATTTGCATGCCAAAAAAGTTTCTCATGCGAAGCCCCATGAGAAGCTTTTTCTAGTCGTGTTTTGGGATTTGTGATGCTAGAAATAGCATGATATGCTAGATCTGTGATGCTGCTGAACTAGCTATAACAGGACTACACTACGAGGACAAACTTGTCATGCGAGACAACCAAAGGTGGCCGATTTGTCTAGCAGATTTTCCTCGTTGACTCTGGTATGGGGACGTTTTTACTCAGGATAAAGCGACGCGTCGACACAACGTCTTTGGTGGACAAACCGAAGGTATGGATTGTAAAAGTGTCTGGGTCTGGAAACTTGTGATGCTGGGTGGCGTATCATGAGGAGGCCACAAGTGCTGGCTCAGCATGACAAGTTTCTGAGCTTCTATATGATGCCTATTCTGCATGACAAACTGCGTTTCTGCATGACAGAAAAGTGGGGCTCTTGAGTAACGTGCATGACAGATTTAAGAGTCATGCCAGACAAGCATGACAAACTTGCATTCTTCCAGACCCAGACATTTTTACAGTTGATAGAAGGGCGGTGAGCAGGGTGAGAAGAAGAAAAAGAAGGCCTACAATTTCAACCTGTTTGAACTACACAGGGATCCGATTCAGAGAAGCGACCACGATAGGACGAAAGGGGGAGGTAGTACGACCACGGGAAAGAAGTCGTCCGCGGAGGTGAGTGATGTAGCGCTGGTGGAGGAGGTGAGATGATACGACTTTGGGGCGTTTGGACGAAAATAGAAGTGGCATCTGTAATTCGTCAGTGAGTATTTCATACTCACTTCCGCTTGTCGTTGTCAAGAAAAAAAAAAACAAAATCGACACGAGTGCAAAGTTTGCAAAGCGAAAACCTGGGTTGCTTTAGCTTTGGAGAGACAACAACGCGATCATGAAAAATGAAGAGTAAATAACTGCGCGAAGAATATCACATGGCTAATTATAATTGCGCGGATATTTTCTGCGAGCGAAAAAAGGGCACTTCTTCGCCTCTTTTTGCAGATGTGTTCTAAGAAAACGCTCTATCTCCGGGTTGCCGCGCCAGTTGGACTCGTGTGCCCTTTCTATTTCGTCTGTACTGTTGTAAGGCCTTCGCTCTTCTCGTCGTGCGCGGGCCTGATTCCATTGCGTTCAGGACAGCCCGACACGACATCGAAAAGTATTTATCCGGAACCAGGAAAGATGGTGATCTGTTTTCTTCCTTTTTGCATGTGTTGCCCCACTCCGACGGACCCCGAGCGTTTGCCGGAGAATCTGCGGCAAATCCCGCTCACTATCGAAGAAAACGTTGGGTATGGAGCATTGTTGCGGCGAGGCGGAATTGTAGTTGAACAAGAAGGTGGTCCTCATGTCCGGAAGAGCTGCATATGTTTGTGTTGGCTCAAGAGGTTTTACTACATTCGTGCGAGTCCGTTCGTCGGCGGTTCCCCACTGGCCGTGGACCTGGAAGTGGTCGAGGACAAAATCTTGAGACAGATTTCCGCAGATTTTCGCAAATTCGAGGGAGTCCTGGAGCGCTCGGCTATCGAGACCATCAATCCCTCGGGAAAGATTTATTTCATCAGGTTTTCCGGCAGCAGGAGCAGCTGTAAAGATAGGGCGGAGTCAGAAACGTGCTTTTCAACCGACTGGGGGCGAGTTGCGGACCAGGTCAAGATGACTGGATTCTTCAACATGCGTTGGAGGGACGCATGTATTGGTCAGTGTTTCATCGTTCGGAGGGACGGAGGTCGTAGTTCCGGGGATCGCGACGACGGTCCCCAACGTGTGTCATTTGCTTCGAGTACGCGTCCGGATCTGGTCGTTGGCGTCCTCGGCGACCGAATCCCGAGTGCTTATTGGCACAACCAAATCGGGCTCGTGGACCGCGCAAAACATCCGGACCGGATCCTGTACTTCAAAGACTTGAGGAAGAGGTGGGAGGCCGTGTTTCCGCAACATATGGGAGCTGTCGAAGACGGGACAGTGATCGACATGGAGGGCATGGGCGACATTGATAATTATGTTGGTGTCACCACAGTCGGCACTCCTGTGTATGCGCATCACAACAAGAATCACAGTATGCTGCATCCAGGCATAGTAGAAACATCGGCGCCAGTACTAGGACAGGATCAGCATCAAATGTCGGCGGGTGTCTCGCGATTTTCGGCTGCACGTTCTTCATAGCAGGCTTGTCCATGGTATGAAGAAGTCGCCCGCGGAGGTGAGTGATGTAGCGCTGGTGGAGGAGGTGAGATGACATTACGACTTTCGGTAAGATGGGCGAAAATCAAAGTGACATCTACAATTCGTCAGTGACTCTTTGATACTCACACAAGAAAATAAGTAACAGACGAAATCGTAATCGACACAACAAATTGCGAAGCCTGCAATGCCAAAACCTGTGTTTCTCTAGCTTTGGAGAGATAGCGACGGAATCATGAAAAATGAAGAAGAAATTGCGCGAACATGAACATTACAGGGCTATGGTGCGGAAATCCTTCGCAAGCGAACGCAAGGCATTTCTTTGCCCCCTCCTGCAGATGCGTTCTGTGAAGTCGTTTGATCTCCGGAAAAATGCCGCGCCAGTTGGACTCGCGCGCCCTTATTCTGTTTGTCATGTAGGTCTTTCGCTCTTGCTTCCGTCGTGCGCGAAGCGAGGGGGAGCGTCTTCCGAGGATCGCTAATCCGTCGAGCGGATTATGCGATTTTCGTTACTTGCTCTTTGTATTGCGTTCAGGTCAGCCCGACGTGACATCGAAAAGTCTTTATCGGGACCCAGAAGAGGTCTAGCTCCAGGCTGTGTATTTTAGCTGCTTTTTTATTTTTTCGTGTTTGAGTTTTTCTCTTTCCTTCATTGATGCATAGATAGTGCATTTTAGCGCCATGGTATACACACGTCACTACACTTATTCGCACTCAAGTTTTTGCTACCTCGAAGCGACATTCGTTGACCTTATTCTCGACTCCTCATAAATATGCTAGTGCTTTTTACCTCTAGTTTCCACCGTTGTTTTTTCTTTATTTTCAATCTTACATAAACATTGTGCTCTGTGGTCGTCCTTGAGGGCCTTGCCAAAAGACAAACGCTTCGGAGCAGTAGCTGCAAAAAAAAATGTCCATCCTAAAACACCTTGACATTCTAAAGCAGGAGTGGCGCATCGTGCTTGCCTCCAGCTCGCCGCGACGCAAGGAAATTTTGGGCGAGCTGCAGCTCCCCTTCGAAGTGATCACTTCCACGGTTGAGGACAACATGTCGGAGGAGGAGCGAAAATCCCTCCGCGATCTCGGTGCGGAGAAATACACGGTGGAGCTGGCAAGGCGGAAGTGCCTTGCCGTCACTGGGAAGGTTCTCGCAGCGCCCTTGAGGAGTCAGGACGACAGGAGAAAGCACGTGCTCGTAATTGCTTCAGACACCTGCATCGAACAGGATATAATAGAAGAGGACACAGGCGATAGTTCTTGTGTACCCGATTATGCAGAAGTTGCACTTCTGCATGAGGGAAGAGCAGAAGGAAAAGCAGGACAAGATAAAGATGGTGCAGATGAACCTCCAGTCGATCCCGATGCGCACGACAGAACAAGGAAAACTGAAAGACAAACAGACCAAAAAACGTCGAAAGCTGTAGAAGATCCTGCTGCTGCTGCACCTGGAGCTGAAGCAAGAACAGGGAGCACATTAATTCCGCCGAGCCTATCTCAGAAGAGGTTATCAACAAGAATCCTGGACAAGCCCGCAAATCCCGACGACGCGGTTCGAACTTTGAAAACATTGCGTGGAAAATCCCATCGTGTTGTCACGGGGGTGGCGCTGTGCTGGATTTTCGCGAATAACCCCCACAACCCAGATTCTAAAGACGTTGCGGTGAGAGACCTCTTCGCGGAGACTACGATTGTGAAATTCAGAAACCTTAGTGATGACGCAATAGAGCGGTATGTTGCCACCGGGGAATCCTTGGACAAAGCCGGGTCGTATGGTATTCAGGGACTTGGTGGTTTGCTCGTTGAAGGCATACAAGGTTGCCATCGGAACGTGATTGGCTTCCCACTGAGTGCAATTTCGGAAAAAATTGCGGGGAGATTGGATGACTATGCGGAGGGGAGGCTCAAAATGCAGTTCAACGTGGACGTGAGACAGCCTGCTGGAGCTTCTTCGTCCTCCGACGCCACCGCAGCCTGCTAGATCTTCGACGCTCAACTACGCTTATCTTCCCCGATGTGTGATCATGCAAGCGACGTCAGCCTGGTTCAATGTTTGATATATGATTTTGATCGCTGCCTACACCCAGTGTAAGTGAAGCAAGCGCGACCAATAAAACGTCACCGAGGTGGTGCTGAAATGTTGCCACCGATACGACCGCGGTAGATAACATGATGAAACCCCGTAGCTGCAGCTGCGTGTTCTGTGTTCGTCCTCAGAGTGCTACGTTTGGACCGAGAGAAATACGAGTATTCAGCTTTAGGAGTGCTAGCACGAGACCTACAGCAAGTTTTGTTGAGCGGAGAGATGATTCAGCATGAACAACCAACAATTAGTTTTAGCGCAAGCAGGAAATGTAGTTTGTATGACTCCGTTTCGCAACGCGACCTCAGGCTGCGACCGATCCAAGAACCAGTCTTTGAGATTCCTTTTTTTGTGTCTCTTTAAGCTTTGCACCGTCGTGAGAGTGCGAGGCTGTTCTCCTTCTTGCTACAGGACTTCCTTGTTTTACATTCCAATACTCCCATGCACAACGTCTGTATGTAAAAAAGCAAACAATTGTTGCTTGTGCACCACTGTCTGAACGCCACTCAGACAGGCTCGATAGACGACATGATCATTGGTTGATCGTTGAGAACTCACGATGTGACTACGGCCGAAGTACAGACTTGCATTGCGTGTAGCATGCGTGTTCGCGTGCGGTGTGTTTGTGTTCTGAGAGCATTCAGCTCGTGCAACTCCTAAGCCTGACAAGGTTCCAAAGTGAATCGATTGATTGAGGTCGTGCATTAGCATCGGGACTCAAGATGCTTCGTCGTCTAAACACGACCTGAGTACATCATCATCTTGTACTGAAATGTGCTCAAACAGGAGCTATGGACATCATCATCATCTGATCATCTTCTGTCCAAACGGGACCAAACAGGATCGAAAACCTTCAAGGAACATCGGGACTACAGTCGTCCAACAACCACACTCATGGAGTTTTTTGCCTGCGTCGGTCGTGCCTATAACTAGATGTGTCAGAGTGCTGCTGTCGAGTCCACCTTCAATCATTTTTGTCGCCTTCATCATCAAGAAAACATGCACCTCCCCTGGATTACCACTTGTTAGCTCGTTTGTTTTGCACATCGTCGTCCAACAGAGTTCGCACAATGTTTCTTGCTTTCCTTGAAAACCCACCTGGAGTCGACGCAGAGGCAGCTACTGAAGCGGAAAGCGAAAGAGGACGAAATCGAAACCACTGCTGGGACGTTTGTAACAACTACTCCTGTCGCGGACCGCACAGGGGAGACCACGGGAGGACGAAAATTTGCAAGGACCACGGGAGTCCTAGAGTAGAACCGCGGCTGCACCAGGGCAGCAGGAGCAACATCCGCAGTACTTCTGCTGCATCTTCTCGGAGCCACTGCGTCGTGAAAGATCACGGAGAAGCGTCGCATCCTTGCAACTTCCTCCGCGAAGAGCATCATGGGAGCCGCGTGCTCGACCGCCAACTTCAAGGCGCTCGCGTTTTCCAGCTTTTTCGTCGTCGTTTGGCAGCTGAGTCTTTCTTCCATTTTTGTGCAGATCCGGAAAATCGCGAGTCTGCCGGTGGAATGGACGCAGCCGTATATGTTCACGGAATGGTCGCATTTACCACACCGGAATTACTACAACAGCAACCACGCGGCGGCAGTGGTCTATTCAGACGGAAAAGAAGAAAAGGCACAACATCTTCATCAAATGTCAAAACAGGACCAAACAGGATCGAAAACCTTCAAGGAACATCGGGACTACAGTCGTCCAACATTCCCCCCCGCAGCAGTTCGAACGTTGGCAAATGGCTACGGCATTACCCAGACCAGGAGAGCCGTACCGGTCTCCGTATCGTCATCGTCGTAGTCGTCATCGAACTCAGGTGAGATCTCGGTCGTGTGGATCAACATGTTGCGCTGTGCCCTCGTGGCTTGCTTCGTCAAAGCATCCGCGCGCTGCAGATGAGTCGGACAAAAGCACAACCGTTTTGCTGCATCCTTCACACGCCACCAACGAAGTGCGTAGTGACGACTCTTTGGCCGTGTCTCCTTCGCGTTAGCAACCGAAATTGCAGACGTGTTGTCACACCATAGACGAAAATCAATTTCGTCGCTGAGCGGGTGGGGGTTGAAGAACTCTAGAAATGAAGCGCCTTCCGTCACAACTAGACTGTCACTAGCTGCGATGTACTCCGCTTCGCTTGTGCTGTACGCTCGCACTGTTTGTCTCGAACTTTTCCACATGATCGGGACTGATCTGTAGTAAACAACAGTGCCGCTGACTGATCTCATGGTGACTGAATCTGATGCGAATGAAGCGTCGCCGAAGGTGTTCGAGTGAGGAAGACGATCACCAACGGGAAGCAAATCCTGATAAATTTTCCGAAATTCCTGTTCCTGTGCCGGGCTGTACGTAGCGCCATCGTCTTTCGTTGCGACGAGATAACGGATTATCTTCTTGATGGCGTTGACCTTTGCGCGTGTTGTTGGTCTACTCACACACCTTGCGAGTGTGTTCACTGGTTGACACACATCCGCCCGACACACACTGACACACCACTGAAGTGCGCCTACAGCTTCACGGAATGGAAATTTGACCACTTTGTCTTCGTTTTCAAGTAGTGCTGCTTCGGAAAACGATGGGGAGGATGCCGGTTTTGCATCCTTAAGACCGAAACGCTCGGCCATTTTCTCGATATAACGACTCATGTTGATTTTGAGTTCGCGAGTTTCTCGGCGGTAGATGAAGTCGCCACCGAGAATGTCCCATCTTTTCCATCCCTCTCCTAGGTCGTCGTAGGGGATGTATTTACCAGGAAACTTCTGCATGACTTTTGCTAACTCCTGATCGAGTTCCTGCTTGTGCGGGCCTGTTCCGACATTGTCATCTACGTAGACTGAAAGCTTGAGGAACTTGTTGGGAACCTTGACACTGGGCTTCTTCCAGAGTCCTGGTTCGTCTTTTGCTTGCTCCCAGCCTAGCGCAAGAAGTTCTTTTTCGTACCGTTTGAACCATGCGCGAGGACTCTGCTTGAGTCCGTAGAGTGCCTTGGCGAGTCGTTTTACGCTGTTCTCGTTGTTCTTGACCCACTGTGGTGGTAGTCGGACATAGACCTCCTCGTCTAATTCCGCATGCAAAAACGCGACGTCGATGTCGTACGGTAACACGTAGTCGCCCTCTGCTGCTGCTTCGGCCATCAGGTATCTGTTACCTGCGAAACTAACTACCGGCGCGTAGATCTCTGTCGTCCCATCGTCCTTGACGAGATTTCCTAGAACTACCGCCCTCGCCTTGTAGGATCCGTCTCGTTTCCTCGTTAGCACCATCGCGATTGGTAAGATTTGTTTTTCCTTTTTCATTTCTTCATCAGTTAACTCTCGCCATACTTTATACGCTTCTTGCTTCAGCTTCTCTCTATCCATCGCCTGTAACCAGGATGGCGCGTCTGGTGCTCGAAGCGCTTCCGCCATGGTGATCATCAGGAATGCCTCTACAAATTGCTCATCTTCTTCCAGGGAATTCAAATCGGCAAAGGCGCAGAAGTTTTCGCGAAATTGAGCTTCAAAATCAGCACGCGTGAAGTGTGCGTCACAAGATGAATGATTATTGCGATTTTTCTGCTTCTTCTTCTGCCTCTTCTCCCTGGGCTTCTTGTCCTTACTTCCTGGCGGTCTGCCACGTCCGCGCCGTACTGGCGGTCCGTAAACAACCTCAGGGCTCGCGTCTTTCCTACCATGCGGGATCACCTCTGACTTTTCCTCTTTCTCATCGTCACTACTATCTTCCTCCTCCGCAGCATCGTGCTTTTGCTCGGCAGGAGGGATCTCCACTACTAAGTCGGAATCTTTACTACGTTTACTGTCTTTGCGCGATGGTGCTTCCGGTGCTGAAGTGTCAACCCCACTCGAGTCACGACCCGCAGGCAGATCCGAGGCACCAGGCTGCGCAACCTGAACCACCGAACCCGGCCCACAGTTCGAACCACAAGCAAGACTAAGCAACTTCTCGTCTGTTACGTAAACGCCCTCGGTTTCTGGTAGTAGTTTGTCGATGTCGGAGATGACGACCTCCTCAACGAACTTCGCATCTCTGCTCTCGATTTCCTGCCAGTTCGTGCCTGCTGCTGTCCTGCTGTCTTTTTGTACTACTCCGAAGAGCCAGGCAGAATTGTTTTTCGAGAGCCCTAGAAATACTGCTTTTCGGTATTTCGGTTGTCCTTTCTGAACCTTTTCGCGTGGCTGTAGCATTACGTAAGCGAGACAGCCGAAACGACGCAGCTGACTCTGCCACTGCTCGCGTTCTTCTCGTAATGCTACTGGTTCACTATTCCTCTTGGGATCAGTTCTACGAAGTCGTGCTTGTAGTGGTGACATGCCGTTATACTCCGGAGCGCGCTTGTACTCTTTTCGTGCAATCCTGTTCCAGACTGCTGCTATGTACTCTCCAGCGTAGCAGTGAAGTCTATGATCGACCCCACAGAGTACAGCTCTGAGATTAGTTCCGAGTGATTGCATGAACCGCTCCGCTACTGCGTTGAGTTGAGGACAGTAGGGAATGCTGTGGTCTTTGTCAACTTCGAGCTGCTGCAACTGTGAAGAATTTTCCTCCGATCGGTAAACTGTGTCATTGTCAGAACGAATGATCCGGATTACTTTCTCCCCGATGAATTCGCCATCTGTTGCTCGTACTTGCGTGACAAGTTTTTGCGCGAGTTCGACGCATTCGTTGCGGTGTCGAACTGGAAAGACCCAAACATGAGCGATTGCGTCACAAATGAAAACTTGGAAGAGTTTGCACCGCCGGATTGATTCCAACGGCATTGGTCCGTAGAAATCAGTGTTGATTTGTCGAAGTGGTGCTGTGCTGCCTTGCGCGGCAAGGGTAGTGGTTCTTTCGTTTTTGCTGCCCTTCTTGCGACCCTTGGTGAGAGCGCATTCTGGACAGTCGCAAGAAGTAGGAAATGGTGCTTCGTGGTTGAAAAGGTGGCACAAACGACGATGTGCTTGCAGCTTTGTCAGCGTTGGCAAAGCTGTGACCGTTGACGCAGACTCCACCTCGTTGCAGAGCATGACGTCTCCGATCTCCCTAGGTTGAAAAACTACCGGCGCGGTTGGTAGTTTGCGCGTTGGGCAATCGACGACCTCGACCCGGCCGCCCGAAACTTGAGATCTAAGATACTGCGACTGGGGCAGGAGATGAACTTCCCAAAGAAGTGCGCGGAGATCTAACGTGCTAACTATTCGATCTAATGGAAGCATTGGGAAGTAGACGCCTACCGTCAGCCCGTATGTGTTAGGCCTGAAAGTTCCGAGAGAACCTAATTGCTGGACTGGTCCGTTAGCTGCGTTGAGTTTCACTCGTGCTGTTTCTTCTACTGATTCGAAATCTGACCTGACGCGGGACAGAGTTCGATTTGCACACGAGTCGATGTAAATGAGTGATGAGGATGATGAAGATGTTGAAGAAGAAGACCGGTGGTGAGTGGCTTCACCCCCCCGGAAATCTTCGACGGTCAGCACGCTTATTCGCGTAAGTAGTGCTGTTGATGGGCCTGCCTCGTCCTGGTAGTCGAAATCTACCGCAGTCCCACCCTCTGAATCAGCAGAAAAATTTTCGCCAAAGTTTGAAAAATTTCCATTCTCCGATAGATTCGGAGCTTCGTCTCACCAGGACCGCTTCTTGGCTTTTCCTTTGTTGTTGTAGTTGTTGTTGTTGTCGTTGGTCTGGTTGTTGTTACCCGTGTTGTTTTTGTTGTTCCCGGTTTTTCCTGCTGCTTCGTCGGCCGCTTTCTTTCTGCACTCGTACTGCGTGTGGTTGTAACCCCAGCAATACCAGCACTGCTTCGGCTTGCCGGTCTTGCCTTTTCCTCCGTACGGGTGCGAACCGTACTGCTGCTTACCGCCCTTGTAATTCTTGCTCTTACCGTAGGTGTAGTACAAGTCGGCCTCTTCGCAGTAGTTGTAGTCGTTATTCGTACTAGAAGATGCAGAAGTAGAGCTGTTCTTATCGAGAGCGTCCTTGATTTGGGATTGGACGTCCTCCAAGGTGACAAAAACAGAGCCTGGCTTGCTTTCGTCCTTGTCTTTTCCAGATTCCGTTTTGTCCCAGTCAACAAGTTCTTTCTCGATTTCTTGCCAGGTCGCTGGTGGTTTTGTTCGTAACCTGCTGACTACGGGATCGAAGCACTTCGGCATTCCGCCGAGAAGCACTGCTCTCATGCGAGATTCCATAATCGGTCCTTCCGGGCAGGTTTCGGGTAACAAGCGAGCAAGACGGAACTTCTCTGCTACCCACGCCTCGAGACCCATTTTCTTCGGGTCCCAATTTTCCTGCGTGAATCTTTGTTCCGTCGTGGTCTTGTCGTACTCGGACTGTGACTCGCCAGCCCACCGCTCTAATTCCGTCAAAAGCTTGATGATATCATTTGCGTTGATACCGTTGCACCGCTGAAGAGCCGCGCCCTTCAGCTGCTTCTTGACCTCTGCACCTAACGCGTGCAGCTTCTTTGTCTGCACGGGGTCCAGATGGATGTCCTTCCCTTTCATCTTTTCGGCAATTTCTTTGGTTACCGAAAGACGCTCTATTTCGCCCTCGACTTTGAATTTCCAGTCTGGATATTCGGTCTTCTGGTCGAGAGTTGGAACCGAAGCGCGAACTACTAAATTTCTAAGCATGGTCTCGGAGAACTGGTCGGATTGAAGCTTGCGCTGCTTCTCGTTCTCGGCTTGTGCGAGACGGGCTTCCTCCTGTTGCTGACGCAACATTTCTTTGTGTCGTCGCTCCGTTGCTTCTTTTTCTTCCTTGTGTCGCTTTTCGTCGTCCTTTTTCTTCTTTTCCGCCGCTTCGCGGTCGGCCGTCGCTCTTTCTTCCGCCGCTTGGCGTGCTTCTTTTTCCGCTTGCATCTGCTCTCGATGCCTTCGCTCCTGCGCGTTGAATTGCTCCTGGAATTGCTGCTGTTGTTGCGCTTGCTGCGCCTGCATCTGCTGTAGCTGCAGTCTGCTTTGCTCCGCCTGCGCCACCATCATCTGGCTGATCACCATCATGATGTTGGTGTTGTCCGCAGCGCCTTGTTGCTGCTGCGCGGCGGTTGAGTTTTGTAATGGGCCTCCGCCCAGATTAGGCAAATTCGATGCGGAATAAGAGCCATTTTGATTGAAATTCAAATTTTGATTTGTATTGAAATTGGATTGATAATTGGCCTGGAATTGCTGTCCTTGTCCACCAGTACTGCTAGCAGCTGCGTGTTGCATTCCACCAAGACCGGTGGGTTGCTGCTGCATCCCGACATTCGGATTTTGCTGTTGCGATTGCAAACCCGCATGCTGCTGCTGCAGCAGTCCATCTCCCATGTCGCCAAGAGAGGTGGTGTCGGGCTGGTGGTGGTCGCTCGCAGCGGGAAAACCCCCGCCAGTACCGGTCGGATCGCCGTCCCCGGTCGCCATGCTGCACCGAGAGATTGGCGATTTTTGTCGTAGTAGCCGTCCGGTTGCGACCCAAAAATTTTTGCGTTCTTATCGCCGAGAGATTTGGCGTTTACT
>JACKZZ010004930.1_pt1 | contig 17773 bp, 17 predicted proteins | sample 8027871 | NCBI WGS metagenome assembly JACKZZ01 (sample SAMN15724774, study PRJNA655200) | protist metagenome | isolation source: fluorescence activated cell sorting (FACS) single amplified genomes of... | place: USA: West Boothbay Harbor, Gulf of Maine | collected 2000-07-19
TAAAATTGAATGTCGCATTAGTTTGTATAGTTTTAGTCTGATCAGCATTTGCGGGCGTTCTAATGTATTAGTTAGCGTAGATGGTACTCATGAAACCGCTAAGTAACGATCTGACTTTTGATAATATCGGTGAAATGCCGATCCTGGTTTTCAACTGATTTTTTTCATATTTGTGGGGAAAGCTGATGGTGGCCAATTTTTCCTTATTTATCATGCATACATTCTCAAACCTTCCTACCCGTTTCTAAACAAACCATACTCCCAATAGTGCACAGTAAACGCAATCTAGATGCCATAAAAGCATATATATACACTTAACTCCAAGGCATCCCCGCTTAGTGCTACACTGCATCCATACATATCCATACAGGCCAGAAGCTACTAAGAAGTGCATCCAACCGAAATAGTACGCACCTTTAACGTTAATGCTTCGAGACGCTCTTCTCGAAACCTAACCATAATCGACGCAGTGTAACTGACCTATATTTAATGGGCGTGTGCGTAAGCACTGTCGATAAGATACTGTTTCGAGCCGGGCAGCGCGGGCGAGATTCAACTACATCTGCTTCTCCTCCTGGGACTGGTTATTACAATCCTGCGGATGAAGAGGGTGCAAAGCGGATTGGATGTGAAGTTGAGGTCCGAGACATATCGCCGGATCTAGTAGAAGAAGGAGAAGAAACACAAACAGCGCCCGGTAATAAGCACAACGAACTCTCAGATGAACCGCCACATAGGAGTAAGGGGGAGCCGAAAGCATCCACCATCACGCTCGATGACTTCCAATATCCCGCAACTATTAGCATACTTGGTGTAGGAGGCTTTGGTCTAGTCACGAGCGTAATCAAACAAAATGGTCCGGATTCTGGGAACACGTATGCCATGAAATCAATGAGCAAGTCTGCACTACTGAAGAGAACATCGGGGTTGTCGAGTGTCACAACGGAATTGCAATGTATGATGGTGTTAAACTCAAGCAGGTTTGTCTGTAAGCTGTACTACGCTTTTCAGGACGAGGAGCGCCTACACATGGTACTAGAGCTGGGCGATCACGGCGATATGCGCAAGATGCTGCGCAGTGCAATGCCCGACGTCCAACCGCCCGCCTTGTCGCATTTCGACGAAACCACGGCCCGATTCTACATAGCGCAGGTACTGCTGGCATTGCAGCACTGTCACGCACTGAACATTCTGCACAGAGGAAAGTAACATTCGAATGTCTTATAGCGATATTTTCTTCTCCTGATAACCACTAATCTGTATGCCTCTCTTCTCCACAGATGTCAAGCCGGAAAATCTGCTGATGACCCACGAGGGAGTCATCAAGCTGACCGACTTTGGCGTGGCCAAAATATTGGACAATGTAGAGCGCTGTAGATCGACGAGCGGTACGCATGGCTACATGCCACCAGAGATTTACAAAGGCGATCACACGCACGGCACGGCGGCGCAGTGGTTCTCTGCCGGAATAACTCTCCACGAATTTGTGGTCGGCCGACGGCCGTTTGAAGCGCAGCGATTGCAGTGCTTTCGTCAGCCTAACAACAGAGACACTCTCGGGCTGGATATCAACCGACACAAATACGGTCACGAATATCCCAACAGAAGCGAGGACGATCAAGCATCTAGTACAAGTAGTAGAGACACGCTGAGCCGCAGTATCAAAGACTTTTTGACGGGATTGCTGCATTTTGATGTGAGAACGCACATTCCGGTTCTGTATGTAATGCGAGGCATTTCCCATGCCATGTACTTCAAGCTTTTTTACGTGATTCCACAATTCTAAACGTCGGGTTCCTCGTTTGTAATGACTGCTTCGAACATAGGCAAATCAGCGACTCGGGTCAAACGGAGGTGTAGCTGAGATGCAGAGGCATCCCTGGTTCAGTCACTTTGACTGGCAGGCACCATTAAACAACAGCTGCACACAGTACATACTGAATCAGCAATTGTCCAAAGCCCGCCACAAACCACCCGTTGGTGATGAGGCTGCGGCTGGACTACAAAAGCATGGAGAGGAGAGTGAACTGGAGGAAGATTGGGAGACGCGATCTTCCACGAGAGGCCGAAGTCGAAGCCACCACTCTCTCTCCCGCCCTCCTCCGCCGTTGGTAGCGATTGCAGCGGCACCAGCAGCCGCCGAAGCCGGCGCTGCGGGAACCCCGACGAACGGAGACCCCATGACTACAGTATTACGCTTGCAACGACAACAGCAACAACAGGAGCTGAAGCAGGAGCAGGAACAGGAGCGAGCACGAGCGGCAGAGGCACTCGCGGATGCGGAGTTGCGCCTCAACTACGCCATGGAAAAGCACTTGCAGTGCACTGTGGAGCCAATCCCTACAACCGATCAACAGCTCTTTGAGAGGTAATATCAAAGTGCATTCATTTACCGCTATAGAATACATTGCCGTCGATACCGTAGTGTCGCTTCAAAATCAGCTCACACATATTTTTACCATCTACATCAGCTACTATTTCGACTGCTACAATCAGAAACACCAGCAGGCTGCCAGACGCACCACATGTAAGCAGCTAAGCAAAGCCATAACCTCCGGCGCTTCCGGATGGGAAAAACGCATAGAAACTGATGCTACAACCAATTCGGTGACCAGTTCTAGTACACGGGCTAGCCCGGCTGGTTTTAACGGCGTTATGGGAACTAAGCCGGCAACCACCGTACGATGGCAGCCGAGGTGTTTCGCTGCTCCGTCTCAGCGAACAGTGAGTGTGTGCGGACATGGATCAAAGAGTCCCTACGGCAGCGCCAGTGCTGACAGTGGCGCTGCTGCTGCTGCTGCTGCTGCTGTTGCTGCAGGTGATGGCGGAGCTGGTGCCAGTGCTAGTGGCGGCGAAACTATGCACGGTACCTCCAACATCGGGGGTCACTTCAGCAGAGCAGCGGCAACAGTGGTACAGCTGAAAGCCGCTACCGGAACACGCGGGCGCCACTAACTTCGCTTGTGTTGCTACTGTTGTTTTTGTAATTGTAACGATTTCGTACGCGCGCTGCCAACCTTCTTAGAATTACAATACCTGAGTTCTTCTGTTGCGTGGATTATTGGCAAAACATATAAGCTATATATATATCAGGGCTTTTTAAAACTTAACATGGTTTGGCTATAAAAAGTGAATTGAAATTTTATGGGTCTATTATACTTACTACGGACATCGTTACTGTTATTAACCAAACACCATGCTGGGCGACTGGTTTGAACAAGATGGGAGGAATGATTTTTACAAAGGTCAGCATTATGGTGGCAGGCGGCAATTCTTGATAAGTAGAGGAGCTCAGAGTTCCAAACAAAAGGCAATTGCAAAAACTCCGACACAGAGGGGTTCATTGGCCACCATAGATTTTGCTAGAAATCCTCCTGCGTATTTGCAGGTGTTTTTACCTCCTGAAGAATTTCGCACTCGAAAACAAGCGCGTAGGATAGCCAAGCTCAGCCAAGATCCATTAATGATTACTGCCACTAAGCAGCTATCGAAGCCTGGTAGTGAGCCCCCACAAAATTTCTTGACATTTGACTTTTCTACATTGCAAAAAAAGCATCGTAAGTTTGAGGAGGATGAAGAGGATGAGGAGGATGAGGAGTTGGAAGAAGAGAAAATGAGAACAGGGAGACCAAGCATTGATTCAAAAGAAGTTACGGCGAAAATAAAGTCTAATTTGACTGTTCCGGACCGAGTTTTGAAGGCCGGTGCGAAAAAAATAAAGAAAATAAATATTCGTCACTTTTTATCTACGGATCCAGGGGATTGGGATGAGACCTCGCGGGCAGGTGTACGTTGTTGGATACATAAGAAATCCAAAGATGTAAGTATCGTGTGTCCATGGTCTCAAGTACACACGGATCGCAAGCCGAAAAAGAAGTCGTCTTTGATTGCATTGCGGCGTTCCTTCGCCCAGGAGAATTCCCCGCTACCATCACTAGGGTCCAATAGTGGTGAGGTGACACCTACGCCCAGAGGGGGCGCTCCGTCACCCAAGGCAGCAGCAGGCAACAATGAGATTGCCGGTGAACGCGTCCTTTGCAGAATAGGTTCTATGAGTATGGATGACCATGAATCCGCGGGTGCGGCGATAGGCCAAATTATACTGCTTCCGCCGTTGCCTCGGCCCTCTGCTAAAGACGCGGAGAGTTCGCGCCCAAACACTGGCATGGTTCGTGCGCTGGGGGAAGGCACGGGCTCATTAGCATACGACTCCTCGGAAGTAAACGATTTGTTTAATATTCTGGATGATATGAGGAAAACGGATAATGCGAGCCCCGGTAAGTCTAAATCAGAGAAAAATAATAATAACAAACGAAAGTAGTGGAGGATTGATATTGAACTGATTGCTGATCAGAATGTGTATTGTATAATATGTCAAGTAAATATACTCACTCTGCTGTAATCAATAATCAAGAACCTCTACTTTGAGTATATGAGTACTTCAGCCGACGAGTTCTAGCAGAGAGTGCATTTGTTTCCCGTTCGTTACAAATTGTAGGTCGCAAAATACGACTACCACGTATTAATGCGAAAAAACAGCTACCTACAATTAATCTGGCTCGCTGCATGCCTCTACTAAAATCCATCTATTTCTAGTGATAAGAACGCTTTCAACTGCTGAGTATTCATGCGACTCGACTGCATAGAATCCCTATTGCGTACAGTCACAGTCCCATCCTTGAGCGTCTCGTAGTCAATGGTCGCACAGAAAGGAGTACCAGACTCGTCAGCGCGACGGTAGCGTTTGCCTATGCTCCCTGCGGCATCATATTCGCAGTTGTACTGCTGAGAGAAAAAAGTATGGAGTTTCTGTGCATATGCAACCAACTTCGGGTTGTTGCTAACCAAAGGAAACACGCCCATCTTGATGGGTGCTATACTTGGATGTAGTGCCAATACTATCCGTTTATCAGCCTTCCCATCGCTTTTGTCTATTTCCTCCACTTTGTACGCCGAAGTAAGGAGGGCGAGAAATACTCTCTCCACCCCAAAGGACGGCTCTATTACATGTGGGATGTACTTGCTGTTGCTCGCCTCGTCGAAGTACTCGCAGTTCTTTCCACTGTGTTTGGCGTGTTGAGCAATATCGAAGTCTCCACGCGCAGCAACGCCCATGAGCTCTTGCTGGCCGAAGGGGAACGCGAAGGTGATGTCAGTGCAGGCCTTTGCATAATGCGCCAGCTTTGCCCGATTTTCTGTGCCGTGCTCGTAGTAGCCCATCAGGCTTTTGTCCACACCGATGCTGCACAACCACTCCCACGACCTCTCCAACCATTGCTGATGGAATTTCTTCCACTCCTCCTCCCCTGGAGGTATGAAATACTCTAATTCCATCTGCTCAAACTCTCTGGAGCGAAATATAAAGTTCCGAGGCGTGATTTCATTTCTAAATGCTTTTCCTATATGGGCAATTCCGAAGGGAATTTTCATGCGGGATGTCTTCTGCACCGACAGAAAGTTAGTAAAAATTCCCTGGGCGGATTCTGGGCGAAGGTACGCCACTGCAGAATCATCCGTCAGAGCGCCTACTTTTGTTTGGAACATCAGGTTGAAGTCTCTGGGAGCAGTAAGCTGACCCGCCTCTCCTGTGGCCGGGCTGGGGATGTGAGCATATACGTCCTCCGGGGCAGAAGCAAGGTCAGTTAACTGCAGCGGTTTGTACCTTGCATTCTTTGGTTCACCTAGAGCCTTGGCCTTTTTCTGTGCGAGGGCTGTAGCAGTTTCCAACATATTAGCGGACTCAAGCACCGATACATAGCATACTGGGTCCCCATGTCCGCTGCTTTTAATATTCTCACTCGTACTACTAGCGTCGCTATCAGGGCCGCTAGTTCCATCTTCTCTATAGAGCGCTGCCCAGAACACTGTGTCTGCTCGGTAGCGCATTTTACTCTTCTTACAGTCCACCATGGGGTCTGCAAAGCTGGATACATGACCCGAGGCCCGCCACACATCCGGTGAAGATATTATGGAGCAGTCCAGGCCCACTACGTCACCACGACGCTGAACCATGTCCCGCCACCACATTTTCTTTATATTGTTCTTCAACTCAACACCTAGTGGCCCATAGTCATAAAACCCTGTAATGGAGCCATAAATTTCTGAGGACTGGTGCACAAACCCCTTCTTTTTGCATAAATTAACAATATCTTCCATTTTCGGGGTCTGTTTCTGAATGACTGTGCTTACTCCAGCTTTTCCCTCGGTCTTCAAAGCAAATGAAGGCTGCCGGCATGAGAAATATCTAGCAGCTGTTATTCTATACCCGCTAAACATTGTAAATGAGCAGACCTTATCGAAAATGTTAACAAATATCCATACGATTACAAGTCTGCAGAATGTTGTCTTCACCAGCATTCGGTACACATGGTATACAGGAACAGCTCGATCAAGCAAATGTCGCCAAATCAAGCCAAATTCAATGTGTATCCCTCGATCAACAGCGATAAAAATCCATGTGGAGCTGAGAGATGATAGGATATGATGTGATAAAATATGTATGTGTGTGTGTGTGTGTGTGTGTGATGTGTGTGTGAGAGTTGTGAGTGTGTGCGAGAGACACACACGCTCTCTCTCACGGAGAGAAAGTCTACCAGTTATGCTGGACTGTGCCCACATATATAATATGTAAACAATCCATTCACCTTCCTTGAATTAAAAAAGGCAATATAAATATCTTTATATAGGCTTCATGCGAGAGGTGCGGCGAAAACGATTTTAAAATCTCTCTACACTCCATGCCCGCTCCAGTAGGGGGGCGGAGATAAACAATTATGTAACTCAGCAGTGCATTAATTAATAGTCGTATGCATACCTCAGAGTATGCCTGCCTATACTCCTGCGCCGCATCCAACTAATATTGCTATCGCTATACGCAACTATATATTACTATTATCGTTGAATAAGCTATCGTTTGTACTATTTGTAGGGGACATGCACATACACACAACAGAAAATCAGTCTGCGTTGCTCATGTGGGCGAATAAATCATATCAGACGGCAACAGCTGCAACTCCAGCGTTACACTCTGTATTACTAATACTGCCGATAAGACTTTATCTCAAAATGATGATATTCTCAGCATGCAACTACTGCCTCGCCTTAACGTCGCCGTGTAACAGCCCTTCTTGCTCTTCTTCTGCACCTGCCATGCTCATCTTGCCATTTTCTCCCACTTCTTCTGTTCTGCGGTGCTGGATGACTTCGTCACGGGTAAAGAAAACTTTGTCACTTGGAAATAAACCATCCCAGAAATTGTTCAGGTCAGTGCCTTTATCAAAAGGATTGCTAAAATGGCCGAACTCGTTGTGCAGATAGGTGTAACGTTTCACATTAATCTGCTCGTTGGTGGTAAGATTGTATACTATCAACTCGCCTACGTGATACTTCACCAGAGTGAGCACCATCAGGCACAACATGGTGGAATAGATGAGAAACAGCACAAAATACCACGGCACGGCTCCTCCTCGGTGCCAGTAAATCCACGTGGAAATCAGAAACAAAACGTAGCAGGGCGGAAAGAGACAGATTACCCCAATAAAATACTTATAATTGTCCCTGCCGACTGTAGCTGATGAGATATTGATCGTTGTGCGTGAGTGTAAAAGCAGTCGGCAACGGAGTCACAAAAAGAAAAGAAGAGCCGGATAAGCACACATATGAAGGAAGTTACATTGTGTCCTCCAGAAACAGCGCGGAGCAAACCACTAAAACTTACCTCCGACAAACGGGCAATAGTGATCAAACTTGTGCACACAGCGCCGACTCACCCTGCAGTGCTTCGATCGTAGAGGCCTTACCAAGTGACAGGAGTGGCACACCGTCGGCCGACTCATGCTCATCCGGGTAAGCGGATTTTCGACACCCAGGACGTATGCAATGCGATCAAGGGCTTTATCGTAGCTATCATGAAAGTCGTTTGCATCCTTTCCAGCATCCTTCACATACGCTGGAGTTACGTACAGCAGAATGAGAAAGCAACTCCACCACAACAGTTGCACTATAGAAGACAGCAGCTGCAAAAGCGCCGTATCACGCATATTGGACATACTTGCGTAGTAGATGGAAATGAGCGAAGCTACCAGGTTCGGGAAGAAGGTGGCCCGCCACATCCACCGGCCCGTCTCCTTGTCGCCCATTCCGCAGATAAAATAGGGTAGCATGTTGCGGATCTTGAGTCGCCTCCAACCCATCTTCAACAACAAGTCCAGTTTCCCATTGGACAGATGGCGGCGAATAGCCCATTCGCATTTCACCTGCGATTTCTTCATCGCCAAATCGAGAGGAGTCAGCCCATTTTTGTCTTTCTTGCTCATATCCACTCTGTTCTCTAGCATTAGGTACTCTACCACGTAGTGGTGCCCTGCTAGCGCTGCCAAGTGAACAGGGGTCTGACCGAAGTTATCCGTCTTATCCACATCGCCCGGTATAAAGTGAGTCAACAGACCCACCAAGTCTTCCGAGCCCTTATACGCAGCCCAGTGCAGCGCACCATCACCGTTGTCATCTTTCAACGTCAAATCCGCGCCCTGTTTAATTAAATACAGTGCTGTGTCGGTGTGCATGTACTGCACGGCCACAGAGAGGGGAGAGCACCCATTAGCGTCCGTGCAATTCATATCCATTCGATTATCCAAAAAGAATTTTAAGGCTTCTACTTTCCCATCACTGGCTGCCCAGTGCTGCGGCTTCATCTGATTATCACACTTGGCAGGAACGTCCAACACTGATCCATAGCGAGTTTTCAGCAGATCCAAAATGTCGTAGTCGCCCCTCTTCGCCGCCCAATGGAAACACGTTGCGCCTTGTTCATCTATAAAACATATGAAATCAGGCATAGAAAATGCATTATCAGGTACAGTAGGGGTGACAAACTTTAACTACGCAATTATAAATCTACATCACCACAGCCAAACACATTAACAAAAGAAGTATCGAATGCACGAACCATATTCCTCAATTAAGTGCTTATTTTCTTCTAGAATAAAATCGATGTGGGTTTTTGTTCCAAAGCGAACTGCATTCATTAAATCTCCTAGCTTAAATACAGGTGTATTCTTTATAGAGCTGTTGTCTTCACCATTTTTATCAGTGACAATTTGCTCTTCACCGACGTCTTCTTCCTGGATCGGAGAAACTGATGGCAGTCTTTCACTCATTGCCACACTTTAAAGATACAGTTCATTTACAGGACAGACACGCTGAGACTCCGATGAATTCTCCCTTGCTTACAACTTAATATATTTACAACTATATATAAAATTTATCTTCTTAAAATTTACAAGGCTAGAAAAATTACAATAAAAGGTCAAAAACAAAAAAAATGTTTGGTGTGCTGCTGCGCTATGTGTGTGTGAGTGTGTGTGGTGTGTGTGGTGTGTGCGTGCTCTCGTTTTCGTTTGTCTTTTGATTTTGTGCTCGTCTCCTCTCCTCTCTCTCTCTCTCTCTCTCTCTCTACTGTGTGTGTGCGAGTTGCGAGTGTGCGGGCGAGAGGCGCGCGCGGCGCGCGCGAGAGAGCGAGCGAGAGAGAGGAGATTTCTTTATACTGTATGTAGTGTATATTTTCTATGTTGATAGGCTCATTACACATGGCTTTACCTTAAATGTCCATCGAGATGAGTGTTGAAAAGCGCCCTCCTTCATCTCCCCTTCAAGACGTTGTGGAGATGTCCACAATAGCTGGTAAAGAAAAGGATGATAATAGTATTCCTAAACCAGAGGATGAGCGGGTAAAGTTAAATTTGCTGATTAAATAGCTCTGCGAAATGATTTACGTTTAAAACTTACTAATTATAAGCTGCTGGAATGGGCTCTTTTGCGCTGTGTACAGATATTTGTTATCGAGGATTTAATGAACGCGGTACGCTTCGGAACTCGGACGCATATATCTTACATCTTAGACTCAAACAAAACCTTAATCGACCAGCATGGTAAATTTATTATATGAGTTAAAGTATATTTCTACAGATTTTTGTGCCATTTATAGTATTGTTGTATGTGCGGGTTATAACGTAGACACACAAGGTGCCACATGCTTTCATTGGGCGGCAAAGAGGGGTGACTACAGCATCCTCACATTGCTCAAAAGTTACTATGGAGCGGTGTTAGATGCCCCGGCAAGTTGTGAAAATCAAATGAGACCACAGCACTGGGGGGCTAGCGACGGGAAAATCGCTTCTATGAAGTTTTTCCTCGATAACCGGGTTGACCTCAATTGCCCGGATGGCAACGGGTGCTCCCCTCTTGCTGTGGCAGTGCAATATATGCACACCGAAACTGCTCTATATCTGATCAAGAACGGGGCAGATTTAGCATTGAAAGATACAAATGGCGATAGCGTACTGCATTGGGCTGCGTACAAGGGTGCGGAGGAGCTAGTAGGTATGTTAGTGCACTTTATGCCCCGTGAGGTGGATACAGAAGACCACTTTGGGCAAGCCGCCATTCATTTGGCGGCACTGGGAGGCCACCACCGCGTTGTCGAGTACCTGTTGAGGGAGAATGGAGCAGTGTTTAATAAAACGGACAAGAACGGCATGACCCCTCTTGATCTGGCGATGAAAAGGAATCAGACCTCGGTTGAGTATGTTATCCGCAGATTTAGTTCTGCTGACAAGCTAGATTTTCTGCGTAAACTGGGTTGTGGAAGACTATTCAAAGTACGATTCCTCCTGCCATATTTTTTGTGTGGCTTTGATGACAGGGAGAGAGGGGCGTGGATGTGGCGCGCCACTTTTTTCCCGAATTTAGTGGCTTCGCTCATTTCCATCTACTACGTGACCTGCCCGGAGATGGCGGATACGGGTCTACTCCAGCTGGCATCCACAGTCTGCCAGCTGGCCTGGTGGACTTGTTTTCTACTGTTGCTGTATTTCCCGGCCTCATATGTGGTAGAAATTGGGGTTGGCTCGATCTCACCCGGTGGCGGCAGTGCAAACAATTCCATTTCAAGCTACGACAAAGCGCTTGACCGCATCGCCGAGATGCTCAACAGCGACACCCCAGCTACGGCCAAAGCGGGACTAGCCGCTGGCATGCCTACTGTGTGCCACACCTGTCATGTTGTGCGACCTTTGCGATCAAAGCACTGCAAAGTAATGCGCAGATGCGTCCACAAGTTTGACCACTACTGTCCGTTTGTATACAATGCAGTCAGCAGAGACAATTACAAATATTTCATTGGGGTTCTCATGACTTTCCCCCCGAGCTATCTTCTGTTTTTGGCATCTACCTACATTTATTGGAAACGTATGGGCCCGCTCTCTTGGTGCTTTATAATCTTTTTGGTTTATTCGGCTATTCTTTTCATGATGGTGCTGGGACTGTTGTCATATCATTTTGGCTTGATCACTACCAACTTGACCACAAACGAAGAGATTAATATGCATCGTTACGCGTATCTACATAACGAGTTTAGCCGCTATAGCAACCCGTTTGACAAATATAGCAGATGGAATAACTTCTGGGACGGGATGTTTCCTAGTAACAAATCGTTCTTTAGCCGAGAGGAAGTTTTGGATCACCGTAAGGCGGAGGATGCCGTTGATGGTCTCAATGGTAGGTCCGGCAGGTCAAATAGCGACGGAGAGGAGGAGAGTTTTTTGCACAGTGGTGACGTCAAGGCTAAGTTGATGGCATAATAGTCAATGACGGGTCAATTTGGAAGGTGTATTCAAGATGGGCGTAAACACCTCATAGATGTGCAACAAGAGAATTGTATAGCGCAGACTTGTATGCAAACTAGTAGTAGTGAATAATGACAGGCGGTAGACAATTTATACATAGGTTCGAGTAGATCAATGATTTATTAGCTTATGAAAGTATTCATTCGCGTGACTGTAGATATTTATGGGTTTTCTGATGAGGTTGAACCCCTTTTCTGTTCATATATATAAGGGCCAGTCCACACACGTACGAAAACATCGAAAAGATCGAAAAGATCGAAAAGATGGCCGGTCCGGATTCGTTCCGGCGATTGCTATCTTTGATTATTTAAGAGGGGATACAATTGACCTAATCCGCTGAATAGATATATACTATAAAATGAAGACTGTATGGGGCCGAAAAGAGTGAATTTGGCTGAGTTACATCACGCAATGGACACACACGTCTATCTTTCCGATTTTCTATCTTTTCGATCTTTTTGGTGTGTGGACTGGCCCTAAATATAACGAAATAACGGAACTATAAATATAATTCTCTTCTTAAAATTTACAAGTTTCTAAGACATTGCTGCTTCCACTCTTTATCGATATTGATTTTGCGATGGACAGAGAAAAGGGCACCACAACTGATTGCCTTGATTCGAAACGGGCAGCTGGTAAGAGTTTGCAAGAAGACGACAGGAACCAGGATGACATGGTCAATCAAATAGTACTACTACGCCGCAAGATCTGTCCTAAATCCAGCTACACTACATCAGGGACTTCGTCGCTCATCCTTGTTGTGTCAGACTATGGAGTCGTTAATAGGAGAGCGCTGAATGACCTGATAGTTTCGATTGAAAGGAAAAACGAATTTGAGGGAGTTGATACTGTAAATGGTTGGACCGAGTCGTCACTTGCAACTGTAAATGGGAATGTAGTTCTGTTGTATGGCATCTTCAAAGAATCTACCCTTGAAAAAATTGAAGGATTGTTGGTGCATAAGCAAACCAAGTTAGTTTTGCAAGTGCTTCCTCATGCGGTCGGGTCGGATGCCGTGTCACCGTCAGCCCCACAAGATATGCCGTATGTAACGGTGCGCACCTCAAACAGTGCACTATGCAAATTTTCACAGAAAATTGGGGAGTGGAATGTATCTTGGACTTACCTCCAGCGGGGCGCGGCTACTACCATCGAAGCGCTGCGACGGAAAGCCTTCAATGGCCACCCAGCAGTGTGCTCCAAGAGTCAATTCGCGTATCTGTGGTCTCGAGATTACATGATCCAGAAAGATTATGGCAAGCTTAGGGTACTACAACGCCTAGCCAACAACTTCAAAGGAGTAAGCACCAGCCGTGGCTGGAATGAAAAGGAGTGGGATGATACGATTTCTAAAATATTAAGCGCCGGTGGGAACGATTTTGCCGTATACAGTGCCATTCGGCAGAAAATGATCGGCTCCACCCTAGAGAAGGCATTGGAGATTGATTTAGGATTGGGTGATAAGACTGCATCCGAAGCGGAAGTCGGGTGCGATCACGGTTCCGGTGGCACCTTGAGTGAAGGCCGTGTTCTGCTGGGCGAGACGATTAAGTCTACAACAGCTGGAGAGGCGCTTCCAACGACAGGAACTCTGGCTGGGACGACGATCTCGGCCGCTACTGCTGGCAAAGGTGGCGATGGTAGTATGGACGAGCGAGCTGGACATATGGTCAGCCGTTTCGTTGACTGCATTCCGTCCAGTTTACTGAGCGTCGGGGGTACTACTAGTGGTGCAGTTGGGCACTCCAGCATCTCCCGAGTGCTCGATTATGGCTGCGCGGAAGGCAAGATAACTGCCGAGTTTGCCCGTCAGTTGAAAAGTCTGGGCGTTTCGTTGAAAGCTGACGATGTGTTCGGGGCTGATGTGCGTTCTGTATCCACTGGCGGAGAGTTCACGTTTGTTGCGCTGCCGCCTGAGAACCCAGCCTCGCCCCCCAAGTCCGGCACGCTACTTGCCGATGTGGCTGAGTCATCCATTGATGTAGTGTTGGCGAGTATGGTGTTTCATCATGTCATTCATGTCGAGGCCGTCATTAAGGAGCTGCGGCGCGTGATCTCGTCGAAAGGTGTGCTACTCTTGCGGGAGCACGACTGCCGCTCTCCAGATGTGGGAGCGTTTTTAGACATCACCCACGGGTTATTTTCTCTTGCATGGTGTAAAGAGGCAAGTTATGCAATAGGAGAGACAGGGCTCTAACGTCTATTGTTATAACGTCTGTTTTGCCACTACATTGTTATAACGAAAAATCTGTCTTCTATGTGTCGTCTGCATTTCAGATTGAGTGGCCAGATTTTTTAGAAGAGTATGCGGCCTTTTATCGGAGCAAGGAAGAGTGGGATGCGCTGCTAACCTCTGGCGGCTTCGTGCGACTGAAGATGCGTGGCTCTCGTGCAGGCTCGCTGTACAAGATGGGCGACGGCCAGCCGGGCGCGTGTGGTCATATTCCAAATGTAATCCGAGCGTACTATGCGGTGTACGCCCCAGATCCGAAATACCGTGACGATGGTATGAATGGAGCAGTGAAAGCTGCTGCAAGTAGTAGTAGTAGTAGTAGTGGTAGTAGTAGTAGTAGTGGTAGTAGTTTTGTCAAAAAAATTACAGTCGGTGGCAAAGTAGCACTTGCTTCCTTAGATTCTAGCAGCGGTAGTTGTAGCGGTGGCAAGACATCCGGAGCAGGTACCAAGCGGCCCCGATCTGAAATAGAAAGTGGCGAGGGTGACGGGAGTCAGAAAACTGATTTTCCGAAACAGCCCCGAGATTCGTTAACGTCGGACGAAGCCGTACTTGCAGAAGAAGGAGAAGCTTCCATAGCTACTACATCAGCCTCCAAATTAGCAGCTGTACGCTCGGCGCATGGAGGCGAGTGGCGAAAGTACGAATCAAATAAGCACCCAGGCAAATTCTATATGTTCAACAGCAAAAGTGGTGAAAGAAAATGGCTGTGATCTGCGAGTCACTGTATGTGTGCAAGCTTTGGCGGTGCGGGTGTCAGTTCAACTAAACCGTTGTCTTGGATTCAGTTTGAGTTCGCTTACTAGCTCATGTCATAAGCTATAATATTTTTTTTGTTAATTTTCAAAATAAAGAAAGCCAATGTTTATCTATGCATAGATCACGACAGTAAGCCGCACGCCTGCTCACGTATTATTTTAGTTTCTAACAACTTCTAACCCCATACTGCTGGCCGATGCAGCGATCGATTTGCACAAAGCCTCCAATTCAATGTGGGACAGATGCTCGTCTTTCTGCTTGATCTTAGCGATTTCGTACAGCTGTTTGACATGTACCTTCCCTACTGTTTCGTGACCAGGCCTGGAAACAAAAAACGGTGAGACGACACAAGAGCATATGAATGTAAATATAGTTTACTAGGTGGTTGTCGAAAACTTATGGCATAACCAAACATTATTTGAACCAACCTGTTAGCCCCCTTCTTTATACCGGCGCACTTCTTCAGAAACCACGATGTGGGGGGTGATTTTAGTACAAACGTAAAGCTTCTATTCGAAAAGGCTATCAGCATCCATATATAATTCGCCGTGTTTAAACGTACTACGATACCAATATGATGCAGAAGCGTCTCCTACCTGACAACACAACTGGTGTCGGCGTATCCTTTTCCATGTTTTTACTCTTCTCATTAAACTGTTTGCAGAAATCCGCCATATTGAGCCCGAGGGGTCCCAGAGCTTGACCAATAGCCGGTCCAGGCTTTGCCGCTCCGGCACCAACCCGAAGTCTCACAGTTCTATTTAAGACAACACTCATGATCTCGCGTCCGCTCTCTCGTCGTGTTTTCCAACACGAAGCATACACGCCAGACTCGATAACTTAATGTATTATGTACTCTATGTATGATGTGTGTTTTTATTAAAATTATTATAGCAGAGAGACAAGAAGAAAGGGAGAGAGACACACACAAGTGAGAGAGAGATGAGAGAGAGAAAAGAAAAAAAAAATGCCACATCGAATCCATTTTCAACTCTAAGACGCAAGATATCGATGGAGAACTCAATCGATACAACACCGTCATCTGCCTGTATCAGCCCGGTTTTCCTGTCTTTAAAATCAGAAAGGTTAAAAAAATATGGTTGATTTTAAAGGACAGGAACTGGCCGAGAATATCTATGCATTTATAGTTATTTTCTGTGGCGTGTTATCCTGGTGCGTGGGTTATTATCAGGGGAGCTTCAAAATTACTGTGCAGGGGTGGGCAATCGGTCTGGGACTGTCCTTAGTAGTAAGTTGTGCATAACGTTTTGCGTTTAGTTGGGTATTGTGGTGATGTTTTGCTCTGATACATTTGTTTTTCTATTTTAGTTGTGCATTCCCGACTGGCCAATGTTCAATAGACACCCAGTGGTATGGGCAGATCAAATTGGAGAAGTCAAGAAGTCGGGTAAATCGAAGAAAAGTAAAAAGTAAATAGTGAAACTCGCTACTACTTACCCGAGCGATAAATAGGCTCTATATGCATCCCTTTAGTAGATTGGCTGGAGTGCTACTAGAGATTTTTAGAGGGCATCGCAGAAGGTGTGATCGTTCTCGTTATTCTCATGCGGCTTGGCTCCACTAGGTGTCGCACGTGCGATGCACGTGTCAGAAACATATTGATTGTGTACTTATTGTGTGTATATATATACCGTAACGTAAATGACGCACCATATGACCAGTCACGATTTGCGTTTTTTTAAGTACACGACGAAGATTGTGCTAGCTAGGAAGTTATTACCGATAGTATTACTACAATTTATTTATAGTAACGCTTCCAGTTTCCATGGAATCGTAGGCTATAACACTGTCTAAGTCCGCGTTGTAATTCGTGTCAAGCTTGCACTCAAATAAGACAACGTCGGAATATAAGGCACATAATGTCAGCGGTCCTCTGACTGTACTTATTTTGCTGCTGCTGACGCTCATACTACTGCTGCTATGCCTATCACTGCTCCCCGTCCCACGAGCCACGAAACCATCAATCTCGCCAACATCTTCGCTTTGTTCTGCGTCACCCGTCATAGCATTTATCTCACTTTCCTCTCTGACCTCAAAGACAGAAAGGCACTCTACTTCTCCGATTAGGCCCCACCTTAGCCGCAACGCATGCATATCTTTATTGTAGCGGATAATCGGCAATTCACCAAAAGTACCGACCGTAATTCTGATGCGGATAGGAGACGTGACAGAAGCTATCGGGATCACAATAGAAGATTGCGCCGGATGCAGCTGACGTATACCTTGGTATGAGACACCTCCTGCGTTACTCCTAGACGCCTTTAGTAACAGTTTTGTGACAAACGAATTGCTGACCTGGGGAGAGAGGGTGCGCAATTTGCACTCACTCAACATGGAATCACATATGCTACCTACTTTATAAATTACTGATTCTAAAGTAATTTCAGCGCCATCCACATGAATTCCATTGACAACCAACCGATCTCTCTGCACATCCTTTTTCAACTGTCTCAGCTTTGCATCGAGGGACTCCTCCTTTCCCAGTATACTTTCAATATCGGTAATATCCCGCACCCGCATTGTGCATGGTACCTCTATAGGCGCTTTTTGTGCCATCGTGACCCCTACGGGCGATGAATCAGGATGTGAACAGCAATGGCTTTCCCGTTCTGCTCTGAGACTGGTCTTAGCAAAGTCAAAAAAACGCACCTGGGACATGTAGGTATGTAACCGCCCATACAGATCAACGTCCTCCAAAGAACTTTCACCATCGGAAAAGGCTGACCGCGAGAGGTCTAATCCTTTTGAACTACTGCACCAATGCGCTCCAAAATCTTCGTACTCTGCGAACAACAGGTCACTATCATATTCTGCATCTGCTTCGCTGTACGCAGTTCCACCAACAGCATGCCCAGTTATAGAAGCGTTGGAGTTCATGCTTTTTTATATCTACACTATCTCTCTGCACTTTAGCTCGTAATATATCTCTTCTGGCGGCCACTTCACTTCATTCAGAAACTCAGCTCTGTTGTTTCATTCACACAAAAGTTTTCAAAATAATTTTCATTCAGCGCTCGCGCTCATTTTATTTTTACCATCCATCCATCAGTTCACCTATATATATTAGTATATATTT
>JACKZZ010006416.1_pt1 | contig 17762 bp, 14 predicted proteins | sample 8027871 | NCBI WGS metagenome assembly JACKZZ01 (sample SAMN15724774, study PRJNA655200) | protist metagenome | isolation source: fluorescence activated cell sorting (FACS) single amplified genomes of... | place: USA: West Boothbay Harbor, Gulf of Maine | collected 2000-07-19
CCTGTCTCAACATTTGCAGCCTGCTCAAAAACCTCCTGCTGCAGCCGCGGCTCGGCGACCGGATCAGAATCGACGAATATTGGCGACTCGGAAGGCGTTTCTCTACTAACTTCGTCCTGCACGACTTGTTCATCTGCATCCTGTTCCTCCAGCGCTGCCTCGAGCTTCTGCTCCTCCTCCGCGTTTTCTAGACCATGAATGCATTGGTCCTGTAGCTCCTCGACCAATTTCACAATATGCGGCACGCGCCGGTTCAAGACGGCCAAGTCTATGCGTCGCGGTTTAGCTGATGTTAATATTCCACGTTCAACATTCTCGTCGTCGGAACAATTACCTCCAGAGGACATGGGTAATAACGTGTTGGCCAGTAAACAAGCTGCAACACTTGCTGTGCCTTGTCGTCCGTACAAAATCCACTCACAGACGTCCATCACCTGCTCGATGTCCTTTTTCCACTCCTTCAGATCTACCGCGCAGACACTCGCCCCCGCTTCGTAAAATTTCTCGTATGCAGCGCGGTACAGCTTCGCGGCGTACTGCGTCATTTCCTGCTCCTCAATGTCGTCCCGAACTACCCCTTGCCGATTCGCCAACAGCTGCCTATGGCGTTCTCAAGCGTTACATTCTCAACTGTTACACAAATTTGTGATGCTAAACACGAATTTGTGATGCAGGAGCGGCAATATGGAAAAGGGAAAGCTTGCGAGTCTCGCATCACAAATCTGCAACAGGTTTAGATGCTGTGTAGCCCTTCGGGAATTTGTCATGCGAAGCAGTTTTATCTTCCGGCGACTTATGGGAATTTTGCATGACAAATCATGCAACAGTTGAGAATGTAACGGTTGAGAGCCCCATACTGCCGCTGCCGCGCCACCTCCTGCTTCGCCGATCGTTGGCAGTTCACGCTGCGACTGTTCATCTCGAAGTTCGAGCGCAGCATGGCGCAGAATCCGCTGCTGTTTTTCCCGTCCTCTTCCACCGAGTCGACCGCGAGCCGGAGGTTCCGAACCTTCACCGCAATCGTCTGTCCGTTCGTCAACGCCACTTGAACCCTGGTGTCGTCCACGTCGTCCACGGGAGCTTGGTATGACATGCAAATATGTCTGGGGCTGGAAGATTCCGAGACTTGTCATGCAGATTTTCCATGATCCATGTCGTCTGGAATGCAGGGCCTAGCATGACAGATTCTGTGAGATCCCTATCATCCCTATCCTGCATGAGAAACTTCCTCTCAACTTGGCACTCATGCAACTTTTGGCATTCATGCAACACAGATTTTTGCATGATCCAGAATTAGCATTACAAGCTGCATCCTTCCAGACCCCGACAGTTTTGCAACACATACTTGGTCCGGCGCGGCGCGGTTCGTCAGCAGCGTCGCCAGCGCACCGTTGTACATCACCGCGCGATATCCTGTGCAAAAGTATCGCACTCGTACTAATTGCAGACATGCATGACAAATCCAACTTTCTACCTGAAATAGCATGACAAATCGCATTTTTGTTCTTGGGAAAATTTGTAATGCAATATATACTAGTACGATACTTTTGCAATGCATACGCGACCCGCTTGCAGCCCGAACACCTTCACCGTGGTCTGCCGTTTGGTCAGTCCCGGGATCACCTTCAACGGGTGGGGGTGGAGCTGGTACCCGATTTTCAGTTTTCTTTCCAGGAAATTCCGCCACAAATTCACCCCGCCGATCTCCTCGAAAAAGACGTCGGGGTCCTTCAGATTCGCGTTGTTCTCCTCCAACAGCATGGTATTCCCGGTGCCAACTTTCACACTTTCCACCCCCGCGTGCAGATGGTACGCCACCTGCGCCCGGGTTTGTTCGAACAGGTCCGTGACTTCTTTTTGGTAGCCCTGTTTGTAGGAAAAGTCGTGGATCGCGTCCTTGTAGTAGGGTCCGGTGTCTGCGTATGAAAGTGCACAACCCCCCCTCCCCCTCAGTTCTGTAGCATGAACAGCAACACAGGCGTCAGCAGAAATGCAGGTTTTGCATGACAAACTTGCACAAATAGCACGACGTGCTATTTCGGGTGCCAGAACTTGTCATGCAAACCGTGCCAAAAGGCAAACACGCTTGGCTATGGTATTTTGCATGACAAATGAGGAGGAGGGGGAGTTCGAGTTGTGCACTCTCTTACTGCGCCGGCGTACTTTGCTCCCTCCTGGATGAACCACTGGATCGAAACGGAGTAAACTTTTTCGGCGAGCAACCGGAGCGACGGGATGGTTGTAGAGAATACGTTTTCATCACCGTACCTGTCGTGGGTGTATTGTTGGCGTAGTTCTTGCACCATAAAGTCGAGCTTCAACTTGCTCGTTCCCACGAACATGTAAAATTGAAAGTCAAGAGGTAAAATAACGCTAAAATAAACTTTACTTTCTCTTTGCGTGTTCTTTCTGGAATCTGAGCGGCAGCAAGTCCGCAGCTTTTTCCAAACAACACGCAAAATCGAAGTCAAAGAGTTGGTCCTCGTCGTTCATCAAGTCGGTTTTCTTACTGGACGCGGAGGTCAACATTAGCGGCAGCGCCTCCCGCCTCGCACACAGTTTCATCCAGAGCAGGAAGTCCGTACAGATTGACGCCGGCGTGCTGTCCGGATTGTACGCCCCACGCATGTTCCCCCCGCACCACTGCATATCGTCGTGGACCCGCATCCGGTAGCAGTCGATCAGCCACTCGCACTGTTCCTGCTTGATTTGGAGCTCCTTTGCCTCCGGTGTGAGTTCCCGTTTTCGCTTCTTATTTCGGATAAAGTGCGCCCACCGCCGCAGCGGACTGTCGCAATCTTTGTCTTGGAGATGCCGTGCCAGTTGCTTGTTGCTTTGCGCCTTGTTTTTCACGTTGTTCGCCACGCCGAAGATTCCCGTACTCCCGCCCGCGAAATCGAAGCTGAAGGTTGCCAGGTTATCGTCCTCCATGTTGTTCGTTTGCTCCAGCAACGTTTTCCGTTGCACATCCGCGTATCAAATGTAAAAGTGTCTGGGTCTGGAAGAATGCAGCTTGTCATCCTAAACAGGAAGCATGCAAGAGTCTGTGTTGGATGGTTACCAAAAGTCGTCCAGTTTATTTGACCAAGTCGGGAGGAAGTTTCTCATGCAGGATAGGCATGAGAGAGATCGCACAGAATCTGTCATGCTAGGTCCTGCATTCCAGACCTCGTGTGTCATGGAAAAGCTGCAGGACAAGTCGCGCACTCTTCAAGACCCAGACATTTTTGCATTTGATACCGCGCCATGCCGCACCTCTTCTACCGCATTCGACTGCTTCAAACCGCTTTGCTCTTTCAACCTTTTCTATCGCAAGAAAAAACTGATGTTTCACTGTGAACTTGTGATGCAAAGAGTGGAGCACATGACTATTTGTCTTGCTACACCTGCAAGGCATTGGATTTTTTAGCGTGTATTCCCTTGGAAAGCGCGCATGGCAAATTTGTTGTGTCATGTGTAGCAAACTTGTGATGCGGATTTTGCAAAACCATCACAGTGAACAGTTTTTTCGTGGCATATTTTCGTCAGGTTCTTGATCTGTAGTTTCGTGAACGACTCGAAGGACTTGTTTTCCTTGACCAAACTCGCCCGGTACTCCGCGGGCGTCCAGTCCGGGTGTTTTTGAATAAGAGCGGTGAGCTCCGTTTTCAACTTCGCATCGAGATTGGCCGCTGTGTTCATCTCGCTAGTTGCAGTGGAGGAAGAACTTGAGGAGCTCGAAGTGCCTCCGGCCGCGGTGCTCGAGGCAGAAGAGGACATGGCTGATGAGAGCAGCAGAATCAGTTTGGTGTCTATGAGTTGTATGTAGAAGATGACATCAAAGTCGTGTGAATGTGTTTGGTTCTTCCTTCGCTTCCGTTAGAGGCAGACGATACTAGTAGTTTTGCGGCACGACATCGACAAAACCAAAAGGAAAAATGGTAAGGGTAGTTGAAGTTGTCACGTTGAGCTAGTATGCGATACTGAATAGAATAGGGGCACAGAAGTACAGGCAGGCAAAATACATTGGTAAGTAGGTCCAAGAAATTGATATTGCCTAATCGCAACTTATATAAAAATGACGTGAAGTAGTTGTAATTCGTAGACCCGGAAGCAGTGGGGGGCCTCCGGCTCTGCGATGATTTTTAAAAAACGATGTTTGCACGACGATAATTTCATATAAGTACTGCGTTCTTTGCTGCAAGAGATGGAGATCCACTTGTAGTTGCTGATCCTACGTACCACACGCACAGGTACTACTACGTGCACGATCTCAATGCTTGCGTACATCTTGCTACAGCTGCTAGCACTACAGCAAATGGAGATGTTTTGTGGTCCGGTAAGCATCCATTTCCATAGATCTAGAGCAACTACAAGTTGCGAGGTCTTTCTTTTTTCACTTGTCATCCCGGCCGATGAGTTGATCTTTACCGAGGAGATTGAATAAGTACCGCGTTACTAGCATGACGCCCACCTTTTTTTCTCTTTGTCGATTATGTTCATGGCAAGAGCTTGAGCTGCTCGTTGTCATATTTGCTACTCTCACCGCTACCGCACATCCCAAAAAAAGAAGTCGCCGAGAAAGTCAGTGCGGATCATGCAAACAGCTTGGACACCGACGCAATCGTTTCGTGCCCACATTAGGAGCCGGCTTATCCCCGACAGGGAAGGAGCTCTGCGCAGGCAAGCCGAAACGCAGAAATCACAAATCCGCCGAGTGCAATCGTGATTGCGAGATAGATACTTCAACTTCTGATACTTATACTGCACAATAAAATGGAAATGGATAAAAAAACAAAGTCATCAGAGGGTCTTTGCTTATTTTTTGCAAAAGAAATATCATTTTCTCGCAATGAAGCGGATTTTTGAGTTCCATCAGTGAACTGAAGGAACTGTAAAAGACGTTGACGTTATGTGGTGTTTATTTCCACGACTAGTGAAATACTCGATGGAGGTGTTAAGATACCTGTCGTGGTAGCTCATAACAGACTATCAAATGTAAAAATGTCTGGGTCTGGAAAAGTGTAGACTTGTCATGCAGATTTTCCATGACCCGTAAGGTCTGAAATGCGGGACTTAGCATGACAGACTCTGCGAGGTCTCCGCCATGCCTGTCCTCCATGAGAAACTCCGTTCCAATTTGGTCAAAAGTGGACAGCTTTTGGCACTCATGCAACACAGATTTTTGCATGCTGGAGATTTACCATGACAAGTTGCAACCTTCCAGACCCAGACATTTTTGCAATCCATACAGACACCAGAAAGCATCTATGGAAAATTCCGAGGTAAAGTCGAGGATTCCTTCGACGTGTACGTGGTAATCACAATATATATCGCAAGAAAAATCTGTTTCACTGTAAGCTTGTGATGCATAGAACGGAACGCAAATGCGTTTGTCTTGCTACACATGCAAGACATTGGATTTTTAGCTGTGTTTTCCCTTAGGAAGCACGCATTCCAAGTTTTTTTTGTCATGTGTAGCAAACTTGTGATGCAGATCTTGCAAAATCATCACAGTGAAGCAGTTTTTTCGTGGGATAATATAATCGAGGAGAATACAGCAAGACTTACAGCCACATTCCATAGTCATAATATATTAATTTATTTTCAAAAAGGTAAAATCGAAGTTTTGGCGAAGCCACTCTAGCTTCATCTTTCGAAAAGTTTTGATTCATCAAGTTGGACTTGTATCAGCAAATGCAAAAGATTAAGACTTATTTGATTTCTCGAATTTAATTGTAATGATTTTTTTGCAGTGAATACCGCCAGTTTCAACAAAAGAAAGTTTCAAATTTGCCAACTGGTTGCAAATCGGTACTAAAATTTAATTGGTGTTTGGTGTTGAAAAATTTTTAGCGCAGTTCAACATCAATTGATCACGTAGTACTTTTTACTTACAACGTCAGTTGTCTCGACGTCGGATGAACAAGCAGATTTCGTACGGGTACGTCCGACTTAGTCCCGGTGCTGGTTCTATCAAATGCAAAAATGTCTGGGTCTGGAAGAGTGCGAGTTTTGTCATGCTTGTCTTGCATGACCAGAAAGTTTGTGATGCGTGTCCAAGAAGAGACCCTTTTGCCTGTGATGCAAAAACGCAGTTTGTCATGCGAGAAAACGCAACACAAAGAAGCGCAGATATTTGATTTCTCATGCTTGGCTGTGCATTACAGAGCATTCACTATTCCCAACGCAGCATTACAAGTTTCCAGACCCAGACATTTTTGCATTTGATAGGTTCTTGTCCCAGATCGTGCTTGGATCCGGTTCCACACCAAACAACAGCGGTTTATGGCGTTCTCAACTGTTACATTCTCAACTGTTACATGAGTTTGTCATGCGAAACTACCATCATACATTATCCGCATGATGTAGCTGATTCGCATAAAAAATCTGCGAACAAGGGCTAAACAGCACCGCAATGCGAAATTTGTAATGCTACGTGTGCAGCCTCCCCCCTTTGTTTTGACTTTTGCGATTCTCGCATTACATATTCGTGTAAAAATTGAGAATGTAACGTTCGAGAACGCCATACGGTTCCTTGCCGTGCCTGTCCTGCGCGGTCAGGAGCGACACCCGCGAAGTGATGGTGACGCCGTCTGGGGAGGGGCGGGAACAGTACGTGGGGGACGTGGTCTGCATGCTGTCGAAGAGAGAGTACAGACCTCCTCCGCCCGCCAAAGTGCAAGAACTCGCGTCCGAGGTATCGTTATGCATTGCAAAAGTATTTGTATTGTATCGCAGCAGCAGTGATTCTGATTGCATCACAAATTGTTCTTCCAGGAGGAAAGGTGGAATTTGTCATGCAGAAAAATTAGGTTGCAGTATGGAAGCACGTGCCCATCTTTTATGCATGGCTGCATGGTACGAGTACGATACTTGTTTTGCAAGCATGCGTAAAAATCGTTGAAGGACATCAACTTGATGTTGCTCCCGGCCACGAAGTATAAATTGCAAATATGTCTGGGTCTGGAGGAGTGCAACTTGTCATGCTAAATCTGAACCATACAAAAATCTGTGTTGCATGATTACCAATAAAGCTGTTCACTTTTGAGAAGGCCGAGAGGCAGTTTCTCATGCGGAAAAGGCATGGTAAAGATCTCACAGAATCTGTGATACTAGGGCATGCATCACAGACCTCCAACGTCATGCAAAACCTGCATGACAAGTCTGGCATTCTTTCACCCAGACCCAGACATTTTTGCAGTTGATACGATGTACTGGTTGTGAAAATCCAAGTCCATGCCAAACTCGGTTATCCTGAGTAAAAACGTACCCACACCATAGTCAAGTTGGGGAATCGGCTAGACAAATCCACAAGTTTTGGCTGTTTTGCATGACAAATTTGGATTCGTAGTGTAGTGCTGTTTGAGCTAGCTCAGCAGCATCACAGATCTAGCATACCATGCTGATTGGAGCATGACAAATTGCAAAACACGATTGGAAAATGCTTCTCATGGGGCTCCGCATCATCATCATCATCATGTAGTGGACACCCGCTCCCGGCGCCACAGGTCAAGGATCCCCTCCCCGGGGGGTGGGCGAGGAAGCACTTTCGGCGACCTCATCATACAAAAGCCGAAACATTTTCAGCATGCAGATTTGCATGACAACTCTGGTGTGGGTACGTTTTTACTCAGGATATCGGTGCTCAGCAAACTATCCCACGCCCGGTAGTAGAAGAGCACTCTGCCATATCCAAGAAAAAAACGTTGTTAGTGTAAATTTGTGATGCGCAACATGCAAGATGATTGCGTCTGTCATGCTTGGCATGCGTCGTAGGGTCAATTAAAGGGCGTTTTCACATACTATCTGCGCATGACAGGGTTTTGCTGTCATGCCAGACAAATTTGTAATGCTGTTCCTCCAAAAAAGTTACACCTACAATGTTTTTTTTTTTGAATATGCCATATCACAGTGCGCAACAAGAACTTCCCTTCTCCCTGACTTCTTGTCCTCACATGGAAAAGAACTACCCCAAAAAATCTCTTTCACTGATTGAGTTTGCATCACAAGTTCATCCTGGACGATCATGGGACCCGAGACCACAGTCTTGTATCTGTACTACCACTTCTCTTGTCCAGGTGAAAATTTGCACTTTCCATGCCGAAACTGCAGCGTTGCTGTTGTTTTTACTTGTGTTGCTGTGGATGGTACAACTCCTCTGTAAAAAAAAAGCGGGGGAAGATGAAGTAAAACTCGCTGCGCACTGTCATATGCCGGTCAACGGACAATGAAACGGCGTCCCTTCCCAATCCTCGCTGTACTGTTTGGTCTCCATCCATTCGGTGAGCTCGTTCTTATATGCAGGAGGGAAACTCCAAATGCGCTAGTGTACGTCTGTGATGCGAATAACAATAAACCTAGTACCAGAGGGTTGCGTCTGTCATGCTGGTGATGGATTATATGGCCCATTGCTGTTCAACAACACCATAGTTTTCGCGAACTACGTGCGCATGGAAAGTTTTCGCTGTCATGCCAGGCAGATTTGTTATGCTGGTGTTCATCTTCGCTTAGAGAAGTTACACTTAAGACGACATTTTTTTTCAGTGGATATCTTGTTTTCCGGTAAGATAACTTCATTCGGTGTCGCCGAGCACAAACTTTTCACCGGTTTTCCCGCCACATACTTGCCCAGCCCATGCAACGCGATCCACGCCGGGTGGGCCGCGAAAACATGGTGCGCGGGCAGGTCCCCCAGGCGGCAAGCGGACACGGTGCACAGGTACGGGTGGATCTGACGGGTGGCGGGGAGGAGGTGCTTCTGCACGAACTCGTCGTGCGCATTCACCACCGCCCAATTGACGCGGCGGCGCCGTTTGGTGTCGTGCGCATGCTTCCAAAAGTGACCGGTGCGAGCAAAAGCGGCAGCGAACAAGGTATTCTCTGAAAATTAACCATTCCCAATCCCATGCATGCTGTCATGCAAAGCAACGGACGGAATACTAGATTCAGCTCCTGTACTGCAAAAATTGGCTTCGGATGGTGAATTTTCAGGAAATACAGGGCTTTCGACACCCGCGTGTGCTTCTCACGACTCTTTGGCTGTTGGTTTTTCGGGGTCTGAAAGGACTGCTCGTGGTCGCTCTCGCTTTGCGTGGTATTTGTCGAGCTGCCCGACAGCGACATCTTGCTTGAGATCTTGAACAGATGAGTTCAAGTTTCACCAAGAAGCACTCAACACGAATGCCAAAAAAATCTCTCAACACGACTGATTCCTCGTCGTGCTAGTGGTCGGTGGTGCTGACCTAGAAGAGACAATCAAGATTTGTTTGTGCGAAACAGTTTTTTTTCCTTGGTTTGTAGAAGTTTATTCGTTGTAGTTTGATGATGATGACGGTTGAAATCATTGACTGCTGGTGATCTGCTGAATTCCTCTTTCATTAAATGTGTCTCTTGTCGAGCTAGATGTTGTTTTTGCGACTAGAACAAAAAACATTTTTTCGCTTGTTGGAATCTTTATGAGTGAACACCAACGGAGTGGGCTAGGATGCTTTTTCTATCACCGTCTCGACGTGCTGCGGCAAACCGAATTCACCCGGTCTCACACTTTTTTTTTGTCTGGATTTCAGTGGACTTTTTGCCATTTTTACACTTGGTTTCCTAACGCCGAAACGCGGGGTGGATTGCTGTTGCTGACACAGAGCCACCTGGTCCTATTGAAGACACCTTCAGAGGTCTTGGCTGTTTCACATACAAGTTGGTTGGTTTCTTGAAGAAGTAGAAACTGCGTTCCTTCAAAGGGGAGCGAGTCCTATCCTGTTGCTTGTTAGATTTGAATAAGGTTGAATGTTGAGAAAATTGAATTTAGTTTGTTTATGTGTTTGAGCGGAACTGAGATGAGGACATGAGCTTTTCCTTTTACAAATTCTTCTCACGCTGCAGTGCCAGTGGCCTCGGTTCGGAGTGCAGCTATTTGAGGCCGCTGTAGACACCGCTCCTAGTGCAACAACCGTCAGTTAAACCGCTTGTTCAGTGTCGTGTTGTAGCTTTTTTTCAGCAGTCCCTTCGACACCTCGTACGCGCCGGGTCCCGGCGCCATGGCTTTCTTGTTCGGCCGCAGACTCTGGGACTGCGCGGGGACGTGACCGAGCCGCGGTCTGGTCGCGTCCGCGATCTCCCCGAACACGTGGGGAGTGTACTCCCCAGGCCCGGGTTTTTCATCGTATTCCCCACCGGTCGCGCGGCTGGAGCTGCTGCCGAAGGAAAGATGGTCGGTTCTGGGGAGCCGGTACGGATTGCGGTAGTCCGTTTTGATCTTCGGATCGTACGCACCCGGCCCGGGGCCTTGAAAGCGCTTGTTCCGTCTTGTTTGGTTCTGTTGCGGTCCGGTGGGTGGTGCTCCGGGGTGGGCGTTTTGGGTCTGCTCCACCGCGAGCCGGGATGCAGGGCGGTTGTTATCTGTTATTTTTTTCGATATAAAAGTAGAAAATGCAGCTTTTTCATTGTTTATCGTGGTTTCGCTTTCTCGACGACGTCGGGAACATAGATTGCTTGCGTGTCTCTGTCTCACGTCGGTGTTGTAGTTTATCTGTGAGAAATCAGCTAGAGTATTTTCTTTGCAACGAGGCCCATCTCGTCACATACTACCTGCCTCCGTCCCGCCCGCATGCGCTGGCTGCTGCGTGCTTGTTGCAGGCGGTTTTCTCGTTGGTCGCACTGGTTTCCTCTGCCGAAATTCGTCATCGCCGTCGAAGCGAAGAGATGTGCTTTTGAACATGCTGCTTTCGCCACCGTAGAGCGAATCTTTCGGCGGCGAGCTGGACATAGACCTGGGGGATCATAGGATACTAGTATTCCAGATGTACGACGACCAGCATGACAGTAGAATCTAGAAACAGTGAATAATTTGTTCCACGCACATAGCACGATCACAACTTCTGTATCTGCCCGCCAAAAAAGATTTAAAGACATAGACATGCGTAAAGGTGCGCGTGCGCAACACATAACCATCATTCTGTACTCCATCTCTAGCAGGCTGCCAAAGCCGCCCTGCTCCAGTTTCTGCGGCGGAAATCTTTCCGCTCGGGAGCCGAACACACCGAGCTTCCCCACGGACGCTTTTTGCTCGACTTTCGCGGTGATGCTGCCGTAGAGCTTGTTTATGTTTTCGTAGTAGGTGCCGGGTGGTGGTGCCAGCTCTACCGCGCGGTCTTTGTGACAGCTGCGCACGTCGCTGCTGCAGAAAGCCGAGAGAGGGACCCCTTCCTGTAGTGAGAGTGTGATGTGAGGACTTTTTTATGTTTCAAAAGCGATCAGTATGTATGAGTATGAGCGTAAGTAATATTTCGAAGCTGGACTGCACAATCACGTTCTTTAATGGTTGGTATGATTCTTAGGTGTAACACAGCATATATCATAATTTTGAATACCATTTCCTGCAACGCCATTATCACAGCCGGGTTGTGCACGCCAACGAATTTGCTTTTTTTCTTGGGTCCAGCACTTGCCTCTACGCGGTACGCCCCGGGGCCTGGAACTGCCTCTGCTTTATCAAATGTAAAAATGTCTGGGTCTGGAAGATTTCTAGATTTGTCATGCATATTTTCCATGAGCCATGATGTCTGTAATGCATGGTCTGGCATCACATATTTTTAGAGGCCTTCCTGATGCCTATCCCGCATGACAAATGCCCTCCCCGCGTAGCACAAACTGGGCTCCTATTGCTGGTCATGCAAGACAATCTTTTTAGAGCCCAAAGCTAGCATCACAAGTTCCAACCTTCCAGACCCAGACATTTTTACATTTGATATGCTTTCTTGTCCTGCAATCTTGCTACTTTAGACCCAAAGTCGAAGCGGTCGATCACCCACTTGGGTTTCGGATTTATCGTGGCCTCGTGGTACCTGCGTACGATTATGGAAGTATTTATTTTCGTTACTTTTCCCGCTTTTTGGCATGGAAAAGGGCTCGGGGTAAGCACGGAGGCACGAAAAAAAAACATCCAATACTCCCCCGGTCCTGGGCCCGTTGCAGTCGTCGTCTTTTGATTTCTCTGATACGGCAGCAATGTTTTTGACTTGAACTGGAAGCTTTCGTGATCCACAGGCTCCTCTTTTATCGCTGGTATTTGGTTGTACTGCCCAGGGCCCGGGGTTTCTATCGAGCCGCCCCCGCCTGGGGTTGGACGAAGCACTTTCGAGGAATGGAAATCCGAGCCGCGTTTCGGTTTCGTTTTTGACTTGTCTGGGTGGAACTGGTCCCGTTCCAGCTCTTCCTGTTTTGGAATTGATGTTCTTTTATTTTTGTACTTAAACTTATTTCTGTTGCATGCTAGTATGGGAAAAGGAAGTCGTCATACGAAAGTTGTCGTTCAGATGCAGAAGTCCCATCATCTCAAGCAATAGAAGGTCGTTGTTCATCACACTTAAATTGTCAAGAACCTGCAGCTTCTCCCTAACGATTTCGTCTCTTTGCAGCAGTTGATCCGGCACGGAGGGTATGAGTTGCAAATATGTGGTCTGGGTCTTGTTCTGGAAACCGAAACTTGTGTTACTGAGTCCTGCATGATTAGCACCTTTCCTCATACAGCCAAGCATGACAAAATTTTGGGATACAAGTCGTCACTTTTGAAGACCACTGGCACTAGAAGTCGTCACTTCATCTCAAGATCCAGACATCTATGCATTCCATAGACGGTGCGGTTTTACTCGACAGCACCAATCCCCCGGTCCGCTGCGGCTCCGGCTGCTTTGGCCTTTTACTCGACGAGCTGCTCGCGCCGATCTCATAGGTCCCCGGCCCCGGCGCATCTACCGCGGTTCCTAACCCGCCGAAATCCCCTAATCTCGGTGCGGAAGAGCGGAAGTCCGCGGACCCGGCGAGAATCTCCTTGTCCGTCGGCAATCCGACCGGAACGTCGTACGCACCCGGTCCCGGTGCGCCACCCTTCTATGACCCGGTGAGACGTTACAATCTCAAGCGTTACAATCGAATATGGAAATCTGTGACGCAAGAGGTGCATGATCTAACCAAGCCTCATAGGACTGCGCATGACAAGTTCCGGAGTCCCAAACCGCACTACAATCTGCCGAAATTTGTATTGCAAAAGGTGGAACGCTGTGCGAGTCTGTCATGCTCATTATGCAACACAAATTCGAATTCCAGAATCTATTGCAACGTTTGAGATTGTAACATCTGAGCAAGCCATACCTTCTTCACCGAGTTTCTATCTGCCATGGAGAGAAACGGGGCGCCCGTTCCGGGGGCCGCGCCGAGGGGGGCGCGCACATCGTACGTCCCCGGGCCGACGTCGTGGGGCCCGCGCTCCGTCGGGAGACGCTCGGAACGGGTCAGCGTGAGCGCCATGGTGACTGGGAACGCGCGGTTGGAGGGTGGTTACAGTCCTTGACTACGCCGGGTTCGTGTGGCCGAGGCTATCAGCTTCGTGGTTGCTGGGAAATCGACTGAAGCTGAAGGGGCGAGCCTCGCTTTATTTTGCTGCACGTTCTTCAGAAGAACCACGCTGATGTGCCACGCAGTTAAAGAAGATCACTCGTGAGAGCCAAGGCTACTGCGTTCCATGTTGAAAGTTTCATGATCTTGTGCTGTGCTGTGCCGTCACGTTGTAGTGCTGCTTGCTGGTTGAGGTTGGAGTGGTGCTCTGGAAAAGATTCAGTTTTTCTGTACTAGTGCAAAACGTACTTAGCTATGGGCCTTCACATCAACAGCAGGACAAAGAAAATTTAGTAAAAACAGAAGACGAAGTCGACAAGAATCAAGAAACGATGTCACGACGATGAAAGCAGAAAACGATCATCGCTCTCTTTTCTCATATTCTCGCAAACGTCATCGACGAGCCGAAATAAATTAGTGATTTCGTGCCGTCGAGCGAAAAAAAAAACCTCAACGAGTTGCAGATGCGATGTGGTATCAAACTAGAAGCGACGAAAGCATGTACAACCAATACTGATTTAATCAGTTATACGGTGGAAAGGAAAGACCATAACCACAAACACATCGAAAAGCAGAAGAGGACCTGAAAGCATCGACGATGACTCGGTTCGGTCGCACGAGCACAAGAGAGTTTTTTGGGCTTCGAAGTAGTCCTACGTTGGATATTAAAATTGTACAGGTACAAAATCATTTAGTTCAAGACGGAGCATGATACATTGTTTGGCAGAAAATATTTGTTCACATAATTTCCGGCATTTCATTGCTTTAGCTCATTTCGTTGCTACAGAATCAGGAGTAGAATTACTATTCGTTGTGTGCATTTTGACTAGAAACAGAAAAGGTGTATTAAAATCAGGTTTGCTTTTGTCATCACTGAAATCGAAGAGAATGCAAGTTTGCTTCCACCGTTCCCGACAAGAATCAGGAAAATGGTGGACAAAACCATCGCGCGCTAGAATACGAATACCGCTACGTTGTTGGCATTATACATCAATTCTGAACGAAAAGGTAGCATAAAATGGCAGTTCGTCCTGCGCTAAAGACCAGGAAACTGCCATATGCTCAATAGTCTGTGAATCCTAATTTTAGTGATTTTTCTCTGTTCACCTGCACTGGGCTTGTCCAGGCTGCTGGTAGAGGTACTATCGATGCGATCTGTTCTCGTGCTTTTGGTATGTACAACTACAAACAAAATGTATAGAGCTTTGCATGAGGTTAATTTCATCGGCATCGAGGCAGCAGGAGCTTCACAGCCACAGGCGAAGATAGGAGCTACTCTGCAAAATACATGTTCGGTAGCGGAAAACTGTGTTCGCATAGATAAGTACTACTGCGTCTGTATCTGATTTATTCTCACGTCCTTTTGGAAGACGAATTTCAATTTTCCTAGTGTATTGAGGGCATTATACCTGTGTGTCAGTTACGTCTAAAACTAAATGAGTTTCATTTGTGAGACGAGCAAGCTCGAGCTCTGTTTGTCTGTGGTCATCAAATACTGCTTCGTGCTATGTGAAGCAACGTGTCAAAAGTTTTGAAACCTTCCATACCCTGCTCGACCTGCAGCAGTGTTCTCCCCCTACATCAGCTTCACCTCCCCGGCCTTCGAAGCGATGTCCATTAATTTCTGCTCCTCTTCCGGCGACCGTCTCGGGTACTGCCGTAGCAGCATGTGCTGCATGTCGCTACTCCGCCTCCGCGCGGCCTCACCCGCCCGCAGCATCACGTCCCCACCGGACACGCTGTAGTCCCGTCCCATGTTCACTTCCGGTTTGAACTTCGATCTCGTATCCAACGACGGTTTCAACCCCTCCCGCTTTATCCTCGCTTCTCTGTTCGCTTCGAGATCCAGCAAGAACCTCGCCTTCTCCGGGGAGGAAATATGCCGTTCCGGACTCGCCGCACCGTGGGTCTTGTCCGCGCGGAACCTGGCCGGCATGGTTTGCCGCAGCCAATCGACATTTTGAGAGTCTGGGAGGGTTCCCTTCTCCTTCGTGAGAAAGGATTCCCACTTCCGGATCTTCAGCATCTCCCGACTCGGGTCTTTACTCACCCGGGAGATCGGCTCCGCGATGGTTTCTTTCAGCTGCGCCAACCGCTGCTCCGCGGGCATGTGGACAGAGGAGTCCTGTTTTTTCCTTCTCCTTTGTTCCTCCGGCTTCTTCGGCTTGAGGTGGTCCGGCGCAAATTCGTCGTATTCCGGGCGCCAGGACAGAGATTTCGTGTCGGAGAAGGTGCGTCGCAGAACTTTCTCGGCCAGTTTCCCGGTGGTCTGCTGCGCCTGCTGGGCGGCGTGGGTCGTGGATTCTTGTCTCCCGTAAAGGCGTTCGAAGTTCCACTCGTTACTGGCTTTGGTCAGCCGGTCCGGGAACGGGATTTCGGACAGTTTGATCTGCTTCCGGCTTTTCTTGCCGGGGCCACCTGATAGAAAAGAATTGCCGAATGAAGTTGATGAAGCGGAAAAAGTCGTGAGGCGGACAAGTTGCATATGCAAGAATAGATTGGCAGATGGCTTGTGCTTGGTCATGCATCTATCTTGCCGTCTGAAGAACAAGATCGAGAATGGATATCATCATCATGAAATTGAATCTTCGCAGCAAAAATAAAAACAAAATACCAGTCACGCTCCCTCTCTTCGGTTTCAGCACACTCGACTCTTTGACTTGCGCTACTCCCGGGTCGACCTTCTTCATTGGTTTCCAGTTCGCCACCCACGGTTTCTCCGTCGTTTGCGTTAATTCCTTGAAGATCGTCAGTGGTCGGAGCGAGTCCGGTTCTGGCGCGGCTTTCACCTGCGATACTGTGTAGGATTTCACTTCGACCAAGCTGATTCCCTTCGACTTTTCCTTCAACAACTCCGCTTCTCTTCGCTTGTGCTCGTTCTGCAGGTCCTGTTCCGCCCGGAGTTTTCCGTAGTACCGGTCGTACAGGTGAATCGACGTTTGCATGTACAAAGAGTTCTCCTGCGTCTCCAGCGCTTTGGTTCCGTGGAGCTTGTGCATCACCCGGAACCCCTGGTAGGCGAAGAGCAGGGATTGTCGCAAAACTCGTGGCAGGTACCAGGTCAGAGTTTTCGAGGTTGTCTCCGGCCCGAGAGTTAGGGACACCCAGGGTTTTTTGTAGAACACCGTGTCGGAGAGAATCAGCTTCTGTCTGTCCTCCAGCGACTTCTGGACGAATTTGTGGTCCACGCCGTTCAACTCATCTTCCCTATCCCTCCCGTCGGATCCGAAAAAGGTGTCCAGCGGCCAGATCTTCACGTCACCAGCTTCACCGCAGCTAATCAACGCGTGCACGCCTGGAACTATTCTCAGGGAGAAAATCTTCCCGCTGTCGTGCGCCTTCCAGGTGCAAATCGTCTCCCTGTGGATCACCAACACCTTTCCGCCGAACACGTGCGTGGTTGTCGGCGTCGCGTGCGCGATGTCCGGCGTCATCGTTTCTGGGGTCGTCCCCGCAGGTACATTCGAGGCGGACGCGTAGAGCCTCCTCGGAGTTACCCTTTCCGGGCGGATTTTCACGAGCGAAATCTCGCCCTTCTCGTTCCCCAAAGCGATGATGCAGGACTGGTCTTTCGACTCCGTGTAGGGCTGCGGCTGCTTGAACAAATCCTTCGCGCGCTCCTTGTACTTCACCCGCCGTTCGTAGAGGTCTCTTGGATCTTTCACGCGCTTTTTTGTGACTTTCGGAATTCCGGAACTACCGGAGGGACTAGCCGGGGAAGACTCACCGCCATGGTTCGGCGACGGCGCAGCTGCTGCTGCTGCTGAATCTTGTGCCACTGCCGCTACGGCTGCATTTGATGATGGTTTCGCTTCCGGTTCGTCGTCTGTGTGGTGGGTGTCGGCTGGTAACGCGGATTTTCCCATCAGGGATTTTTTTAGCTTCCCAGTAGTGGAGACTAGTTGATCAGAGGTGTCGTCGATCGGATTTCCGTCTGGACCCCAGAAACTTTCGTCGAGTTTCCCGATGATAAACGACCACGCTTCCATCAACTTCGGGTCGGAAAAGTATTGTTTCAGTCTCGCGTTCTCCAAATCCTGCAAATACCCGAAGTCCGTTGCCAGTTCGGACGCCGCCTGGATCTCGATGTCCGTTCGGTTTGCCAAATCGTAAAGAACGGAAAGAAACCTTTCTACCACTTCCTTCTTCTCCGGTTGCTCCTGGGTGTTCATGGACTTGTGAATTTCCTCCTCCTGCCGCGGGTCCTGGGTCAGGAAGAAGGACTGCTTTTCGAACAGAAAAGCGGACGCTTCCAAGTCCCTAGCGGCCGTGTGGTTGTAGTTCTCTGCTTCTGGCGCCGCTGCTTGTGGTTGTCCCGCCCCCTCTCCACCACTCTCATTATTCGCCGCCGGCCCTGCGGCGCCGGAGAGTTGCAAAGTAGCGGCTCTGGT
>JACKZZ010002241.1_pt1 | contig 17749 bp, 19 predicted proteins | sample 8027871 | NCBI WGS metagenome assembly JACKZZ01 (sample SAMN15724774, study PRJNA655200) | protist metagenome | isolation source: fluorescence activated cell sorting (FACS) single amplified genomes of... | place: USA: West Boothbay Harbor, Gulf of Maine | collected 2000-07-19
GACATCCAAAAACGGTGCCATGGGAAAAGTTTCATAATTGATCCGATTCAATGGACTTTTCGGACGAGGTGCGGTCTCGGCTGTAATCACACTAGAATGAGCGTAAAACAATCGTGCTTCCTCCACACATTGCTTGGGCACGCCATGTCGATGGTGCATATTCTTTTCACCGCATACCATCCTTCATCATCATTGTCTTCGTCTGGTCGAACCAAATGCACCTTCCATCGACAGCCTTTCTCCACACAAGTCAACACGACCTTATGGGCATCCTCACGGCGTTGTCGACCATCTCGGACCATCTGCATCCCATGCAGGGTACACCAATCCATCAACAATTGCACGGCCGTGGTCAAATCAGGAAAGGGACCCAGCGGCATGGTGTCATACATGATCATCGGCATGGCCATCAAGGCCTCCTCGGGCAACGCATCCTCCACACTGTATCGGGCGATGGAGGGCACCAGCCGAGGTGTAATTAACGTTTCCACCGTCTCGGAAGCTGAAGCTAAAGCTGAAGAAGCTAAAGCTGAAGAAGCTAAAGCTGAAGAAGCTAAAGCTGAAGAAGCTAAAGCTGAAGAAGCTGAAGCTGAAGAAGCTAAAGCTAAAGAAGCGGATATGAGTCTGTCCTCGAGAACAGGATGCATAGCATGATCATGCAATAAATAGGGATTGCGTCCAATCCAATCGCCTTGCGGTCCTCGACGATACAATTGTATGCGCCAGGGACAGGCGGTCCGACGGGTTGTATTAGTCGAACGAGGAGGATTAGCCGGATGGACCCGAGGCGGAATATTCTCTGGAGAATCATTTTCTTGTCCAGTACGACGACGACACTCATGTTTGTGGATCCAATGACTACAATGCAATTCCGTGGCACTGTGGCCATCCTTGCGGCGTTGTCGATTGCATTTGTAGACTTTAAAGCCATGGCGATGGGCATGGGAAGTGATGGCGATGACACCACGTTCAAAGGTGGGAAAGGGACCGAGAATCGATGTAGCAGTTTCCTCGGAGAAGGGAGGCTCAGATGGGAGGAGTGGATCCATATCCCAGGTGAGGCGACTGGTGAGATGAGAATGGACAGTAGATTAAATTCCAGGTCGGGAGGTGAAGCTGCACAGGGCATGACATTTCAAAGGTGGTGGTTTCATAATACGGGTATAGCGGCATCATTAGTATCGCTTGGGATGGCAGTAGGATATCATCAGATAGATAAAAGCGTACAGTGCACTCCTGCGGTGGTTATTGTCCTGTGGGGTAGTGATATCGAGGGAATGGATGTATCTAGTCTGGAGATTGCATGGGATCCTGGATTTCAGTTTCTCCCTGCATGCGATGGACGAGAGAGTGAAGAGAGATGAGATGCACAGAGCCGCAACGTGGACGATTCGAGGCAATTGGAATAGTACATGGTCCTGGACGCGTCGGCACATTGCTGTTGTGTAAAGCGTCTTTTGGAGTGCAAGGACTTTTTTCATTTTCCCCATTCTCAGTTTCGTCCGAACGCACAAAAAGGTGGTGCAGGAGAATCGAATACATCCAAGTGAGGAATTAAGTAGCAGAGAACAATTGGACCTAGTCGTCACTGAGCGGTGGCATATCTGCAAAGGCATCATCGACAGCGTCGATCGGAGTGGGGGGAGGTGCGTTTCGGGCATGGGCACGTTCTAAACCACCAATGATTTTGTTGCGGTAGAGATCCTTTTGTTGTCGCTTGTAGGTGTGTTCGTAGCGCTGTAACAAGGCCGTGTAATGGCGTAGTTCTGAGCGGGGACGCTGAGCGATTTTCGCCTGTTGGTCGGTTGCTGACAATTCCTCTGCAGTGTTGAGGCTGCTCGTTGCTTCCTCGACGTATTTTTGGGCTGTTTCGATTTGCCAAAATTCTTTCTGCTCCTCTTTCTTCAGTTCCCCTTTTAGTTTTTCCAAATAGGCCAACGCTCGGCGAAAATGGCCTTTGACTGTAGATGGCTCCAATTCAATCGCTTGTTCGCAATCCCATAGTGCATCATCGGGTTTCTCAAGCTTCAGCTTGCATAAGGCTCGATTCAAATGCAAGGGTAGCTACAACGTTTAGTGCATTGCAGCTATGCGTATGGCAATTACCTTAGTAGCATTGATTTTGTTTCTCTCTTCCTCACTCAAAATGCCCCATTCATCCTTTGAAATGAAAATATGCACAAAGGCCTAAGCTCAAGCTCAAATCGGTGTATCCCCAACCATTGCTCAAGAACAATTACCGTATCATACTTTTCACGGGCTTCCTCATATTTGGCTTCACCAACCAGCTTGTTGCCTTCCTCCTTGTGCTTGGTAGAATCTTCCACTCGCTCATCTATGGCATATGCTCCATGTCAGTTCAACCCCATTGGACTACCCGTACCAATTGTCGGTGGAGGATTTTCTTCATACTGCTTTTTCTCTTCCTTTAATCGCTGAGCTTTGGAATGTTCCAGTTCTTCCTTACTCGGAAATTTTGGTAGCGGTGTCTGCCACAGGTTGGTTGAACCCCGATCGCTTCCCGACCCCATGTCCTTACCCCATATCGAACGAGTTCAATTTCAAAATCCAATGTCGCATGTGGCTCCACCTGTAGTTCCATGATCACGACCATTACCCTGCATCTCACCCCTCGCTCTCTACCTTGGGTGCAAACCCTTCTGCCCCATACCCATAGTCTGGGTGCACAATGAATCGTGCAATCTCTCCACGTTGCATCGTCGCGACACCAATCTCCCAGCCTCGAATCACTTTTCCATGTCCCAATCGAAATTCAAAGGCATCATCTGTTCCTCCCACATGTTTACCATCCACCACATCCCGTCTACATTTATCGCATATGATGTTGTCCAAACTCGATCCTAATTCGTGCTGCTGCCTTACGTCGTATCAAAAATCGTTCCTTTGGCATCCACCAAACGACCGACATATTGCACTAACACATTTCCTTATCCAGATTCTGTTATCTCTGCCAATCCGATCTACCAAATGTAGGACATCCTTGTTCCACCACCATGCCAGCTTCTCCATCCTGGACGACCTATCATAATATCGTCATCATGTACATTGGATCCATACTATAAATGCCTTTTTCAGGAATGATAACTACTTTTTTCAATACACCTCCATCGGCTTTGGGTGAAATGTCGACAAATCCATCTTGACAAAACCCATTGGTGGTCGGATCAAAAAACACATGCTGTTGCCTACAGTATATTCTCATCATAAAATGAACTCCCATGTAAACACAAAAATAGAATGTACGGTACCGTGCACAATGTGGACAGATTTGTTGCGGCATGATGAGTAATGCATGTCCAACAGCACCACATTCACGACAGCACTTCATCGATCAGTCACTTGGTGGAATCCGATGTTGAAATGGAGGAATAGGTACACCCAAAGGACAAGTTGAGGGTGCAATATGCGGAAAGTGAAAGCATCGAAAGACTGAGAGTTGGAGAGATTGGAAACAAGAGAAAAAGTGGTCAACTCTAAACATGATCTGGAAAAAGATGAGTACTCATGGTGCCTGTGGACTAGTTTGAGAGATTCCATATGTTGTTTTTAGGATAAGGTAGTGCACTGCAGGAACAAGGTGACGTGCATGACACATATCTCCATAATAGGGATGGAGGACGAAATCAACAGTTAGAGAGCAGGAGGAAACCTGCCAACGAGAAAGACGACGACATCGAATGGACTCTACTCCGTTTAGACCACATGGATACCGTTAGGCGGATGGCATTGCACACCATCGATCGATAAACGTCCGAGTGGACGACGAAGGGGGATGCGCTATGGGATGCAGGACCGCATGTAAACTTTGCATGCCCATGAGGACCGTGGAGAGGGCAATGATGATGAAGATCAAGAGCACAATGATGGAACTCTTCTTGGCTTGTGCGGTGATATGCGTCACCACAACATGACCGATCCACGTGCAACCAAATCCCATGATGAAGACAAAACCTGCAAAACGCAACACAACTTGACCAAAGGCCAAATACACCACCATAGCAGAGCTGGTTGTGAATAAAATCATAAAGGCGGACGTTGCAGCGGCCACCTCGGGCAGTACACCCATTTCAAGCATCAGGGGTCCTTTGATGATACCGCCCCCAATGCCAAACATACCGGCAAAGACGCCGGCCAATGTACAGATGAGAGGATATTTTAATGTGGACGTCGCATTCCAGCGTACATCTCCTTCAGCGAATGGGTACTCAATGCGCAACTTGCGTCGATACTCCCTCAAAAGATGGTATCGAATAAAGACAAAGTTGACGGCCAGCCATAGCATGGGGGCGAGTACAAGGGCAAAATACACATCACTCCCGCAGGTCATGCCCAAAGGATTAAACCCCCCTCCAGGGACACCGCGGGCCAAGATGAACACGACCACCACCATTTCAATCAGTACCAAATAGAGCAGCTTTTTCCATGGCACAACAGCGCCTTCTTCTTGTAAGAGATCCGCCAATTCCATTTGTGTTCTCAAATTGGGATGTGGATAATACGTTCCATAACTCTGTCGCTCAGCTTCATCTTCCCTTCGATGTTCTTCGATAAAACTATCACTGTCTTTGGGGCTATCGTACATGATGAGGGGTAAACTCGACGATCGTCGATAGGCGACCAAACGTTGTGTTTCCCATTGATGTCCCAACATGGCTTCTTGGAGTTGCAAAAATCTCCATTTACAATATGTTCGATAGGAGGTTACACTCAATAACACGACCAACGCGATGGATAACAACCAGGCTGGCAATAGCTTATTCAACATGGCACCGAGCATACTTCCTAGCATCGTCGTCGGTTCCATCATCAGTACTAAATCAAAATCAATCAATGGACGATGTATGTTTGGTTCTGGATGGCGTCGTGTGACATTCAACAGGAAATTGGCCAGAGCTCCACCTAAAATGGTAATATTGGACAACGGAATGGCCAATTTGGTGGGAAAGTGCCAGGCGGTACTATAAATGGGCACCAAAATGCCACCACCGCCCACACCACCCGCAGCCGCGATCATTAAGCCGACACATACAATCAATAACCCCAAGAGGGACAGTCCATTCAATGGAAAATATGTCACTCCCGTCATCCTCTTTGGGAGAATTCAATCCAAAGTTGGATGAAAAGTTGAAAAGTGCAAAGGAAAAAAGTTGAAAAGTAGTGCAAAGTGCAAAGGAAAAAGGATAAAACTTCCAAAGTGCAAAGGAAAGACGAAAAGTTGGAAAGTGCAAAAGAAAAACGAGAGTCGGACCACTGAAAAAGTACAAAAGTCGGTGAAATTCGGAACAAAAAGTATTCCGAAAATCAAGGAAGAGCGAGTTAGAGAGGATCAGGTGGTCGGAAAAATGAACGGGTGAACCGTGGAAGGAAGTGTAGGCCAGATCCATTGAGAGGATGGTAGGCATAGTTGAGAAGAGTGGGGCGTCAATGCGGTGCATTATTGCATTGACAGTCATCCCGTTGCACCTCACAGATGACTTATTCGAAACTCATGGGGAGACGCAACAGAAAGATTTTATTGGGTTTTCATGTCGGGTTTCTTGGGGACGGTAAAGACGGGGACTTTGAGTACGAGGGAAACTTCACGAATGACACTGAGCACTAGATGACCATAGGACAACAGGGCCACAAAGAAAAATTCCTTGAGCACCAAGATTTCGTTCCACAGCGGGACAAAGCCCTGCGACCAGCAAAACATCCAATGACAAGCCACGTAAAAGATTGGCACGAGCGTTTTCCGGAAGGGGTGATATTCTTCTCCACACAAATGAGCCAACATCAAATGCAAGACCAACTTACTGTGCAACAGGCCCAACGTCCATAAAAAGAGACGAGGATGCTGTTGCAGGATGTTGGAGGGGGATACGGTGCACCATAGAATAGCTAAACTGTCCAAAACGACAAACGGGAATAAGCGGGTCAAGGCAACGGTCATGCGATCGTCATGTTGTCGTACTGCCATCCAGACATTTTTTACACTACACACAGTACAATTGAGTACAGTATCACTTGAATCGTCACAAATATACATACTTGAGTATCAATGTCATCACAGCGGTAAAGGTGACGACGGCAAAAAAGATTTCATTTGGGGTCCATCCTCCCAAACGTGTCGGCTGGACCCAAAAACCCTGTCCGATGACGGCCGTCACCATTTTCAGAAAGACGGCAAACAACACGCCATCGGTCGGTCCATTAAAAATGGGTAATTCCAACGCTCCTGTATAATATTCTTCCCACGTGGCACACACAAAGGCCAAATTCCCCGCAATGAAGAAATACAACAATTTTAGGGTAGGTCCAAACTGCACGACGGAGGCCAGTGTACAGCAGCCCACGGTCACATTCAAGGCATCACATCCATGATCAAAGAGCAAGCCTAGTGGAGATGCCGTTCCTGTTCGTCGTGCTTGTTTTCCATCTAAATTATCCAGCGTCTACTGCACGTTTCCCTCTATCCTTTGCAATGTGCACCGCCGCACTTACTTGATAGGTAAACAAAGCGAGTGCACTGGCCCATAATAACCAACTGGGTACTTGATCTCCTTCCATACTGGGAGAATAATACGCCATGGCAATATGCGTCAGACTCACAAAGATCAACCCCGTCAAGGTAATTACATTAGGGGCTACCCAGAGAGGGACATATTGAATCAAATAATCATTCATGGGTGTCAAAATCTGTTTGTACACAATGGAATGATCGCCACCATGGTATTTATAATGTAATAACCGTTCGGCGCCTTCATGCGTAATGTATTGTCCAAAATACGTCGATTTGCCAATCCGACTTGGACGATGCCGTGGTTCCCCCATTTTGGTTATGGATTTTCGTTTGGTACTTTTTCACAATTGTCGTAAATACGATTTAATTTGCACCAATCGTCCGTGGCCCCGCTCTATTCCGTACGCCCAACAAACAGTGGACCCCAATGTACAGTAGCACCGAATGCTTTTTTATCAGTTTACATGATCACAATGTGTACTTATACTTGCTTATCGTAGGAACTGACGGAATTTATTTACCAACCGCACAGATAACATGCGGCGAAGAGCAATTAGCACCGAAAATATTTTGGTTCTATTTACATGATCCCAATGTAGGTCAGTTACTTATCGTAGAAGTGAAAGATGAATCACAACAGCAGTGAAAGATGATGACAGGTAGATATATATAACATGCGGCGAAGAGCAATTAGCATCGAAAATATTTTGTTCTATTTACATGATCCCATTGTAGGTCAGTTACTTATCGTAGAAGTGAAAGATGAATCACCACCAAGGACGGCGTTGAACGTGGGGGTTGTCGTCTGTACTGGACACGATGTAAAAGAGGGGCAGATAACATCATGTGGAGAAGACCAAGAAAGGGTCTGGTCCAAGGTACTAATTCGAAACCAACGGAGGCGTTGGACAATGGCTCCATGGTTCGCAACGGGATCATCCCCAGTCGTTCTTCCGCTTCAACACTCGCATTCCCTTTTTCCATCTCGACCGTGCTGCCAGGTCTGTCCTTCATACCACCCATACTCTCTCCATCCCTTCTACTTTCTCCAATCCATCTTATTTCGACTTGTCCCTCTGTAGACTTTAGCAATCTTCAACACAGCAGTTCATTCTTCCATCTGCGTAATTACTAAATTACGTTGCCTCCATCCCCAACCCCAAGATCTATACTCGACCTTGCCTCTTTTTCGTCCTTTCTGTCCTTTCTGTCCTTTCTAGTATCCGCCGACCATCGAATTAAAAAAAAAAGTAGAATGACAAGCTTACCTTCCTATCATGTGGGTATCATTGGTGCAACGGGTGCTGTGGGGCAAGAAATCATTCATGTTTTAAAAGTGCGTCAATTTCCATTGGCTTCACTTCGTTTATTTGCTTCGGCCCACAGTGTGGGCAAAGTCCACGACGGCATTGTCTTGGAAGCCTTTGACATGGACACCGTTTCTGCCTTGGATGTGGTCTTTTTAGCCGTATCGGGTGAATTTGCCCTACAATATGCCCAAGAATTGGCACAAACCGCATCGGGACCGTTGGTCATTGATAATTCCTCCGCCTTTCGTTGCGATCCGACGATTCCATTGATGATCCCCGAAATCAATGCCGCAATGGGTCGTGGACATCGATTGATATCCAATCCAAATTGTACGACAGCCATTGCTGCGATGGCTTTGTGGCCATTGCATTGTACCTATGGGATTAAAAAAATCATTCTGTCCACCTATCAAGCCGCCAGTGGCGCTGGAGCACAAGTAAGAGACGACGGAAAGCGTTCGAAGGGGCAGGATGAAGGGATAGTAGGGCATGTTGGAATTGAAAGCAGGAACAGCACAAATGCTTAATGGGAAAGATGCAGGTTGGTAGAGCAGAGAGAGAGGAGAGAGGAAACATGACACAGAACTAGACGCCAAGGTGTTTACTCATCCCTTGCCGTTCAATGTGATTCCACACATTGATGTGTTTCAAGAGAATTTGTATACCAAAGAGGAAATGAAGGTGGTATGGGAAACCCAAAAGATTTTTGAAGAAACGGGATTGGAAGTGAGTTGTACAGCGGTCCGCACGCCCACATTACGTGCGCATGCGGAAGCCATTACCATTGAAACGATCGATCGCATCAATGTGGAGAACGCCAGAGATTTGTTGAGTAGTGCTCCAGGTGTCCGTGTTGTAGATGATTGCTCACAAAATAAATACCCCATGCCGCTAACAGCTTCGGAACGGGATGATGTTGAAGTGGGCCGAATCCGTCAAAGTTTGGTCTTTGGAAAACATGGATTGGACTTATTCGTTTGTGGAGACCAATTGCTCCGTGGAGCAGCTCTCAATGCTGTTTTGATTGCCGAGGCCATGTTGAAAGGAGAAGAAAAGTGCGCACCCCCACGATATGAAAAACGTAGCCGTCTTAGATATCGCATTGGAGCATCTTTTGATGAACGGATGATATGGTGCAGCCTTGGAACCGCTATGGTTACGGCAGGTTTATTTACAGTTGGAAAAATGTTCCTTCAAAGAGCCTAATTCCTAATTCATTATCGTGAACGGACATTTGATCCACTTATTCCGAGCGCTGCCATTGAATCTTCCACATTGATTCTTTTGACTTTGGCAAATGGCATATTCTTTCGTTGCTTAAAGGTTGTTTTAGACTCATGGCTGATTTGATTGTTCTTTTTACCAGGACGCTTCCCACCCTGGCTCTGTTCTTGTTTGTGCTGGTAGTGGCTTTGCATCGTCATACGCTGTCTGGCGTCAATCGGTTTGTTGCTAAGCATGACTACGACATTTTCAGGTTTATAATCGTACCAAGATCCGAAGTTCACCTACTTAGTTTTCGACGTGAAAATATGATTAGTTTTTCCCGATGCTTGGGATGCTCTGACACTGGATTTTCGCGAATATCCAGGTCTTCCAGTTGCGAGAGTTCTTGAAGCAAAACAATGATTTCCTACACTCTGCAATAAGAATATACCCGCTAAACAAACTCTGCTGGTTCTTACATCGATGTCCTGTATCTCATTCTTTCGAAGGTGCAATTGCTCCAAATTTCCCAAAATTTGGAGACTACGAGCGGAGGAAATCTGACAATTCTCCAGATTTAAGATGCGTAAAGATGGTGCAATGGTCTGAAGAGAATTGATATCGAAATTGAGAGATATGTCGGGTTCTAACTGTTGATTTGCAAGGTGTAACTCTTCCAGCCGGGCACAAGATTTTAATCCATCAATTGTAGCAATTGAATTCCCGTTCAAGTACCTGTCTCCAATGAAATCCTGATTATGATTCATGATGAAAACTTACAGCTTTCGTAAATTTCTTAACCCATCCAGATTTTCCATTTTGACAATCTGATTGTTTTGTAGATATAAATGAGTTAAGAACGCGGCAAATTGCAAGTTCTCAATTTTCTCAATGGCATTATCATAAAGATACAGCACCTAAGTGAAGTCAAGTTTGTTGTTTTCTTCATGAATATGAATGACCATCATACCTTCAGATTGCGGCATCCTTGTAAGTGTTCAATTTTACGCAGGCGGCGTCTAGCATTTCCCTCCAACTTCAAATGGGTAAGTCGTCGCACAAAGTGCTCCATGGTTTCTTTTTTTCCTCGAGTTTGGGTCGTGCTTGCAACCATCATTTCACGTGTGATGATGTCAATTGCTTTGGGGCGAATCAATGTTCCTTCCATTGCGAAGTTTCAGGGGTCAGTATTCTAGAGTCGTTACACATTTAGATGTCTGCTGACCATGACCCACCGAGACCGAGAAACCGACGTCCCTCGAGATGTCTCGAGCGATTGTGATCAGGACGAACTCGGATGACAAGATTTCTCTTCCTGAATCATTTCGATAAGGATGGTCAGTTGTCGAGAATCTACTTAAAACCTCCTTCATTTTTCATTTCTTTTAAGGACATAATGTTGACTGTTCATTATGGATGTACAGCTCTCGATTCTTCCTTGACTCCTATGATATCGATTAAATAGCGGTGAACACTGATACCGCTGTAAAATCTCTATGTTTTCTTTCTTTTGAAAAATCAATGTCTTGTGCTCCCATTGCATGGTTCAAATAGTTGACAGATCTTTTCTTATTAATACGGCGTGGTACCACATGTGTGAGAATCAAATTATCATAAAGTGGACCTGAACTTTTGTCACTCGGTTTATAGAGTTATTTATCACTGATCATGCTACATCCCACAGCGAGCACCACCCCACCCGATTTGTGCTTCAATTTCTGGACCTCGCTCGTTCGTTTGTCGCAGATCCTTCGTCTTTTCCTTTCTGCTTTACCATGGTTCAATCTTGTAAAATGAGAGTAGCAATTCTGTTCTGTGTCCTATATGCATGTAATATCAACGCAGCTGATGTGGAAATGACAACAATAAAACCGAATAAGCTAGCGGTCCTGAATATTACGATGCCATCACCCTCGGATACAGTGCCAGAAAACAGTGATGTAGAAATGGCTACAGGGGATGCGTTGACTCTTAGTGGAGGCACGGAAATGAATGATGTGCCTTATGGTGATGGAAATCCATTGGATGATAATGATGATTCTGATGTTAATGTGATGGATATTCCAAAATCAGCCTTGAATGCTCTGCAACCAACGAGCAGCAGAGGCATTCCAGGCGATACCACAATTGAGCACAGAGGGGGAATCAGGTGGAGGTGGTGACGAAGGTGGTGAAGGTCTCGAATGGAATTCTGGGGATATTGTATTGTGTCTGCAGTACATTTGCTTATATATCACGCCGATGGTTATTATGCCCATTCTAGTATACCTCGTGGAGATTATTAAGAAATCCTCCGAACATTAAAATCAAATCCTTTCCTTACAGTTTTTACCCATGTGCCTTGAGTTATGGTCGTGAAATAAACCTGTCCCCACTTTTGTGAATATTATTGTTTCTTTTGTAAACTCTTCTGCTTTCATTTTGAAGATTTGTGGCTTGAAAAAAACGATGTTATTTTTACCTGTTTACTGACATTCACCACCTAACCTGAGTTGAGTTTGGGGATTGTATGATGTGAACAATGCCGGGTGCCACATGAGCACCACCGCCACTCAATTTTGTTGTTGCACCGAGCTGCACTGCACCGCACCAGACTCAGACATCGCTCGTCGCACATATGATTCGATTATGGAATATTATGAAAGTTGCGATTCTCCTCTGTGCCCTATATACATGTGATATCAATGCATCTGGATCTGGATTGGAAATGATGGAAATGAAAGCCAAAGAGTCACCGACTCAGAATATTACGATGCTGGATACAGTATCAGAAAGCCATGATGTAGAAGAGGGTGCACAGGGTGCATCGCTTAGTCAAGACACTGAGACCAATGATGTGCTCAACGATGATGAAAGTGTATTGGATAATGATGATGCTTCCCATGTTAGTGTGATGGATATTCCAGAATCGGTCTTGGTTGCTTTGCAACGAACAGCTGATTTATTCCAGAAGATACCGCAATTGAGCACAGAGGAGAGAGGTGAAGATCGCGACGATACAACTCGGATTCAGAATATTCTGGATATATGCTTGGCCATGTGTTTATTCCTGATATTTCTGCTCTTTCTTCTCTTTTGCATCTTCGATGTCCCCGGCATGATTGCGGCTGCCTGGGGTAATACATCTTCATACAATTAAATATGCATAGACAGATATCACAACAGCCATCATGTTTTGTGGCATTACGTATGATGATATGATAAAATGATTTCTATTGTAGAGTTTGTATCTACCGTACATTAACCCTATTTTTGGGTTTTGTTTCGTCTCAGCAGTGGGAACTAGGAATGATCAAGTTAATGGATTCACACCACACTCACCACCATTCAATGTATGCCCTTACTTTCGAGGCCTCGCCTCGTTGTCGCAAACATGATTGGATTGTGGGATATATTGAAAAGTTCCAACTTCTGCTGCGTGCTCACAATACATGTGGATGATGGAAATAAAAGGTAAATGAATCGTCTACTCTTTATATTACGATGCTATCATTCTTCGACTGGAAAAAAGCGTGTCTGGACAAAGAAGTTATTTTAGCTGTTTACTGACATCCACCTGGAGTGGGAAGTGAATCCAAATTTGATTACAGTTTTGAACAATGTCACATGAGCACACCGCCACTCAATTTTTTTGTTACATCGGGCTGCACTGCACTGCACCAGACTTCACCCAATATATCAACAAGGTCCTTCTAAATCGGAATTGACCCGCTTGGGTAACATTCTGCATAGTTGTTTGGATGTATCTATACGTCTGTATTGGATTGTAAAAGTAAAAGCTCAAACCATAGGGCGTCGGACAATGTCTCTGGGAGCAGCAGCTGTGTCGACGATAGAACAAAATAGTATGGAAACGAAGGGAAAATCAAGGAGAACAGCTCGACTTGCCGCTACCATACAGCAAGGGAATGCCGCTGCATTTCCATGAATTTTGCACGCCAATTCCTTCCGTGGCCTCGACCCAAACACTCACTCACCTACCACTGGTACCACCTTTTGACCTTACGCCTCGTTTGGCGTGACGCACTGAGCGTCTTGGTGGGATTTACAGTGGTGGGCTTCTGGACCTGGACCATACAAAAGTTCTGAAAGTTGCATAAGGAAATACAAAAGTCGCATGAAAAGAACAGAGGCCTATTGGACGGGACAAAGGCATTATATATGGAGAAAAGGGAGGGAGGGAGGGGATAGCCCGGACCGATGGACCTGACGGAACGACCGGCATTTCTGAATTTTTTTGTGGCACCGAACTGCACTGCATCGCACCAGACTCAGACCTCGCTCGTCGCACATATGATTCGATTATGGAATATTATGAAAGTTGCGATTCTCCTCTGTGCCCTATATACATGTGATATCAATGCATCTGAATTGGAAATGATGGACATGAAAGCCGAAGAGTCACCGACTCAGAGTATTACGATGCTCGACACAGTATCAGAAAGCCATGATGTAGAGAATATCACGATGCTCGATACAGTATCAGAAAGCCATGATGTAGAAAAGGGTGCGCAGGGTGCATCGCTTAGTCAAGACACTGAGACCAATGGTGTCCTCAACGATGATGAAAATGCATTGGAAAATGATGATGCTTCCCATGTTAGTGTGATGGATATTCCAGAATCTGTCTTGGTTGCTTTGCAACGAACAGCTGATGTATTCCAGAAGATACCGCAATTGAGCACAGAGGAGAGAGGTGAAGATCGCGACGATACCACCCGGATTCAGAACATTGAGGATATATACCGGGCAATATCTTTATACCTGCTAATTCTGGCCGTTGTGATCGTTTGCATGTTCTTTGTCCGCAAGGTGATTGAGGTCTCCTTGTGACAGGACCTGATCATGTCCATCTCATTCCTAGTCATATGACCTGTGACTTGGTCCGTAATTATAGAAGTGTTTATCAATCGCTCTTGTTCTGTCTACCTTCCAGTTCTTGTATACGAGGTATGGTAAAGGAGGATAGGATCATCAACCTCATTGTTCAGAGGCAAAGATTAACTCCTGGCTGAAGGGAGCGAGAGGTTCCCTAAAGCATAGCGGCTCCCAGTACAAACCTCTGGACGGATGGACTATTCTATCGAAATGTCCATCTTGTATTCCAAGCATTTATCCACCCACAATATTGCAATCCTATTTTAGTTTCGCATCCATTGCAAACCCTCTCTTAAATCCTCCTCGAGACATCAGTTCCACAGTCCACGTCGATTTATTGCACCTTTAGGACGATAATTACATAATTACATAATTACGATAATTACATAATTACGATAATTACATAATTACGATAATTACGATAATTACATAATTACGATAATCGAACAGCCAGCCGTGACAGCCGCAGCAGCAAAAACGCCATGTTTCCTCGATCTCTAGGTCCAGCTTTTTCCATTTCACGCCGCTGCCGTCCTCTTTCCCACTTTTTTTCCACTTTAGTGACCATGGAGGAATCCACAGGCGGTGCCTATGCGATTCTACGACTGAATCGTCCACCGGTGAATTCCTTGAATTTGGACTTGTTGCGAGCATTGTCGAATGCCATAACGGAGTGTGAAGGAAATGCCGACATTCATGGCATCATTCTGGCATCTTCCAATCCGAAAATTTTTAGTGCCGGCTTAGATATCATGGAAATGTATCAACCGGATGCCGCACGATTACGGACCTTTTGGACCGCCCTGCAGGATTTGTACCTTCAATTGTATGTGACACCCCTGGTGGCCATTGCAGCTGTCGAAGGACATAGTCCAGCGGGTGGATGCCTATTGGCCATGACGTGTGATTATCGCATCATGACCAAGGAGGGCAATCCGAAAATGGGGTTGAATGAAACGCGGTTGGGCATTGTGGCCCCCACTTGGTTTCAACAGACGTTGATCAATACCATTGGACATCGACAAGCGGAATTGATGTTGAATTTGGGATTACAATATGATGCGGAAAAAGCGCTGGGGTTGGATTTGATTGATGCTTGTGTCGACGCGGTGGACGAAGTGATGCCGGCGGCGGAACAGACGATCACCCAATGGTTGAAAATTCCAGGTAGTATACTATAATGTTATCAGAAGCGTATAGATGAATGATGCATAGGACATGCGCGGAGTCGAACCAAGTTGGAATTACGTAAACATGTGGTCGATACGTTGCGGAACAATCGAGAAGCGGATACACAGCTGTTTGTGGATACAGTGATGGACCCGAAAGCCCAAAAGGCCATGGGGATGTACCTTGAAGCGCTAAAGCAAAAAAAGTAGATCAAGGAAGAATACAGTAGACGGATAATCCATCACTCCTTTGTCGGTGATCATTGATTTATGTCTGCACTACTTCGTTCTTGCTGTTCAGCTTCCAGATTGTGGATTTTGTCTTCACTCGGTCCATGCGACAATGATGAGAACATCTTGTCTGCTACTGAAAAACATAAAGTCCGTCACCTAAAACAAACGGATTAAAGAGTCCTCAGATCCACGAAATGCTATGCAATGTATTATTGTTACCCTTTCACCCAAAATATCAACAAGGTCCTTCTAAACCGGAATTGACTAGTTATTTGGATGTATCTATACGTCTGTATTGGATTGTAAAAGCTCAAACCATTGTCTTAGGGCGTCGGACAATGTTTCTGGGAGCAGCTGTGTCGACGATAGAACCAAATAGTATGGAAACGGAAATCCATCCAAATAGGGCTCCATATGGACCTTTCCACCCTTGAAGGAGACCGTTTTCGTGCACATGATGGAGTTTGGATGCATGTCGGGAGTGGTCGGACCTTGGGATTCGTGAGTATGATCATCCAAAATAACTAAAACAAATAATATTCCCTTTTCCATCGCATTGCGAACCAACTGTTGAATTTTTTGACGGCCATCATTATCAAATCGAGCGTCCGATACCAAGAATACCAACTGAGTGTATTCAACATCACTTGAATGGCTAGTTTGCTCGTCCATTAAACTTGTGATCGATTGAATTGTATGAATCATATCAGTGCGAGATTGTTTGAATTCAAATGCTGGTAAGATGGAAGCACCAGCTTGATCAGTAAACGCTTGCCCAAATGGATGTAACAACCGAGGGGATTCCCCAAACTGCATCACTGCAATGTCACCAACCTCCAGCTGTGTCATTGCTTTGCACAGAGTGGTCATTGCTTCCAAAGCGAGTTGTCCAGCATTGTTATCAGACATAGACTCCGAATCATCGATTGCTACCATGACATGATATTTTCGCTTCGATGGTTGAGTTCGTCGCATCCAAATTTTGTCCTTGCGAAACTGTGATGCAATGTATGGAATTACTTTGCGCATGTTGATGCGCTTTCCAGTTCGATAGTCACCACGAAGTTTCGTTCGTTGCGTTGGTTCTAACACCAACCTCAATTCTTCGCACAATTGGTTGGAACTATCAGCTGTCAAGGCATCATACTTCGACCACAGGCGGTCACCCAAGTCTGTGACATCCAATTCAGATTCCATATCTCGCACAATTTCGGAACGTAATGCATCCTTATCCTCTTCGGTCAGCAAAGATTCTTCGCTTGACATGTTCACATTCTCATTTATGGTGCTAAAAAGCTCGTTCTGAGTACCCTCGGGTGCTACCTCTTCTGATTTTTCTTCAGCATTGGGCTCTTCAACTGATTCTGTGTCTTGGGGGGTAGATTCAGGGGGTATTTCTGCTACTTTAGACGTTGAATTGTTCATTTGTTTCTTAGATTCTCCAACTTCTTCGTCAGGGGGAAACTGGTCGATTTGTTTGTCTTCTTCAGCATCTCCCTCCGGAATATTGATATCGGTGTTGTCGTCTTCCTTCTCAGTGTCTTTATCCACATCCATTGTTTCTTCCGTAGGTGCCAATGCTTGCATGACATCATTCTCTGTGTTTATGATCTCCACCTGTGTATTCTCGTCAACATCAGGCACATTCTGCTCAGTTGTGTCTTGGTCTTGATCTTCATTCTGTCGTAGAATATCTAAACGCCTCTTCCAATGATTGAGTGCTTCTACAGGATTTGAAAATGGGTTTGGAAGTGGTTTAGACATAGGGGCGGAAGCACCAGCAGAACTAGACGCTTCAGTGTCACCATGTTGGTCGCCATCTCCTTGTTGTTGTGATGCGTTGGAATCATCTTGGTCCACTGCATCTTCCTCGTTTTCTTCTTCTCCATCCTGTTGCTCGGCATCTATGGTCGTCGCATTTACCTTCCCATCTGACACATCGTCATTTCCATATGTAGGACATTGAGTGACTTGATCGTCTGATTCGAGCTTTTCATGCTCCTCAGCTTCATCTTCTCTTTCTTCCTGTGGATTCATTTCCTCGTCAGGTGGCATTGTAGAATCATTCCCTGTTTCACCAATGTCCATTTCCTCCGCTTCGTCCGCACTACTGTCATGCTCTTCTTCATTCTCTTCGTGAGCTTGTTCCTCAACTGAATCAATGGGGTTGTCTTCCTCATCCACTAAGGGATCCTCACCTTCACCTTCATCTTCTTGCTCGTCTCCATCCAATTTTAAATCTTCGGGAATTTCCAAATCTTCATTTGGTTTCTCGCCCTCTTCTTGTGGTTGCGATTCAGGTGTTATATCATGGTTGTCTTCATACTTTTCCTCATCGTCCTCGTTAATCATCTCTGGATGATTCCCATCCTCGTCATTCTGGTCTGGATTGTCTTGATCTTCCTTGTCTTCTGATTTCTTATCATCAT
>JACKZZ010013648.1_pt1 | contig 17749 bp, 12 predicted proteins | sample 8027871 | NCBI WGS metagenome assembly JACKZZ01 (sample SAMN15724774, study PRJNA655200) | protist metagenome | isolation source: fluorescence activated cell sorting (FACS) single amplified genomes of... | place: USA: West Boothbay Harbor, Gulf of Maine | collected 2000-07-19
CTTGAAAGGAACATACTGTACCAGGTACCCACGAATCACTTTAATTTTCAAAATGGTCTATCATTCGTGGTCTTTATTTCATGTTGTTTAGTGAGGACACCCACTGTCTGGCTGATTTTTTATATCTGGTCAGTTGTCTAGCTGCGGTACCACTTTCCTGGAGTCACCTTCCTTGTCTTGTCGACCACACTTCTTGGCTTTAAGGTATCGTTTGTACTTTTTAGTTTGCTTAAAGCCTTTGACACCGATCTCAAGCGCCTTGTGGCCGTGATCAATGACAGACTCGGACCAGTGACGGAACTCTAGGCCCATGACCTCGTTTGTTTGTTTCACGCTCATATCTCTTGGGCCCTTGCCATAGTCGACGATGAGCGACGCGTACAGAGTAGATATCCAGGTCCCTAGCCAAAAGATGAACCACGGAACGACCAAGAAAGGTGCCCAGTAGCCGAATTGTCCAAATTCGTCCTTGACACACTTGCTGATTTCCTTGTACACGACGCTTTTGGACTGCGCCACGAACCGCTTCCCTGCGCACTCGTCTTTTTCGAATGCGAGGCGGTGCATAGTAGCCACATCTCGCACGTCGACAATGCCGATGGCTAGGTCAGGAATGACAAGCAACTCGTGCATGATAAACTCGCGCAGCATCTTCTGCGACTCGCCGTCTTGCGGAGAAAAGGGCGGACCCCAAACGATGCAAGGATTGATGACTGCCAGGTCAAAAATTTCGTTCCCGGCTGCTTTTTCTTCCTTGATGAATTGCCAGGCTGCCTTTTCGGACAACGTCTTACTTATGTAGTACGGGTCCAGGCCTTTCTTCTTGATGTTGGTCCACTGCTCTTCAGGTTTTTCCAGCAAAGCAGGAGCTTTGTGGCCTCCAATAATAGCCGCGATGGAGCTGGTCTGTACAAACTTTTTCACCGTGCCGGCCTTCTTGGCGGCATTGAGGACCCTGCGCGTGCCATCTCGGGCGGGCTTGTACATCTTCTCTTCGGCTTGCGACCGTTTGCAGTCAAAAAAGACAGGAGAAGCCATGTGGCACACCACTCCGCACCCGGCGCACGCCGCTTCCCATCCCTGATCCTTCATCAAGTCCGCTGCGACGAGCTCTAGTTTGTCCCCGTTGGCCTGCCACTCGCGGAGGAACTTGCACTTACTGCTCTTGGGATCGCGGACGGTGCCTCTGACGGCATACCCGTGGTCGAGTAGCTGGCGCACGACGTGCGAAGCCAAAAATCCATTGGCACCGGTGACTAGGACGAGGTCGTCCTTATTAACTATTCCCATGATTTCTCTTCTTAGCTTGTATCTTGTCAGTATTCGAGACAAAAGGAATTGGGTTCTGCTGATCGAGAAATTTATGCGAGCCGGCACTTTACAAGTATTGACCTCTCTACCAGGAACTTTTCACTGAAAAAAAACACAAGTCGATTGCAGGTTGCGTATTTTCAAAGATCAATCTTATCGTATTTACAAGATTGCTTCTCTCAGGCTGATCAATGCTCAAGGTAAGAACATTTCAATCTGTGGTTTATGCCTGCACTTGAAGGCTGGGTTGCCACGTGCAAGCACGTGTAAGCTTGAAAGCAGTGAACTAAGTGAAAAAAGGGACAACTCTAAACGAACGGGACCTTGCGTCATTGAAAGGGAACAATCGCAACTCGGATCATTTTAACTTCAAGTTAAAAAAAATCACGGCAACATTCTCGACATGACTTTTATCATCACGTGTTCAAGCAACTCCCCGATCCCCTGAGGATCTAGTGGAACGAGGGGTAAGGAATCTAGTCAGGTAATTTTTCGAGTATGGTGCAGTAGTGCAGGCAAGGCCTTCAAATGCACGGGCACCTGTAGTCACTAGCGTGGCTTGCTCAGCCGTGAAGATTGAGATCCAAAGAACGCGACGACAGGCATCAAAAAAAAAAGAATCTAACCTAACCTTGACCTAACCTAATTTTAAACCTAACCTAACCTAACCCAACCAAACGATGACAAGACATAGACTTGTCGCGACGTTACAGTACGACTTTTAACCCTCTTCGTGACGCGAGAGGACAAGACACAAATGGCAATGTGGCACCAAACGCGCGGCGACGGAGAGCACGCCATGCACACGTCGCCGGCGGTTTGATTTTTTACCTCTGGGAGTATCTGGAATTTGGGAAGGAACTCCAATTTCCAATAATAAAACCGTGTGCACGACGCACGCTATACATACATGTACATACACACTGTCAAATTGATTCGGTGGCCAGACAGGAGTGCACAATGCACAATTATACACATGCTTTTTTCCAACAACAAAAACACAAAACAAGCAAGCCTAACTTGCCTACAGCCAGCCCATGTATGTGCAGTAGGGAAATACATGGAAAAGCCAGACAAAAAAGCCAGACTCTATCACGTGAAGATTTTTGAAAATACTTTGATTAAATAATAAAAATATCTTATCTTTGATTTTTTTAGCATTAAAAAAACACACATGAGGTCCCTGGGCTCCCCCCGACGCGGAAACCAGCACACTTTCAACCTTCGATGCACCGTCGTTGTGCGTGCCAGAGTAGCCAACATTGACTGTCAGCCACGCACACGCACAACAAGTACATGTACCTTTTGTCCAGGGGTTAAACTGGCTTTACAGGCTCTTTGCACTCTCCTTGAGCAAGATTTCCCTCTCTGGGCTCGGTGCATCCCCCGGCCACTTTCCAATCGTATTCCTTTGACCACCGTCGCACGGAGGTGACCACATCGGTTTTTGGTTTGGTTGGGTTTTTGAGTCATTTTGACTGTAAAGAGTCATTGCTGTTCACTCACGCTGTCTGTCTGTGACTCTGTGTGTGAGTCGTTGGGAACAAAAAAAACCAAACCTTTTCAAATGATTTGAAATCAGAAGAATCGTCACTTTTTTCAGTCTCTCTTTTTCTTTCTTTGTTTTTTTGTTTTGTTTTTTTGCCTTTCGTTCAGTTCAACATTGAAGTACGACGCATACCGCGAGAAGCAAAAGAGAGAGAGAGAGAGAGAGAGAGAAGGGGCGAGTGAGTGGGGTGTTCGCTTGGTTCGAATAGTCGCTTGCACTTGTCTTTATCGAACGGTTATTCAAACACCTCCTGTTCTACAAGGTTGACCCCTTACCTGGTCTGGGGAGAGTGGGAGGAGGTGCAAGGGACCGGAGCGAATTGGGAGTGTGTTAATCTCCCACAGTACTGAGGGGGGTCGGAGAGGAGAGGGTCTATTAGTACAAAAGAAGAGTTAGACACTCACTCGCGAGCGTGCGAGCGCGACAAAAGGTAGTGGTCGTTCCGGCCGGTGATAGGGGAAGGAGAGGACTGGCGGGTCGTAAAGTGAGCGCCTTGGTTTTTTTCCCCAACGGGGGGGTTAGTTTTTGGTTGCCGTCGGCGTGTAGCAGGGGGCGCAGTTTTTGAGATTTGCAGTTTGATTTGGTTGAATTAGAGGATGGAGCGCACGATTGCGGGATGGTTCGCTGAGGGCAGCTCGTACCTGAGTAATGCGTGGTCTGGTGCTGGTGGTAAACAAGAGGCTGGGTGCAGCGCGAGCAGCGAAGCGGACGATGCGGGGTCCCAAAAAAGTCGCAAGGACCGCAGTTCAACGCACGACTCTGCGGTGTCCACGACAAGCAGCACCTCGACGCGTAGCTCTACGAGTGGCAGTGCAAAAAAGCTTAGTAAGGTTATGGGGTGGATGGTATTCGGCTCCCGAAAAGTGGGGCGCAAGGGCAGCAGCGGTAGCGTGGTGCACGACGCCCCCGACTGCGCTCCTACACTGAAAAAGTCTGCGCTTGATATTCTTATGGCGGCTGGTTCAACCCGTCCGCTCCAGCCTGTGGCGCCTTGCGAACTGCAGGCCATTAGCGTTGTAGGACGTGGTGGCTACGGTAAGGTGATTCTGATGAAGGACCTGGCAGGCGGTCGGGTGGTCGCCCTGAAGGAAGTGGCCAAGAGCAACTTAGTGGACAAGCCCAAGCCCGCGGGCAGCGCCGCGGCGCGCAGCGTACGGCCAGTCAGCACCAAGATCGAACACGCCGAAATGGAGCGCATGGTCCTGGGCAGTGCTGCAGAACACCCTTTTATTACCACCTTTCACGGGTCGTTCCAGAACCGCGACAAGATTTTCCTCGTCACCGAGTACGCGCCGGGCGGCGAGCTGTTTGGGCTCATGCAGCGGCAGGGCGTGTTCGCTGAAGCGCGCGTGCAGCTGTACACAGCCGAAATCGTTTCTGCGCTGGAATTTTTACACGGCAAGTGCATAATCTACCGCGACCTCAAGCCCGAGAATATTCTCCTGGACGGCGGCGGTCACATCCTGATCACCGATTTCGGGCTTAGTATTGCATTTAACAATCAAGGGGACGACAATTTAATGCGGTGCCACAGTATTTGCGGGACGCCCGAGTATATTAGTCCCGAGATTGTAATGGGCGCCACAACCAAGAAAAATGACCGATCCTGGAGCTACGGCAAAACCGTCGACTGGTGGGCGTTGGGCGTGCTCACCTACGAGATGCTCTACCGCTTGCCGCCATTTTTCGACAGGGAACGCAAGGCTATGCTCGAGAAAATTATCGAATGCAATTTGGTATTCCCCGCGCCAAACCCAAAAGCACCCGTGGTGTCCCAGGCCGCCAACGATTTTATTGCTGCACTGCTTAAATTTAACGAGACTGACCGCCTCGGATACGGCAACGAAGGCTCGCAGCGAGTAAAGTCGCACGCCTTTTTTAGCTCGTTAGATTGGGATAGGATCAACGCGCGAGAGTATACGCCTACATTTGTTCCCGAACTCAAGGGCGATTTAGACACGAGCTGCTTCGACCCGTGCTTTACCAAGGAGTTTCTGCGCGAAGACAAGTGCTCAAAGTGCGCCTACAATCTGGAACTTACAGGTTACGATTATTTACCCGAAGACTTTTCAGAAGCTATTTGGTACAAACAGGCGCCAGCCACCGCGGTACCACGACCTTTACCTAATCTTGCTGCTTCGCAGCAGCCCCTTAGCCCTGCTCCTGGTCAAGTCGCTAGTGACTCCAGCAACAGTGCGATTCCTGTGGAGGCACCATTGCCCGCAGAAGGCAAGACCCAAGACGATGAGCACAAGAAATAGGACAAGAACCCTTTTCCTTGCTTGTTTTTAGAATGACACATGCACCTTTTTTGTGCGGAAAAAGCTCAACACAGCGTCCCGGACACAGAAAACATTGCGGATGCATGCAAACAACAAAATGCATGCTTCTCATTTATGTAGAGTTATTTTGTAGAAATTGATACCACCATAGACATCCTTTTGTTTCGTTTTATGGGCTCTTCTTTTATTAGCTACGTATCCTGCCCCTATTTTGTTTCTATTGGCTGTCCAAAGGATTCCGGCCAAACGATGTCAGTGGACAATATATTTTAAGTGCGGGAAGCAATACGGTACAGCACTTTGCCAAGCAAGATATTTTGAGAACACCAATATGCTGTATATCTTCAAAGAGGACCGGACCACCACATTCTGCACGCAGTACTACCATACAAACAAAATAGAGCTGTAATAAACATTAGGTTACAAGTCCTTTTCTAGCAACGTTTTGTTAATCCAAGCAGAAGATTCGCACACCTTTTTGTTCACAAGTGCTCCTGACCTGAAGAGACATGCGCACGCAAACCTGTTACCATGGTACCTGGCTCTATTTTTTACTCGCACGAGTTAATTTTCGAGCAGAGGTAGGCGTGCGCGCGTGCGTCCGGTACCGATGATCTCTTTCGTTCCGGACAACGTCTGCTCAAGCGAGGTTAGAAACAAGGACTGTCAGACACTGTCAGTGCGCTACCGATCGGTGGAACGGGACGGGGGACCAAAGTAAACAAACCCAGCTGGAAAGAGGATTCTCGTCGAAGGAATCTCTCTACGTACTCAAGAGAGAGAGAGAGAGAGAGAGAGAGTGAGGGAGAGAGGCTGTGCCCACTTGGAAGCTGGATGGAGCATTTGAAGGACAAAGACAGACGAGTGAAAAGTGGCTTTTTCTGTTCTTTGACCACTTTTCTTTTCTTCATTGACATTGCATTATTGCACATTATTTTTCATTCATTGATTGTCAAGAAGATTTTGATTCAAGTGATTCACACGCCCAAGGTGAGGCAGTTCCATATTGTTCTTTCACTTACAGCAAAGCAAAGTAAAAGCAAAGTAAAAGGCAAAGATCGAGTGTCTATTCCTTGGTTATTAGCAACGAGTGAACAAAAAAGAGTGAGCAAACAAGCAAGTCAAGATGGCGAACGCAGACGGAGACGTGATTCAGGCTGACCTCGAGGACAGCAACATTGCTGGCATTGGATCCCAGGAAGACAAAGACCTGCGCAAGGCCGCTGCGGAGACCGAGAAACAGTGGAAAGGAGCTGGTAAAAAGGCTGGTATCGAGGTATGGCGCGTTGAGAACAAGCGTACCAAATCGGACACCCCCGACTTTGGAGTGAATCGCGTGAACAAGGAGGACTATGGTTCTTTCTTCAAAGGAGACTCTTACATCGTGCTCAACACTTACCACGCCAAGGACGAGAATGGCAAAAAGACTGACAAGCTGGCATACGACGTGCACTTTTGGCTGGGTAACGAGTCGTCGCAAGACGAGATCGGTGTAGCCGCGTACAAGACCGTCGAGCTTGACGACCTGCTTGGAGGCGACCCGATCCAGCACCGCGAGCTCCAGGGCTCCGAGTCGCGCCTGTTCCAAGCCTACTTCAAGGAAATGATGTACCTTGACGGTGGCCACCCCTCCGGCTTCCGCAAAGTCAAGCCCGAAGAATACCAGCCACGCCTGCTTATGGTGCGTCGTGCTGGTAAAACTGTAAAGGCATACCAGATCCCTGTCAAGGCCGAAAACCTCAACCACGGCGATGCTTTTGTCCTAGATGCTGGCCTCAAAGTTTACATCTGGTACGGTGAGTCTGCCAATGCATTCGAAAAGAGCAAGGCAGCTGCGCTCCACTCCAACGTAGTTAGCTCGCGTAATGGCAAAGCCAAAAAGATAACCACTGCAGACGATGAGTTCTGGAAGATTCTTGGAGGCACCATTGACGATGTGCGTCCAGCTGACGACCCGTTCCTGCTCAGTGCAGATGAGCAAGCAAAGGACGAGCGCCTGGACCCCGCAACCATTCAGCTCTACAGGATTAGCGATTCAACTGGATCGATCAAGATGACCAAGGAGAAGGAAGGCCCAGTAAAGTGGGATGACCTGGACCAAAGCGATGTCTTTCTCGTCCATGCCAACGTTGGCATCTGGATTTGGGTTGGATCTGGCGCTAGCAAGTCAGAAAAATCCAAGGCCATGGCGTTTGCCGACGCTTACATCGCTGACAAGGGCCTGAACAAGCACATCCCCGTCACCAGACTCGTCGCTGCAAAGGGACAAGATAAGATCGACCAAATTTTTGGCAACATGGTCACCTACTAAAAAAATTCCTTGCCCTCCCTCCCTAGAATACTGTGAAGATACCGACTCAAGGCATGAATATTTTGGACGCATGCCACGTACCAATTAAAGACATGAATATTTGGACACATGCCACTACTTTATTTGCAATCATTTTGTTTTTATGTTTCATTTTATGATCAAGGTTTGATATTTTCCATGGAAGACCACTCATTGTCTCCCTTGCGAACAGTTCCCCTCCAATCGAATATAGCCGGCTGGTCCGGGAAGTAGATATCCGCCTTATAGTACTCCATCGTTGCCTGAGTTGCGTCGATATGAACATACCCCATCCCGTGGGAAGCAGGGTCAAAGTACGTCCAGTGTTTGTTAAAGTGCATCATCAAGGCGGAATAAACCGAGGTAATGGCCTCTGCGATGGCCCTTTTTGGGGTCAAGAGCAAAAATTCGTCTAGGGCCCCGTTCGAGCTCGTTGAGCTAGGGAGCCATTCAACGCCGAGTTTCGGGTTCGGGATGTTGTCGTAATCGTCGAAAATGTTGCGGCCTTGGTCTTTTGCCTTTTTAACCTCATCGGGTACAATGCGGTGGCCCAGATCGTCGATTCGCACGTTGGCTGCTTGATGCTGATGCATGTCACCAACGAGCCATAGATTGTCTTCGGTTGCGCCGTTGTCGTGCATGTCTTTGAACAGCTCGGCACGATCGATGGGCGAGCCGATCAGCTTTATTGTTTCGCCGAACACTGAATAAGCTTCTGTCTCGGGATAGTACACCAATCTATCCGAGCTGTTGGCTTTGTCGAGTATTTTAGAGCAAAGCACAGAGATGACGATAATGAGGACAAAGCCGAGAAACCCACATGCCCCGCACCCTCGTGAGCCGCAGCACGCAACACAACCAGCCCTCACTCGTACAAGCTTTGTGCTGCACTTTTCACTGGGCTGCTCGTCCTCCCCGTCGCCTAGGACCTTGGAAGTCTCGCTCGAGCCATGATCAGCGATCCCAGTCTCGAGCCCACTTGTGCGAAGGCTGTCTTCTTCTTCTTCTTCTTCTTCTTCAAGTTGTTGTCCTTGTTGGCTGCTGACGCTTACATCGTTTGCAGATGCGTCGAGGGCTTGCACCTTGGCTCGTCGGACCGCCTGGTTCGAAAAAGCGCAGCAGGTCATGCCTAGAGCGATCCCAAGTGCCACCCCAAAAGTGAGCCCAATTGCAACAGTGTCATAGCCAGTGATGTCCCACGCTGTGACAGACTTGCTCAGTACCATGATGCGCCAAGTTTGGGTGTTGTTTGGGTTTTGCAAGACGTCATCAACCAGCCAAGACCGCTGTGGAGACCCAAAAAAGGTGCCTTCTGGCTGCATTCGACCAATTGCACGACCATCCATAATAACCATGTTGGCCAGCTGTCCAAATGCAAGCTGCCGATACCAAACCATCTGCTGCTCTCCAGAAAGCGGGTGAGCTTCGTAGCGGACGCGCGTCGGAGAGTACCACTCAAATGCCTGAAGCGATGTTGCAGAGGCGTTGCTCTGTCCGTGTGGGCCTCCATCGTGATTGTCCGGGATGTGGATCCACGGATGCGCCGCCGCAGCAGCGCGTCGATCGGGGTCGAGCCGGGCTGTGATGTGACGCCAACGCCATTCGTCAAGCTCGAGGGGGAAGAATGACATAGAGTAAAACGTTTGGTTAGCAAGCCAACGCTCGTCAAACTCAGAGCCAAGGGGCAACGGATCGTATGCCGCGGCAATTAGCTCGTCGTCATACTCTTGAGATGACTTATCGCTGATGTAGACTGCTGGACCGACGTTGTCTCCCCACTGCCTGATCATCCGTGGACCGGCGTTATAATCGTACATCCAGTCGCCAGTATGCAATACTGCCGACATGGACTCCGACGCCAACAACTTTTCTTCCGAATATTCTTTACCCCTGAGTTGTGGGTTAGATATCTGCCCCCCAAGCGTCATATTGTACCCCAGGTGGGCAAAACCACTTAGATACCATCCTTGATGGCTGCAACTTGTGTACGCCAGCGATAGTAGGCCTTGGTTAACGTCCCTCGCCGGGGCAGTCCTCGTCCTGCCAAGTCTCGACGCTTCACCACCAATGCCGGAAGAGTCGCTTGCGCGCGCACCGTAGTAGAAGCGGTAAAAATAGGTAGTATTTGGTTCAGGGAGAAACGCCTCAACTTTTACGGTATAGTCACGACCCGGCGACGCCAACTCGATCCCTTGGGCAAGCGGCGCCTCTTCGCTGGACGCACCTACCTCTGACGACCAAACGCGCCAACTAACGTCTACACCTGAATCGATTTCAGCCTGGCCACGAGGCGTCGCTCTCGTCCATAAAATAACGGATTCTGGATGCGGGTCTCCACTGCTCACGCCGAGGTAGAAAGGCGGAAACGGGTCCACGTACATGCGCGGGTCTGGCAGCCCTTTTGTGTCATAATCGGGGTAATCTTCCAAGCCTTGGACAACACTAAGCGCAATCGCCAGCAGCAAAACCGTGAAGGCCCAATTTGACAGCGTCACAGACGAGCGCATCGCATAGCAGCATATTCTTGCAGTCATCGTGCGCTACGCTCTCCTCGAACCACCACGAATTGTTCTATATGTTTCTTGGTGTCAATCGTTTCACAATTTCAATGATCGTCGTGCACCACGCTCTCTTCGACCAACTTGCCCCAAGTCTTGTATGTTTCTCAGGTTCAATCGTGCGTGTAACATCCAATGATTGTCGTGTGCTGCGCTCTCCCTTGAACCAATCACGCTTGTGTACGTACGTTTCCAATGTCAATCGTGTCACATTCAGTGATTGTTCCATGATTGACATTTATTGCCATTTTATTTAGTGTTGGAAAAGGAAGAAAAGTCTATTTTCTTCCATCAAGACCCAACTCAACACTGGCACGCAGGGAACACCATACGCAAACGCGGGTCCCCGAACGACTGTCCATATCGAACGTTCGCGAACGGCCCCTTTTTCCAATCGTCTCGATACCTTTTGCTTCTTCCGGGCCGCAGGGACTGACTGTGTCGTTGCGGCAAGGGATACAAGCAACGTTCCCTGTCATGCTTGCATGGGGTTAGAGACCCACGTGGTCGACCGAGATTTACCTTTTTTTCACTGTGTTCGAAGAAAAAAGGTGGCAAGTAAAAAGTGAGAGGAAATGAAAAAACAGCCTCACGGTAATTGTGAAATCAGAAAGAGAGAGGCAATTGAATCCTCTCCAGTTCCTTTACCTCAGGTGGTACGATTCCGTTCGCTGGATAGATTTGGTAATATTCAATTCACGTTGGAGAAGAATAAATCAAAACGAGAAAGCTTTTGTTTTGGATCCTGACGTTGGATACCATGAGGATCCTGTGTGTGTTTTGGACTTGTAAGTGTTTGTTTATTTCTCTGCCCCAGTCACGTCATTGGTGGATACCGTTACAGAATCGCCCATTGTTCTACGCACTTGAATCATGTCGCTCTTTTCAATCAATCAGATAAAAATGATCAAATGGCACTCCCTTTTGCGTCAAGGTATTGCTTTGTTCTACTTAGAGTTTGACTTGTGAAAATGCCGGGGTAGCCTGAGTATCGTAGCGACTCTCAGTGAGTCTCAGTCTTCATTCGCTGAGCAAGATTCGATATTGCTGGAATATTGACTGATTTATGTAGGCCAATATCACTGATACGCACACTGTCGATCATGATACAGATTTCAGCACGCTGATAATTAAAAATGAAATTTATCTTTCACCAACGACTCCAAAACGACTCGGAAAATGTGAATGGGGTGTTCATGCATGGGGTTGCAAGCGCCCATTTTCCTTTTCTTTCTCTTTCCGAGTTTCTTTCCCATGATTCGATGGGGGGCTTCAAGTTCGTTGCCGTATGGACGTATGGACGTATGGACGGTACTACCATACCACACAGCATGCAGCATCGCGTCCAATTCTCTCTAGCCTGCAAAAAAGGATCGGATCTGCAACGAGTCAAACAACACCAAAAAACACCAAAAAAAAAAAAAAGTTTTGCAAAAAGTCAAAAAGTTGTCAAAACGTTTGAAAGAGTGAAAGAAAGGGAAAAAGACCTGGGACCGAAGCGTTGGACGCAGGCAGACCCCTGACCACAAGGCCACAAGGCTCGCAGATCTTTCGACGTGCCATCGCTGAGAGCCGGGGCGAAGAAGATGGTGCCAACTACAGGCTGCTCGCACGACTTGCTCTTTGGCACATGCTTTCGTGGAGTTTGCGAAGCACAAGTTTCCAATGAGTCGCAAGGCTTCGCGTGTATCTGCGCCGAGGGGTGGACCCATGATAACGACGTGCGGAGCTCGTGGGACTTGGCGCCCTTATGTGCGACGCATTTACAAGGATCAATCGATTTGGCGACTTTGTTTTTGATTGTGGCTGTTTCATCTTTTTTTTTTACGTTTGCCAACTGCTGCCTGGTGGTATTTGTTTGGGCAAAAGAGCCGCGAATTCGAAAGAAAAAGCTCATGGCTCGAATCAACATGATCGCTACTTCGACTTGGTGTGTGATCTTTGGGGTATGGTGGAGACAAGATCTGCTCGCTGGCACCAGCTTTTTGGCATCGACAAGCATGCTGTTTGTCCTTATTCCCTCTGTTTCGACTTTCGTTGACCTGGGGGTCATCTTGGAAAGGTTGTTTCGAGCACTCTTGGGCTTGCCGTTTCATGCTTCTCAATCTTTGCTCAATGAAAAACAATTCACGACTTTGGTCCGACGCTTGAGGATATTGTCATCCTGTTTGGTGGCCTTTCAGATTTCCAATAATGTAGTAAGTATCATTACCATCGTGGTGGAAAAGGAAAACCCAGTGTATAGATACAAGGCACTCCGAGTTTTTTTCTTATTATCCGCTTTGTTCAATCTGATCTTTGCTGTGGTTGTCTATAAAAGCATGCCATTTCTCGTGGACGTCATGCGTACATTGGTAAGTAGCCAAAATTCTTTCAATTTTCAAGATAGAGACTTGGTCTCATCCAGCGTCACGGTAGCAGTGACTCCTGTCAATGCGACAGAGACGGTGTCTCGTGCACTTGCAAAGCAGAGTAAGAAGCTGGAAGCCAAAAGGATAAAAGCTGCGTACAATGCCACGAAATTCATGAGTTTGGCTCTTCCAGTTATAGAACTTACTGCTACCTGCTTGGACTTTTTGGTATATCTTATGCCCAATTTTGCCCTCCATGTAATATGTATCCGAATGCTGCTTGTGACAGTCTACACGTTAGTCGCTACAATACAAAGCTTTAGGAAAGAGACTTTGTTTTATTTGAGCAAGCAGAATCTAAGACAGCGATCTGTGATAAGGCTGCAAATGTCAAGTGTGACCTCTGCTGCCAGTGCTAGTAGTCGCAGCATTGGTAGCATGACGAATATGACCGAATCAAACCGTTAAAAGTGATTTTCTAGTTTACATGTAGAAATTATGTTTAGTGTCGATTTTGTGCCTTGGAAAGTACTAGCATGGGTAGAAAGCTAAGCTGCTCACAAATATATTTGCATTTACGGGGAGGATACCAGGCATTCAACTCTGGGCATAATTGCGTCGGTTCTGCATGCATACCCGATCGCAGGCTGCTGTGCCAGTGGGGCCACTCGCCAAGTACGTGTGGAGCAACAGGCTGCTGTGCAGAGAAAACTGTTTGAGGAGTTTTATGTCCATCTTGCTCTGCCCACACACCAGCACCTCCAATTCGCGCTCTGCGAAGAGAGCGAAGAGCTGGACGGGGACTACGGCTGCGAGTCCCTGGCGGAAAGCCTGCAGCTGTTGTGCCGATTCAGAGAGCCGAGCGTGTTGCGCAAGGTCGACATACGCGTTGAAATTTTTTCTAAGTCGAGCGGTATGCGGCTCCCGCCAGGCACGAGCGGGACAACCGACCCATCGCTCAAAGAGACCTCTAAAAAGCGTACATAGTCTTGAACGCACTGAATATACAGGCCACAAGGAGGAAAGGGAAAATGTTCAAAAAATTAATACTCTAGAGTCATCCGTACGACATTGCATCGGGTGGCTTCCTTTTGCTCATCACTGGATTTTGACTCGCTCGAATCAGAAGCAAACTTGGTGAACCTTGTTGAGGATAGCCCTCTTAATCCGGCGACGTATTGGAGTTTTTTGGGCGGGTTGGTAGCCTTGCTAATGCCAGTTTGTGTTCCTGTTTCCTTTGGCAAATACACTTGCGTCTCGGACTCGCGTCTAAAGTGACTTTTGACGGTCTGCGACGAACTAGTACGCGCGTTGCGCAGGTTGACTAGCTGTAGCGCTTTACGGCGTAGAGCCCATTCGTTCCATTCATAATTCGGATCAATGTGCCGCTCGACAAAGTGCGTAGGAGTCTCAGTCCCTGCATCAAGCATTAGCGGCTTTTGGTTGGCAGATTGTCCGGACAGCTTGGACCCAACATTTCGCGCCGCGCGTGAATAGCTCAGCAAAAATGTGTCTGGAAAGTGGCGCTGCAGCTCTAGAAGACTTATGAGCTCAGGATACCGACGTGCCACAGCAATGAGTGCTTGGAGCACGCCTTCCGGGTCTCGCATAAACTCTTTGGCACATTCATCAGAAAAAAAGACAGCGTGGGTTTCACCGTGGCGCACCACCCCAAAACTCGGGTCGCCAGGTAAAAGAAGCCCTCCCCGTCGAGCTGCGGTAACGGGGCAGTATCCTTGAAAATCAAGTGGCAAGTTCATAAACTCTGGTGTCGATTCTGGAGTGAGCAGCTCGGCGACTTGTGAGGTTTTGCTTTCGGCGGTAGCGCGCTCATCCTCTGCAGCCGACTTGCCTTCTGTGGAAGCAGAGTCCTGTGCTGTAGCTGGCGTGGGTGGCGCACTGGCCTTGATTGACTCAAGTGACGGCGCTGTTTCAAGTATAGATCGCTTCGAACTACCATATTGGACGTCTCGTGAATTGATCCGCTCATCCTGCAGAGCGCTCTCTAGCCAGTGCGCGTCCAGGGTAAAGGTGAACGACTCGCGAAAGTTCTCGAGCGAGTTCCAAACAACATGCCGCGATTGAATGAGCTCGTGCTCTTGGCGCAAGTTGCTCCAAATTTCTGCCGCAAGGTCAAACTTGGGGTACACTTGGTCCTTGCTCACGCTAGAGTTTTGCCCGACTAGCTCTTGTAGTCGCATCAGCACGTCCTCGAGCTGATCGGACAGTTTTTGAAGCGTTTGTAGCGCATGGATTGCGTCATCCTCAAGGCTAGACACGAAACTCAGGTACTGTCGTCTATTATTCAACTCGTCTTGCCACCGCTCTACTTTGGCTTCCTCCGGGCCTTGCCCTGGCTTGCAGCGGTGCGCAAAGACCAGCGTTGACGAGTATTCCTGGCACGTCGCCTGAGCTACCTCTTTCTCCTCGCGGAGCACCTGTAGAAGCTTTTGAGCACTAGCTCGGGCCATGTCCGGTATGTCTTTGATTCCTGCACCACCTTTACCGATTCTTCGGTTGAACAGCCGGATTCCCATAACGATGCTCGCCAACTCTCCGAGCTGTAGTTTCTGATCTTCTACCTCCATAAGCATGAAAGCTTTTAGGCCAATTTTGGGAAACACTGATTCGAGAGCGGCTGCAATTTCTCGCTCTACCGCGGTATTTTTAGCGACGTCAGCGCCGGCACACGCAATCAAAAAGTTGAAAACCTGTCGATACATGGCGTTGATCATTTCGTACTCACTTCCAGCCGAGTGGTCCATGTTGACAATGTTGGCCTTTAGGGCGCTGCGACGACTTTTTTTGTCCGTTTCTGCCCTTCGCAGGGCATCTTCAGTTTCCATGAAAAGCGAATCAAAGTCAACTTGCATACGCAGCGTTTCCATCTGCGGAGAGTCCTTGAGCGCCAACTTGCTAACAGCGCGCGAGACGAGCGCGTCAACATCCTTGTCACTTAGCTTGGTATCCAGCTGAAAGTCGACGGGATTTTCCAGAATAACTGTGCGCGCAACAAATGCGGCCAACGTCGGTGATACCTGCACCGCCTCTAGGTTGGCGCGGTCCACGATGCGCGCGACGACATTGCTAACATCCTCCATTTTCGCAAAACTCAACAAAAGCTGGCCCCACGCGACACGACACGACCTTGGGCGTTTGTGATTTATTTGCTTTCAACAAGCAGTGACACCTCGAACCTGCCCTGCCTGCTTTCGTCCGTGCCAAGCAATCAAGACACCGGCAGTCTCCACTTGAACCAACCTATTGTACATATACAGCAAACTTGTCTTGTTTTTTCAACTTTTTTTTCTTTCTCAACGGATCAAATTGGACAATTTTTTTACACTACACTTTTAGTACTTGTATATTCTGAAAAGGAACCATCCAGATGAGCGTGACAGTGCAAATGGATTTGCACAGCACAAAGGCACGGACAAACTGGATAACCAAAGGTAAAAGATAGTGATGGCCAAAAGAGGCATGATATGCACTAGGTGACGGAACTTGGTGCAGAATGTACCATAAGTGATCGTTAAGGAGAAAGCTGCAAGACTGGCACGGACATGTTGGTTGACTGTGCAGTATAAATGTATGTAGTTATTCAGCGACACCAGGCGTGGCCGGATGTTCGGTGAGGTGTGAAGTAGCCATTTCGTACGATCCCACCTTGGGATTCATACTACATCATTTCAAGTTGCCGAGCTCGGCTTTCAATTCAAAACTTGAAAAAGAAAAGGGAAGAAAAAGAAAAAAAAGGCAAGTTCCTAACTACCATGTGTTGGTTTGAGTGAGATGAAGTAAGGTATTGTTCGCTTGCGAGTATTGCCTTGATGGAGGTAGACGACGGGACGATAGTGTCGCAAACTGGACACGATTCAGCTTCTACTGGTGCCTCCGCCGCTGCAAGGAACGGTGAAAACCGAAGACAGGAGGCGGCCGGAAAGGAGGATCCTCGAGGCACGCAATCGTCAGGCGAGGAGGACAGCATGCAAGTGGACGAGAGCAGCAAGTGCGGCGAGCGGAGTGACGGACAAGGTGAAGAAAGAGGTATAGCCGCTTCCGTCTTTGGTGAATTTGATGTTGAGGAAGAGTACTTTCAGGCCAAGCCTGTTCGCATAACAGACGATGGTAAGTTTGACGCACAGCACGGATCGCTCTCTCTCTCTCTCTCTCTTTGCCTTGGAAAAAGTAGCTAATCTCTTATTGGTATGATGGCAGTGTGTATAATGATGGACGACTACTTGAACCAGACTTTGCAGGTTATGATGAAGCAAGTGCGAAATGTAAGTTTTTAGCTCAACTCTTTTTAACGTCCCTTTGCGCTAATCTGACAATTGATCTTGATATCTCGTATGTAACGAAATAGGACGCCCAAGCTGCTGGACTCGTAGGAGAAAAGGAGTCCGACACAGATTGCATAGGTCTGTGCATGCAAAAAATGAAAGAATGCATGAAAAAGGTGTCAGACGTCAACTTTGACAAGTTTGAACTGTACTGCCTGCGCAATATTTTGTACATCCAAGAGGAACATGAGAACGCAGTCATTTCTGTGCTGGCTTCTGCGCCAGCCACTGCAGTAGCTCCCGCGCAAGACCATGATATGACAATTTCGCAAAAACCGGAGTCCTTTCCTTCATTAGACTGGGAAATTGACCAAAAAGGAGAGGACGAATCCACACTGGATCTCGAAATACGTGAGCTAGAAGCCGCTGTTGCTAAGGCCAAAGCATTGCACTTAGTCGCTAAACGGCAAGCATTTCAGCGCGAAAAGATCATACACCATGGTAAAGAGAATGCCTCCAAACTGGACTTTGCGAATGGCATAGTGGTACCAGCAGTGTTGCGCAAGATATTTGAGGATGGAAAGGAATTACAAACGACAACCACTCATGGCAACGAGATATATCAAGACTATTTGGCGTCAAAAGCTGGGGCAGATGCAAGGCGTGCTTACGAGCGAGCTCGAGAAAAAGCTCTCGAAAGCTCAAATGCGAGTGCATCGTTGTTAGAGCGATCCAATACGCACGAGTTGCGAGCTTTTAGGGACAGAATTAGCAATGCTTTGCATGATTCAACTAACTTAAAGTAAAAAGAACCGAGGCCCTTACTCTGTAATACCATACCAATCTTTTTTGAAGAAAACAAAAAAAAGGAAAAAAAAGCCAGTCGATGGACCAGCGTTGAATGGACGTGTGTGCGGTACACGTACGTAAGTTATGGAACCCACCCTCAAACATTCCTTTAGAGTGAAGGAGTTTTCTGAGGCTCTTAGAGTGAAGGAGTCATAGACTCTTCAGGAGTCATAGACTCGAATCGCCAGAAGAGCACACCTTCCTACATGTATGTAATGCTTTGAAAGAACTTTAAAA
>JACKZZ010020149.1_pt1 | contig 17728 bp, 8 predicted proteins | sample 8027871 | NCBI WGS metagenome assembly JACKZZ01 (sample SAMN15724774, study PRJNA655200) | protist metagenome | isolation source: fluorescence activated cell sorting (FACS) single amplified genomes of... | place: USA: West Boothbay Harbor, Gulf of Maine | collected 2000-07-19
CATTCATCAGGTGCCTTTATTGAACACAAATTTTCTGTCGTAATTAATTGACTATAATTTGATTCACAACCTTTATAGGTATATTCTTCAAAAGTAACACCACAATTGTTAACTTCAGTTAATAAATTTTGGTATGAACTATTTAATTCATTTAATTTGTTTTTTGATATGACAACTTCACTTCCTGCATCTATAGTTAAATCACTAAATTGTATAGTTTCCCCATTATCTAAGTAAGTCTGACTACCAACAACTTCACCACCAAAAGCTTCACAACATTCTGTAGAAGGTTCATTTTGTATACCAGGTGTCTGCCATAATGATATAGATTCACTATTATAAACCCATTTACCTTGACTCGTTTCACCTTCAACTACAAAGGAATTAATTTTACTATCCCTTAATTTATTGTATGTCGTACTATCATCAGTAAAAACAATATAATTTTGACAACCACTATCAAAAGTACTATTAACATCAATAAAAGGTACACCACAATTACTTTCTAAACAATCATTTAATAAAGTATCTGCATTAAACCTAACCATAATATCCATACTAATCTCAATATCAGTATTACCATCATCTTCAGGTATGTTAAACCCATTCCATTGATTACTACCAAAAACCATTTTAATGTCTGCAACATCATCACATACAATATAGGATGCATCAACACATTTCTGAGTAACTATACCTTTTGGTTGGTATGTATTATCTATGTTTGGTGTAAATTGTATTTGTTTACCTGTTTCAGTATCAGTATAAAAAGTATCAAAAACGTAACCCTTAGAGTTACAAAATTCTTTATAAAGATTAGCCCCACTATTCTCTTGTGAATTATGTGATAAAACTAATGAATCGTTACCATCGTTATATATGTCATTTAAAACAAACGATACAACACCATTACTATCAACTATAGGTACCCATTTTGTAGAATCACTTAAATCTGGGTTACCGGCTAACGAATCGAAATCAGTTTCCACAACACCAGTTATATCAGTTGCAGTATATTTTCTATAAACACCATCTTTAATATAATCTTCAAATATATCACTAGTGTTAGCAACCTGAATATCTGCATTTATATTTGAATAGGGTACATATGTATTATAACCACTATTAGTGTTTGGTACAAACGAGTTTTGGTTACTTTGTGTAATATTGTCCTTTTGTCTCGTTAAAACCTCAATTTCATAATCAATTGTATTAATTTCTCTCTCTAATGTAAGTTTTTCAAAATCACAACCACAATCTACTGGATCAGTTTCTTGTGATTGGTATTGGCAACAATTATTATTAGGACAAGGTATTGTTGTTTTATTATCTGGTTCTTCATAATTAGTGGCATTAGTATCAGCACAAACTAATTTAATAGGATCTGATACATATTTACTTAAACAACTACCATCGTCTTTTGTTGCGTTTTCATTATAATTACTAGCTTCTGGATTGGTACAACCTTTAATATGTCTTTTACAACCAACTGATTGCATGTTACAGGTTGTAAGATCACCATTATCATCATTATAATAATACGACCCACCAGCATAACTAGTTGGTACATTAGTATTATTTGAATCAGTATAATAATCTTCAGAATTAAAACTATTATTAGGGCAATCAGTAATAACCATACCATTAGGTAATACTTCATAACAAGGGTAACAACAGAAATTAGTTCTAACTAACCCCCCCTAAATTACCACCACCACTAGATCCTATATCAATTAGACTATTATCGTTATCAATATTTGCAGCCATTAATTATTATTTTATACTAATTACATTTAACTAATTGTTGTAATATCACCACAACTTATAGTCAATTCTTGTTCTTTTATTTGTTTTTGCCTATTTAATTCAGCAATTTTATTTTCTATTTCTAATATATTATTATCACCACTAACAAGTGAATCACTACCATAATTTGGATCTACACATTGTACATCATCATCAGCATTTATGGTATAACTATAATTATACCACACACAACATTCTGGACTAGAAATTGTCGTTTCTGTTGAAGTATTATTTTCACCATCAGTATTATTAACACCACCAGCTTCAAAAACTATAATACCATCCCCTGTTGTACGCACTCTTTTACCATGAACACAAGGTGCTGATTTTGCACAATAACAAGCTTCTCTCCCCGTTGGGTTGGTGAAACTTTTGTATGTACCACCATCGGCAACACAACATGTAGGGAAATCATCAAATAATGTTTTAACACCATTACTATCATTATAATAAATGAAAGGACCATCTTCTACTTTAGTGAATTTACTACAGGGTGAGTCAACAACATTCTTTCTTTTAACAGTTATACTTAAACACTTATCAGGACCACCGATATCTGTATTTGTTTCATTTGCTAATTTAAAAGAAGCAATATCATAATTATGTTTTACCAATCTCCATTCTGGTGAATAATATAACTCTGGATTTTGTTCTAATATACCACCATATTTTGTCCATTCATTATATTCTTCAATAGCGTCATTGTATGAATCTTCAAAATTAGTCGTACCACCACTATTATATGGACTTTCTTCAATATTATATGTTATATCAAAACAATCTGTTAGTAATTGATTATTAGTACCTTCTATAGTCGTAACATATAATTCATTAATTGATGTTAAACCATTAAAAATACCATCATTATAGTTAACAAATAGATTTTCATATAATGTCGTACCAGTGGTATTAAATTCAGTAACACCAGAGAAGTTTGGTACAAAACAAGAATCAGTAAATTGGGATAGATAACGATTACCACCATCGTAAGGTCCAACATGTGGATTATTACCTAAATTAGTGTTGATACCAGCACTATCACCTCCAGTTTCTCTATACCACCCACCATCACTTTGGAAGTATATCTCATTTGTGTTTTTTGGTGGTAATGGGTAACCATCTTCATCAAAAGGTAAATCACTAATATCTACTTCACCAGTATAGAGGTATAATATTCTCTTAACTGCCTCAATATCTATTGGTTTGTCTGCAACATAAACGTGTTCATCAAATACAACAACAGATTCTGGTGCTCCCATCATTCTAAACAAATACTCAATAGCCTTTCTAGTCCCTTTTGACTTCCATAACCAAGCAATGTTTAGAATAACCCTTCTATAAACCTCAGTTTCTACTTCCTTATTTGTATAATTTTTAGATTCACCACTAAAACCTTCTACACCATCATTAGGTAAGAATATTCTATTAATATCTAAATCACTAAGTAAATTAAAACCTTCAAAACCTAACATACTAGCTAAATCTTTAACTAAAACATCAGGCGTATTATTCTTTTTATCGTATGTTACAACGTGAGCATATTTAATACCAGTTATAAACTTTTTAACCTCATCAAACTCTCTACCATATACATTCAAAACATTAGTCATTTTTTGACCATTGTTTGTTAAATCATCACCATCTCCTCTTGGTATAGTGTCAAAACTATTAATAACCTCAGCAGTATATTTCCTAACCATTAGATTCGTTTGATTTCTATCAAACATTTCTGTAATTGTGTTAAGGTTATCTAAAAAAGATAAGTATAACCCGTCAAAGAAATTAAGGTTATACCCATCCTTTGTTATGGGGAAATTAATCGTTTGTTCCTGATAAATAATCGTACCATCAATTCCATTAACTGGAAATGTAAATGTAGATTTGTATTTAGGAAAAGTTTTTCTATTTAAAATATTCCTTTGATATTCCGTTAAAGATGAAAAGAATAACTCAATTTCAACTTCATTAGGTTTAATAAAATACTGAATAGATCCGTTACTACTTAAAAAAGACCCATCACTATTTGTTAGTGAGTTAAATGGATTTCCTTTAACTTTTATTGTAACTTCTGAATTCGTTTTTTGTGTCGACCCAGTGAAATCAATTATCTTATAATTTCTATCACCACTCTCAATATTGTATTTACCATAATTAATTGTTAAATTTCTTAAATCACTAATATCCTCTTCTTCAAAAACATTTGCAGAATCTGTAGTGTATTTAACAGAAAATGGGTTATAAAAATATTTTGAGTTAACTTTAAAAGTAGTTTCGTCATTTAAGGTGTCGTAAGAATAGTTAGTAACACTATCACCAGTGACACTACCAACCTTATTATCAACATAAATGGCTGCTGCCCACTTATTACTTATATCTTCTAATGAAACTCTATTAAATTCAACAAAAGAACCATACCAAACATATTGTAACGGATCTGTTATATCTAAATTTAACTGAGTTTTTACATTTTTCTCAATTTGTAAGACATTAGGGTTTTCATCACTAACATCATCTAATGTTAAAAAATCTGAAAAAGTCCCTTGATTAAATACTTTATCAGGTTTAGGATCGATATTTGTAGTCACCGCAAAGTTACCCATTGTAAACAATGGTGTACCACCTTGACTGGTTAGTTGCCTACCAACCAAATCTGGACTAAAATTCCTATATTCTATACCATTGTTATAGAATACCCTTTTAGCATATCCAGCAACTTTAATTCTATCGTTTTCCCCTCCCATTTAATAGTTTATATTAAAAATCTGTTATATCTTCAAAATCTTTGGTGAAATCTACATTGTCTTTCTCCTCTCTAATCTCATATAATGGTTTACCAGTAAACTGATCTTTAACCTCATATAAGTTGTATTGACGATATATCGCGTTTTCAAAGTTATATATACTATAAATACCATCTTCTAGAGATTTTGACTGATTACCATATAACGCAAATGCCAATGTCTCATCATCATGTTCTACCATCTCAACTTCCATCATAATTGGGTTAAAAAATGTATTTGTAATAATAACTTGTTGTCCCGGTTGTCCAATATATGGTAAGGCATTTGGGTTTACAGATGGTGCAGATGAAGGTGTTAATGTACAATACACTAAAGTAGAGTTATCATTAAATCTATACCTAATAGATTTTTGTGAACTATTAGATAAGTTTTCACTAACCGCCTCTGCTCTGTTATTTGATGTAACTACCCTAAATAAGTTGTTGATCTTCTTTTCACCAGCACTACTATTAGTATTTAAATATTCTATCCTATGACCCACTAATTGCCCATTCTCAAAAGAAGAACGATTAGACGCTGGTATACTACTATAATCTAATACCATACCTACAACATCACTATTAGATGCTAATACACCACAATCTACTATAGTAGTCCTTATTTGTTTAGGTCTAATTATAATTGTATATATACCCTTACTACCAAAAATTGATGTTGGTAGTTTTAACGTATATAAACCACCGAAAATCTCTCCCGCATTATTAGGGTTATCAACCTTAACTAAAACCTCTGAAGGGTCTAATGGTTGTAAAATAGTATCACTAACGTCATCTCTACTAGCAGTTTTATGATAAAACATCTCTATATCATCTACTGAAACATCTGCGGGTCTTATTGTCCCGTAATTACCTTGGCTCACTTTATATCTTTTTTTATAATTTTGTTATTTCGTTTATCAATGACTAAAATATTCACTTTAGCCACATTTTCATTAACCCACCTAATCTTGTTATATTGGGTTATATCTATTTTATTTGTCCATCTACTCACAACCTTACCAATCAAAACTTCATAAGTGTATTTTGATTTTATTTCAATAAACTTCCCGTTTAACTCAAAATCAGGATAATAAGTACCATAAGGAGTGTTAATTGATTGTGCATTCTTTGGTAAATTTTTATTTTCTTCTAATAATTTATCTAAGAACCATTTTTCATACGTACCCTGACATTTAATCCCTTCTACTACATAATTTTTACAAACCCCTCCAGCTTGTTTTCTTTTACCAGATTTAGCGAATTTTTGTTGAGCTAAACTCATATTCATTTTAGTTTTTTCAGATAATTTAACACCAGTTTTAGATAAACTTATTGATTCACTTCTATTCCTTCTGTAATCAGAATTATGTAAATATTTATCGACAAAAGACTTAGATAATTTTAATTCTTCCGCAATCTCATCAGAATTTTTAAATTCTTCTAAATATAATCTTTTTATCATATCTTTATCTTTTAACGACAATTCAATTTTTTTACCACTACTTGTTCCACTTCTTAGTATTCCAGCACCTTTTATAACTCTCTTAATTGGTGACTTACTAATATTTAGTTTATCAGCAATTTTTTGTAAACTCAATCCACTATTATATAAATCGATAATTAATTCTTCATTTAAGTTTTTCTTCACATTATCTCTACCTTCAACCCAAACATTATTATCTATTAATATTTTTTTTATATTATTTTTTTTTCTATTTAATAGTACACTAACCTTACTTAAAGATAGTCCAGACTCGTACAAATTAATTATCTTATTAATTTCATTACTATCATATTCTTTATGTGTATGCTGATTAGCCATATATTATAATTTTTAAAAATATTTATCTCTATATTCATCAATATCATTTCTGGTTTTTATTTCTGACATAATTGAGTGTCTCTCAAATATATCTTCACCACCTCTATTAATAAATACTCTATCTCTAACTTCTGGTGGACTAACTACATTAAAGTATTCTTCCACTTTAGTTGTTGCACTAAGATCCACATTTGCACCTAAATAACCCATATCAGTTAATAATAACCCGTGTGACTCATATTCATAAGTTGTTTTCTTCCACCTATCTACTTTTCCATTATTGTTAGTTTTACTAACATACTGATCGTATAGTGTGTTATATTTTATACCCGTATTAGATACTCTAATTCCTGAATTATTAACAGCACCACCTACAACATACTCAACACCAGTTACAGGATTATTAGATATTACACCATCAAAAGTGGTATTAATATCTTTAGCCATATTTAAATTATTGTTATAGATAGGCTTATTATTTGCATCGATTTTATATGATTTAACATTTAAAAGATACTTATCATCCGTTTCACCTTTAATTGTAGTTGGTGGTTGATTGTATTCACTAGGTGTTACACCCGGAAATCTACCATCAATAATAGGATTAAAGTCTGCAGGTGTATTTAATTTGTCTTGTCTAAATTCTTTACCTAATAACTCAACATTTTTCTCTAATCCAACATAACCTTCTTCAAAAGGTATATATGTTTCATCAGATAACATACCCATATCTTCATAATTTTGTGTTATGAAGATATCAATATCAATAGTATTTGTCACTTCCTCACCTAAATCATTAGTTATTGGGTTTCCTAAATTATCAGTTTTTATATCTAAAATTTCACCATAATTAGCACTATTACCCCTTAACCTATAATTCTCTAATAATCTTTTTTTCTTAATATATTCCATAATTAATTAGATTTTATTGTTGGTTGTAATTGATATAGTGTTAATGTAGGTATATTGTCGTCATTTGTATTCCAATCAATACCACCACCATTAGCTCTAAGTTGTTTTTGATTTAATTCACTTATAGTATACATAAAATTACCATTGGTGTCGTCATACTTTAACGTAACTTTTAGGTATTGTGTACCAGTATTACCACCTAATTCTATAGTATTGATAATTGCTTTATTTACACTATTCAATACACTTTTAACTGGTGTCATAACAGATACTTCTCCATTATCTGCGTTTTGATATGTAGGACTTAGATAAAATACATATTCACCATTAGGTGAAGTTTTTATTAATTCTTCATACCAATATATATGAAATCCTTCGTGTACCATATCTGGTTTAAGTGTCGGATCCCCTATTTCATAACTAATCGGACATAAATTATTTTTTAATACGTTACCATACACATCTTTCTGATCATCACCTATTTGTGTGTATATATTAGATGTCGTTAATAATAAATTGTCCGTTGGGTTTGTTGATTTATAATAATTAAATGTTAAAAAACTTTTCATCACCCTATTTGCTCTACAGAATAAATCATCACTTGTAAATCCTAAAGAATCGTAATACCCTCCGTATGTTGGTATTGTGTCTTTGTTAAAAAACTCTAATTTTATTTTTACTTCAGGAACGATTGTCCAAACATTATTTTCAATAACTGCTGGTTTAAATCTAACCTTCTTATAATCAATAATAGGGTTAATTGCTTTTTTAACTTCATTATCTACGAATCTAGTCTTAACCAAATCAGTATTATCTGAAGGTATTGCATCAATAACTATAGGGATATCTATCGTAGCCGCACTAGTTAATGTTTCAATTCTTATTTTCTTTCTATCAACAAACATCGTTTAATCTTATTGTTACTATATTTGGTACTTCTAAATCTTCACCATTTATTAGTCTATCCCCTAATGGGTATTCACCATCTGCTTCAGAAATTGTAACCGTAACTGAAGCCACATCTGGTGAGTCGACATTTATTACATCTGGTAGGTTTACTGAACTTCCAGACACTCTAAAATCAACATAATTAGGTGACTTAACTATATATTCAAATAATTCCTCATCCTGATTTAAAGTTAAATCAATTTCATTTTCGTACACCCTAAAAGGTGGATCCTGTCTTTGTAAAAAGAATCTTAAATCTAAATACATATAATGAGCACCACTCTTAAATGGGTAATCTAACCCTCTACCTGTTTCATCATAAAACCCAACATCTAATAAATCTCTCCACTTATACACATTTACATTGTCACCATTTTTATCTTCGTATTGATAGTCGATGGTTGCATAATCTGGTATACCTATAACTTGACTTTCATCACCTGTTTCTATATAACTAGAAAATTCTCTAATTTTAATTCTATAATGAGGTCTATAAATATAACCCTCTCTTAAATCGTCAACTTCAAAACCACCATCATTTGTTGTTTTTAGATTTACTATATCTTTCCTATATTCCCTATAAATGGTATTAACCCTATGATATATTGGCTCTAATATTCTCTCACTTAACTCAATTGAGTTGTATTCTGAAATATCACCTATAAATTCATTATCACTTTCATCTATACCATTATCAACACTACCAAAGTGAGTTTGTGGATATGTACCACCATCACTACTAATAGATCTGACATTATAATTTACTGAAGTGTCATTTTCGGTTAAAAACCCACCTTTAATTTTTGTCCAAAATCTACCTTCCAAACTAGATGGTATATTGGTGTTATTTTTAGTTAAATCTTTCCAATATTGATCTTTAAAATCATTACTAATATCTGTATCTGTAACTACTTTAACAATAGTTAGGAATAATTCAGATAAAGGTCTACCTAAATTATCTTTTAAACCACTAACATCTATATCTGTTGTAAAATTATAAGCCACTTCTTCATCACCAAAATAACTCTCTGCAAAAGAAGCTGGAAATAAATCATAATCTCTAAAACCTGTAGTTATAGATTTAAATTTTCTAACATAATAATTAGAAGTTACACCATCTCTAGTCCTTTTAAATGTGGAAGTTTCTTTATTTATTTGTTTTGAGGATTCTTTTACTGGTATATCTAAAACAAAATATCTATCCCTTTGATTATTTGTTTGATCACCTAACTCCGCCACCATATATTCTTCACCAGATAAATTTCCTGACTTATATAATGTGACAATATCACCTTTTTTTAACCCATGATTTATAACACACCTAAAAGAAGAGTAACTTCTTTCATTCATTACCCTTTCTTCCACACCTATGATATTGATACCATCTTTTAAACTAACACCAGAAGTATTATTAACTAATTCAATATCTTGTGTTTCGTGTGGGTATGTTATTTTTAACATATAATTTTGCTGACCATCTGAATCATCAAACCTTAATCTGTTAGGACCCGGACTAAAATGTATTAACTCACATAAACTACTTTTATTATCATTATAGTTATTAGCATCTCTAACATATTCTTGTGCAGTTTCTGCGTCATCATCAAAATAACCAAACCAACCATCTACTTCGATAACCTGATTAGCATCAGTTTTTTCACTATTTGTTATTTTTACAGGATTTCCTTGTCTATCTTCTATGATATTTCCTTCATCATCTTTTTCATCTCTTTGATATATTTTTAAATTATCATTAAATAAAACATTACTCACTAATGATTTAATATTACCATAGAATCTATATATATTACTCTCACTTCTTTCTAACTCAAACTGAGTATTCTGTGAAATCGTTTCTGACATTATATTTTCAGATATAGGTCTATTTTTAGATTCAATATTGATATCCATCTGAGCATTTTTGTTACTACTCAAAACTGACTTCTCACCACTCAATAATTTCTTTATTCTATCATCCATACCCTATTAACTATTTATACAACTACCTACAATTGATTGAGGTGATGTGGTTTTATTTCTGTTAGTTGGTACATTTGTTTCATTTGTACCCCCATTACTTATAGTTTCTAATGTTTCTGCATTAATCTTATCTGCGAAAAACTTACCTACTACTTTATTTAACGCTGTTTTACCTGGTACTAAACCAAAGTAAAAGAAGTATGGTGTTTGTGTCGTAAATGGTGAAATACCTTCATCATCATTTACTAATATTGGGTTTTGTTCCACATCGATACCCCCTTTATAATCTGAACCTAACTTAGATTCTTCGAATGGGTAATTTTTTAAATTGTTTTTAGTATGTGTTGTCGATAAATCCATACCATAAAAATACTTAACATTCTGAAAATCTAAACTTCCATTAGTACCCGTAGTTAAATAACCACACTTATCACCCGGTGTAATTGCATCACCATCATTAATTTCAGTATCGATTAATATAACATCGTCTTTCGATGTACCACCATCAACTAATGCGGTGTCACCAGTAAAAGTACCACAACTACCAGTAACAACATTATAAGGTTCGTAATAGTTTTCACCTTGTGAACCACCAGATCTCATATAATTAACCCTCATATTAGTTATAACATCACCATTAGTTTCAGGTACAAACGTACTAAACCTTTGGCAGAAATATTGTCTAATATCGGTGTCAACATCAACATAAGCCGTACAACTACCACACTCTAAACCAGTATCATTCAAATCAAATAATTCTGTACCAACCTGTGCTTCTGTTAATGAAGCCCTAATATTCATACACCTAACACCAGTACAACCAAAGTCTATATACGCACTTAAATTAATATTACCTTCTTTTTCTTTTAAAATATAATCTGCAGTCACACCATCAGGTAAGTCTTTATTTTTACCAACACTTAATTCTTCTTCACTAACCCTATATGTAGTTGGTTCTAATTGATCCATAATAAATGGTGCCTCATCAATATCACAAAAAACTGAACTACCCAATTCCGTTATATTGGTTGGGAAAAACATATTTTTCTTATAGTGAGTTCCATTAAAATTACCTTTATTACCTTCATCTTCTTCACTATCACCTTCATCTTTTATGGATGCGTAATAGATTTCACCATCTTCCCATTTAACAATACCTCTATAGTTAGGGTCAATATTATAACCATACTCATCACATTCACAATCCGCACTATTCTTATTACAAGCTGCGGCACCTTGACCTGCACAAGGTAAATCACAAACATCTTTTTCTTCACTCTCGATATTCGTATCACCTAAACCAGTATCACTATATCCATTAGAGGATTTTATTGGTTTACAATCACTTAAATCTGTTTTTGTGTATTCTTCTTTTTCTAATAAGAAATTCTTTTTACATTTATTTCTTTGATGTCCATGCCCACCTACATTTTCCCATACACTAATCTTTTTACCATCACCATCTGATCCAGCACCAATTTTAATATATTTAGGTTTTCCATGTTCACCAGGTACTTTTTTAATTTTAACCTTAATATACTTACCCGTATTACCTATTTCTACACCATCACCAGTTGTCTCACCCGTAGGACAATTACCAGCAGAATCACAATACTCTTCTAATGTAAATGTACAACCTTTTGATATGTCGTCAACATAATTACCTTTAAACTCAATAGTCTTATAAACTTGATTAACATCTTCATACCATTGTTTAGCACTGATTCTTTTAGGTAAATTAACTTTACAACCTTCGAAGGTAAAATCTACTTTACCACCCTTTCTTACCTTAACTGAATATAATTCTTCTTTATCAGGATGTTGGTAATCTACTGGTGAGTCATTTACAATTGCAATATCACCATCACAATCATAATCACAAAAAGAATCTTTTTTAATCTGACCTTGACCTCTTTTTAATGATTTTCCTTTGGCAGCTTTTTTAGCTCTTTTTATTTTAAGTTTTCTCTTAATAAGTGGGAAATATAAAGATCCATTCATCCAATCATTATAAAACTCAAAATCCAACATATTAAAGAATAAAGCTACAGATTCTAACCTACAAGATACCCAATCTGATATTGGTTGGAAGTAATTACCTTTACAATCTTTACATAATGTAATTAAATCACTAGTACACCTACCAACACCGAATAATTGTGGTTTTATTGTCAAATCTTGTTCAGGACAACTAAGTTTAATCAATGGTATTGTCTCACAACAACCAGCTAAACAATCTTTCTGACATTGGTTTCCATCCCATATATTGACGACATCCCCATCTCCATCTCCATCTTGAAATGACTTAATCTTATTATTTTCATCACAATCTTTACAACCACTACAACATTTTTCATTAATACCTGTACCTGATCCACCACCAAATGCACAATTTTTATCAGATTTAGTATTTTCTAATTCACCACCATAACCTAAAGCCCTTAGACAACCAATTTTAACTTCACCTATATCATCACCCTTTTTACAATTACAATCTGATGTAGAATCACATTTAAATACTTTTACCGATTTACCATCAATATCATTTTCAGCTTCTGCACTGGCTTGTTCAGTTGCACCAGATATTTGTCCTTGAGTTGGGGTATTACCACTAAAATAATCACAAGATTCTTCTTTTGACCCTAAAACACTACTATCACCCGCAAAATATTTATTCTCTGGCTCCAAACCTTCTCCAATACATTCTGTAGGTATTGTTGATGGGATTGCAAATACTGCCCTTTTTAAACATTTACCCTGGTCAGTTTTTGAAGGCCTATTCCACTTATATTTATAAACAAATCCTGTTGTTGGTGGTGTGCAATCTAAACCACCTTCACCACATTCATCATCATTAGAGCAAGAGTTACATAACCCTTTAACAACACAGATTTGTTTTAATTCGAATATTAATTTATAACATTTACCAGCAAAGTTAAATGCAATACCACTTTCACCTCTTTCAGTTTCACAGTCACCATCACAATTATCAATTTTATATAAATCATCTGGTTTGTCACTATCGAGATCGTCTATTACTTCATTCGTATTAGGATCCCACCAATCAAGTATTCTTCGGCAACCATCTTCAAAATTACCACTATCGTGTTCATCTGCACATTCTTTACTAGTGTAGTAATAACTACTACTACCACCCCTGTACCAATCATAACTACCAGGTAATCTAGAGGATTTTGTATCATCGTAATCACCCTTCTTAATCTTCCACTCGACTAGTTTCATTGTGTCGTTTAAGGGGAGGTCATCATTTGAATTAACCCAACAGATATTACCACCCTCTGAATCACTATTTTTTAAACCACCATTTTCGGGATCACCATAACCACCATCTGCGTTATGTTCACTTAGTAATTTTTTACCAAAAAAACCTATATTTTTCCAACCACTATCATATTCCTTTAGTAGATACCTCCTCTTAACCTTCTTGCCGTTGGAGGTTGTACTACCCTCAATACAAGGAAATTCTATTCTAATCTCACATATATTACTAATTATATTATTAATAACTTGTATAAGTGAATTAATAAACCCAACAAAAAAAGCAAATAATGTCAATATAAAACATAAAATACTATAGATTGCATTTATTTTGGTGAATAACCTATTAAATGGTATTTTATTTACACCTACCGCATCAGAAATATTCTTAAATCCAATGAAATTTTTATTCTTATCATTTTTATTTGGTTGGTGTCTAGGTATGTATTGTCTAATGGTGTATACTTTCTTCCACCTAAATGTAAAAAAGTCTTCTAAATAGTTATATTGGTTTAAAGGATCTCCATTAGGATCATAACTTAATTGTTTATTTACCTTAAATATTGGTTCGTCAGCAGCCTCAGCATTTGTTAAGTCAATTTTACTAAACTCACCAAACTTATAGTTGTTAGTCATGTTAGGTACTAATAACTTAGCCCTAGTTCTTTTCTTTTTATCGTCTTTATTAGGATCCATAGATATTCTAAATCTATAATCCGCCTCTGAAGCAATACCTCTTTTACCATCAGGGCTAGGTACTAACGCACCTGTCTCATCTGTAACCAATTTTCTCATTGTCATTGGTACTTGTATCGCCCAGTTACCATTTTCATCAACAGCGTCATCTGGTATGTCTTTACTTAAAACAATTTCACCATCTGTTGTACGTGTAATCGCCTCAATCTTACCTGCACCAGTAATGAGATCACCCATCTCACCCATTTTCTTTCTAGGTCTACAATTCTTACTTAAAGCATCATTTTCATTATCTGAAAACATACTACCCATAAAAATTGCAGTAGGTGTTAATTCATACTCTGTAACACTATAATCAAATCTAGTAATACCAAACTCAGTACCCTGACTTAAATCATCCGCCCAAAATGGTAATACTTCCACAGATGATGAAGTGGATATAACTTGTGGTAACTCATCTAATTTATCACTACTTTTAAATTTAAATTTACTTTCAAACTTTTCTTCAGGTATACCTTGTGACATTAATTCATAAGGTCTTGCAGATAAAAATCCGATATCACTAACATCTACATCAATAAAGACTTGTTGTGAACCCACAGGTACACCAAAAAACATATAATCACCTGATTCATTTGTTGTGGTTGTAAATTTATAATACCTATCATAAACCTCAACCATAGTTGGGCTATCTAACACTTGTCTTTTATCTGGAAATGTTCCTGTTGGTGTATGATCTATGTGTTGTTGTTTTCTAGGTAATAAATTATACCTAACACCACTACTATTTAAATCCTCTAAACTTTTATAAGGGTATAATTGTGAAATTATTTCATTCTCTTGATCTTCAGTACTTAAAGGTATGAATATAGATACTTTGGCATTTTTTAAACCAAAACCATTATTTATGTCAATTCTACCCGCAACTACACCATAGTTAGCATTAAAACTTCTATACAAGTCTTCTTGATCAATACTTAAACTCAATATTTTTAATTGATTAAAGTCTTGATCTAATTTTACTCTTATGTAGTTATCATCACCACCTGGTTTTGTTCTTACCCTAATTGACTTATTAGACATAAATTATGTTTATCCATTGTCGTTATCTTTATTAGTTGTTTCTAATAACTCTACACCCTCTAATTCCTCTTCACCAGTGTATTCTCTTTTTTGTTTTATCTCTTCTGAAGTAAATACGTCAACATCAGTTAATTCACTTTCCTCAGTATATCCTCTGTTTTTCTCAAACTCTCTTTTTCTAGCCTTTTCTTTTATATTTTTTCTAATTGTTTTCCACTTAGCCTTAGGGTAAGTTAAAACCTTAAATAAAGTGTTAAATGTCAACCCACCATCACCATTTCTAGTAAAGAAAAACATTTTAAAAACATAACCAACTAAATAAATAGATAATAATGGTAATGCAACCACTACCGCAACGAAAGTAATTATTTTAAGGAAAAAATTTTGTGGTCCGATTTCACTAAGACCAGATAAAATGTTTGCACCTAAGTCTTTGTTAGGTGATTCACTATTACCACCTTCTACGTTTTCAAAAGTAACATCTTTTACTTTTTTACCATTCTTGTTTTGTCTGTTTTTTGATTTACATGAACTACAACCCATAATACTATTTTTTACTCTAAAACTAATTATATCTCTATAAAACTAAATACTATGTTGTCTTAATTCTTACCTTAATATCTTGATTTGGGAATTTAACCTCAAACATAGCATTAGGTTCACCAAATAAGGTATATAAACCTAATAAATCTATTTGTTTTGTATCTTCATCCAAATATGGTTGAGCAATTTCATTAACTGAATACTTCTCACCACCTACTTTATTGTAAACCCTTAAATCAATAACATTAAGTACTTGTCCAACATTATTAATATTTTCAATTAATTGAGATAGATAAATGTTATCCCCCATATCCCACTTATTGATGTCCATATATTCTCTAATTACATTAGAAACACCACCAACAACTTCAGATTTAGAAGCCCCTTTCTCAACGAATAAATCCACCTCAAAACCTAAGTTTAAAACTTTACCATCCCCAATATCTATATAGTCGTTTAACATTCTATAATCAGAAAGGTATTCTGAAATGTTTTCTTTTAATGTTGTTGTTAATTTATTACTTAATTTAGTGTTTTCATCCAATGCCAATACAGAAACCATAATTTTATTTCTTTCTTCCCATACACCACATCTGAATGGTACACCGAATTTACCAGGCATTAAATCAATTCTACTTTTATAGTCTTTAATTGTAACCGCTCTGTTTTGTGAAGCAAAATTATATTTAATTAAATTTCTTAATTCTTCTACTGAAGGTGTTCCTTTACCACCAATTGCCGGTATCGGATTATTTACCCTTACACTATCCCTAACAGCCTTATTGATTGATTGTTGATCACCATTAACAATAACATTGGTTGTACCTAACCCTTTAATAGAGTTAACCCCTATGTTACTATCATTTCCACCACCAACTCTATACTTAACGAATAATGTCGTACCAGCTCTAGCTATCTCACCCAAAGATAAGTTGTTAATAAAATTACCAATTCTATCAACCTGTCCTTGACAACCAACAAAATCATTCAATGATGAGGTATCTTGATCTCCACCACCTAATATAATCTTACAGAATCCATTGTCTGTAAACTCTTTAATAAATCTTTTTGGTATGTTTTCCCATTTACCTGGTCTAACACCACTATTATCAGTTAAAGTATTATCATCCTCAACAAACATCTGTGCTTGTGCCAATGCCTCAACCTCAAAGAAGTTATTGTCAAATACCGCAAACTCTTCGTTTGATGGTATAGTTGTAAGATTTGTACCTTCAACCTGTAATATGTTCTCTATCGATAAAACATTTGTTTCGGGTAATATAATTTCCAAAAATGGTTTATAGTCTTCTCTACTAATCACTCTTTTGAATGTTTTAGTAAAACCATTTAAACATATTTCTCTTTTTGTTAATGTGTAATTCTCAATTAACCCATCACCATTAATATTCGGTATGATTAATCTATTAGGTATACCACCTGTTGTAAAAGGTGAAGAGAAATCACAATCTTCCACCAATTCAAATACTTTACCAGCACCAGTCGCTTGTGATCCCTTACTTATAATAGGTGCGTATGATAAATCAAAACTATCACCATCCACAGGAACCGTTACCGACCAATCTATAATAGTAATACTAGGTCTATTTCCCGGTATATTTAACCCAAATGTTCTAGCAAGTTCTAATAAAGAAGATTTTTCTTGCATATAACTGATTTGAGTTTCATTAAATGTCCTATCAGTATGGTATGATAACATATCTCCTACGGCAGCATTTAACTCTAACAACATCATACCGACTGATGCGTCATTAAAATCAGAATAGACATCTGGATAATATTGTTTTACGAAACCAACTAACTCCGATCTTACCTCAGCGAAGTTTCTAGCGTTATAATCTATTTTTCTTGACATACTATTA
>JACKZZ010000619.1_pt1 | contig 17724 bp, 24 predicted proteins | sample 8027871 | NCBI WGS metagenome assembly JACKZZ01 (sample SAMN15724774, study PRJNA655200) | protist metagenome | isolation source: fluorescence activated cell sorting (FACS) single amplified genomes of... | place: USA: West Boothbay Harbor, Gulf of Maine | collected 2000-07-19
TTGAAATGGAAGCACACATGTTGTATGCTATTGCAATGATCAAGAATAAACGTGCATTAGCAGTAAATACAGTAAGTAATCATTTTACTACAGGCGGTGCATTAAGCAGTGCTGAACGAGAAACAAGTTTTACAACAATGACAGAGATATCATTAGACACGGCAATTGAACTATGACTATTTTTATTGCACATAGAGGAAACATAGCAGGACCTAATCCTAAATTAGAAAATACCAGCGAGTATTTAAAAGCCGCCGTTGATGCAGGTTATGGAGTAGAAGTTGATATACAATGGGACAGAGGTGTGTTATACTATGGACATGACTATTCATTAGAACCAGTTGATGAAAAGTTTATTATCAAGCGTGATGTGTTTTGTCATGCTAAGAACATAGAAGCTATACCAGCATTGATGTCATTGGGTTGTAACGTATTTGTACACGACACTGATCCTTGTGTTTATACAAGCAAAGGACATATATGGTGTTATCCTGGAGTACATGTTAAAAGTGACAAAACAATATGGTTAGACCTACATGGAGAACCATTGCCAGAAGATATTCCTAGTAAACTATATGGAATATGCGGAGACGATTCAACTATAATGAGTAGAGTAAAAGACAAATGATGAACTGGGCTAACGATGTGCATTATCTGCAAATTGACGCCACAAGTTATTGTAATGCAGGATGTGGAACATGTGTAAGGTTTGTTCCAGAAACATTAGAAGTTCAGCCTCATTTAAATCTAGATCATTTTCCTTTAGATATCTATACTAGACTAATACAAGAAGATATTAAAGATTTAAATATAAGTGCAGTGTTCTTTAATGGTAATTGGGGTGATGCATGTATGCACCCTAAACTAATAGACTTTGTAAAGCTAGCTAGAACCGCAGGCTTATATATTAAAATAAGCACAAATGGCAGTGTAAGAACTGAAAAATGGTGGGCAGAATTAGCAACAGCAATAGATGGAAAAGGTGATGTTACATTTTGTATTGATGGCGTAGGTAACGAATCAAATGCAATGTATAGAGCCAAAACAAGTTATGATAAGATAGTTAAAAACATGCAGGCATTTAATGCCGCAGGTGGAGACGGTCGTTGGCAAATGACAGTATTTGATTATAATATAGATCAAGTAGATCAAGCAGAAGTGTTAGCAAAAACGTTTGGGTGTAGTGTATTTGAAGCAAGACCTAATTATAGTTACATAAAAGAAATCATTTATCCAACTCATAATGTTACTATGGATAAAGTAAATACTAGTATGTACAGAGAAACATTATTAAAGGAAGTTGACGAAGAAACAGCAAGGTATATGAGCTTTGATGGTATGTATCAATCAGATAAACAAGCTGACAGTCAATGTCCTTGGTACAGCGATGGAGGAGTGCAAATAGATCCATTTGCTACAGTATGGCCTTGTTGTATTACAAGTCAAACAAAGTATGGATTAAACCCAGATGGAAGTGCAGTAAGTGATACAGATTTTGCAAATGGAACACTAGCAGATAAGTTTAGTCTTAAAACAAGAACACTAAAAGATATATTAACAGACAAATGGTATACAGATTATTTAGATAATAAAGTAGAGAGCGCAGGTTATAATATATGCGTAGAGGAATGTGATGTGGAAAATAGATTATGATTAGATTTAATAAAAGCAAATATATAAAACAAGTATATGACTACGATAACAACATTGGTAATTCACGTAACAGTGAACGTGGGTTCTCTACATTCATTGCAGAAGTATTAGATAGAATTGACGACCTTGCATCGACAAAATTAAGTGTATTAGAAATAGGAATTGGTGGTGGTGGAAGTCATGCTAATTACATAGAGAACCTAACAGATAGTGTAGTGTATGGCATTGAGGTGTTTGACGAAAATGGCAGAGAATTCTATAACTCAAGTGACAGCCATCATTATATTAGAGATAACTTTGATTACCTGCTACGTCACAGGCTACAAAGTGAAGTTATGATACTTGAAAAAAATAAAGAACAAGCCGATAGAGGCAATGATGTTAACTTATGGTATGCATTAGATGGGTATACACAAGAGGCAGCTGACAAAGTTTATGACTTTAATAATGGTGCTATTGATTTTATAGTAGATGATGGGAGCCCCACCGGTCCTAAAACATTATTGAAAGAATGGAAAGATAAAGTTAGTGACAATGGAATGATATTCTCGGGCAACATGTTTGGACAAGGAAATCAAGAAGAATGGGATAAACATCAAAATCCTAGTTGGATAGAAGATAATTTAAAACTTATATCTGCAGAAGGATGGATAGCGTTTGATATGAAAGAATATGAAGTATTAGCAGAACCTATACGAACAGAATATAAATTAAATTACATGTATATATATGCAAAAAACTACAATCAATTTGAAGAGATTTTAACAAAGTATGAACATAACATTATAGGCGGCAAGGATAATTGGAAAAATGATTAGATGGGGAATTACAGCAAACGCACATGATGCTGCATTGGCAGTATTTAAAGACGACGAACTAAAGTTTGCCGCTCACGCTGAACGTAGCAGTGGGATAAAGAATGATAAACATTTAAATCAAACATTAATTGATCAAGCAAGAGAATTTGGTGAACCTAGTACAGTACATTGGTATGAAACTGATTGGCTTAAAAAATTACGTCAAATACGTGCAGGTCAATACAAAACAGCATGGAATAATCCAACCTCACAACACACATTATTAGAATTTGAAATTGATACATTTAACGATCCATATAGCTTCAGAGGACCTACCCAATTCCATCATGCTAGACACCATGCTAGTCATGCATCAGCTGGATATTATACAAGTCCATACAGAGATGCAGCCGTGTTAGTTGTCGACAGCATTGGTGAGTTTGAAACACTCACAATATGGCAAGGAACAGACACACAACTAAAGCGTAAGTTTAGTCAGAAGTATCCACATAGTTTAGGATTGTGGTATAGTGCTATGACACAACGTATCGGGCTAAAGCCTAATGAAGATGAATATATATTAATGGGGTGGGCCGCAATAGGTGACCCAGAAAAGTATAAGAAACAGATATTTAATGATTTCTTTCATCCATTGGATCAGAATAGTCCACGTGTTCGTTTTAAACAAAACTTGCATCGTGGTTGCATGGAATGGGCACCAGAACTAAACAGTATTCAAGACTATGCAGACATAGCCGCAGGAACACAAGCAGTATATGAATATGTATTTGAACATCTAGTAAAGCAAACACGTAAGCTAGTGCCAAGCAATAACCTTGTACTAATGGGTGGGTGTGCATTAAATTGTGTAGCCAATAGCATTGCGTATAAACATTTTGATAACGTATGGATTATGCCTAACCCAGGTGATGCAGGTAGCAGTGTTGGTTGTGTATTAGATTACACCAAAGAGTTTATTGAATTTGACAGTCCTTATCTTGGACATGCTATTAGAGGAAACTATCCAGTTAATAGTGCATTAAAGATTATACAAGAAAAGGGCATGGTAGGAGTTGCAAACAACAAAGCAGAGTTTGGACCACGTGCATTAGGTAATAGAAGCCTGTTAGCTGACCCTAGAGGTCAAGATATGCAAGATCTTGTAAATACAGTAAAGCAAAGACAAGCCTTTAGGCCGTTTGCTCCAGTTATTAAAGAAGATTGTTTACATGATTACTTTGATATGCCAGACGGTGTAACTAGTAGTCCGTTTATGCAGTTTGTTGGTCGTACTAAAAACCCAGAATTATTTCCGGCTATAACACATGTAGATGGCACAGCAAGGGTACAGACTGTTACACGAAGTCAACACCCTGGGTTGTATAAGTTATTAGATAAGTGGCATGAAGCTACAGGTTGTCCTATGTTGCTTAACACAAGTTTAAACATCAAAGGTGAGCCAATGGTAGACACAATTGAGGATGCTCAACGTTGGACAGAGAAATACAAAGTAGAAGTAGTTACAGGCGAAAAGTCTAGTATAGGTAATTAGTAAGATAAATACTGTTATAATCAGAAGGATACTAAGATGATAGTGTATATAGTACAGATGGAATTGGTAGAACAAAAACCAAACAAAACAGATCCATTTAAATATGTGTTAGGGGTGTACACTGACCCCGAAGAAGCCAAGCAAGCTGGTACAATCGAAGAAGGCTGGCGTTATGGCAAATACAAATTCTTTTTACACGATTATGTACTAGACAAGATAAGTGATCAAAAAGCAGCATGGGCTCTTAAAGAATTAATGACAGAGAATCTAATAACAAAAGATAAACGACTTGGCTAGAGTATTAATACTTGGATGTAGTTATACTAATGGTAGCTATAGTTTTCATGCAAACGGCGACGAAGAGCGATGTAGCAACATAGCTTGGCATGATACTCTCCCAGAAGAAATAACTCTTTACACAGGCAGAGGTATAGGCTATATACAATGGGTAGACATACTCGAAACTATAAACATAACACAGTTTGATGCAGTTCTACTACAAGAGAGTCTTGAACCTAAGTTTCAATTACTTAAAGATGCACACTATATTACAACTACACATGCTACAGAATTTAGACCACCATTAACAAGACACGAATTAGACAAGTCTAGTATTGTATACAGCAAAGGTATTAAGCATAGACAAATACTACAACAAATGCTAGGAATAGAAGACTCACCTGATATAGATTATATACACAGCATAGGTAACAATGATAGTTCATTAAATATTGTTAAGTCATGTGCTAGTTACATAAACGCTATGCTACACGAAGCAGGCATTCCAACATACATAATTAAATCACATGAGCATGTAGACTTTAGCAAACAACATACACATTGTAAGTTCCTAGACATGGAACCATTCTTTAATATAGTCGGAGATGATAAAAGTCTAGTAAACATAATGGCAGATGGCGGACAAGGTCATTTTACAGAAAAAGGCAGCCAACTATTAGCAGTTCATGTTGCTGATGCATGGAAGAGGAGAGAGAAATGAAAACATGGAATCCAGTAACAATAATCAAAACAATGATTGCACGTTACAAATATAAAAAAACATTAAAGGCTAAACTAAAAGCAGCCAAAGAAAAAGATCCATATATATACGATTAAACCGTTGACAATCAATTCAGTTTGTAGTATAATAACTAGATAGCTTAAGGTATAATAATGAACATAAAGATCTATAATAGAGTAATGGAGATGATTAACAACGCTCCAAGTCTAATGACGAACCCACAACACTTAAAAGTAGCAATCTCAGCAGAGTTTGATATTAAGTTGAAAGAGATCCCACAAAGTATTGAAGATTTAGTCGGTACAATAGACAACTTAGTATTAAAAAACTATTTTGGTAAAGTGTGGCAACCTAAAACAAAGAAATACAAATACAGTGGGTTAGATATAATTGATGAAGTTAATGCACTAAAGCCAAATAATGTATTAGACTTAGGATGCGGGTACAATGAGTTTAAAGGAAAGATCAACAACGTAACAGGTGTTGATCCATACAATAGTAAAGCAGATCATACGTGTAGCATACTAGACTATACACCTGATACGAAATATGATGTAACAATTTGTATGGGTAGTATTAACTTTGGTAGTGCTGATAAAATTATTAGAGAAGTTGGACATGCAGTTGAGATTACAGCACCGCAGGGTTTGTTATTCTTTAGAGCCAACCCAGGAAAACAACATGAAGCACCAGAAGCCAGATGGATAGACTTTTTTAATTGGACTCCAGAGTTTATTATAAATCTTGCCAAGGAACTTGATTGTTTAGTAGTAACAATCAAACAAGATGCAAACAGATTATATTTTGTTTTGAAAAGAAGATAAATAAAACTATACAAAATTATATAGAGCTATATAATTTTTCACAATTACACAATTACCACATGCGAGTGCAAAAGGTTCATTAGTGTAATACCCACAAAACTTTAGAAAAATAAGGAACACATATGTTTGAAACATATATTGGTGTCCTGTTATTGGGTATTGTCTATGGATTTATTGTAGGCTTAATTCCGGTAGCAGGTGCTACAACAGGACTAATAGCCGTATACGCATTCGTTGGATACTTTGAAGATCCCTACATGTTAGTTGTATTCACAACAGCAATTGTTGTGACTTCGAGTATTGGCGACAGCTTTTGCGGTGTTGTTATGAATGTGCCAGGTGCAGGTGGTGCCGCTGCTACAATGATTGATGGGTTTCCCATGAGTCGGCGTGGCGAGGCTGCAAGAGCTTTAAGTGCCGCAATTAGCACAAGTTGGATAAATGGATTGATATGGGGTTTACTTGTATTCCTGTTCCTTCCTTACTATACAAAGATTGTGTTATATTTTGGCATTCGAGAGATGTTTACTTTCCTAATATTTGCTATGACATGTGTTGTGTTTATTAGCAGTAAGTATTGGGTAAGAGGGTTCCTTGCATTGATTGGTGGATTTTTAGTCGGCCACATTGGATTGGATCCAGAAACAGCAAGTCCACGTTGGACAATGGGTTGGGATTATTTAGGTGATGGAATACAAATGATTCCTGTTATGGCAGGCGTATTAGCATTTCCAGAACTACTAAGTGCATATAGAATGAAAGCTGAAAAAATCTTTCTAGACAATGCACTAATTAAATCACAACTAATACAAGGTATCAAAGACAGTTGGAAATATAAATGGGATGGCCTACGTGGCGGTTTCATTGGTGGTTTCATTGGTTTAATTCCTGGCATTGGCGGCAACATTGCGGATTGGTTTGCTTACAGCCAAACAGTTGCGGCTGCAGGCAAAGACGGTGACAACGGAGAAACACCTATTGGACAAGGTAATGTTAGAGGTGTTATTGGTTGCGAAGGCGCCAACAATGCTCAAAAGGCTACCAGTTATGTTCCAACTATTCTGTTCGGCATTCCAGGTGCACCATTTGAAGTAATTGTTATGGGTCTACTTATGTATGTAGGCTTAGAACTAGGAACTCCAAGTGTGTTAGCAGATGGTGTGTTCTTTGATCACTTACTTAGCAGTTATATGTTAAGTCTTATTATAATCTTGCCAATTGCTTATTTGTTTATCAAGTATGCAGTTAAGATTACTAATGTGCCGTTTAGGTACTACTTTTGGCCAATACTAGCATCGCTAATATGGTCATGCACACAATATACAGGACTAATTGAAGACTATTATATGTTTGCAATTTGTTGTGTTGTTGGAATAATACTAAAGTATTGTAAGTTTAGTCGTGTAAGTTTTTTAATTGGTTTTATTCTCAGTGCAAGAATTGAGAAGAGCTATTTACAATTTACAGGACTATATGAATGGAGCGATTTGTTTAACACATGGCTCCCACCAACCTTCCTTTTATTAGCGGTAGCAGCCGCGATATGGGGATTGTTTTTTAACAAAGCAAAGATTGATTTCGTATAAATCACAAGGAGAAAAATATGAAAAAACTATTAACAACAATGATGGCAGTGCTAGTCACTATGTCATTTACTGCACCAGTTTATGCAGATTATACATTTGTTGTTCCACAGAAGCCTGGATCAGGAACGTCTGTATGGACAGCAATTGTAGCCAAAGAACTTGAAAAACACTTGGGTGAAAAAATCAAGATCATTAACATTCCAGGCGCAAATGATATTCCTGGATTCAACAAGTTCCACAACGACTTGCAATCAGATCCAAAAGTTGTAATGGTATCACACGGTGGTAATGGTGTAAGTTATCTAGTAGATGATGTAGACTATGATTACTATCAGTATGATCCAATTGGTATGATGAACCTTACAATTATTAATGGTCACCAAAAGTCAATTGATCCATATACAGATAAGATTTTGTTCTCAGCTGGTTCAGGTATGAACCCAGACATGATGGCACATATCTTGCTTAAAGGTGGACCAGGTCTAACTATGGAAGAAGGTAAAGAAATCTTTAATACACAGTATAAGTTTATTAAAGGTATGTCAGGCGGAGAGCGTAGATTGTCTTACCAACGTGGTGAGCTTAACGTAACACGTGAGTCAACAGCAGCTTATAACAAATATTATAACGATGCTCCTTACTCAACTGTATGGTTCTCACAAGGCGTATTCAACTTGGAAACAGGTGAAATTGATGCAGATCCAAACTGGCCTAATCAATCAATCCACGAAGTGTTTGAAGCTAAATGGGGCGAAGCACCATCAGGTGAATTCTGGAATGCTTTCGAACTAGTTCGTAACTTCCGTGACGTAATGCAAAAAGCATTGTGGACACAAAAAGATAACCCAAACACTCCGGCTCTTGTTGCGGCTTTCCGTGCTATGGCAGCAGACCCAGAGTCAATGGCTAAGATTTATGTAAAAACTGGAAAGTATGACTGGATTATCGGAAACGATATGAAAGGCGCACTAGACATTTTGCGTAACCAAATTGAGCGTGATACATATGCAGATCTAGTAGACTTTCTACAGTTTACAGGTAAAGATGCAATCTTTAAAGAAGCAGTTATCCCTCAGTAAGTCCTAACTACCTTAGGAACGTAACGCAAGTTACATTAAAAGGCCTCTTCGGGGGCCTTTTTCTATGAACATATGCATAGACTATTAAGTATAGTGTTATCAAAATTAACAATAGTTATAAATACTACTGATATAAATAAGATCCACACTAACGGATTTCGAACTTACAATAAGAAGGAAATGCAGATGAGAAATATTAAGATAATTACAATAGTCATGCTGGTAATATTTGGAATGACTTCGGCACTTGCTGCAGATCCTATTGTAACAGAATCAACAAGCAACAGCACAGTCACTACAACAGGTGACAACAAAACAACAGTTAAAAGCCCACCACCTAGTGCAATATCGCCAAGCATCAATAGTAGCAACAGTGACTTATGCACAGTAGGTATTTCAGGTGCAGTGCAAACACAGATACTTGGTATTAGTGGAGGCAAAACTGTTCGTGATCTAAATTGTGAAAGGCTCAAGTTAGCCAAAACAATTTACGACATGGGCATGAAAGTCGCTGCCGTCAGTATTATGTGTCAAGATGAACGTGTATTTAATGCAATGGAAATGGCAGGAACTCCTTGTCCGTATTTTGGTAAAATTGGTGAAGAAGCCCAAGCAAGTTGGGAAGCCGCTCCAGAAAGAAGACCAGAAAACATAGTAGAGGAGAAACGACAGAATGACAATCGCAGGACTGTTGAAAAAGCTCTGGGTTGGAGTGCTTTGTTGTATTTGCTTCTTCTTTAGTAGCATAATATACGCAGACACTACCGCACCAGATAACCCAACTACCACAACTCCCTATACATTTGATCCAGATGATGGAACAGTGACGAGTCCGTTTGGCGGTTGTCCAAATGGCACTAGTGCTATGATGCACACAGGCTCAACAGGAATACGTTTTGGTGAGTGTGTCAACACGTTTGCAATAAGTTATGCAATCAATCAAGCACTACAAGGCTCGGGTGTTAGCATAGACAAAGCTCACTATGAATGGAAATATATACATTGTTTCAATACTAATTCAAATGGAACCAGTGAATATTGTAGTACAAATATTGAAAACAGAGTTAATACAAACACAGGCGCAATCACGGATAATACTTCGTGGGACGAATTAGTTGTGGTCGTAGAAGTCACAGATAGTAGTGGCAATGTAGTTGAAAGTAAAACATGGACTATGGACACATGGTATGAATGGACATCAAGTAACGCTCATAGTAGTAACGAAGTCCAAGAAGGATCAACCTATTGGCAGATTGAAGAAGGCAATATAGAAATATACAACCACACAGATAAAATAGGAACCATACGCACACCAAATAGTGTAGGTGATATAAGATTTAGAGTAACAGGATACGACAAAGGTAATTGGGATGGATACTATGGTCCTATTATAAAAGATATGAAAACATGGTTTACATACAGAGCTAACCCATGTGATGATACAGCACTTTATGATGCAAGTTGTCCAGGTTATGCAACAGCCTATGCAGCATACCAATACGATCAAAATTGTGCCGCTGATGCAACATACGATAGTGGATGCCCAGGATATGCAACAGCATATTACGATCAACAATGTAGTGCTGATGCAACATATGACAGTGGTTGCCCAGGATATGCAACAGCATATTACAATCAACAATGTAGTGCAGACCCACTCTATGATAGTGGGTGTGATGGATATGCAACAGCGTATTATAATCAACAATGTAGTGCAAATCCATTATATGATAGTGGATGTTCTGGTTATGCTAATGCATATTACAATCAACAGTGTGGAATAGATGCTGCATACGATAGTGGTTGCACAGGATATGAAGAAGCAATTACTGAATTTACTGGCAGTGGAATGAATGTTAGTGGACAAGGCAGTGATTACATATTCATATACAGAGGAAACAATCCTACCGTATATGATATACTACTCTACAATTTAGCAGAACTAAAAGCAGGCACATGGAGATTTACATGCACACAAACTACTGTTGAAAATTGCACAGATAATAATGGTGTAATTAGTGATGCATCTAACCCATCAACTAATTATATATTCTTATATACTAAAGACGCAGACGGCAACGTGTTGACACCAGACAGTAGCTATTGGTATAAGTTTACCAAGCAATCATACTTAACTACACAGTGTAATATTAGCTCATTATATAGTCCAATGTGCGAAGGATATGCTACAGCATATTATAATCAACAGTGTAGTGCCAATGCATTATATGATAGTGGATGTTCAGGGTATGCAGCAGCTTACCTATCTCAACAATGTGAATCAAATCAATTATATTCTACGTCATGTAGTGGGTATGCAGCAGCTTACTTATCTCAACAATGTAGTGCTAATACATTATATAACAGTGCATGCCCAGGTTACGATGCGGCCTACTTAACACAGCAATGTGGATTAGATACATTATATAATAGTGCGTGTGAAGGATATGATGCTGCTTACCTAACACAGCAATGTGGATTAGATGCAACATATGATGAAACCTGCACAGGATACGCAGATGCTAACTTTGAAAAGCAATGTGGACTAGATGATTTATACAGTCCAGGTTGTGCAGGATACGATCAAGCATTTTTGACACAGCAATGTAGTTACAACACACAGTATGATCCACAATGTAATGGTTATGTTGAACCAGTTATTGAAAATGACATAGGTGATATTGGATTAGGAACAGGTGATAGTATTGTTGATAATATTATTTCCATGCCTGAACTACCAATTATGTTAATACCAGCTCCGGAACCAATGCCAGAACCAATGCCAGAACCAGAGCCTGAAATGCCTGAAATAGAAATGGAAATAGAACTGCCTAGTTTAGACTTACCTGACATGTCATTGGACATAGGTAACACTATGCCAGCACCAGAACCGTTAGGCGAAGTAGAACAAATTGAACAAGATCTAGAGATGCAGCTTGAAATGGAACTAATGGAAATGCCAGAGATGGAGATGGAAGTTATAGAACCTGAAATAGAAATGGAGATGCCAGATGAGAGCCAAGAGCAAGAAGAGTCCAGTGGTGATGTGGAACAGTCAATGGATGGAGATACCGGGTCAGATGAAAACGATAACGAAGGGGGATCAGACGATCCAGGTCCCGATGAGATATCTGAAGATGATACCACCGAAGAAGAACCAAGTGAAGAAACAGTAGAAGAATCAGAACCTGAGGAAGAAGCTGAAGAAAGCACAGAGGAAGAGGCTACAGAAGAGACCGAAGAGGAATCAACTGAGGAAGAAAGTACAGAAGAAGAAGAAGCTACTGAAGAAGAGGCTGAAGAAGAGGCTACCGAAGAAGATGAAAGTGAAGAAGAGAATTCAGAAGAATCAGAGGAAGAAACAACGGAAGAAGTAAAGGAAGAAAAAGTAGTTAAAGAAAAGCCTAAGAAAGTTATTAAGAAGCTATCCAAGAAAGAAAAGGAAGCAGCTAAACGTAAGAAGATGAAAGAGATTATCAAAGATAAACTTAAAAAACTTGCAGAAGATCAAGGCAAAGCAACCTCACTAGAAGCACAACAGGCGCTTCAACGTATAATTGCAGCGTTGATTAACTATGTTCCAGGATTTAATGCTTATGGTGAATTAGCAATACCTGGAGTAGACTTTTACAATTCAGATGGAATATACTTAGACAAAAAGATTCCAGAGAATCAACGTGGATTGTTAAATGGACTAGCAAGTGAAATTAAGCATAGGAAAATGGTTGATATGCAATACGAGGGAATGGAATAATGAGTTGTTTAGCAATAGGACTTGCCCTAAGTTTGCATGTAGGACTAGAAAATAAGTATAATCAGAAACACCCATATCTCATGTGTGAAACTGAAAATGTTGTAGGCGGAGTTTACTACAACAGTTTAGATAAGTGGAGTATAGTTGGAGCATATAAGTTCCGATTTACAGACGACTTGTCATTAGATGTTGGAGCAGTAACAGGATATCATTACGATATAGTGCCAATGGCACGACTACGTTATAAAAACCTTTTTGTAATGCCAGCATTAGAAGATGATAGAACTGGACTCGTGGTAGGGTTACAGTTTGAATTTAAATTAAAGGAGTAGGGATATGGGAATAATGAAATACTTAGCAATTATACCAGCAATAGCAGCCGTAGTGGCTTCGTTGTATGGAGGGTTACAATATGTAACTGGATTGCAAAATACAATAGAACAAAATGAAAAGCAGATTACATCTTTAACAATGGAATCAAGCTCAAACTTTAAAGGATTAGATATCCTGATTAGTAGTGAAGTTGAAAAGTTGAATATCAGAGTTGCAGGTGTTAATGATTTGTATAAGCAAGGACGTGAAGAGATGTTAATCGAGATGACTAACTTTGCTACACAGATTGCAAGAATACAAGCATTAGCAGAAACACTAAGAGATTCACAGTATAAACTAGCAAGTGAGGCTGAACTAAATGCTATGGAACAAAGTTACTATAAGTTAAGCGATTCAATAAATCAAATGAAATATGACTTGAAAGAGATGCAAAGACAACTCAACGGAGGATACTAAGATGGAAAAACAACATCAGTTCCAACTTTGGGTGCTAGTAATCATAATAGCCGCACTGGCATTATGGACTAAACCTGCAAAGGCTGCCAATGAATATTTACAATATGGTGGAGGCCATTGTCAATCAGCAACACTAGAACCATACATAGAAAAAAGCACAGAAGATAGTTTATCTATTAACGGCGGCGACAGTAGCTATAACAACAACAGTGATAGAGACTCATTGAGATTTGGCATAAGGTTGTCAATCCCATTGGGTTCAACTTGCACTAAAAAATATAAACAAACAATGATGACAAATGAATTACTAAAGCAACAGTTAGAAATGCTTAAACTTTGTGCAAGGTATCAAGGACTTGAACTAGGTGACGAGTTTGCCGAAGTAAGACGTATGTGTTCAGACGTTTCTAAAAAGGAGAATAAAAATGTGGAAACCAATAAGTGAGTGGCCAACGTTAACTGAACTTTTCTTTGGAAAAGGCAAAGGACCAGCAGAGGAGCCTAAGAAGAAGGCACCGGCTAAACCTAAAGCACCAGCTAAGACTAAGAAGCCAAGTGCCGCTAAAAAGAAAGCAGCAGTTGCAACTACTAAACCTAAAGCAAAGAAAGCACCAGCTAAACCTAAAGCAAAGAAAGCACCAGCAACACGTGGTACTAGAAAAGATTATGCATTAGATAAAAAGCTAAAAGAAATTAAAAAGAATAACGGCATGATGCCAGTTAAAAAGAAATAAGGAATAAGAAAATGAGCGATAAAACAACAGTAGAAGTAGGTGGAGTAAAGTTTACCGGCGGTAGACTATTTCTAGTTATTACAGTTTTATCTACCCTAGGCGGAGCAGCTTGGGGAGGCTTCGAATTCTATAATGATTATAGAATGATGAAAGCTAAGATAGAACGCTATGTAGCACCAGACCTAAGTGGAATTAGATCAGAGCTTGCAATCATTGATCAAAAGCTAGACGACAACAATGAATATTCTAAAGATATTAAAAACGGATTACGTGATGATATTGTTAGACTAGAACGTATTGTTGATGCAGTTGAAGATGATGTAAACAAAACAGAAGAGAAAACACGTGAACTAATAACATTAGCTGACCAACGTTTTGAAAACAAACGTGATCAGTTGTTAACAGATTACGAACAAAAAGCTGATAGTTTACGCACAAGCACTGATTTGAAACTTAAAGAACTAGAAGCAAGACTTAATAAAAGACTACAAAGAGCTTTGGATAATCCATTAGCACAATAAACTTGACAACATTGTAAAAGTAAAGTATAATAAAACAATGAGTAGACTATTAATTCTGACCGGACCTCAAGGTAGTGGCAACCATTTGTTCAGCAAGTGTTTGGCACTACATGAGGATGTCTTTGGATGGAACTCCCTATTAAATACCTATTGGGAAGGGCATCATCACGAGCCTTTTGCAAAGTATTGGGAAGATCCATCTAAGTTAGACGACTTCGACTGGAATCAAAGCGAATACTTTGTGACTAGTGTTAGTAGTCCATACTTTAAAGATCAACAGCCAGTTGTACCAAACTACATTAAGTTTATTGAACATGCACAAGAGTATGTTGATGGTATTGATGTAGCTATAATTGGTAGAGATCAAAACATACTAAAGTATCAGCAAGAACGTGTACGTGGCAAATCTACTACATCAATTGCATTAGATAGTTTTAGATGGTTATTAGAGAACCAAGACTGTACGTTTTTAAGCCAAGAACTACTACAGTTATATAAAGCAAATTACTTGGAACAAATAAGTAGAGATTTAGACTGGCCTATTAGTTATTGGGACCCAGAAGTAGATGCAATACTATCGCATGATGCGAATAATAAATACATTAAAGACGTACACGAATATTGGTTGGACTTTGAAGTTCATCGTGCAGTACGTGAAAGCTAATAAGGAAAACAATATGACTTTTATATTATGGCATTTAACAGCAATTGTAAGTGTGATGGCAATCTCATTTATACTAGGCTGGAAAAGCGCAACAAAAATAAACGCATTACTGGAGAAGTAATTAATGCTAGATGTTATTATGTTAACTTTCGGTGAGCCGGAAGCCGATGAGAACTTCGAGATTCTAAAACAAAAAGCACCACATGCACAACGAGTAGACAATGTCGTAGGCTTATTGGAAGCACACAAGGCAGCCGCAGAACTATCTAAAACAAACTATTTTTATGTATGTGATGCAGATGCAATCATACAAGAGAACTTTCAATTTAAGTTTGAACCAAGCGATAGAAGAGAGGCATACCCAGGTGTACCAGAAACAGAATGCGTATTTACTTATCGTAGTCATAACCCTGTTAACGATCTCATATATGGATTTGGTGCGTTAAAACTATTTCCCAAGAAGAAGTTACTTGCTACTAAAGAATTTAAAGTAGACATGACTACAAGTATTGGTGCAGTATTTAAACCTAAGTTTGAGATATCAAACACTACAGCATTTAACACTGATCCATTTAATTCATGGCGCAGTGGATTCCGTGAAGGAACTAAGATGGCTAGTGGTATTATTGATAACAAGAAACAAGTAGATGATGTTTACAGATTAGAAGTATGGTGTACACGTGGAGAGAACAGACGCTATGGCGAGTATGCAATACTAGGAGCTCAACAAGGGCGAGACTTTGGCACACATTATAAGAATGACAAGGAAGCCTTACGCAAGATTAATGATTGGGAATGGCTTAACAAAACATTTGAAAGTGCATTATGAAACAAGAAGAATTTCAAAAACAATACCATTGGCTAATAGGCCTACGTGAATACTTTGATGCTATTGGTGAAGGCGATCGCTATGAGATTATATTCAAAGCATTATACCATGACAACTGGTATCGTAAACGTGATGTGCTTACAGAGTTATATCAAAAGCACGACATAGAAACAGAGAAGCATCTTAAGAGTTGGATGAATTTAATTCTACATCAGCACCTAACAGACATTGAGATTAAGCCACAGCTGGTAGTAACACTTATACGTAAGTACATGCACGAAGATCCATTGCTAGCAAATACAGCTAGATTTATTAATCATTGGAGTGGCGAAGACGGAGAAGGTGCAAAGGTTCCAGACTTAAATGACTTCTTTAGTAAAGGACAAGTGCAAAGTAAACTATGGCTAATTAAAGAACTTAACAAAGTTGTGGAAGGTAGCTTGGGCAACGTAGCATTTTACGGCGGCTGGTATAACTTTCCTGCACACTTTGTATTTCAAAACTTTGATGTAGGTAAAATCTATAGCTTAGACGTAAACGAAGAAACAGTAGAGCCTAGTAAGAAGTTATGTTACAATGAAACAGTTGATAATAGATTTATTCCTATTGCTACAGATGTAAGCAGACTACGTTGGTATGGCAAAACACTTAGTTATAGAAACTATGAACTACGTGACGAACAAATTAATCGTTGGATGGAAAAGCAAGAAGAAAAGTATGCAACTGACATCGAAGCAAAGCAAGATGAGATCATGCAAGGCTACACTAGCAAAGAAAAGATTAGAGAAGACATCTTTAAAGACAAAGATGAGTTACTTGAAAATAAGTTTGGTTGGGTAGACTTAGATAATATCAATTGTGTAATTAATACAAGTTGTGAACACATGGACAACACTTGGTATGAGAATTTACCAGCAGGCACATTTGTTGTGCTACATCAAAACGATTACTTTGAAAACGAACAACACAGTAATTGTTGTAAGGATTTAGAAGAAGTAAAGTCTAAGTATCCAATGAGTGAGATATATTATGAGGGAGAGTTAGATACAAACCTTTACAATAGGTTTATGTTAATAGGAATTAAGTAATGAAACTAACGTTTATCGAGTTTGAGCTTAATGAATTTATACCACCAGGCGGCGCAGTAGAAACAAATCATGCTACTGTAGAAGTTTGTTGTGACATAAGCAGTAAGCTAACTAGGAAACTTGATTTACAATACGAGAAAGACTTTTGGTTTGAAGAGGCATACTATGCCAAAGACGGCAAACGTATACTAAGGTTTGCATTTATAAACGATCACACAGCATTCATCTCAAAGATGATGGGAATATATAATGGATAATGAAACACAACAATGCGAAAACTGTAGAATTGAAATAACAACCAAAGGTATTAAAGTTGAAGACACTGGCAGTTTATACTTAGAAGCAGGAATAATAGTAGGACTACTTGCTTTAGTAAGCCTAATGTATATTGGCAAGAAATGGATTGACCGGAGATTTAAATGAATAGAAAAACATTACAACTTCTATTAACAAACTACAATGCAATAAACAATCAAATGCGATTGCCTTGTGCAGAGAAATCAAAGTTTGAAAAACTAATTATAGAAACACATGATAAGCTAATGGCATTGCCACCTGAAGTAGTTTATCCCAATGGAATGACAGCAATGGAGTTTGCAAAGCAATTAGCAAAAGAAGCCAATGAACGATGAAGATATACAAGGATTTATAGATTACTTTGGAGAGGAAAACATTCCCAATCCAGAACAGTATCCACGTAGAGTAGAGTGGCTAATGAAGTGGTATATAAATATAGTTATGAGAAACAGAGAAGATAACAATGGATGAAGAACTATGGGATGCCATTATGGCAGGCTACACAACACGAGATCTACAGAAAGAAGCAGCGCGAG
>JACKZZ010015443.1_pt1 | contig 17719 bp, 7 predicted proteins | sample 8027871 | NCBI WGS metagenome assembly JACKZZ01 (sample SAMN15724774, study PRJNA655200) | protist metagenome | isolation source: fluorescence activated cell sorting (FACS) single amplified genomes of... | place: USA: West Boothbay Harbor, Gulf of Maine | collected 2000-07-19
ATCTTCAAAAAAAAGCTCTTTAGAAACTACGAATCTTCAGTGTCAGAAGCGAGTCTTCAGAAAAACAAAAAATGCCGGCGCCACAGTCCTCGCAGAACTTACGGCTGCCCTCTCCTATGCGGCCGGTCCGCCTGCCAGCCGGCGCGGGCGAAGACAAAGAGTACCAGGACTGGTTTTGGGGGGACTACCATACGCATTGCAAATGTAGTGCTCGGGTCTAGAAGGTTGGAAGGTGTTTTTGTCGTGCCGTTTGTGAATAGAAGCCATTTTTGCATAAATCTGTTATGCAGAATAGCCGTCTGTCATGCAGAAGAGGGAGTAACAATCTCCAGCACCGATCCGGACCTACATCCTCACATACTTTATTTGCATTTGATACGAAGCTCTTCAGATCGATTTTCGATTTCTGGCGAACGGTAATCAGGTACATTTCTTTCGTTTTTTTACACTTGACAAACATGTTGTGCGTCGTGTGCCCGATCGGTTTTCCATCCTCGTCGGGCAGGCCATTGGGGTATGGAATGCAAATATGTCTGGGTCTGGAATGTTGCCGGGCTTGTCATGCAGATTTTGCATGACCTAGAATGTCTCGTCTGTAATGCATGACCTAGCATCACAGATTTTTAGAGGGCTTCCGGATGCCTACTCCGCATGACAAATGCCCTCCCCGCGTAGCACAAACTAGACTCCTCTTGCTGATCACGCAATACAGATTTTTTTGGAGTCCAGAGTTAGCATCACAAGCCCCAACCTTCCAGACCCAGACATTTTTGCATTTGATATGGGGTCGAGTTTTACAATGTTCCCGTTTTCATACAGCGCGTCCCACAGCCGGTTGTCGTTCCAACCGTGCGGACCAACTACCCAATCCTATGCAACACAAATCTCCCACGCACGTACACGTGCCTACTACAACATGCATGACAAATCTCGCTATCGTGGACGCGTGCGCTACCTGTCATGCTAAGCAGGAATGAAGGCAAGTTTTGTCATGCAGAAACCGCATTTTTTTCTTGTCGTGTGCGGGGAAACAAGTACTGTGGATAAATCCTTCATTCTGTTCTTTTCCAGGTTTTATTTGAGCTGTGTTTTTGTAAAACTTTCCCAGCTCACAGAGTTATTTTCGATTCGCATTCGATTCGAACGACAACTTTTTACTGTATTAGTATTTAGCACCGGAAGGGACCACATCAAGGATGACCGTCTATTTTTTGAAGATACAGAAGAGGAAGACAACTACAACAAGAGTTTCCATTACGATTTCAGATCCGGAAACAAAACACACTGCTCAACTAGATCCCGTTTTCTTGAAAATGGATCGGCACCGTGCGGCAGGGACTGAGACACGACCTCCCGCATTTACAATAACAACCATGGTTTGACCTCCTGCTACTTGCGAGTATGTAGGCATTGATCTTGCTTCTAACAGTTGTAAATAGTTCGCTAGAAGTTGTACTCTGATCATGCACCTAGGAACTGTGAGATCTTTACCAGCGAGATAGCTATCAGTAGCTCGTGAAGATCCTTCTCACTGGTGGTTGAAATTATATTAGCCGACGTGTTTTTTGAACACAAAAGTTGTCCTACCGCACTGCATGCGAATCGTGTAAGACGTACTTAGCGCAAAGTTTACGCGCGGCAACTTGATGTGGTCGGAAAATTTGTTTCAGCTCAACTTGACGAGGAAGTACATTTTGATTCACGAGTTTCTTTTTCAGCGGCTATTTTTGCGTACCACTGCAACACAACTACTGCGTATCTATAACTTTTTCCCGTTCTCGTGCCACGTCGCACCACAGCCTGAATGTCTATAAAAAAGCGCTCTGAGGTAAAAAAAGCGAAACGGTTTGTCAACGTAACTACAAGTGGCTCGAGCCGCACCAAAATCTAGTCATACTCAGCCGATGAAGATCCTTGCATTTTTTACTCATTTCGGCCCTGCTCTGTATTGTGACAGATCTACTTGAAGACCTGAATACAACCGGACCGCTTCAACATTTGGCGGATGTCAAACCAACTCATGGTGGTCATGCGCTAGTACAAGCGGGGACCACAGACTGCCCTGACCCCGAGCTGCACCCCCTGCTACTTTCCCTCGTTTTCTTTGACAGGAAGCTAGATGGTTCCAAAATAAATGCAGCTGCGCGACGCAGTAAAACTGCTGTTGTGAAAGAGTAGTACGTAAAAGGCTCTGCTATTTCTTGTTTCGCCGTAACGTTGGTTTACCAGTGTGTTTTTAAGTAAACTCTACTTAGAGCTACTAGTGTGAGTGTGATGAAAGATTGATTTCGACTATGGTTTGATGGCATTCATTTTCTTGGTCCTGCAATAGGATTAGGAAACAGCTCCTGCATTAAACTGCTTCGACGTAGTTCTTGAAAGTACTATCTTAGGATTAGGAAACAGCTCCTGCATAACTGCTTGTAGCTCTTGAGAGTATCTTCCGCGGCTGTTCTTGCAAAGGACTGACACTCCTCCTTCTGGCGAGGTGTAACTACAGTCTGCGCGATTTGTGCCATGATGCGTACTGATGAATACTCACAAGTATCTACTGATAGCAGAAGCAAGCAATCCTCTGACATCTTTTTCTTTAGTAAAAGTCAAGTATGTAAGTCGTTGTAAGTAGCACCATGCGTGAAATGAATGTCCTGCGCAGCTTTGCCTCTGACAGTGCTTATTAGCTATTATTACCCATATGCGTAGTTTTCTTTCAAGTCAAGTGCTGCAATGCCAAATCGAAGTAGTACAGGCACCAAAATTGGGAATTCTAGTAGAAATTCGGCAATGCTATGCGATCAAGGGAAGCAAAAGTCAGGAGAAACAAAGTGAAGACGAAGAGCTGGTAGAAGAATAGTAAAAACAAAAAGCGCCCGACAGTAGAGAAGTGCTGTGCACGCGAACCTTTTCATGGTCCTTTGGTTAGAGCGGCGTCGTCGGCCAGTGCCAGTAGTTTTTCCCGTACTTACTGCTCTAGCTACTCCGCAAAGAAAAGCAGCAGAGAGCGATAGTGTTTACACCATCATGCTTCTGGCTCGAAGCCGGAAAAAATCTCCGTTGCTCGTAGCGCCGGTTCTATTTTTGTTGAATACTATAGTAGATACTGGCTTTGTTCCCTTGTTTTTGCACTGGACGTGGAAAATGATGATCGTAGAAAAAATAACTTGGAAACTACTACAACCAAAGTGCTTATAGTAAAAAGTACAGACTCAAAGACGCCAAGCCGCATCGGAATGCGGCTTGCCTTTATCGTTTGTAAAAAAAACGGAAAATCGGCCTCAAAAATGGTAAACTTGGGGAACAGAAATTGTCGTCCATGCTAGAGATGATTAATCAACAAGAAGCACGTCGACTTTTGCTTGTTTCCCAAAGTACAAGTAGTAGTACCGTCGAAGAAAAAAAAACGGTCGGAGGCTTTGTTCTTTATATTCGAAATTGATGTCGTGAATGTAAAAGCATTCTTGCAGCATACTGATATACCGTTTTCAAATTTCTAGTGCTAATTGGGATGCACAATCTTACACTTGTTTGGTACTGGTATCTAGCTTTTGTAGTTGTCCCAAGGGTAGCTTGTAGAAAATTATCGTCTTCTCGTGTTTGTTTTTAGCAGCTTTTGGAAAGTACTTAAGTAAAGTATTTGCCTAAGGAGAGCGAACTTCCGTTCCTCCTCGTCGGGCCTGCTTCTGCACAAAGTGTGATAAAATTTAAAAATGATGATTTGGTAGGTGCTCTAACTATATATAAGAAGCCGTTCCGTTTGGAACTCACCTGGGCTGCTGCTTGCCGTCGCCTTTAAAGAAATAACTACGGACGCATGTCATATGATGATATGCTCGCAAGCGACTACAAACATAGTAATGCGAGAGGTGGACGAGGACTGAACAACCCCGTGGTTCCAGCACTCACACGGAACGCCGAGTGACTGTCCTCTGATCTGCCACGATTTGTTCCTGGTCATCCTGGTGTAGTCTTGGCTGCAGATCATGACTCGCTAGTCGTACTTAATATTTCTGGCAAGTGTTGAAGTTCTGCTGGTGGGACGCGGCCAGCGCGAGCTGCCGCTTTAACACGAAGATGTTGGTCGTGGTCCATGTCGCGGTCTCTACTTACATCGTCCCGAAAGGAACTTCCTCATCTACTTCTTCGCCTTGATGTTCATTCATCCGACCCACTTTGACTTTCATCATTCCCGCTAGAACTACAGGATCCAGCTGCTGGATCCGTGGAAGAGTAACTTGAGCCTGAAGATCCGCTTGACGAGGAGGAGGAAGATCTTCCGGTCTTCTGTCTCGGTTGGGTGGTTTCCAGAACAGACGTGAACAAAGGGGTGAAAGCCACGGTTTTTTTCATTTCAACATGCCTCATCATCTCAGACTGGGCCGCTGTATCTTCTCCGTCCGAGGCATAATTGCGCTCCTGAAAGAACACCTCCGCCCGCAGCCAGCTCTTTCTTGTTTGCACCAATATTTTTTGTTGTCGCGCAGGAGCGCTGCATCGTGGCGGCGTTCCAGCACCGGAAGAAGCCGACGTCCCCGAACAACCGGACACCTCTTCACTGGACGAGTCCTCATTTCCGTCTCGATTGTCCACGACAGAAACGCTAATCAAATACTCGACTCTGTCGTCTTTTATTCTGCGCCGCGTGCTCGTTCTTGTTCCCTTTCCGGAGGCGGCAGAAGAGGCGGTTCTGAGACTAGAACGACCCCCGCGCGTAGTTGTACTTCTTTGACGGGAAGAACAAGCTGTCGTCCCTCGCTTTCGGACCTCCTGCGCACCAGCAGAGCGCCGGCTTCGTGAGGACTTTCTTCTCGGCTGAACAAGATGTGCTGTAGTTCCCTTACCCTTCCTGCCACCATCTGTGCTGTCACTGTCATCATCAGAAGTACTAGATGTGGATCCCGACGATTCCGATTGCTCGGAGGAATAGTGGAATTGGAATGGTTGCGCCGTACCTTGACACTGTTGTTCACCTCCGCCTTCTTCGACCTTGTCCTCACTCCTTGTGATGTCCTCCTCCTCGCCCGGATTACTTCCCGTGCTCAAAAACTCCGGCACCCGGAGAAACTTTTTCACCGGAATCCGAAACACTTGCACGTCCAGAAATTTTCTTGAACTCGCCTGTGCTGCTTGTTCTTCACTTTGGATCTTGTTGAGGAGATCCTGGAAAATAAACGGCGGTGGAGGAGCGGCAGAGTCCTGTTGTGGTCGATAAATGTCTTCGTGAACCACGTAAGCCGAGTACAGTTCGCCGGTCATTTCGTTCTTCTTTCCGTCTCCGATCATGATCCCCGGTCGGAGCCAAGCAGGGAGTTCTTGTTTTGGTTGTGCTTGGTCGTGTTCATCTTTTAGCACCTTTTCGACGTTTTCATCAGGAGCACCTCGTCCCGTCGGGAAAGTAGGTATCACAGCCTTCTTTGAAGACCTCTTGTTCAACAAGTGGCCACTGTCAAGACCAAGAGAGAGCTGCAACCGCTGTTCCAGTCCTTCCTCCACAGCTACTTTTTGCATGTCGTGTGCGTACTTGACAGCGACAGTGATTCTCGGCGTGAGTAATTCCTTCAGATGACTCCCCTCCGGGCGAAACACTTCCGGCATCACGTATGAAGTGTCCTTTACAACCGTAGTACCTGCGATGATTTTGTCTTCCCGATGTGTCACGGTCGGGGAAAACCGGGCGCGGCGGCCGTGGCTACTCGGCGTTCTGCTTTTGGCTGCTTGGGAGTCCTTCTGTTCACCTCTTTTCGGGAGCGACAATCGACCGTGCGGAGACATCCCCACCGGTCGTGCGGCAAAAACATCATTCGGGTACGGCTCTTCGTTAGCAGAAGAAAAGTCTCCGAGACCTTCATGCAACTGTGTGCTGACCACTCCTTGTGGCCACTCTCGCTCTGAGTCAACATGCCGGGTCCCCCGCGCCGAAGGAGCCGCAAAAAGCAAATCCTGCCGCAGTGGCGCAGGAGGCAGCGGCACACGAGTGGAAGCAGCCGGCGCGTAATTGGGGAGTGGCGCGTTAGTAACACTGTCATCTCCTTCGGAAGAAAAGCATCTTGACGATCGTGCGGAAGAGGACACTCCTGACGCGGCTCCCGTTTCAAGATTCGTCTGCGCCCGGTCTTTCCCACCCGCGCCACTCGACGAAGCGGTCGACTGCTGACTACGCTGCGACCGGCGGGAAACAGGAGCGCCAGGAAGAGCATCAGCAGCCGCAGCCGTTAGTACAGCGGTTTTTGCCGGGAGCTCCTGCTGCTGCTGCTGCGAAAGGAGTTTAGTATTTCTCTTTGTTCTTTTCCGACTCTCCGATAATTCTAATTTTGCTTCCTCATGCTGAATCACTTCCGAAAGCTTTTCCAAAACCAAGGTTGATTTCCCGTTTTGAAACAAGCTTTCATACAGATTCGCACGCGTTTCGGTGGGTGATGAGCTCTGCGGGCCGGAATCGAAAAGCACCTGAGTGTCGGTCTGTTGATCTGCTGGTACTCGGGCCTGGTCGTCATCGTGTGCAGTTGCCGTTCCTGCCTCTTCCGTGTGGTCGAAGGTTTCGAAATAGAGTATGGAGCTATTATCTGCATATTGCTTAGAAGTGGGAATCAAGCCCTTGCTGGACAACCTCCGATCATTCGTCAGGCCCTGGCGCGGCTGTCCCAACAAACCTTCCGCTGGCCTGGTTGCGGGCGAGGGCGTATGAAAATGTACTGGTGTAGCATTCATATGAGCGGGCGGAAAAGGTGGTCCTTCGCCAATTTGAACCGCACTACTTCCGTCCTCGATCTTTGTCCTCGCCATTTTTTCCTGCTCGCGGACCAAGTGCATGTAAAACTCTACAACTTGCTGTAGCGTGAAATCCGCGCCGGCAGATGAGGTGGTGGAAGAACAAGAACCAGATGTAGGCAGCAGCTCGGGTGCTGTTGCTGCTCCGCCTTCAGGAGCTCGTGCGCCACTAGTACCGTCTCCAGCGCCCCCCGCCGCACCAGATGACACGGCTTGCTGTCCTTGTGGTTCTTTCCCATAAACCGTCGGCCGAATCACTTCAAAAGAGGCACTAGAAGGAGGTTGCTTACCAGCACGACCTGCGGTCGACCTCTTTAGTACCTTCGGAACTACATCAAGCCTCTTTGCGACCGCGCGGGCACAACAACCTACCATTCGTGTAGGTCCAAAGCAGAACGAAGTCGCGGCAGCAGCGTCTGTATCGTCCCAGATCTCATCGCAAGAGGCATCATCATCTCGCGGCCCTCGCTTTTGGCCATGTGGTCGTACCCGACTTTGTTTCACTTTAGCGTTTCTCTCCATCGCACGGGCCCTCCAGGCCCGCTTCTGAGCATCTGCTCGGCTTGCGATAATTTTCGCAGCGTCCATCCCGGCCTGTCTGTCCACGGGGAGACTCAGCTCGATTGAGGTTTTTGCAACGGTACTAGCACACGAACCCAGTAGTTCACGGTGGGCTCCTCGAGTTTGGTCGGGTGTACGAGTGACGGGCTTCTTCACTACTCTAGCTCCTCCTGCCATCATGAGCTGGACCTCCGCCGGACTCTTGTTAATCTTGACCACCGCTTCTTCAGCCTCGGGGTCTTCTCGAAATAAGTCGCCCTGCCCGAATGCGGCTGTGATCGCTTGATCGTCATCGTCTCCCGGCTTCATCGCTGCATCACCACCGGCACCGCAGAAAAAGGTGGTGCGGCACCATGCGCGGTCCATCTGTAAGCCCCATGATTCCTTCTGCAATCCGGCAAGCTGAAGCTGGACCAGCAGGGAAAGGAGTGTGGGAATAAAACCGCTCATGATTTTTGCGCTACCGTTTGGTCACGGAGGAAAAGCAAACGCAAAGTAAGTAAGTATCGAAAAACACCGCCGTTCCGCCGAGAGCAGAGATTTGAGTTACAACTCCTGATGTCGCCAATTTGCTTCGCCGTGTGTGATGATAGATAAGATCTCTTCTTGCAGAAGCTAAGACGTTGGCGTTCTTGTTCTAATTCCAAAGTCGCTACTTGGTCTGATATCGTTTTTACTGTAGTTAGAAGTGAAGTTGTATAGTTCTTGCAGGTATGATTCCTCTTTTGAAGAAGATAAGGAGCAGGACGAGCTCGTAGAAGGTCTATAACCATAACGCTACAATTTTTATACCGAACAAAGCACTTCAAGCGCTCCCGGGTGTTAGTTTGTGCAGTCGAGAAGGAGAATGCGGTCGTCGATATTATGTTTACGTGCGAACTAGATAAAAAGAGAATACTCAGATAAAGAAAATACTCAGTAGCAGTGAAATTAAGTGGTTGTTTTGCAGAAAAAAAAAACGTTGTTGATGAATACGTCAAGATACTGGTACTTACTACGTCATAGAAGATACTGAACACGAAGAGTCGCTTCTTGTTTCAATGGTCTCGTCCTTTTCGAAACAAATGATCTATTCATAGACCAAAAGCCATGGAGCAGGTTGTCAGCACTGTGAACAAATTTTTTGAAAAGGAAAAGACCGCAAATGCATTGAAAAAAAAATACCGCAAGAAAGACAACAAACCGCTCACCTGCAGAAAAAATGATCGTGCGGAACAGGCAGGAACAAACAGGATCTCGTTCTGGTCGTCAGATCCGTAGGATTTTCAGCATTTTAGGTCCTCTCCAGTAGATCAGGAAAAAACATTTTCGTAAATGCGTGCGACAAGAACCAAAGGCATTTGGGCAGGATCAAAGGAAGGTTTTTAGGCGATCTGTTTATCTGTTTTCAGTGATACTGCGAAGACGTTGTAGATCAAAGGTGACTTGCTCAGATTCTTGATAGATAGCATTTTTGCATCCACTTCTGCGAATAAATTCTGTATAAAGACATCAAATGATCGCTCGCACATCGTACAACTCGTACAGTTGCCAAGAAGAGGGTTCATTTCAATTTCTGAAGCTCAGCCCGTAGTGCGCAATGAACACTTCGCTGCAATAGCCACATAGAAACAAAAACCTAAGGTAGCACCGAGACGTCTGTGTAGAAGTTTCACACACGGCAGGCACCAACGGTGCTGGGTGTGGTTGCCGGTTGCGGTGACATGATTTTTGTCGGGATTTTTGAGTTCTTGGTGAGTGCAGGCTGCTGCAGCAGCTTCACCCCCAAGTTTTACAACATCATACATGGAAAAAAATAATGAATTCAAGATGACTTTCTTCTGATTTTTGCCTTTTTTCGGAGTGTCGCTGTAGTAGTCTTCTTCGTCTATTGCTGATGCTGGAGCACAGGTACTACTAAAAGACCCTGTAAACCACGTGGACGGTCTTTCTGTTCTGTGCCAACTTGCACTTGCACTTGGAGTTGGACCTCCTCGACCGCGTCCGCCTCTACTTCGTAAAAAAATCAAACCAGAACCGCGATCATCCTGTTCCCATTCAATAGGAAGCGACTTATGATCGGGAGATATTTTGTTTTTTTTTACTTACTTGTAGGAATTAAGTACAGCATAAGGACAGGACTTTTCCTTCTTATCATGCGCCGAAGAAATCCCCAAGAACTTGCTGTGGCTCCTGTTGTAACGTATTCCTCCCTCTTGTTTTCACGGTCTTCAGTGCGGGCTTTCATACAGACACATCTACTTCATCTAGTTCTACGTTGATTTCTATGTATACTACTGGCAAAATAACTCGCTGATGTCATGTGGCACTCAATGTTCAAATCTCCTCACAGAGCCCGCCCTGGCTTTATTTGTACACTAATATGCTGTGTTACTTACTGCTGCGTCTTTCACCACTCTATGGGAATTTGTTCTTTTGCGGCAGAAAAAAAATCTTCAATGCTTCTTATAAATTAAATTCACACCGCCTTGTTCCACGTCCTGTGCAGTCGCAAACAAGAGCGATGCTGCTGCAATCTTGCACATGCGCAGATGCCTCGGCAGTGGCCCTGGGCCGCCGCTCCTGCGACTTTTTTACTATACTCTTCTACAGGACCAGGAGCACTCTTCTACTTTTCGGCTATGCTACTGGTTGCTGACGCAGTGCTGCATCAGCGCGTGCGCCTCTTGCCATGCAATTTGTGCCAACAGCTCGGGCAGCGCCAAGTCACTTCTAAATCCGTGTGTGGTCTTGCTCTGGTGCATAGAAAAGGATGTCGCTATGATGTTGACGCCTGCTCCAAACTACTATTATACACATTGTCGCTGATACATATTACTAGTGCATATCCATATGATTTTCGAAATAACTTTTTCTTCGGTGACACTTGCCACATTGAGGAACTGTCTATCCAAGCGGAAATATCCTGATAATTTGTCAGAGCCGAGTAAAGCAGATCCTAGTTCGGATCGAGAAAAATAGCTTCACGCTACTTAGTGTTCTTTCAGTGCTTTTCCTTTTTTTTTTTAGTTTTATAGATTAGTTCTATTTTTTCTGCTACGTGCAATGGCGATGGCGTGCCAAAGTTCTACAAGTTCTTGCGCTGTATCTATTTTCATCCTCGTGCTTTTCTATTTTTTCAAGTGAAGTTCTAGTATAGTTAAAACGTCATAACAGGATACTGCTTCAGATAAAACAGAAACACGGCGAATAAAGGTTAACATCTTAGTCCAGAGCTCAACATTTACATTATTTCTGACAACTCAACCCAATTCTACATTTAAAACAACAAACCACTCTGTAGCTCTTTTTCTCGGGAAAATTACTTCTTGCCATACTAATTTTCAAAGCGTTTCACTATCTTTGTGTCGATTTTCATCTCCAACACATACTTGCTTCTGCGCGTACCAGCCTCGGATTTCTAAAGAGGTTAAGAACTTGGTTTTGTTCCGGTTGTTGAAGAGGACAAAGCAATACGGTGACTTCTTCTCCTATCGATTTACGATAGAGCAGGCCAATGATCTTCTACTTCTCTGGCTCCTTTCCTAATCCGCAATAGATGACCTGCTCGGCAAAGAACTTCTTGATGCAGTCTTCGAATTCACATATATGCGTCCTAGACAGAAGCTCCCCCGATTTTTGTGGTCATTGAACGATCGGCGTTTCCGTTTTCAAGGTCGTAAAATACGGGGTCATCTTTACGATTCGTCTTCCATTCGAGCGTCGTTTCATGTCGCTCTTTATGTCAGTCATATCTTCGTGCCCCACGTGGTGGTCCACCTCCCTGGTCTTCACCCGAATCCAATGCTTGCGGGTACGTTTCACGGAGGGGATCTTGTTGCCGTCGTGCCGGTGCCGGGTGGTGCGTTTATTAATAGCAGCTCCAAGCTGTAGATCATGTTGTTGACCTTCAACTTCAACTTCATCCAGCTCTGGCACATGCAAGCTGACCAGGAACTCCGTTTTATTTTCCTCCTCCTCGAGGGGGTCAACATCGGAATTTCCCTCGCGGCCCCGCTCGTCATCCTTCTCGTTCTCCAACCCGCTTTGCATGAAAACCGGAATCCGATAAACCTTGTACTCCACAAGCTCCGCGAACAGGTTTTCCCCGAACTTTTTCCACGGGAGCTTCACCGAAAACTCGAGCTCTCCACTGGTATCAACTGCAAATATATCTGGATCTGGATTTTTTGTCATGCGAATTTGGAAAGCCAGAGGGATCTGTAATGCATGAATGCGATGGGCCAGCTTTATTGTCGTGCTGGAGGCCAGTTTGTGATGCGTTTTACGAATGAATCTGCAATGAGCCTCGCAAAATTTCTGATGTTGTATATGCCGTACATGTGGCTAATCTGCAATGCAAGCTTCAGCAACACAACTTTCCAGACCCACACATATTTGCAATGCATAACTGGCAAAGGGCGCCAGCTCGTCGTGCACGTGCTGGATTTCCGGCGCGAACCGCGCGACTTTTGGAGTTCGACGTACTGTTGGGGAGGTTGTGGAACCACGACCAGGTGTAGTACTGCAACTTTCCGACAAAGACGTGTGAAGAAGATTTTTTTCTTCCCACCCGCCGAAGAATTGTTCGTCCGGCGACCCGAATCTGGAGGATTTAGTTTCCGAACGATTTTCCGCTGGACTCCTCACACAAACATCATCGCTTTCCTTTATATCCAAAAAAAAGCTGTCCAGCGAGTTGGCCTTCTTCAGCGCCGAGCGAAGTGGTCGCTGCGCTGTAGTCGCATTTTTGCACGACTTGCTGCCTTTATTCAGGATACTGCTACTTCCAGCACGACGAAAACTCGTCCCTGTTCTGCTCCGCATACAATCATTATGCACCGTTCTGCTGCGACGAGGCGACGGTGCCAAGGTGGACTCCTGAAATAATCCACCTCGTGTGGCCTTCAAAAGTTCGGCAAAGTTTTTATCGGATGTTCGTAGCGACGTACTTGTTGTAGAAGACGGAGCTACACGGGGAAGATCATTAGTATTGCCGCCTAGCGTGGTCATCCTGTACGCTTCATTCGTCTCAAGCATATCGGGGAGAATCGTCATTCTCATCTTTGAAGTGATCTTTTTCCAAATCTCTTCAAGCGGATTTACGGAAAAAATGTCGTGATCTCTCTGTTCGGCAGTAAGCTCCTTCTCGAAGGAGCTCTCGTCCATCTTCGTCTCTTGTTTTGCTAGCGCCACAACAGGTTCTTGATGTGAGGCTGAGGCCTCCTCCAGGGCACGCAAGACACTCGTGTCAAACTCTTGGACCACCACCTCGATTTTTTTCTTCACAGCGGTCTTGGTCTTCATCTTCCCGACAGGAGACCTGGTGGTCCTCGCGCGACAACAAGGAGATTTCTTTTCGAAAGAAAAAAACCCCGTGTCGTCGTGGTTATTGAGAGGAAAAATCCCCCCTCCCCATATTGAAAAGGTATGTTTCCAAACATTTGTGTTGCGGATTTGAGGTCACAAATCACGTCTGTTTTGCAAGAAGACAAGGGCAGAAGCTTCCGCCCCATTATGGAAGCGATTTGTCATGCTGTTGGGCCTAAAGGGGGGCCGATTGCCATGCTGAACTACTAGACCCATACGCCCCTACCTAGCCTGGGGATCTGGCCGCAGTGCCTCTGTGCAATACAATGCTGCTCTGTGGTCACAAATCAGCATCACAAATTTCCGCTTTGATATGGGGAGGGGGGATTTTTCATTTTGATAGTGGTCCAGCAGACTTTCCATTTCCTCCTCTTCTCTCTGCGCTTCCAATATCAGCTCTTCGATAGACTTATGAAATGCAAAAGCATCGTACTAGTAGCGATTGCAATACAAATTTCCTCAGCACCAGAAATGGAATTTGTAATGCGGATTTACCTTAAGATCTGGATTTGTAATGCATAACTGCAATTAGTACGAGTACGAGACTTTTGCATTGCATAGGACTTGCGGGAGCAGCAGGATTTTCGCAGTTTGGGCGTCAGCTCCTTGTAATCAACGGACAATTTGTCCCTGGCCTTCTCAATCTGCGTGGCCAAATCGAAGTACCAGAGGAGGGGACCACAGGACGGCAGGGTAGAAGTTCTTGTAGGACTTGCAAGAACAGAAGGTTTCTTGTGGTCTTTCTCTTCCTTGTCAACAACTGTCCGCCCAGGAGTCATCCTCTTCACCTCGATCTTGTCCGCTGGATTGATAATCGGGGCGGATAAAGTGATCTGCCACTCGTTGTTGATATTGCGCTGCAATGCTGATGCGCCATCTTCATCTTGGTTGTTGTTATCAATACCAAGAACACGCGCAACCCCTTCGTCTTGGCAGCAGAGCGAAGTCTTTTCCTGGTCTTCCGTAGACCTACGCGGAGAGGTCGAATTATACAGATGAGTCGGCTCCTCTTCGACGAAGTCAACCGTCTTGATAGGACCACTCTTGATATTGCCCTCTTCAAGATGAACTTGGTCTACTTCTTCCAAACGATCTTGATTCGGGAAGAACGAAGCCCCCGGTTGTCGCGCGACAGCAACCTCTTGATCATCATGGACAGAGTCTTGTTCTGTGGCATGATCTTGATGTTCGTGCTGCACGTGCTGCTCCCTGAGATGAACTACGTCAACATCCTTGTGTAGTCCTCTCGGAGCCGCTGCTCCGCAACCCGACCCGACCGTCTCGTCCCCGAGTTGCGAAGAATCGTGCGAGATAAGCTCGACATCGTGCAGGTCCCGTAGTTGTGGTCCCTCCTGGTCCTCCGACAAAGAAGTAGGGGACCACGATCCTGCAACACTCGAGCTGTCGCCGTCGCTTCCACAGTGCGTGGAGCAGATGGAGATACGGTCATCATCGTGGTCGTCGTTTTTATCATTTGTATTCGGCTCCACCAGCCCAGGCTCAGAAGTGGCTGAAATTTTTCCCGTCATGGCTGCTGGATCGACGACGACGGCTTGGCTGCCACCCCGGTAATCGGCAGTGCAGGCGCCGTGCAACAACTTCAGGCATTTCCCAAAGATCGCCATTTCTTCGCAATGCGGAGACAGTGCAGATGTAAAGTTTGAAAATCAAAGAGCTTCTAGATTACAAAGCACATTAGACGACATTCAAACTACCTGAAGGACACGATTTCGAATACGTATAGTATGTTGGGTGCTATCTACGACCGTGCTCATATCAAAGGTCGTGCGAGGACATCGTCTAAAACGAACAACAGATATCATGAAAATAATGCAAGTTAGAGCGAAATCTTTTTAAAAATACAAGTTGTACAACAGATAGAGCTGGAGAAAGGTGAAAGTGAAACACAACACTACGAGCTACTACATATGATGTTCAGAACAAGCAAAGCCACTACAAACTACACGGGTAGATAAAAACTTCTAAAGGCACTATTTACCCGGTTACGGGTTCTATCTATTTAAGATATCCTCCCAATCCTGATGTTATTTGCGCCTCTGTTAAGGAGTTAGTCTTAGTTCGTGTTAACAGTTGATTCGAGAACAATCCGAATCGGCGACACCAGGATCGCAATTTTTTGTCGGAAATTCAGGGTTTGCAATAAAATCTGAGCGCTTTGGCTTTTGCGACCACGACGATTTGGCCAATCATTTCTTGGCGATCGAAGAAGTTTCGGAAACAGAAAATGGAAAGCTACCCGACTGTTATTCATTGCTTATATTTTTTCGAACATTTTTGTATCGAGACTCCGCGGAAAGACGAGCGGTATGATGAACCCAGGTGTAAAAAGTGAGCGCAGATTAGATTTTTGGATCTCCTTTCAGCCGAGCACAAGTATCTTGCGATTTTGTACGTCTATTTGATGTCGGACCTGTACTTAAGTTTAAAAAAAAAAACAAAAGTCCGCAAGAACTCTTCGCCTTTCGTAATCTGTTGATCACTATTTCTGTAGACAACAAAGGGACCGATGACCGACGGTGCAGGTGATGCGGGGAGAAAAAAATCATTGAACGAATCACGACGACGACACTCGCGCCTCTTCAGTAGCACCTTGTCGGCAAGACGTGCTGTTCATCATTCGTTTCCTACACTACTTCGAAAATAACGTCCACAAGCCATCATCTATCGACCTGCGGCTTGTTCCTCTTTATCTTTTATAAATGCGTATTATATTTCCAAAAAACTAGATCCTCATCCTTGAAGATTACAAGTACGACTGTGCCTGCCCCGCTAGTCCGATCTGGTCCGGCGCGGACATGACGTATTCCTTTTGGTTCAGAATGTTAAAATGCCAGGCACTGCTCCGGGTCAGCCAGGATTTGTCGTTTTTGAGCCACACCCGGAAGCTCTCACACGTCCGCGACTCCCCGTCGAAGGCGGATATTTTCGACTTTTCCCTCGGATGCAAGAGCATTTTTGAATGCGGCTCGCTATCCGTTTTCGTCGAACCGGGGGCAGAAGTACCGACCGCGCGGTTGTAGCTGTAGACCCAGTATCAACTGCAAAAATGTCTGGGTCTGGAAGAATGCGAGATCTGTCATGCAGTTTTTGCATGAGCCAGATCGTCTGGCATGTAAGCTCTAGCATCACAGATCTTGAGCGGGTATCCCAATGCCCAATCCGCATGACAAATCCCCTCTCGGAAACAAAAGGCGCGGTCTTTTGCTAGCCATGCATGACAGATTTTGATTTTCTCAGGATGTAGACTTCGCATCACAAATTCGAATCCTCCCAGACCTAGACATTTTTGCAATCCATACCCAGATCGGCTCGCTGCTCCCGTTCAGAAACGAAGCAGTGCACTATTGCGAGGAAAAATCTCCCCTCCCCATACCAGAAAAGGATACTTTTGCGATGCTGATTTGTGACCACAAATCGTCTCTGTATTGCTGGAACGCAAATCCAGAGACTCCGCCGCGTTTTGCAGGCAATTTGTAATGCTGTGCGGCCTACAGAGGACGCGCCTGCCTTGCTAGGCGCCTACACCAAAAAAAACGCCCCTGCTCCGGCTTTGTATCTGCCTGCAGTCCTCTGTCTACTGCAAGACAAACCCGATTTGTGCACACAAATCCCGCATCACAGATTACCACTTTGATATGGGGAGGGGGGATTTTTCATTTTGATATGCACCGCTCCGCATCGTAAAACTGAAAGGCCCGCGACAGCCGCTCGAGCGAAAGCTGCAGCTGATCCTATCCATCAGGATTTATTATATCTGGGTCTGGAAACCTGTCATGCTGTGTGGCGATGATTCAGCATAGGCACTTCTCAGTGTCAGTGCCAGTGTCAGTGCAGCATGACAAATTTTTTGGACGCTTCCTCCTCCTCATGCTTGGTGCGCATCAGAGCCTGCTTTTTGTATGACAAAAGCGCTCGCGCTTTTTTGCTCTGGCAAAACAGATCAAGATTCTACACGACTGCGAAACACGCAATACAGGTTCAACCTTTCGAGACCCCGAGGGAATTATATTTGCACTGCATAGATCCTGCTTGCTGCTGATTTTCTTTGCTTCCTTGTATGCTCCGCTTGAGTATTTTAGGATTTGCTGTGTGACGCTCTTTGTACTCCTTTCGCCATTTGTACTATTGCTTCCGTCGAGCGACGTGGATCTGGAAGCTGCTGCTGGCCCCGGTGGTCCAGTGAAGGAAGGCTCGGGGTCGGGCTCCATTGACTACTTGTTGGCTTAGTTTTGATCGCGATTCAAATTGAAAATGGAACAGATTTTCTACTTCGATGTAGTCGGTGATATTTTAATTTTCTAGTTCTAGTTTGGGTTTCTCGTGTATGATACTAAACTTAAGCAGTCGTCCACATCCTATGGTAGAAGTACACTTGCCGCATATTGGCACTTGTTGAGAGGCACCGAAAGAACTCCGTCGAGAGTTTTGCTCGGAAATAACGAACACATGCGAAGGCCTTCGAGTTCGAACGGCCGCTATGCAGCGCAAAAATAACCGCCACATACTTCCACTTCACCGAGGCTGCTAGAAGCAGCCTTTCGGTTCGACGGGTTTGGAATTTTTTACCAAAAGAAATACATCTAAATGAAGCGTCCGACGTAACTGAGTGCAGACAACAAGTATACTTCTCGGCGGTCTCAGACTCAAAGCCGAGAAAGAATTCGCGCAAGTATGTGTTTTTTTTCTGATCCAAATTTTTCGGACCACCAGCGCGACCACCTGTATTCGGGGGAATACAGATGAGAGTCGCTCAATAGCCCTTATATATTTGGGAGACAGTCAAAATAAACTCTACATACTCCATCCGAAGTGTACTTTGATTCATGCGGCGTAAAAGATTTTTAATACGAAAGTGCAGCTTTCTGCCCTCTGTTTGTCGTATGTGTTGTAGCAGTTGCGAGTTATTGGAAATGGAATGCAGTACTTCTTGGGAGTTTCTTCTTCATCAGGAGCGGGCTACAACCCCCTTACGATGATCGATTCTTATCCTGTGTAAAAACGTCCCCACACCATAGTTGTCATG
>JACKZZ010023970.1_pt1 | contig 17717 bp, 22 predicted proteins | sample 8027871 | NCBI WGS metagenome assembly JACKZZ01 (sample SAMN15724774, study PRJNA655200) | protist metagenome | isolation source: fluorescence activated cell sorting (FACS) single amplified genomes of... | place: USA: West Boothbay Harbor, Gulf of Maine | collected 2000-07-19
TATAAACAACGACTCTCCATTTGCCGACAGGAACTTGAATCGTAGCTCGAGAATGCGTTTGAGATGATAACAGCACTTCCTCGAAACGAACAGAATTTCCTCCATCATTGCCCTTTGGTGCTTCAATTGATACAGAATACTCAAATCGCACATTAGTATTTTCACTACCGCTGGGCACTGTCCAACCAGAGCAAACCACTGACAATGTCGAAGTATATGCGGTGGTATTTAGAATACTCTGATCTGCCGCGCCTCCGGACACGTCGTAGTGAGGCGAAGTCGGAGAAGCCTTCGCCTCGAGAGAATGAAGATCGCAATGACCATTTTCGGGACCTGCATTAATGATTGTTGCAGCATTCCCAATTGAAGAAAAGGTGGCAACAGACGACTTTAACAATGGCGATGAATACACCACTGAAGTGATTTGCAGTTGTAGTTTCAAGTTGAAGTTGGCCGGCATCTTTGCAAGCAGTTCGGGAGAGAGCACCAATTGTGCTTGGTTCGTGGCGGGCTTCGACGATATTTGATTCCACAATTCAGTGCTATAAATCCATTGAAAATGATGTTTGACGAAGAAGTTATTGTCGAGGTTGGTTTGAGAGTGAGAGTCAAACCACACGAGTCCGTGAAATACCAAAGCCTCTGAATAACCTGTCGAGCAAACCATCGGCGCTCTTCCGCGAACCTCTGATAGGAAGCGCTCAAATTGCAAGTTGTCGAAATCACATTGGTTTGATTTGATGTCGACGAGAGGAGCTGCAATTCCAGATCCAGGTTCATATACTTCTGCAGTTGTTTTCACCTGGACTGATGCCGTCGATGCTCGAGCTGTGATATTATTGGTGTACTCATCAGAGACAAACACGACCACCGAAAAAGTGTAAAGAGTGCTTGGAAGTAAGGATCCTGCAGGAATCATCAATGTCGCAGATGATAATGTTGTCGGCTTTGCTTCAAGCTGAAGCATGTCATTGAGAATGCAAGGCGGGTCCGATGAGGCACTGCTTGGCGACGATTCAATGACCGAAGACTGTCTTGACGAACAGCTCCACTCGAAAGATAGCGGCTGATTTTCGGGATCTGAAGACTCAGAAGCGTCCAAGAACAAAGGTGTTGCAGTTGACACCACTTGGTCGATAAAGTGAATTCGGGCTTCAATTGCAGATCGGAAAACTTCTACATACGCCACAGCCGAGGTGATGGCATCGTGTACAGAAGAGTGAAAGACAGAGAATTGAAACTCGTAGGACGCTTCATCTAAGGTATTGGCTGGAACATACAGGTTGGCAGTTCGCTGGACAAAAGTAGTGTCATTTGTGAACGATGGTCCTGAAATTTGCGTCCAGATGAATGTGTAGTTGAGGAAAGCACATAAAGGCAGAAGCACGTGATCGGAGATGATGAGAGGTTGAGATCTTGACATTCGAACTTGCGCCAACTTCAACTCAGGCACTAAGTTAGCAGTGAGATTATGAGCATTGTAAACGAGATCTTCAACAATATCGAAATCTCTGTTTCCGAGAGCATTTGTAACCATTGTTAAAACGTTGACAGAAAAAGAAGAGTTCGCGTTAATGGTCAAGTTCACTAAGTCGACAACATTGTTAATGGTGACATCAGACAATAATTCGTCAACGCTAATGTGAAGGATCGGAAAGGCAGAAGTTCGCACAACACGAACAGCAGAATTGGCGATGTAAATAATGAATTTGAACTCAGCTGCTCTAGAAAGAAGACCAACAGAGGCGCTGGCATCAATGTCTAATATTGAAGGAAGAGAACAAGGCGATGACAACGGTCTGGTCCAAGCAGCTGTTACCCTGGCATAAGGATGGACAACAGCATCACCATTCAAGGTTTTTGTCACCATTTCCACCAGCCAACCATTGTCAGGCTGAGATGGTGAAGTAGTAAAAGATGACGCCGACGAGGCGTTGAAAGCCTCTGCTTTAAATGATGATGATGGCAGAGAAATCTCAGTCGCTGTTGGAAGAATCCATTGAAGTGTTGATCCTGGAAGAACGTTGGATAAAGGGCCTAAAGCCACGTCAACAAATACAGACAACAACAAGTAGTTGGATTCTGATGCAATGAAAGAACTCGTGACTTGAGTAGTCTTAAGACAGGAACTAGAACCGGTGCCAAAGTGTGATTTCTCGGAAATGTTGACAGCAAATGATTCGATATCACACAGTGCTGATTGTGCATCAGCGAATCTGTTCATGATGTCCTCATCACTACCCAGAGCTCTTTCAAACCATCGCAGTCTCAATTTAGAGAAGTTCTCGATAAAAATAGAAGATGGATTTGGTGGAAGTGGGCTTCCAGACCAAGCAATAGTATCGACAGAAATCGCTCTCCGATATTTCAAGAATGCAAAGTATGAGATTGGAAAAACAGTTGAGTCAAAGGTTGTCTTGAAGAGCTGATTTTGTCCAATAGTTGGACCGATTCCGAATCTTAGCTCATTCGAATGATCATCTTCGTTGAAGCGATAACTCAACCAATAGAGAGTATAGTTGGAATTGGAAATCGCCAACGCTGAATCCGAAACTGAGCCGCCACAACATCACTCAGATTACAAATCGACATCATTTCGAAAAGCACCTCAATCTATACAACCTACTTTGTTGGCTGTCCCCCTGAAAGTGTGGTGCATAGCGAATAGTCATATTTCCACTGCCCTCGATCTCGACTTGGTACATTCGAAGTGACGAATAGGCGGCGTTGGCAGAAAGCAGTAATTGCTCTTTGGAAATATCTGGCGGTGGATCAGACGTTCCGCAATACAAACCTACGCTCAGCGTTGGCATATGCTGAACCGCTGGTGAAGCCTTCGCTTGAAATGTTAGAGACAAAGAACCAGTTGATGACCTCCATGAAGGATTCCAACGAGAGTACGCCATTGAATGGAACTCCACGTACTCGCGTATCTCCGCCTTATTCAGCACACGCGGATAGAAGGAGAATTTCTTCACATCGCAGTCGTAAGCCGGATTTCCGTTTGGCTCGCTCAGATAGACTACGGAGTTGCTATCAACCTGTAAATCGCCTTCGAACGACTGTTCCAGCGTTGTGAGCGGGTCAATATCCATTCTCTTTGTGTAGATGATCTTTTTCTTGGACGAGTCCGAGACCGAGAAGGCGACGCTGTACGACCTGGTTAGATCCAGAGCAGAGAGTTCAGCAGCAGATCGATCTTACAACATCCATCCGTCCAGCACAATTCGATGTGTAGAAAGAAGCTCCACGTCGGGTGTGGTGCTGGTTGTCGCCACCAAACTGATTTTCAAGTTGCTGGTTATATCCATGGCCGGGACACGCGCCTCCAATGACATCGCGCCAGGAGGCAGGACAGTGAAGACGTTCGCAGAGTTGGTCAGCCGGGCTCTGTTAGACAGCGGTTTCAGCACTGCGTTCACATTGCTATGAGAGTGTGCTTACCGAGACCGAAGGAATAGTAGATATGTGTACTCTTTGCTGGACCGATGAGCACTTGTAATTGTGCTCCCTACAATTGTTCCGGCTGCAGGTTTGACCTCAGCGTCGACCAGGAGATATCCGTCGGCTTCGTCAACAAATAAGAGCGGAGAAATGGGATAGGAGTTTGCTGGAGCCGGGATTCCTGACCAGGATATAGGCTCTGCAATCATTGCATTCATGTCGCTCATGAATGTGAAGAACGAAACAGGATATATGTTGTGCTCAAACGAATGCTGCAAGATCTGATCCTGTCCGATGGTTCCACCGATTCCGAATCTGAGCTCATTGGAAAGCTGATCTTCGTTATATCGGTAGCTCAACCACATTGCAGTGTTGCTATTAGAAAGCACCGGAATTGATTCAATCGATTCGAGCGTTTCGTCTGAATGAAAACCGACATCAGAGAAAATCAAGTCACTCCAGGTTGCGAAAGTAAACAAAATACCTTGGTAGCGATAGTCTGAAGATTGTGGTCCATAACGAATGATGACCTTTCCACTAGCAACAATTACTTCATACATCCGAGTAGTAGAATCGGCGGCATTTGCAGCAGCGACAAGTTGAGTGTCAGTAATTTCTGGCGGGATGGAGTCTTCTGAAGCCAATGTTCCCGCAAAGAGACCAATTCGAAGCGGTGTCGTCTGCTGGTTTCCTGATGCAGTCTTTGCTTCGAACAGTAGAGACAGAGAGCCTGTGGAAGAGGACCACGAAGGATCCCAATGTGAATAAGACAAAGGAGTTCTGTAGAACGCCATGTACTCAAAGACTTCTGCTTTGCTGAGGACTCGCGGATAGAAGGAGAACTTCTTCACGTGGCAAAGAGCAGGCGGAACCTCGACACCCGACGAGTGATCGTTTCGATCACTGAAGTAGATTACATCGTCGTCGACTATCAACGCATCGCCATTGAGAAAATTTTCGAACTTAACGAAGAGGCCAGAGTCCATGTTTTTGGTGTAAACTATTGCCTTTCTATCGACGCTGGACACGACAATAGCAATGCTGGAAAAAAGGCGACTCCTCAGCAGGAGGCAGAGCAGAGAAGAGGCAGGCGCGAACCTACAACATCCATTCGTCCACAATGAACTTATCTTCGACGTAGGCACCAATTCCAATATCTTCGCTTATGGTGTGCATTGTCAACCAAAGCTCTCTGGAGTTGTGCAGCATCAGTGCCGGATGACGCGCGATCAGCGAGGATTCGGCGGTGGGAGGTTGAACATTGAACACGTTCCGAAGTTCAATGTCTCCCAATTCCCTGAATGGAGCATATATAAGAGTGTGCTTCCCACATCACATCGCATATATCTGGAGGACAAACCAAGCCTTCATGAAGAGTACATATGTGTACTCTTTGCTCATCCGATGAACGTCCGGAATTTTCTCCCCCACAATTTTGCCGGCGGTAGGAGCCTCAGCACTGTTTACGAGGGTATATCCTTCGTGTTTTGTGGACAATGGAAGTGTTTCATCGCCGGCAGTACCTATTTGCGTCCCCGAAGCGCCGCCACTAGTTGCGACATCATCAGATTCGGTATGTTGAAGACTGCCAGCAAGCGACGACGCCAACATGGTCAGAAGCAGCACTACACCAAGGCCGCTGCTCCATATCTTTGTTTCCAAACAGCACATGCTCAAAGCAGACGAAATGCAACCAAGGAAAGTAATCAGACCTGTTCTCTGCGCGGGCTGGCGGCAGAATCATCACAATGTGGCAGAAAATTCTATGTCCACGACGCGATAGTCCACGATCGTCGCTGTACTTCCCATCCCAATAAGCAATAACCGATCGGCCCCGATCGGGACAGCTTAGCTCTGGTTAGTCCCACAAAGGCCGGAATTGGGATTGTCACAACATGAAGCCCCCTGTCGAATGCGAATTCAATCGAGCATCATTTTCAAACAGAACGCTGATTGCCTCGGGGAAAGCGCCGAAGCTTGAACATTTATTTGAACGTCCGTTCGGTCTATCCTTAGCATCAACATCGGCTGTGTGGACAATGCACGGTTCCAACGATGCCTCATAAGTGCTCAAGCGTTGCAGCACTAGCACACTGAGAACCAGAATCGTCACGGCGGTGACAAGGCTGCTAAAGGTGGCGCAATGCTCCCCGAGGACTTGGGAGAACGGCATGTATCGGATCGAAGCAAGCAGCAAATTGAATGGAAGATTTCGAGTCCAACGTCGTCCAAAGCGGTACGGAGGTTCGCAAAACATGTCGGGGCGAGTAATCATTGCAGGCGCCGCTGAGTGAACAGCAATACATTCACCGACACGCGTGTCAGCACTTATCGTCATCTTTGAGGAACGCACTGGTTCCACACGATGCCCTGGAGCAAATGTCTCCGTTCAAACTGTGGACTCATCTTAAAGAAGAGTTCGATCGCGACACCCAGACAAAGAAGCTGAGCCTTCAAGAGAAATGAAACGACGAAAATATTATAAATCACGCTGGCAGTCTGGAGAAGTTGAACGAATCGCTGAATCGCATCAGCAGTCAACTTGCAGCCTGTGGAAAAGATACTAGCAGCTATATCAGTCGACCGAGTGATGGAGTACCAGGAACTCCGTATCGCCTATGTACCCAATGAACAATCGAGAGTGTATGAAGAACGACTTCGCCTTACGTCCCGCCGGGTCAAAGTGAGAATCACCGAATGGGATCGCCAGCGCAAGGCCAGTGCGAAGAAATAGTCGGAGCTGGAGAAGAACCTTCAGAAGGAGACACAGCAAACCCCTCAGCAGCACAATGCCAATCACGCGAGGGATGCTGGATTCAAAGAGCGCCGAGGTGGCAGCACTGCCAAAAGAGGCGGCGAAAACAGCAAGAATTCATTTGAGTGCATTCTCTGTGGACGCAGAGGACACACAGTGGAGAGCTGCTTTCATCAAAGCAATGCAGCAGCATCGGTGCGCCGAGGCAATGACAATCATTAAGCGATGTCATCCGAGCAACAACAGCACCACCGAACTCAGTCTACCCGCCAAGGCAACCCGATGGATCATCAGCGCTACTCAAAATGGGCCAGTGTTTCAAGCCCAACAACACCAATCGCAGCAATGCCGCCCACAGCAATCTACACAATATTTGGCGGCAAATCAAGCATATGTCAACGACGAGTGCAGTTTCATCGAAGAGGTACTCCCTTACCGACACCATGCGTCGTCGTCCGTGACTATGCCCGAATCCACGAGGCTCTGGATAGAGGAGTTAAAGAAGAAACCCAAGCGACGCATTCACTACACCTCTAAATGCCTCCCTTGGGTTTCTTCTTTAACTCCTCCATCCAGAGTCTCGTGGATTCGGGCATAGTCACGGACTACACCGCATGATGTCGACAAGGGAGTGCCTCTTCGATGAAACTGTTCTCGTCGTTGACATATTATCAACTATATTCCTATCCAATAGCGAATTTATAAATTATCCATATCCAGTTCAAGAAAAGTGAACCTCGCGTCTGACTATCAAGTTGACCTCCTCACACACAAACGCGTACAAACATCGCTGAATGCAGCTTACTATTGTAGAGCGAAGCTGCGTGCCATGTTTGAGGCCAGGACAATCTTCTCCTTAAAAGGAGGCTAAAAGGCGCTGTTTCATCTTTCTGCCCAGGTTCGTGATTCTCGTCTACGATAATGTCAGACTCAAGAAACCATATCGCTTATTCAACCCCAGACTCACACGTCGCGATCTGTTGGGCACAGATGGTGTTGGCGAGATTTCGTGCCCTTCTCCAGAAGTTGTGATCGGAGGGAGGATCAAGAGCGGTTGAGGCGTCGCCGGTCCATGCTACATCAGCACCAGAAAGGCATTAGACGAACCATTGTCTCTGAAGATCACATATATGCCCATACATAAGTATTGAGGTCGATATCGATAACCTCTGGCTTAGCTTTGGCGCCCAGGCCACATAGCAGGGTTGGAACAAACTTCCTCTCTGTTTTGGGCGCGGTTGACCACTGCAGCATTGCATGTGAGCACAACACCATTGCACTTATTCAGCAGAGATTGTACAAGAGGAAGGTCGACGACCGATTTGCAAAGATTCATTTCATCTTTGTGATGATCCCAATCAAACGCGTGTCTCATGCGATCGCAGAGTTCTTCGTGCTCGTGGTACTCCTTTGACATGGAAATGCAGTCTTGAACGACTTCTGTCGGCACTTTGCCTAAGAAGTCGCGCTTAGAGATCACAAGGAGCTCAAGATTGGTCAATGCCACAACGCTCAACGTGAACTTTCGATGCGTCGAAGACAGGATCGCCTCTCCGAACATCATTCGTGGCCCTGGCAACAATATCAGACCTCGAGAAAACACTACCCAAATATTCGCGCGACCAACCGAGCATAAACGACTCCATAAAAACAGAAGAGGCCGTTAGCGCTGATCTTCGAGGCTTTTCTGGATTCTCCTCGAAGTTTCTCATCTGGACTGAACCTCTCGCGGCTGCTCTGTTAGCTTCATCGACAGGAACTTCAACGACCACACGAACGTAGCCTCTCATAATGAAATATACTTCCTCTTTACCAGCGTCTCCCTGCTGCACAATCACACTATCGATGGGAAACCGGATCCGCTCGCTGACAAAGGCAAGCTCCTGGAACGAGATCGAAGGACAGCGCCGAAGCGAGAATACCGTCGATAGAAAATGAATACGACGATGCAAGTCCCTCTGCAGCAACTTCTTCATGCCAACGCGAGTGAAATGTTCCAGTGCCAGCACACCAATAAGGGTCCTCTCCTGCATTACAGCGGTGTAGTAGAGTGGCTCACCCAGCGATAGACACACATCCCCAAAGATGTCGCCGACAGAGCATGTGCGAATCGGATACTCGCTGCTGCAAAACATATATAGCATGGTCAACACCTAGGGATGATCCATCATTGAGGATATTGTCAATCTCGTACCCTCCATTCCGACTACTGAACAGCAGAACGCTGCCATAAAGAACCATGAACAATGCCTTTGGCGTACTGCCTTGCTGGAAGATGTAAAAGCCGCGCGACTCTCTGTGGCCTTTCAGATGCCGACAGCAATACTTGATTTGAGCATCGCTTGGATGATAAACTTCGTGATTACGTAGGCAAGGCTCGACATGAGCTTTGATGAGATCGATCTCCTCATCAGTTCGTGTGCTAGCAGATGTGGCTAGCATGCGTTCAAGTTTGTCGAATACGCCATCGTCGGAACCAAGAATGTAGTCGCCGATCTTATAGCCTTTCACGATTTGCTTCCATGCCATAATACGTCGAAAGCGCTTCTTCTGCTCGGTGTCTGGCCCTCTGCCTTCCTGCTTCACGGCTAAGTCTATACGCGGTGTCACCATGCCTGCGTCAGATTCCAGCGCTGTCCCAAACGAGTTGAGCGGATCAATATATCGTCGTCCGATGAAAGTGAAGAACATCGCCTTGAAACAAAGGAACTCGACCATTCCAATGTCTCGTTCGTCCAGCTCTCGAAAGAGGTTATCAGAAACGACGAGAGCGAGTTCTTTCAGCCATATGATCCATAATCGCTCGCTGACGTACTGTTTCTGCATTTGCACTTCGCCGATGCTAGCCAAATAATCCGCTACCAGAACTCGTAGAGACTCTTTCTTCAACAAAACTTTGTGCAATTGCTTGTTGGTGATTCTCTCGCCGTAAACACGAGGATCGGTAGCGCCCGCTTCAATCAGCATTGGGAACAGTGCATACTCTCGCCAAACCTACCAAACGAAAGATGGTCAATTTTCCTTCATCCATCCGCCTTCAATCTCCTCACCTGATTAAGGAACTTATCTTTCCTGCGATTCGTTGATCTTCCATCAATGGCATCCCAATGTCTGGAAAACAGGTCATTCGATCCCGGCAAACGATTGAATGCCATATTCGACAGTTTCATCGACTCGAGGCGTTTTGCCACATCTTTGCGAGTGGAGGACATAGCAATGTTCGACTGATACAGGTCTTCTTTACAACCTCGTGTGAAACGCCTCTTCCAAATATGATCATTTCTGCCACGAAGACGACACCATCATTCCGCAACGACGACTCTGTCGCTGCGATATTTTTTTTTCAATTAGGGCGGCCGCGATCGTCACGACGACCGCGCCGGACACGACTGATGTCATCGTCGCAGGCGGCGCCGGGCGAGATATCGTAAGGGGAACGCGCCGACCTCCGAAACGGTTTATCACGAGTTCATTTGTGTGCATCAAAAATCGTAGATCGTCTTTGTGTTCACCTGTAGAATTGAGTAGTGAAACCAATGTGGTTACAAAAGGCAGTTGTTTCTGCAACTGCTTCTAGAGACATTGGTTGTGTTGAGTGTAGAGCGAAGATCGTGTTCCACATCGCTACATTTGTTTCAATAGTCTGAGCAGAATCATCAAGCAATTGCTGTTGTTCACTCATCGATATGTCTTACGCGTGATATGGCGCTTTCCTGCAGAGAGCGCCCATCCTTCGCTTGGTTTCGCAACTTGGCATTGCAGTTATGCAGTGTGCATTGTTGGTTTGTCGGGACGAGGAACTCATAGGTGCTAAGATTAGCCATTGCCCGATACTCCCTCGATACAATATTCCAGCCTAAAAAACGGTGGTGTGCACTTGTGACGCATCCTTGTTTGATGTCGCTGATGGAGGCATCGCATTCATAGACGATGCAACTCAACAGAGCTCTGCAAAGCCTACGAAGTCTGGCAATGTTGAATTGGTCCGGAAAAATCAATTTCTATCTTTTGGTGTGAAGGATGATGATGCTTGTGTATTCCTTGTTCGTGTGCTCAAACGCTCGGCGCCTTTGCACCGCGGCTGATATCGCATATCTTGAGGTTCCGGAACTGGATGAAGGATTCCTCATCGGTTCCCTTCTTGGTACCAAAGGCGAGGCGAGTAGCGTCCTTCTGCTCTTCGAATTTGCTGTCGGGTTTGTAGTCAATCTGGACCCAGGCTTTGTTGGTCGGATGCATCCAGTAGAATGTTTGTTCTCCTCCGGGCAGCACCATGAACATGATCGTGTTCCAGTCCTTCACATTCATCGGAGGGTTCTTCAACTGCAACAGGTCCTTGTCCTTTGGTTTATCGGTGTAGTCCTGACGACCATCCGACTCTATTCACAAATAACATCATTAGAATCGACACTTTCCTTGCAAAATCCAAGAAGGAATACTTACGAATTCCAATGCCTGCACCGCTCCAGGTACGAGGGCCAAAGTGCATGGGCATTTTACCGCTGTTGGGATTCGCGGAAATGCGGCCGAACAAAGAGATCATTTGCTCGCCTGCGTTCGCAGGAAGTTTCACGTCAATCTGAGCTGTGTACCACTTTGACTTGGGTTCGTCAACCCATGCGAGAGGAACACCATTTCTGTTTCCCTTCCACATGTTGAAAGCACCTTTGCCACCAATAGCCGCGGTGTTGTCTCCCAGGATTCGTACCTCACCCTTCTGCGGATCCTTATTCCAATCGGCAGAGGAATAGACACGGCACGGGTCATTGGGATCGCGGACAGGGGCCGCCACAGCTTCAGGCTTAGGTGCTTCCCGGACGGGCGCAGCGTTGTCGGAGAGGTCGGCGATCGGCGCTGGGGGAGTGTATTTCTTCTTGCCGCAACCATCAGATCGCGCCAAGTCGAGCGAGGAGGCGACGCAGATAGCGATCGCCACGGCAATGCCAAAGTGTTTCATTTGCATCATCATCAGATGGGGAGGAATGCTCTGTCGTGTGTAGGAAGAAGAGGGGAATTTGGATTTCGATTGAGTTGTTTGGAGAGGAGAGAGGTTTTGGGAATGAACTCCTACCAAAGGGATGCAGGTGGCATAATGCCTTCTTGCCATTGCCACATCGCCTAGTCGGAATACTCAATGCGGCCGGTGTGACTAAATCTGCATCCGAGTGTGCAAAGTGGCGTGACGTCATTACCAGACGACAACGCCCGGCCGCGTCCTCTCACTCGCATGTACGAACGTCCGTCGCCGCTTCTGCACAGAGCGAGTGATGTTCAAGAAGTGGAACAGGTAGTGAGTCACGTCAAAGACAGATGAATGACGTCAGCAAGAGGGCGGATACAAATCTGTATCTCTGTTGTCTACGCCTAGCTCGACTTGCTTTTCGATGACGACAATCTGGGGAGAAACCTTGCTTTCGAATAGACGCCAAGATGACGATGCAAATGCGATTCATGGCTTTGTCCGTCGCTATTCGCTATCTGTCTGCGTCATGTTGATTGCGGAGCCGGATACGCCCTTTCAGCGAATCAGAATTCACATAATGCAAGCTTGTCTAATCCCTACGAGACATGAACTACGGTGTTCCCGTCGTGGCTGTGAATGTACTTGCCCAAAACAACAGAGATTGAGAATACACAATCTCTGTCGTTATCGGATGGTGATTTACAGCCACAACGGGAACACTAGAATTCCGTGTTTCATGTGGCTCGGATAGATGCGCCGAATCTACCTCAAGTGTTATGGTGAACATCTAAAAGGCTGATGGCTTGAGATGCGCGGGCCACAACACTTCTGTATTGATCTTCCACGGCGCTAGAAACATGCAGACGGAGGTAGAGGAGATAGCAAGCGAAGGCATGCGAACAAGGACCAAGCTGGACCAACGAGGAGAGTATCAAGGTGATTCGCTGCGGAGTGCGCGACGGTGTTTGCGGATTGCGTGAAGGGAACCTGCGGCTTCCCGGGTTCGAGCCCCATCCACGTCTCCATCTTGCATTTCCTACGCCTTCGAATCTATTACTATTGTACAGTCATATTATACGAAGATGCCGTTGATCGAAGGCAAAGCGAGTAATTCTCTCAGTCATTTGAGCGTGAAAGGCGGCTCTGCATGTTCATTGGCTGCTTCCGGCCCGGTTATATTTCCGGATCAGCTTCGACAGCGTATTTGCTCGCTCGCCGATCTAATTCGCGATAGTTCGCCTCGTCGTGAACATACTCGATCACGAAGTCCGGAACATCGATTAGCATCTTCATTGTTATGCCTCCTTGAAGCCGAGAATCTAAAACGCCAGAACATCGCCGCCGTTTCCATCGGTTCGACCACAACATAACGCTCCTCATGCAGTACTTCATTCTCACTCTTTATGCTCAGGCCGTACCAAAGCTATCCTTCGCGAGGATATATTCCATCAACTATTTGACCTCCTTATAGAGTGTATTGCATGTGAACACATTTTACCTCTTCGAGATTCTCTGCTTCCTTCCGTCCGAGCATTCTCTTCGTCAATCTCACCTCAGCTTCGCACTTCCTATTTCTCTCGCCTTCTGCTGAAATGCTCAACAGACCACCTCAACGACATCTCCATCTCTAATCTCACATGTTTATCGGAGCCTAACATTGCCATTTCTTCTTCCACGGACATCAACCACCTTTCGTTAATGATAGTAGCCCTTCTACGGCTTGACTCCTCCTCTCTAACGCACTTCGACGGGATATCGCGTAACCTCTCGACTATCCTCGCCAACATTACCTTACCTCCGTCTTCACCATTAACCTCACCTATTGTTAACCTCACCGCCAACCTCACACAGGCATTAACACATCCTACCTTACACCGAGACTCATACATGAAACTAGGCATTGGCCTCGTTAACATCCTCACAACATTCACAGATCAAACACATCTTCCGTTCCTTCTTTCATCGCTTCTTTCTTGCAGCTCATCTCCAGATGATAACGATTTGTGGCGCTGTCTTTGGCCTGATAACGTTTGCATATTAACCTCATCGCCGGCATTTGCACAAATCGCCATTTGCAGAGCAATTACAACTAGAACCGACATCTGCATCCTCTCCCATGATCTAATTCTATCCTCATCTCTCCTTAATCGCATTAATCTCTTATGCGAATTCACCTCGTCTCCTCTTCTATCTCAAAGCCTCGCGTTAATGTCCGCATGGATTAATCGCACCACTGAAGCCGAGGCTGCTAACCTCATCAACGCACATCAACACGATATCATCCGCCATAACCAACAGCATATCCTTGATCTAATGGTACTTAATTGGGACACAAAAATGTCGCTCGTCTCCAAGAATCTCAAACTCCTTTTCTCAACGTGGTCTAAATCGGCATCTCTCAATGACGCACTGATCTCCACATTAATCAGCCCGGGCAATATGTCAAAATCACGCTTTGACATGCTTCGAATAATTCTTCCTCAAATATCAGCGGCTAATCTTTTAACGTCATTTCCTTCCTTTCTTCCATCTCTTCTAACGCTGCCTTCTGCTAATATTCTTCTGTGTTGCCTTCTTGATCAGCTTCATTCCGAGGTCGGATCAGAGTCATTAACTTGGATTAATCCCTGTTGCGCCGCTCTAGTGACGTCACCTAAACACACATTAGACCGCATTAACTCGCATCTTCTTCCATCTTTGTCACGACGATGCAGTAATTCTCTCCCTAATCTAATCACCGCGTTAACATCTCATCCTCGCCCTAATATCGCCGCTATAATCGCCGTCGCCAAACAAGGATTAATCCGCATCTCTGACGCACACATTAACACCGCTTTAAGCCACAATGATGAATCTTTACGCATCGCTACACTGGAGCTAATAACCAGTTTATCATCTCCTGATTATAACCTAATATCCGCCTCAATTCCATCATTTACATGTCTTCATCTTTCATCATCACGAACACAATTCGCTCATCTTCTTCGACGTATTCTATCCCGACCATCATCGTCTTCGTTCGGATCAATCCTCATATCACACCTTTCGCCCAACATTTACCCGTCTGCATCCTACCAGCGAATGCACACGTGTTTATCCTCACTGTTAATCCTAATCCGATTGCAACCTCATCTATTCACCGCTAGTCTAATCTATCGATTAATCTCTGCACTATCTTCCTCCTTCGAGCGCCTTCGTAGCTTAATCTTCGAGCTTCTATGCCTGTGCCCGTCTAAACTCATGATGAATCTTCCATTAGACCCTTTGATTAATCGCGCATCTAGTCTCGCCGCTTCAACGTATCCCTCAGACTCGGACGCAGCTTCACATCTCTTTGCGTTAATCTTCCGTTTCTTCTCGCCTCATCAGCACATTGATCTCTCTGCATTAATCTTCCCTTCTTCCACATTCTCACCTTCCCATGACGACGTTAATCCACAGATTACATACGTCTGTAACCTTATAGCCATACTACGCTACCAACACTGCAACCTTGCTACCTCAACGCTACCTTTGCGCTACTCGCATTCTAACCAACGGATTAATGGCTACATTGCCTCAATCTCACGCTGTATTAATCTCTCGCCTTCTCTACTGCCTTCTTCCATCACCTCAACCTTATCCTCGCTCTTAATCGACATATTAATCACTTCAATGCAGCTTCACTCCTCCTCTAGTGTCGATTGTCGCGGTCATATTCACATTAATTCACTGTCATCAACATCACTTCTTGTCGTATCATCTTGGCACACAATCAAGGCATGTGTTCACTGCCTAAGCTTAATCTCACACACATTGACACAAGCTAACCTCAGTAACATCACCTCATTCCTCATTAACAACATCCTTCTCGCGGCTAAACATAACGGCATTGTACTGCACACATCCACCGCCTTGACATTAATCACATCTAACCTCAGTAACACCGCACCTCACGTTGCACGATTAATCTCACTTCTATCCTCGGCTGCATCTGACGATACAACATGGATACGTCGATCTGCTGGTCTTCCCTTCGCATTAACCTCACTTCTAACACCTGCAACATCAACCTTAACAACCTCAACATTAATCTCATTGGCAACTAACGCCACTTTAACACCTGCTCGCCTTCACGCTTTTAATTGCCTACGTGCAATATTCCTTAACGCTGATCTCGGCCCGCATCTATTAACTTTTATCCCAGACATATTTAAGCTCAGCATTAACGCGTTTAATCACGATGAATTCCGAATCCGTAACGCTTCCTTAATGTTATTTTCTGCCATCACAACTCTATTATTGAACACATCTCCTTCGTTAACCTCATCAACATTCTTCCAACGTTATCCTACGTTACGTTCATTCTTCCTTTCTCATTTAACCTCATCTTCCAACATCGACATTAACATTCGTCCGTTGTTAACCCTTTTGACCTTGCTGAATCGACCATCGCTTCCATCGGGATTAATCTCACCCTTAACACACATCAACACACACGCTTCCTACTTAATCCGCACAGCATCAGCACGTGCATTAAGCCGATTAACACCTTCACACTTAATCCCATCTGTAACATCAGGATTAATCTCGAGCCTTCCTTCGTCTCTCCCTGCCGTAATGCCGTTAAATACCATTCATGGTATTCTCCTTAATCTAGTCTCACTTCCTACTACAGATGTATCATCGGAGTTACTCGCACCGAAACTCTGCCTAGCCTCTGATCTATGCGTAAATCCAATCCTTCGCCTCGCTGCATTAACCGCATTCACTAGGATTAATCCACACAATTCTATGCTCCACACTCATCTAATCTCTGCAACGACATCATCGTCGACGTTCTTGGCCCGAAACAGCGTTGATCTTCTTAGCACATCTATTCCGATTAAGCTGCTAATCTCATGCATTCACACCGCTTTGATCTCGCCTTCTTTAGACGTTCAATGCGCTGCTATTACGACTATTCTCCGCCTGAATCTCGCTAACGCGTCTCTTCTACCTGCTTTAGTCTCTATTGTGTTAAGCCTTAATCGCGCCTCATCATTAGCTATATCTGCCATCTTTCATACTGATCTAATCTCACCTGCATTAGTATCTTCAGCGTTTGTCTCAGCGACGTTAAGCCTTTGTAGACGAAACGGAGATGCGCTTCGTCTAATCACACGATTATACCATTCGACTGATTGCGTTTCCGAGATGATGTTTGCAGATGAGGTTTTTTCGTGTATTGATTATGAGTTAGATTGCGATATTCGTCTCGCTGCTGTTAATGCGTTAACATATGTTAAATGTTCGTCGCGTAAATACGAGGCTTTAATTCATTGCCTTCAAGATGATGAAAGTGATGTTAGAGCTGAAGCTGTTCGATGTGTTGGAGGGAAAGAAATTGATGCGATTAAGACCTGTTTTAATGCATTGAGGTGTGAACAATCCTTGTTAAGGAGTATGTTAATGCAATGTTGTGAAGGCGTTGATGAAATGATTGTCGCTGCAAATGATGATGTGTATCGTGAAGACGTTGTAAACGAGTTTTATGAGCCGATGATTATCGTTAAATACGCCAGCGAGGTTTATGTTGCAAATGCTGAAGATGATCGAAGCGAGATTATGTTAATCCGGTGTTTAAATCTATTAAGCGATGCTAATGACGAAGTTTCTGATAATGTATTTGTTGGTATTAATGCTCTTGCGGTTTTGGCAAGGCGAGAAACGTGCTCGGATGAATTGAAGGCTGCTGTGGAGCAGTTTCGTGCTTCTGGAAGATGTTGTCATCCAGCGATGGAGGATTTAATGTGTGCGATTGAATCTGGCATTAATGCGGTGTATTAAGGTTTGTGAGTAGGTGAGCCGAGGTCAATGCTTGAGGTACGTGAGCCTTTACCGTCTGGGCCCATCATTACGTAGTTCAAAAGATCAATCCGTGTCGCGATCCCAAATACAACTGATTTTTCCACCACTTCGTTCGATGAGGAATAACACTGCTGCGTCGTCACCACAAGTGTGTAATGATGCTTCTCAAATATCAGAGATAAATCACCCAAAGCTGTGCTCAACGTAGTCTGCGGATAAACACACAATATCAGCTAAACCATGCGAGGAAACAGCCATCAAGAAAAGCAACATCTTGCAAAAACAGTTGACATGAAAAGTTGAAGAAAAAAAACGCAGAAATTGACAATTTTGGAAAGAAGATTTGATCGCTGCTTTTTTACCTGTTTGAACTGTCGATAGATACATTTTGCTACTGGATCACCTGATTTAACTCTTCCGCTTACTATCTGTGACATTAGATTGCCTTCCGTGATCATTCCCAATACTGTGTTATCCTTATCGATCACAGGAAGCTGATCGAAGCCGTGTTTCTGCATAATCTTCACCGCATCTTTGCAGGTCATATCTGGTAGGACAGTGAGCGGTGTCTTCAGGTTAAGATCCGATATCTTCCTTGAATGCCACCAGGCTGCTGCTGACGCCTCTAACGATTCCGCTTCGATGAAACCATGTTCGACCATCCAATCATCACGCAAAAACTTCGACATATAATTCCTCACCGAATCTGGCAGAAGCACAACACAC
>JACKZZ010023619.1_pt1 | contig 17705 bp, 11 predicted proteins | sample 8027871 | NCBI WGS metagenome assembly JACKZZ01 (sample SAMN15724774, study PRJNA655200) | protist metagenome | isolation source: fluorescence activated cell sorting (FACS) single amplified genomes of... | place: USA: West Boothbay Harbor, Gulf of Maine | collected 2000-07-19
ACGGCACCAGTAATGAAAGGAAAAAATTTACTATGTTATGTTGAAGTGTATAGCCACCATGTAAAAGACGAATACTTTAATAGTATTAAAAGCAATATTTTATCTAAGTATCCACAGTGGAAATACATATTTGAACAAAAGCATAGTGAGATGACTTATGGTGTTGATAGCGAAACTAACTGTAAACCTTCTCTAGTTAGTAATTTTCGTGCATTGAGTTCAACTATTAATTATATACAAGTCTATGATGATCGATGTAGAAAAAAGTATTATAATATTGTGAAAAGCAGGATGTTTTTGAGGTATCCCAGCTGGAAGTTGGTATTTGATGAGGGTACATACACACAACGGAAAGACAAATATATATATTTGAATAAAAAGCACTTATCTTTACAAAATTACAAGAAACAATTTAAAGAATTTTGGAATGATGATGACCATGATCATCATAATGGTACGAAGGGGGATAAAAAAAACAATAATAAAATTATCACTCTTCATACAAACAACCAAGACGATCAAAATACATGTATTGATGCTTCCACAAATGTAAAGTTTAAATACACTACCAAAAATAAACAAAAAGTTGTTCATAAATCAAATTCTAATTGGCATATGAATAATTCAATGCGTAGTTTTCAAACAAACACATTTTATATTGTAGCTATTTTTGTATTATTTTTCATTACACCAGTACATCATGAAAGTGGTATTATGAGTGATGGTTGGCTTGGTAACAGTTTAATCAAAGGTGAAAGTCGCGTTAAGCATAATGAATCGCCAAATCATAAGTTATTGGAGGGCAACAAGATAGTGCAAATGGAGCATTCACTATTACAACATATCCCATTGACAACACAAACTCCACATACACGAGTAGCGAATAAGCAAGCGTTTGTAATCACAGGAAGAAATATGGAAATTGATAGTAAGAATTCAATGTCCATATCTTTGAAGAAAACATATACTAATATTGCCCCGATACAAATTATACCATATCCACTGTCATCCAATTTTTTTTTAAAAACCAATATTATAGTGGAAACTGGGGATTATAATAAGGATATCATTATTGACTTTAAAAAGGACAACACACCATTGGATATCAATAGTGAAAACAATGATGTGTTTGATATCAAAATATTCAAAAATACAGTACAACCAGTTGGTCTACTGAAACAGAAAACGATAAAAAAAATAATTAATTTATCACCGATATCAAAAACGTTTAAAAACATAAGAACAAAAGTGGACAAAGGTAATATATTAGATACACAAGGAAATACTAAACAGAATGTATACAAAAAAGTAACATTGAAAGTATCAAAAAACGTCAAACGACCGGAACACAAAAAAGTAACAATTGCGTTTTCACCCAATTTGTCAAAAGTGAAATTTATTCAAGTAAATTCCATGGTCACTTTTCAAACATCTGTGAAAGGATTCGTTGAAAAGTACTCAAAAACGTGCGTGTTTGTTGAAAATACAGATACTAAGAAAAGTGGTAGTGCGAGAAGTTGTAAGAGCCTGGATGATAATGATTCCAATTTATCCAAACAAGTTCATGTATCTGAATTTAAATTAAAGTTCCATGATGCTGGTGTGTATCGAATTACAGCCTTGTTGTTGCATCCACGCAATGGGAAGCTTAGCGAGGTTGTTTTGAATGAAATCACTATAATAGGTAATGGTTTGCTTCCCGCGGGGACTAATGTTGGTGGGTCTGTCTTTCTTTTGTAGATTCTAATACTTTGATGTATTTTTAAAATAAAAATATGTTATGATATGATAAATAATGATATAAAAATTCCAAAAAAAAAAAAAGAAATGAATACGTTTTCCGATGGTATTTCTACTACTTTATATAGGTCATCATGTATATTAATTTTATTATAATAGCAGACTTTATTATAACAATAAAAATATATATTATTTTTTAGTTACCTTACCATTTTCATTAACTCATAATTTAAATAAAATTTTACTATAGAAGACCACGTGTATATCTGTACGTATTAATAATATAATACTGTACTGCTGTAGTAATATCTTATAATAATATAAATATATTTCGTAATAAAAAATAATATAGAGCTCTCTCTATATATTATATATTATTATAAATAATTTAATGAAAAAAAATACGTCAGCGTAAATACACAAATGTGTGAATCAGAAAATTGTTCATCCATTGAAATTACGCAGCTACAAATGTTACGCAAACCCGCCTTTGCAATTTAAATAGACATATACAATGGCAACTAATCGTAGGAATACCACGATCCCAAACAATGTAAAAAAAACCCCAACAACTTCCCTAGGTATGTATTCAGCAGTATTTGTAATGTTAATTACTGCATCCTTTTTTATGTTTCACACTGAGAATGTAAATGTTACTAGAACCGTCTCATTACGCTATATTAAAAAACACATTTCCAATAAACTCGATGAAAAAAGCGATTTATATCATAATTCAACAATGAATCATCGTTTTTCTCACGAATCTTTACTACCGAAAAGTTATAATTTACAAACTTTGATCAAAGCTATCTCCGTTTTGAACGACACAAAGATACAAAACCAAGCTACAATATCAACTTTAACACAAAAAATCAAAATGCTGGAAAATACCTCATTATTCAAATATAGCATCAATAATAACAAATCCGCAGAAAATCATGACCACGACGTGGACATCGTTTCAGATAGAAAGCAGATGCCGCAGACCAAAATGGTGGAAAAAATTAAGCACATGTAGGACGAAACAACGAGTACATTGATTCCCCAACTTACTCATTTTCAAACTGCGCAACGTTTGTAGGCGATGAACTCGAACGTAAAATTGAATGGGGGGTGAAAAGATGGAAATTGAGATATGACAACGCAGTTATAGTGCACAGCGGTCCACGAAAAGAAGTTTACAATGCATTTAAAGAAAAATCTAAGCGTCCATATTCACAAGGTGTTGGAACGGGTTTGGATTTAAGATCATTTTATCAATTTGCTGATAAGAATAGGCTCAAAATTTTGACACGTGTGAACAAAGCAACTGGAAAAAAACAAGTTGCATTAAGAATTTTATTTGAAATGTTCAAATTTAACATCTTTGGACTTTCATTTAAATAGAATATTGTGGCTGTGGTAACGTTTTGACTAAAAGGAAATGAGAATATCATTAGATAAACTAATAATAATGTTACGATAATGTTAGAGTTGGCGTAATAACATGGACACAGCAGAGGACATGGAGGTGTGTAATATAGACACACTATAGGATGTAAATGGACAATAAAATTATGCATAAGACAAAGGGAAGTATATATATATATAGCAATATACGTATTAATAGTATACGTACTCGTATGCGTGTATACATCAGCGGGAATTATTGGAAGGACAATGGGAGTTACCATTTTTATGTGACTGTAGACAGTATGTGCATGCTGCCAGTCGTTTAATATAACAATACAACTAAAAAATAATAAAGGCCATGATGTAATAATACATTTTATATTTTATTATTAAGGCGGATTACTGCCTTTTCAGTTAAATTCTGGTTGGTCAGAAGTGTTTACTATTATTTCCTATTGTTACTAGTGTTATTTTTAAATAAAAAAAATTACAAAATCGCCGACCAAAACGCCAAGCTGGAAAAAGGAGATAATGCAAAAATGGCATTTCGGTACCATAACTGAGATAGAATACTACGGCCGTTTGGAATTTTTTTTTCTACAAAACACATACACTTGTCCAAACACGAACAACATCACGAAGATGATTCACGGCGAAAACAAAAAAATGTAAAATTTGGTCCCATAACTCAAAAAATACTGAAAATATTAGTTGAAACAAGTTATTTGGCCGTAGGTATGTATAATAGGGTGCGAATAAAAGAAACTACACTAAAAAGTAAAAAGTATTAGCTGCGGCGTTTTGGTCGGCGATTTAGTAATTTTATATATATTATCAGTTTCGTACGCTGCGTTTAGTTTATTCCATATTAAACATCGTATTTAAACCGTCAATCATCATTGAAAAATAAGTGCGCGGCGGTTCATGTGTATTTAGATTGGTATCTTGCTCAAAATCATCAATAATTATTGTTTTGTTGGTGTTATTATTGTTTGGGTTACTTCGAGTTGTTAGATCATTGGTTGTAGTGTAATTGTTGTTGTTCTTTTTGTTGACTGGATAATTGATTGTTTGTTAGGGTTGTTGATGTGTGAAAGTTTATTTTGGTTTGATTTATTATTATTTTTGTCGTCGTCGTCGTCATTGTGGTTGTATTAGTCACTGTTGTGTTTTTATATGAGCTAAAGGGTGCATTATTTAATGTAAGTGTTTTATTGTCACCGTATGTTTGTACTCACCGTCGTTTTGTTTATGTTTTTTTATATCAGCTTTATTTTTGTAATCCCGGTTGTAGTTCTTATTTTGTTTTAATCTTCCAATTCTTAGTTTCTTTCTCTGGTCTTTTGCTTTTTGCGTGTTTTTATATTTTTTCTCTGCTACGCTTTTTTTTATTCTTCGGCTTAATTCCTGACTTTGGACATCATTTAATTGTAGTCCCATTTTTTCAAACAATACCTTTTCATAGTTCCACCCATGAATTAATTTCAAGCACATTAAATACATAGCAGTATCGTATGTCCTGGGATCCTTTGGAAATTGGGCCTTGCTATAAAACATTAGCATTATTTTATTGGCATATTCGACATAATTTGTTGTATAGCAATTAATATACTTTTGCACTGTGTTGGGAGTACCCCATCTTGATAGAAATTCACGCACAATAGATATTTCATCATCAGTGATTGCAATAAAGGTTTGAGAATACTCAACTCCATTTGAAGCAGAAGAACAACATTTTTTATAAATATTTTTACAAAAATAATTATTATGTTGATTACAGATATGGGATTCTAAACCTTTTAAACACCGCACTACTTCATCAACATCATCGCCACAACATTTATATATTGCTCCTATAGCTCTTTTAAAATACTGCGCTCCTTTATTTCCGCACAAAAAATGCCATGCACCTTTAATTTTGCCAAGTTTTGATCTTGCTGAATTATTCAAATCTTTTGTTACATGCCCCAAACCATGTCTTAGACATAAATATTCTAATATTCCAAGACATATATTTCCTTCTGTACAAGTAATATAGACACCATTATCAACTTCTTTCAAGGGACCGGTCGACTTTTTAATATATTTAAATCGATCTTTACTTGGCGGTTTTTGTTTTTTTGACTCATTAGGCTTTATATTTTTTTTATCCTTTGGCCATGGTCTCCCATCATCGTCAAAATCTTTTCTATCAATTCTATAATACTGATCCAGGCCCTTGCAGGGGCAAATATTAAATACTTTATGAGGGTTAGCTTTCATTAACCTTTGCTTTTTCTGTCTCATTAATTCCATTGCTTTTGCATCATTATCGTGTAAAAATGTTTCAATATCGCATCCATTTTCAAACGCCCACTTATATAGTTCACTACCAGCAGCTTTATCTATACTACCTGCTGCACCTCTCCAATTGGTAATTTTTCTTTTTTTACCGACAACTGGCCTGTGATATGATCTTATCCAAATAGGAATATTCTCTCCCATAAGACCAGCAAGAAAATGTCCGTCAAAACTATTCCATCCGCGACATTTTTGGTGTCTAGCATCGCCTTCAACATGCAGGGGTGTTAAGATGTTATCACCAGGTGCCAAACCACCGTTTGAGAGCTTATAAATTTCTATAAATTCATCTCTTTTTCTTTTTAATGTTGATGTAACATGTTCTTCAAATAAAGATTTACTAGTTTCATACAATGTATTAACCAAGATGTCATGATACTGATCTTTACCAATTGTTTCTATGCCTGACATTGAATTTTGGCGTTTAAATTGATTATAATTGCCGCCATTTGAAGCACAACTCAATGTCTGTCTTACAACATGCTCGCGTACTCTCTTTTTACGCCCATTATTAACTGCAACTAGTTTTGATGGTATTAGTTTTAGCACAGCATCACAGCCATCACAAATAAATTCAGTTACTTGTGTCATTTTACTATCTGATTTAAAGGAAAGATCACCACCACAGCTTTTACAAATAGTCTTAGATGTTATAAGTTCACTGACGGTCCTCAACGGCGTAATGCGGCTGATATTTGGTATCTCAGGTCCATCACTGTTGTCTATCTTGACTGGAGTTGTAGGATGTGCAGTTTGTTTTATACGTAGGTATTTTCCACGCCCATCATTGCTTCGGCGTCTCGAACCTCGGCGTTTCTTACGGCGCCTCAGTGTACTTCGTTTTCTATTACAATCTGTACCATAAGTGAGCATGTTATTGATCGAAAAACAAGGTGGGTATTGAATGCATGTAAAGGTCGCTTTAACGCATTCAACTTCACAGCCGTGTTGTGGTGTCACCGGAGGACCTTGTATACATTCATTCGTTGAATAATAAAAAAAAGATATTAATAGTAGTATAATTTTTTAATAATGAATAGTATTAAAATTAAAATAATAATAATTTATTGCGAAATTATAATATATTCATCAATAATAAATAGTTATAAAAAGTAGTACAAATATTGACGAAAAACTGGTAAATTGGAGCTATAATTTGTAAGAAAATAATCCGAAATGAAGGCTCAAAACTCAGTAATCCGCCTTAATACTTGGTAATAATTTTATTACAAGTACGTAAAATACCATATAGATAATAATAACAATGAATAAAATAATATACATGGAATAGCACAATAGCGATGATTGATAATATATAATATTATTATAAGCTTATATTATAATAAAAATATGAAGTGTGTGTGTATAGAACACGATGTCTGATTGAAATGTACACGTCGTGTTTAATCACATCTTCAAAGTAGGTAGACGTAGCATCCCACAATGGGACAAATGGGTTGAAGTTAGGGGGCGCGCTTGTAACATCAACAGCGACAGAACTAAATATCCTTGATGGGGTTGCATCGACATTAACAACGACTGAACTTAATTACTTAAAAAATGTCGCAAGTGGTGGTGGTACATCAACAATCCAACCTGGTAAAGTCATGTTGTACGGCTCATCAGGTGAAATATTTACAAATGAAGTAAACATTGACATTGATGATGCCCAATCTACTAAAGCTACAATCTCATTAACATTGAGCCATTCAGTCACAGGCGAATCTACTGGACAAAATGGTATTGGTGTTGGAATTGTATTTAATACTGAAGATAGTGGAGGCAATATTCAAAAAATTGGCACTATTGAATCAAATTTTAAAGACGCATCGAGTTTATCAAAGACTGGGGAAATTTCATTTAAGTACGCTAATGGTAATACTGCAACACTAAGTACATCAGTAACTAAAGCAGCTTTTGAGCTGGAAAATGCTGCAAGCGTATTCACAATTGATGGCACACAGGTATTATCAAAAACAGCTCTTGGAACTACTGTAAAAACAGCAAGTGGGATAACACAACTAGGAACACTCACATCATTAACGACCACAGGTGATGTTATTCTGCAAGGAAATGTTTTACATTCAGCTAACAGTTTATTTGAAATTAAATCGAATAGCCACGCTACAGTAGTTGAAGATGTTAAAATTACTGATGCAGTCATTTCAAATGTTGGTAGCCTAACAACAACTGGCGAGGGAACTTTCTCTGCTTCAACACCAGCTTCTTCTGCTTCATCAGGAGCTGTAATTGTGACGGGTGGCGTTGGAATTGATAAAGCATTAAATGTGAATGGAAAAATTTTTACAAATGGTGTTGAAGTAACAACGAGCTCTGATAGGCGGTACAAGAAAGATATTCGATCTATAAAGAATGCTACTAGATTATTACAGCAAATTCATGCGGTAACATATAACTTCAAAGTAAATGAATTTAAAGAAAGGCATTTTCCAAAAGAAAAGCAACTAGGTCTTATAGCACAGGAAGTAAATGCAACTTTTCCACAAGCAGTTATCACAGCTCATGATGATTTTCTATATGTTTCATATACAAAGTTAAATGCAGTGTTAATTGAAGGTTTTAAAGAAAATATTTTGAAATTAAACAGTTTAGTGAAAGCTGCTAGCATCAATTGTGATTCTGACATTCACCCACCCTTTAATGTGATTTTTGATCAAACAATAACCGAAAAAGTAATTGAAAAATTGAATACGTACTTCGAAATGGCTTGTGATCTCCGTGGCATTTATTTTTACTTAGCGGTGATTACATGGTGTATCTATTTTTATTGCATTTTATATGTTGGCAACGCGTATTGATAAAAGAAAAAAACTTCTTATAAAATGGGGAGTATTAATTAATTTTTGTTTGTTTCAATACTTCCGGAAAACGTGTTTTTTTAATTTGTTTTCGTTTTTGTTTTGGTATTAAAAACTAGAATTTAAAAAAGCTAAAATATCATATAAAGTTTTTATACACTTCTCGTAAAACTTACAATTGAAATAACTTTAGCTTTTTAATACGGTGTACATACATAAAAAAATATTTTTTTAGACTTAAGATCAATATAGAGTAAGTATTATTACATGAGTAAATAAAAAAAATTAAAATACGCGCGCATAAGATCTCGTATTTAACAAGAGACCGTTTATAAAAATGCTTTCTATCAAAAATATTAATTCAATATTATCTGAGTTGAAGTAGATATATATTTACACACATTAATATGTGTATTTAAATATGATATATAAGTCACAAAAGGTATATAACATTTTATTTAAATTAATGAGTAGTAAGAATTATATTCGTATATATATATATATTTAAAATATTTATTTTTATAAAAAGTCACTTTAACAAAAACATATTTTTAATACGTGTATTATATTATTTTTTTAATAAAAAGTATAAATTATTTTTATTTAAGTTAAAAATTTTTCTTACTCATTTAAAGTAATAAAATTAAATATAGAAAAATACTTCGTCTCACAACGAATCACGTTTTAAATCCATATTTTAACTTTACCTAGTCTTCCTCTGTTTTTTAATGTTATGTAACATCTTTTCGTTAACTCTAAGACGTTTATTGCACTTATTCTTGTTGCTTGATTGTTTTTTCTCATTCTCACACTGACCTCTATTTAGATTATTATTATTAATTACATCCTTGTCCAATTTTTTTCCTTCTTGTTTTTTTAAACCAAACATAGTTATACGTTTAATCCCAAAAAAATTTCCAAGATCTTCACGGGATAATTCCATTTTTGTACTCCATTGACACTTCATGTTATGACATAATGCAGGAATGTGTTGTATGTACATTTTTTTTGTTTTACCAGACATAACTACAATTTGTAATTCGTTCTTTTCAACTGCTCTTGTTACCGCGTTTGATCCAATTACAAATGGATTTGAAGGTGCAGTTGAGAATGTTTGACATATTCTTTTATTGTTATTATTATTATTGCTATTACTAGTGCTATTTCCTTTCATTTTTATATAATCTTTCCCCATTTTTTTAATAGTATCCACGGTAATATCAGCACTGCTTAATGGCAACACACTATATTGACTATTACTATACAAACGTTTTTCTTCCCATCTTCTTTGTTTACTGTTCATGGTGAATAAATGACAACGTATTACAAGTTGTGAATTACTACAAAATCAATAAATAAATATCACACACGCAAGTATGCATATATATATATGAAAGTATAACAATTAATGATCACGTTGTATTCAAGCATTACTTTAGTGTTTAATTACTCTTATAGCTCATTGATGCCAGGAGTGTTTCCAACTACAAGATTAATATTGCTACCACTGCTGTTTTTTTGCTTAGGAGGTGTGTGTTTGTTGATAGTTATAGTAGTTGATAGGCGGTACACCAAAATTAATATTATTAGTCGTCACTATTTCAACTATTGTTATTGTATTCCTTCACTACTACACCTCGTACTAGGAGGACTACTACTAATTTCACTCCGTACGTGCGCACCACCGGCCATCACTCTACAATTAAGTCCAATTATGAAGACGTACTGTAATTCACCATTGATTTCAACTTGGCTAGGCACCTATAACCTGCGTATATATGAGCGTGGCCGTAGAAGGTACGCCCTATCATGGGTTTAGTCCTGGTCATAGGTACTGTACCACCTGGTGGTAGCCGTGTCTGGCCCAGCTGGCGCTATCTATATTAATACCATCACAGCAAACTAGCAAAACCCGACCACCGCGACGACCACAGAAACTTTCTTAGGGCCATCGAAGAAAGAAATAATAATAATATCAATATTTGTACAATGGACGACTATTGGTGTTGTAAAAAAAATTAATAAAATTAATTATTAGTTGTTAGTATGATTATTTTTATTATTTATTATTTATTATTATTATTGTTGTTGTTGTTGTGCTGTTATTATTACTATTATTATTACAATTTCAATATTGGAAGAACGAGTACTGCGCTGGAGGTGTAGTATGGTGGTGCACCAATCTGGGAAATCAACTTAATTATTAATCATAAAAAATTGTTTTTATTTTAAGAAAGTAAAGAAAACACCGTAAACAAGGAAAAGATCAGCGTATCATAAAATATGGCTGATTTAGCAACTCTCGAATCTGCTGTTACTGATGCAGGGAATGCTGTACGTAAAATTAAAGGTGAAGGTGGTGATATTAAACCTGCTCTAGCTGCTTTGACAGCTTCTAAAGAAGCATTTAAAGTTGCTTTAGAGAAGGCGATTGAAGCATTAGGTCCAAATGGCAATGAAGCAACATTAGCTGATTTGAAAATGAAATTGGATACTGTAACACCAAAAAGCAGAAAAGAGAAAAAGAAAAAAGCAAAAAAAGACAAAGAAAAAAAAGCAGCCGAAGCACCAAAAACTACTGATGGCGGCGAGAAAAAGATGTCCAAGTCACAGTTAAAAAAGCTCGCAAAGATGCAAAAGAAAGCACAATATAAAGCATCGGCAAAGGCACAAAAGGAAGGAGCTACCGAGACGAAAGGCAATGCTGGCAGCAAAGGGGTAAAAAAAGGAGCCGCTGCAGCAGCTGCCGAAACTACAACTCGTAAAGTTTTAAGTGGGACACCATATGCAGGTATGATAGCTGCTTCAATGGCTGGTGAAAAATTTACAAGTGATGTTGATGAGTTGTCTTTGCCAAGTGGTACTATATTGCGTGGATCGCATACTATTGCCAGATATTTCGCTCAATCTAAAAATTTGGATTTATATGGTGGAAAAGATGTTGAAAAACGTTGTTGCATTGATCAATGGATTGATTTTACACTGTTGCATTTACCTTTTTCTAAAAAAGGTTTACAAGCTCTAGACCAACATTTAGAAACAAATACATATGTTGTAGGTTACACAGCGACTCTGGCGGACGTATGCGTATTTGGTGCAATGAGAGCTAGCGACGAATTTGACCAAGTAAAGGGATCTGTTACTTTGCCACATCTTGCGCGTTGGTATAAACATTGTGAAAAATTGCCACATTTTAAATTATTTAAGAAAGATGCAGCAAAAATTAATAATAATAATAATAGCAAAAATAACAATAAGAATAGTACAAATAACAATACCGGCAAAAGTGATGGCGATGCAACTGATGAGTCAAAATATGTGGATAAAGATGGCAAGCCTTTATCAAAGAAGCAAATTAAAAAATTGAAAAAAGCAGAAGCAAAAGCGGCAGCTAAAGCAAAGTATAAGGAACAAGCAGAGGCTGATAAAAGAAGTGGAAAAGTGACAAAAAAGAAAAAAGACAGTGGTGGTAAATTGATAGAATTGCAAGGCGCTGTTGATGGTGAGGTGTGCACACGTTTCCCACCTGAACCTTCTGGTTATTTACACATCGGTCATGTTAAAGCTATTATGCTTAACAATGCTATGGCACGTAAGTACAAGGGAAAGTTAATTGTGCGCTTTGATGATACAAACCCTAGTAAAGAAAAGGATGAATTTGTAGAAAACATTTTGGCTGATTTAAAACGTTTAGAAGTAACGCCAGATAAAATAACTTACACATCAGATAGTTTCGATTTAATACGTCAATATGCCATTACAATGATGAAAGAAGGAAACGCTTACATGGATGACACGGCTGGTGATAAAATGAGTGAGGAACGCAACGAAGGAATTCCATCAAAACATCGTGATACTGATGTAAAGACAAATATGGAAAGGTTTGAAGCAATGTGCGAAGGCACAGTTGAAGGCCAAAAATGGTGTATGCGTGCAAAAATTGATTACCAAGCAAAAAATAAATGTTTAAGAGACCCAGTTTTCTACCGTTGTAATTTAACGCCACACCACCGCACAGGGACAAAATACAAGGCATATCCAATATACGATTTAGCTTGCCCAATCGTTGATTCGCACGAAGGTGTTACGCATGCTATGCGTACTACAGAGTACAGAGACCGCGATGAAATGTACGAATGGGTATTAAATGTACTGAAATTAAGGCATGTGAAAATTCAAGAATTCGCAAGGATTAACTTTTTATACACATTGATGTCAAAACGAAAGTTGCAAAAATTGGTGGATGAAAATGCTGTGGATGGTTGGAATGACCCTCGCTTCCCAACTGTTCAAGGTATTTTGAGACGTGGTATGCAAGTTGAAGCTTTGAGAGAATTTATATTGAATTTAGGCTTTTCAAGACGTGTTGTTGATATGACATGGGATCAAATTTGGGTGAAAAACAGACAGTTGATAGACCCAGATGCAAAACGGTACTTCGCCATTACAAAAGAAAACTGTGTTAAGTTATCTTTGACTAATGTTCCTTCTGCAAATAGTGTATCGGTTCCATATCACCCAAAAGACCCGAAAGGTGAGCGTTGTGGTATGAAAACTTTGCATGCTACACCTTCAGTTTTGTTGGGCCAACAAGATTGTGCAGGCATGGCGGAGAATGAGGAAATTACATTGCGTTATTATGGTGGCACTGTTACTGTTACAAACATCGTTAAGAATGGTGATGGCGTAATTACTAGCATGGAGGGTACACACAATAGTGCTGGTGATCCAAAGAAAACGAAACAGAAAATTGGATGGGTTCCAGATACTGAGGATAACGTTGAAATTGATTTACATGAATTTGGCCATCTGTTGAATGTAGGTAAAATTCCTAAGGATGATGATGGTGAGATAGTTGGAAAATTTGAAGATTATTTATCAAAAAACACGCATGCAGTTACTGTTGCGATCGCTGAACCAAGCATTAGATCAGCACAAGAAAATGATGTATTACAAGTTGAACGCGTTGGATTTTTCCGTGTCGATCAAGTTCATAGTAATAGTAAAAACATGCAATTGTTTATGGTACCGGATGGAAAACAAAAGGCAATGAGTACATTAACATCTAAATTGGATCATGTTTAAAGTTTTTTTGCCTTAGTTACATTTTAAAAATAAAAAAATAAAGTTATTTAAAAATTGAATATTATTTTTTTTAAAGCTCAGTAATTTATAATTGATATTACGCACCATACATTTTAGTATATTGAAGTTTTTACGAAATATTTGTATAGACACATAATAATCTAAACATCATATATATGATATTATCTACCCGGTATCTCCAGGACAATTTCTCAAAATTTTAAATTTTCAATGCAAATAATAATGCATGTCATATTATCTCCTCCAATCCCACGTGTAGTTTTTGGATCATCAGCAATGCAATAATCAAAAATTTCCTCGGCTATTTGTGCAGGCGATTTGCCTTGTTTTAATCTTACACGAACAAAATCAATTGCCTGTTGGTTACTCATTACATCCCACACACCATCACATGCCATTATAATAAACTCATCACCAGGGCATAAAGTTTCTGTTAACAAATCTGGCTGTGCAGTTATCATTTGTTGCTCTCGTGGCAATGTTTTATTTTGTTTATATTTTAAATCACCCAAACTGCGCGATAAATTCAAATTACCATTGACGCGAAAATGACCATTGGCACTTGTAATAAAACCACCAGCACCAACTATTCTGTCAGTTTCCTCTTTATCATTTGGTTTATGATCAAACGATAGAGGCACGGCACCACCTTTCCTACATAAGACACTTCTTGAGTCACCAGCATTTGCTACGTAAATAATGTTACCAACAATTAGCGCTACCACTGCTGTGCATCCACAGCGTACAGGGTGCTCGTTAAGGGTACAGACTTTTCGATCCCCTTGCTCACCACCACCTGCTGTTACTTTTCCACCTTGAAGTGCGCGACGCATAACCATCATTTGTTGCATCACACGCTTAGCCTCTGCTTCTTTTGCCGTCTGTTGATTAGACGTCGCAGAACCAAATACACTACTATCATCTTTTCTAACGTTGTTATTGTTCCTACTATTTGTTGCTGAATTTGTATTATTATTTGGTGTCATACCGATTGCAAGCTGGTGCTGCGGTTGGTCAAGCAGCTGATCTATTGCATGAAATGCTTCACACAATGCTATTTTATAGTCACCGTTTTTAAAATGTTTATTGCTTCTGATAATATTTGGCATTTTTTCTTTCGCAAACTGCGCCACTTCGGGCCCACCTATATATAAACAATATATAAAAGGCAACATAATATGTCAGTTTATTTTGTAAAAAATTAAAAAAAAAGTAAACAAAAATACGAATTTTGCTGGCTGCAATTTTACTTACCATGACCATCAAATACTGCATACAACGATACGTTGTGCTGCCCATGCACATCCAAATCTGGTTCGGTTATATGGGCGTCTTCCATTTTTTTCCTCCAACCCTGCATAGCGGATGCACCGTGTCTTAAATATGCGTTGCCACCACTTTCAGTTTCTTTATCTGTAACTGGCCGCTCTAAATAAGCCCCCATTCCAGCCCGTTATCTTTCTTTATGAGTGTATAGGTTTGTTTGTAAGAATACTTGTATGTTTATACGAATTTACATTTGCTGTACCTTTGTATTAGTTATAACGTGAAGGATCAATTCGCAGTTGTCATCGACCGACATAATTGTTGCATTATTATGTGCTAATTATTACTAAAAATATTAGTTGTTGTTATTACTACTATACGTCGTGTGTAGTAGTATAGTAGTCCGGTGGTAGTGTGTAATAATGTAGCTGCTGTGCCAACTATACTGTAGCTGTTACTGTACACTGTACGGAGTATTATAGGGTTACTGTAGAAAATTAATAATAATTTTCAAACGGCGAGGTTGATGATCGGACCTTTCTGGGCTTGCCCTAGCTTGCTGGGCTTGCGGCTTGCCTCACTCTCAGTATAGGATCCTATTTATATTGTACTACGACTACCACGAACTACCGAGGTAGGGCCACCATATTTTAAAAGCAGCTATCTGGCTAAGCAAATGCCTAAATGAACTACGTAATGAAAGAAGCTTGGTGCCTTGATTCAAATTTTATATCACTGGGATTTAGAGTACTATTTTAATTTATAAATACAGTAATAATAGTGCAATAATTATTTAAAATGATATTTTATTGAAAGTTTCATTATTTTAGTTCATTTAGTGCACTTACGAGCGTAGTATTAATAGTAGTGAACTTATTATTTATATTATGGTAGTATTATCAACCTAATTTTTATTATTATTATTATTTTAATTAAGTAAGTATTAAAAAAATTGTATTATTATTATTATTATTTTTTATATAAATATTATATAATTAGTGTAATAATAATAATAATAATACCACCAGCAGTATAATAATAATAAAATGGCTATGCGCGGGTAACATGCTCACACAACTCCCTCTAGTGTTTGGTTCTACCGATCACAACATTTCTTATTACAGCGCGTCTAATCTATTCATATACGAATAAAAACCATACAAGTAGTTCGTTTGTAGAGGAACCCATTTGATATATACATTTATATACATGTAATTATGACATTTTCGCCACCACCACTACCTACTACTACTGCTACTGCTACAAATAATAATAATATTTCGTGGAGGCGTTTTTGTGATAAGTTATTGAAGAACAAAAAAACAAAAATATTATTTATATATTTGTGTTTGAATACCATAGGCTTGATCTTTCAAGTTACTATTGCATGGACATCTAACAGTTTAGCACTTTTAGGACATGCATTTCATACTATGTTTGATTGTATAGGAGTTGTTGTTGCGTGCGCTGGAGAAATTTATTACCACAATGACGACGAAAACGAGTATTTTACTTTTGGTTTGTCTCGTGTACCTGTACTTGCTGCTTTTACAAATGCAGCATTTTTATTTTTTACAGCTACATTTTTAGCGTTGCAAGTGTTACACCGTCTTAGCACACCACAAGTTGTTAAACCTTGGGGTTTGGTTTTTGTGGTATTTTTTGGACTGGTTATCAAGTTGTTAGGTTTATTCTTATTTATTCAGGGAGGGTTAATGTCAATGAAGAATATTTTTCGCAATGGTAGTATCAGTAGTAGCAATATAATTAGTAGCAGTAATTACAAGAAAAGGAACAGCAACCTAAATGTGGAAATACTTTTGATTGGCGTTTTTAGTGATTTGATGCGTTCTACTGGTATTTTAATAACTTCATCTACTTTACATTTATGGCAACATAGTGACACTGCGGCTTCATTAATTATTAGCTTTTTAATGGTACGAACTGTGTTGCCGACGTTACAGTCAAGTGCTAAAATATTATTGCAGTGTGCACCTGATACACCAGTAACAAAAGCAACAGTTGAACGTTGTGTACGCCATCTGTCAAATCTCGAAGGTGTATTAGAGGTAAGAGAAGAACGATACTGGACAATAGATGGCAGTGCATGTACCGGAACTTTTTGTATACGCGCACATGAAAATGCTGATGAACAAGCTATTCTGAAAAATGCTGAAATTTTGTGTAAACCAACATTTAAATATTTAAATGTACAAATAGAAAAGGATCCACCAACAACATGGTTTTTGTCGAAACGTAATACTTAAATAATAGTACGTTCGTTACTTATGGCATTTATCAGTAATCTAAATAAAATTTTACACCCTGTAAATGATATTCATGTACTATTATCTACTTCGACTAGATCTACGTCCATAGTAAACTTGTACCTTTGGGTTAATATTCATTTATTAATATCATAATATACACGTCATAGGAATTATCATGAGAGTACATCAAATAAAATATCATATAAGAGAAATATACTGAGAGTACATAAAAATAGTTCGTATAATATAATACGCGCATAATTATTATTATATATATATATATACCAAGTATACATTACTCACTATACGCATACACATATACGTATACACTTTATATCTTAAAATATATAGCCAATAGTGTACGTATGATACTTATTAGTTCTTCACTCTATAAATTCTTGTCAAAACTTAAATTAATTTTTTATTTTTACAATTTAAATTTCTCATTCAAAATTAATGAAGACTGTACATAAATATTACGCTACTTTTTATCTAGACCTTTCTCTTTTCTCAGAGATGTTTCGTCATTACAGCCACAACCAATGTCTTTTGACACATCTTCTTCGATGCAATTGCCAAACTCAATAAACTTCCAAACCCCAGTTCCTTTAACACATATTTCTTCTCTATGTATAGCATACCGAAATGCATATCGACCTGTATCTAACAGGGTTTTAAAGGTTCAGTAGATTGGCATTATTTACGAAATAATTCTTCTGTGACTTGGATAATAATAATAATTATGAATACTTGAGTATCGAATATTTGGCGT
>JACKZZ010023971.1_pt1 | contig 17700 bp, 16 predicted proteins | sample 8027871 | NCBI WGS metagenome assembly JACKZZ01 (sample SAMN15724774, study PRJNA655200) | protist metagenome | isolation source: fluorescence activated cell sorting (FACS) single amplified genomes of... | place: USA: West Boothbay Harbor, Gulf of Maine | collected 2000-07-19
GATGGCGCTATGGACATCAGAGGTTTCGAAAGCCGATAGAGGTGGTATTCAACTGGTCTTCAAGGCGGTTCAGGACCTGGAATTGTAAGTGTATTAGAGGAATTCGTAAAGTATTCGCAACATGCGAGGTCTCCAAACATGTCCGCGCACAAAAAAACAGGAATCCGTAAAGTCCTCGCAACATGCAAGATACTGCACAACATGCGTGGCCGGTCGTTACCGCATTGCGCGAGCATGTTGGCGCCAAAACATCGATGGTGTCTGCGCGCCAGCTCCGCATGTGATGGGCGCTGTTCACCGGCTTGAACCATTTCTGATATTCGAGATGGAGAACCCAGGCGGCGCGGAAGACGATCAAGAAGAAGATTTCAAGTTCCTAACAGAAGTGAACGACATGATCAGACTCTGTTTATGGGCATTGTTGGTGGTGACTGCCAATACGGAGCACTTGTGCTCCGGGCGTGATCAGCTCTGGTCGACCGTCGACCATGGCGATGGAGTTCGGTGCCAGCTCGAGTCTCTACGACAGCACCGGAATCTCTTTAAGCTCATGACGAACTTCACAATTGAAGAGTTTGACGAGCTTGCCTCAATTGTTTGTCCTCTCATTGCTACCACAGCAAGGAGTACTCGGCAGCCGCATAAACAGCAAGGTCGCCCGCCGAAGCTTCATCCACAGCAGCGGTTGCTGGATGCCCTGCTGTTCCTGAAGCATTCAAACTCCTTCACTCACGAAGCCAACCGATGGAATTTCGCGCGCTCTGCTGTTTGTGATGACGTAATTTTTGTATGCGAGTGTATCAACTCGGCCTGCGCGAATGAGATACGCTGGCCCACTGCGGTAGAGAGGGAGGAACTCGGAAAGGCTATACCGGAGTTTCCGGGTTGTATTGGGCATATCGATGGCACCGTTGTTCGTATTTGCTGAGGTGCGGATGATAAGTCACTGGGCGTACGCATGTTGTTGGCGGCTTGCCAGGAGGACGACTAGCTCCTCCGCTTGGTATGCAGTTTGTCAGACAGAGCCTGAATTGATTAATTGAATGCTTCCGGTTTTGCTTGAGAGCGTACGAGATGCTCCGCGCGTTACCTTTGGCGGTTAAGCATGATACAGTGTCCATGAGGTTCCTGTATCCGGTCTTGAGTGTCTTGAGGCTGGGCAGTGGTGTGTTGTTGGCGAGAGTCAGGTAGCGCTTGTGCCATTCCGAGTGAATCGCTCCTCTGGACTCATTGATGAGGGCGTAGAAGCAGGCTTGTTCGGCGGCGGCATGGCCATCGTATTGCTGGTGCTTCTCATTGGCGATGGCGTGTAGGGCGTCGCGGCGGTTTCGCGAAGAGGCTGAACGGCGGCTGGGGCTGATGTCGATATGACGGTGGCGTTGTCAAGCCATATTGTCTGGTTGCCGATGAAAACTACATGATCAGCGACCACCGCGCTTCCTGGGCTGCCGCTGCGTTTGGGTGGGTTCCGGGCGACAGCAACTTCCTGTAGCACGAGTGCTTCGGTTGAGATCTTAAGGAATTGTCGTATGGCGTCGCGGATGGTGTTGTGGTTTGTGGCGAAACGGGCTGTCTTGCAGCAGGTCAGAGAGTGGTCGCCGAGCTTATCGAAGTGACCAGGGCAAGCAGCACATTTTGTTGGTGTGTTAGGGGCGTATGCAATGCCTAGAGGCGTAAACGATAGTTCGTTATGAGCTCGTGATTGTTCAGACGGTTGTAAAGTTTTGTCGGAATTGCTTTCAGTGGGTTGCGGTTGTGTCCCATACGGCATTGGGCCCCCGGGCGTACCGCGTGAGAGTTCGCGAGTGCGACCCGCTATCAAACTCATGTATATCACCCGCAGGGTGGACAGCGCGTAGTTTCAGGGCCTGCTGACAGAGCGAGACGACATTGGAGCTCCAAACATGGCGACATCAGTTATGCAAGCAGCGCATAGCCAGTATCACAGCGCGATCATGCTGCCCTGCGTCTTCAAATGCGAAAACAGCTCGGCAATGGTCATCGAATGTTCGAGACCTAGTTTCCAGGTCTGTGCGAGTGCTCCTGACTGTTATGAGTTTCGAATTCGCGCGAGCCTAAAGTACATGTTATGTACTCTTGGCACGAGTTCGTCCTCCGCGTCGTCTGTGCGATCACCACTGGCGAGAACCATTTTCGATGGCCAAAACGCCTGACAGGACTGCTTGACAGTAGCCATCGAATTTTCGAGTCCTTCTCTGGAGTGTGAATGCGCGTGCTCCTGACTCTTGACAATGTATCTGGCACGTGTCTGACAAGAGGTTGCGCCACTGATGTACACTGAGTTTCATCGTTCCGGGGGGAGTCTACAGTCGCGCACAGGCTCGAGCCACACCTCAGCTGGCCGCTTTGCTGGACGCTGCAATACCACCGTCACTTCATTCCCAAAGTAGACAGGCAACTCCCAAACTTGATTGTCCTGAATTCGATTCCTGCCCTGAGCAAACTCCTTGCAATGTCGTCTCCTACCTCTCACCTTTCTACCGCGAAGGTCTCAACTTCCCTGCTCTTGGTGGCGGTTGCAGCAGTAGCTTCTACATTTTGCACCACCAGCGCCGTCTCTGTCAACAGCGATTTCCAGGAAGCAAACAAGTGGGGATATGTGGCGAGTGACGGTTCCGACGCCGTTGCAGCTCTCAAGATGGAAGTTGCGAGCGACGGTGGTGTGTTCATTGCCGGGAAAAACGGATTGATTACGAGGATCAACAGCATTGACTCTCCTTTTGCGGAAGGCACCACCGTCTGGGACGCCAGGGAGAGAGCACACACCGAATGGGACAGGTAAGACAATATCATATAACCCAGTGGCGGAAATGGCGCTCATGATAGTATATCGTGTTGACAGAGGTCTTCTTGGTTTTGCCCTTCATCCTGACTACCCGCAGCAGAGGTATGCATTCGCTCTAATGAGTGTGAACATGGCGGTGGACAGCGATGCTCCCAATGGTCCACTCCTTCATCCTACGGTTGAGACAATGCCTGAGTGTGCTCCGACTCTTAACCCACGCTCGGAGTGCTGTGTATCGGGGGACACGCCTGGTCTTGGTAGCTGTGAGGTGACAGGGCGTCTCTATCGTCTCCGCCTGAACGCCAACAATGAGGTCGACGAAGAAACCACTTTGTTGAGGGGTTGGTGCCACAGCGGGAGCTCTCACCACATTGGTGACCTCGTCTTTCATCGAGATACTGCAAATGGTGTCGATGGATTGTATGTGTCTGGTGGAGACGGAGCGAAGCATTTGGCAGCCGATACAGGCGATGCAGGCAGCATTTGCCAAAACCCAGAGGACCCGCGCCCTCAAGGCTCGTTCCGATCACAGTGGGATGAGTATCTGGACGGGAAGATCCTGTGGCTACCCATGCCAAGTGTGATGAAGGCTGGCGGAGAACTCACTCGCAGCGAATATCGCATAGTGGCCAAAGGCCTTCGCAACCCGTTCAGGATGGCAGTTCATCCAACCAATCATGACATTTACGTCGGCGACGTCGGCAGCATGATCTATGAAGAAGTCAACGTTGTTCGAAATCCACATCAGGATGGAATCGACGAGAGTGCGATTCCCAACTATGGATGGCCGTGCATTGAGGGCGGAGATAGCACGCGGGGTAGAAACAGTTTTTTCACGGGGATCGAATATTGTCAAAATCCAATTCCCAACTATGTCGCTCCTGGACTGTTCTACGGTCGCACCGGGCCGATCCAGACCCTTGAGGTTCCGGAACAATGCGAACCAACAAATCCAGGCGGATCTCCTGGTGGTATTGCTTTCCTAACATCGGATGCGTTCGGAGATGACTGGAAGAATGTGCTGTTCTGGGCTGATTCTACCAGAGGCTGCGTATTCTACTTCCAGAAAGACGCTGATGGTACACCTGACATGACGTCTCTGCATACTGCCTTTTACACGCCACAGGCTGAGCGGACAGGCCCCAGGGTTGTAGATCTGACGGTTGGACGAGGAGCCAATGATCAGAACACTCTCTACATGCTCGTGTATGAAACCAGCTCCGTCCAGACGCTGACTTTTGTCGGGGACCCGAATAATGGTAATATCGTTGAAAGCAAACGAGTGCCTCCCCCACTCGTCGAGAAGCCATCAGAGGAAGAGTCTTCGTCATCCATTCGTCCGATTGTTGACACAGCCGCTGCTGTCGCGGCCGTAGCGATTGGCGGACTTTTGGTATAGGTATTATCAGATACAATTTGTGCACATTCTTGATAATACAACCTCGTCAGGACACGCCTCGCTTGCTACATTGACACTGACAGCACGGTCGAATGCCACTTTGCCTATAAGAAAGCAAGCAATTGTCGACAGCAAGCAGTTTTGTATGGCTTTGAGTGACAGCCAGGTGCGAAGACGTTCGTTAGGCAAGAAGATCTTCCGCTGCGAACTTCAGCTCCGGGAGCATCGCCTTCGGCCTTGAGTACAGCAACTACAACTTCGCGCTATTCGGAGCTACAATGACTGCACATCCCATCGCCGCCTCTCGCTCACCCGGTGCATACTTCGCTGGGATTCATTTGGTGTCTCTTTTTAACACTGCTTCTACAATTTTGAGGATGAACGATTTTGACTTGTTGTGAACTCGACATGTGTAGTCAGCATGAATTAATTTGTAGATCAATCTTTTTCGTGAAGCCATTTGCATGCTTCAAGCGGCAGGTATAGAATGGAATGGAATGGAATAAACTTTTGTCGTGAAGTTAAGTTTCAGCATTGGGTGCGGTTGTGTCCCCTACCGCAGGGTGGCTCGCTCAGCGAGCCAGAGGGTGCGGAGAGCGCCTTCATAGAACCCATGTAGTCCATCAGCAGGGTGGACAGCGCAGGCACGTATAGAGAGCTGCAAAGAGCAGAGATCCACTGGATATGATTTCATGACAAAGAGTGTCAGGGAGAAGCAAAATGGAAGAATGAGGGGAGCGGAGTAGCGGACGGATCTTGGGATGTGTCAAAGAATCGCGGCTTTAGCATTTCGCATTTGAGCTTACTCTTGGTTGCTGTTCAGCCTCCAGCAGTTCCTTCTATTCACTGGCATCAGCGACGCATTCCATCCAGGATTTAGCAACGATGTCGGACTTCTTGAGGTCCGATCATCTTCCATGCATCGCTTGACGGCAATATTCATCACGACAGCCGTGAAGAAAAAAAAGAAAAAAGATAGCAATGGAGAGACCATGCTTCAGCGAGAATCACTCCGAATATTGGCCGTCGTAGAGCCGCATACATGCTCTCATTCCGTCGCGGAATGCACAAACCACGTTGATCATCGCCTTGCTGGACACTCCAAATCGACCCAGTACCATCCACAGCATCTTACGTCTGACACTACTATCATACGACTTCATTTGGTCGATGAAGCACACAAAAAGGGATGTATTTCTCCGGACTGAAATCCTGGAGCACGTGAATCACGAACATCATGTCTAATGTAGATCATTCAGGCCGAAAGCTACATCCATCAACAAACTCTTCGATTGCCAATAATGGCTCAACCTCGACACGGTGGTGCGCAATAACATCATGCCAGCTTGGGCACCCCACGCAATTGTCACGATAGTAGTTGCAATCGGTTCGATCCAATTGTTCAGGTTTCTCATCGGAAAGTTGTAGTAGTTCTACTCAAAGGTCATCAGACCCAGTCGCCTTCTGAGCAACTTTAGTGGCAGCCAGGATTGGTACGATGGCAAGTTCAGTACAATTCGGCAAACTGTTCTAGAGAAGATGTCAAAAAAATCGACGTATCAATATCACTTGCACCCGGATTCAGTAGCTTCCGGAAATATCGGATCCATTGGCTTCAGATAGCTGCAATCTCCAACAGCAAACTCGTCTTCCTGCTCACGAATTATGCCGGGAAATATTCCACCGTTGGCATGTTCGTCTCCGCATCTTCCCATAGATATCAATTTTTTTTCACTTGGACAATAATATGACATCACTGTGACGACGAGTGTGTGCGGGCGCGCCGAAGGGATATCGTCGGCGAGATGTAGCAGTGGACGCTAGAGGACGAGCGTCGGTGTGACGGCTGTGTCGGGCAGCGCGGTGACAGTGGGCCGAGCTCGCCTCTGTGGTGTGAACGGATGAAACTCACTTTCCTATTGTTTGGCGACAACGCACATCCCATCTCGCGCCGCTCACGATGGACCAGCGACAAGCGTCGGCGTCGGCGTCGGCGATGGCCACGGATAAGGCCGGGTGGTTATGGAAGCGGTCGAAGAGAGGCTTGCGATGGAACCGGAGATGGGTTCATGCGAAGCAAGGCGAGCTGGAGGTGCGGAACATGCCCTCGGCGAAGACGAAGCTAACGATTCCTCTGGAGTTCGGCTCGGTGAAACTGCGAGGAGACAGCGCTGGAAAATGGCGGTTTGAGGTTGAAACAAGTCTCAGTTCACACTATACATTCGCGGCGGAGTCATCGTTCGCTGCGAATGAATGGGCACAGCATCTTCGTTGGCAAATGTCGCCAGCGCAACCGAAGAGGCCGCCTCCTGTCGAATCGCTGCCTCTGTCGCCGTCCATCGCACCGCCTCCGCCGTCTGAGCCTATCAGCGTGACCGATGAGCCGCAGTTGGTTGAGGCACCTAGTGCTGCCTGGAATGAGAACTATCAGAGTTGTATGGATATGGAAGACGGCTCCTTCAACACATCGGTGGCGAAAGCCAGTCGACTAAATCACTTGAAAGGCGAGTTTGTGAGCATCTCAATGCGCATTGGCAAGACCATCATCGAGGAATTCACGCTTCCGCCGCACCTCAAGACAATTGTACCACTTGAACGTTATGACCAGAACCCAGAGGACGAAACTTACGTCAGCGAAGACGGAATCGCTTTCCAATTTATGCATAACTGCCAAGGCAGCGCTTTGGCAGACGAGACGAAGAAGAAGATGGCTTCTCACGATCTGCATGGAGTTGAAGCTTATGCGAATGCCTCAGTTTCTGGGGCCAAAGGCCTACACACCTTTCTATGCTGTATTGTCGATCATTTGGGCTTTCGGCTGTTCGCACAGGCTCTCCCTCCCATTTATGATCACTCACGCTTGGCATTCGGTCTGAACGACAATGTTCTCACAGTCGATCCAGACGCCGATTATTTGCTGGAGGCAGCTGCTCGAGCAATGAACCTGCGATCTCATGATGTACCTGACGGAGCAACGACTGCTCGCATTCACACATCTGCGTCTGCGCAAATGCACCGGGGTGACGACGGTCGCCTCTACATTTCTAACGTATCCACCGCACTTCCTCTCGACCACAATCCTGCACTTCCTGGCGCATCCGACGAATATGTCGCCGTAACCAGACGATTTCGGCGAGAGTTCCTACGATCGTATCGCCGCCCGCTGTCCTCTGATGCGATTTCGTTAACCGGTGAGCTTGGCGCCGACGCCGAAGCCGCGACCACTGAAGCCATTAGAGCGAGTCGACATCTGGTTGGAAAAGTTGTGCCAGATTTTGTCAAGCAATTGAATCTGCTCGATTTTGTGCCGCTAGACAGTGTACATCTAACGAGCCTGATGCATCAACGCGGTATCAATGTGAGGTACCTTGGAATTATCGCCGAACAGACGTTGATGCCACATGTGCGTGAAATGGCAATGTGTGAGATGGTGGCGAGGTCATGCAAAACATTGCTGGGCGAACGCCTCCGTGCACTGATCCGCAGCTATACTCCAACTCGTCGTTCTGACTCCACTGATGACTATAATCTCGTCGGGATAGCGCGTGGGCTCTCACACCAGTGTCGTGAAGGGATTGTGGAAATGTTCAATTTAATTCTTGGAACAGATGCTTTGTTCTGGAAGGGTGAGCTGGGCGAGAAGGTTCATCAGAAGTTTGGATATATTCTGGGCGCAGACGAAGGGTCGCGTCTGCATCGTCCTTTGCTACTCGCGGCTCTGCAATACCACTGCGGAGTTGTGTTAGATGAGCATATTGATCTCAGCGCCAAAGTTGATCGACCGTTGCAACTGAGGCATATACTGGTCGTTGGCGGTCGTTGTAAATTCGCACAACTTGACTCGTTGCTATGTCACCAGTACCCATTGCAAGCCGACGAGTACCTGAAAAATGGAGACTTTGAATTGGCCATCCAGGCGTATCAGCTTCGTATTGATGTTGTGCTCCCGCGATGCTCAGATGATCCCATTGACGTCAAGGCCGACGCTGAAAGTCCAACCAGAGAGGAGAGCGAGCGTCCTGTCAAACCTCGTGGGAAGTTCAGGTTGTGCGCGTCGCTTTACCATCACACCCTCAATCAGTTATGCCAATCGTATTTGTGCAAAGGGGATCTGGTGGCAGCTCGTGATTGTGCTCGTCGTGCGCTGGACACGTCGGCAGATTCGACTAGTGCTGCACACACGGCCATAACATACGCTCACCTCGTCAGCATCTATCGCGCAGAGCGACAGGAACAACTGGCGACACATTCCTTCAAACTAGCGTTGTCGATGATGCGTCGACTATACGGGCCTCACGCGCCGCAGATCCTACAGCTGTACGATGAAGTCGGCTCTCGTCATTTTGAGGCCGGCGAGTCAGCCATGGCAGAAATGCAGTTCAAACACGCCATTGATTTATCTCTAACTGCTCTTGGCAAGAGCCATCCGGTGACCGCATTCTTCTATCGTCGTCTCGGCAATGTGTATCACTTAGAAAATTGTTACGACCGGGCCAAAGATGCTCACGAGAAATCATGTCTCATCTATGAAGGCTTGTATGGCCCTGCGTCCCTCGATGTCGCTCTGAGCTGTTTCTATCTCTCTGATATCATGTCGCTGAAAGGCGATCTTAAATCGGCGCGGTATTACAATCAACGCGCATTGCAGATCCGTCTACAGTTATTGGGTGAGCATCACCCTCTGACGCTGGATAGTTACCACCAGGTGGCGTGGCAAGCCTTTCATCGTGAGGATGACCGTGAAGCAATACCCTACTTCGAGAAACTATTGCTTCATTATAAGAGTGTTTCGGATCCGACGCCTGACAACCTCGTGAGTATTCGAAGAACGACGAAAGCGGTGATTAGGTTGCAAATGCGAGCTCTGCCGATGGATCAGGTTGCCTTTTTGGATAAGCTGTATCAGGAGAGTGTTGGCAGGTTGGAGGAGCGTGGTGCCTTGATGCGATTGGTCATCAGGAAGTTGTATGATGAGAGCCCTAGCGGATATGTGAAGGATCTATTGGAGAAGTCTTGCAGAGGAGTGAGTGGGCCTGGCTATTCTGAAGCGGCTCCGGAGCTTGCTGTTATACTCAAGTTGATGGAAAGTGGTGGTGACGAGAATGATCTCGATGAGAACAACGCAGAACCGGATAGTAAGGAAGACCCCTTCGATGCAACGATGGATAGCACGCAGCCAGCGGGGTTGATGAACTATTCCATTGAAAAGCCGTCGGGCAGCAAGGAAGGAGAGGTGATATCAAACTCGCCGTACTCGATGCTGAATCGACCAAGCACAATTGTGAAGTCGTAGTTTATTGACCCGTCTTGCGAGCACGGCGAGGAGATCCCATCAACGCATTCTATAGCCAATCAGACATTTAAATATAAGCAACATTGCCGGACTTACATTGTCGGGATCATCAAGGCTTTCCAGCTGGAAATACTCTTCTGAGCGTGTTGCGGCTTTCGGCGACGAGTCTGTGGACTTCAGCCGACTTGCTAGTTTCGCTAATTTGCTCCGAGCAGCTGCATGCGATAATCTTGAGCATCCGATCGCGTTGACGTTGTGGAATTCTTACATTTGCCAAGAATTGAAATTTTCTCTCGAATCGAAGAGTCACTGTTTCGACGCTGACTTTGCGGCGATGTTACTTGAGAAGGTTGGTTCGAATCCAGCATATTGGGGTTATTTGCTAGATCCTGCATGAATACCTCATCTTGAATAAGTCGAGCCAGCATTGCATCTTCTGCAATTTGACGACTAGTCTGATGCGATAGAGTCTTTCGGAAATACGAAGGCGGCCGAAGGAAGTCTTCTGGAAGACTAATTTTGTCAGTGTCCTCCGCTGCCGCTGCCGCCGCTGGCTGCATATCAAGCAAGGCCTCAATAGTTCGAGGAAGGTTCATTCCGTTTGCCTCAAGAATAATCATCAGCACGTCATCGTCCATTCCGCCGAACACTGCTCATAAAATATAATATGCTAGGCTTGAGCGAGTAGACGGAGATAGGCGTTCCTTCATGGCCACTGCACCTACTACTGCGCAGAGTCTCTAAGGCCTCATCCATCGACTTGGTCGCGCCCGACATTCTAGGTAGACCGGTGATCAGCACACACGCGATAAAAAATAAGGAATGCAGCGGAATGAAAAATCGCCAAAACGGAGTCGAAGCTTCGAGATCACTCCGAAACTCTCAAAGTTGCTCTCAAAAACAGCCTCGTTTTGACACATTTTCTTTAAAAAAATACGTCACGATCGAGCACCTGCAGAGTAAAGCTGAGACAGACGACAATAATCCAAAAGCAGCGATTGGCGCGCACGTCAGGCTATTGCCATTGACTAGGATTGTCAGGAATGTTTCAGGAGCCGCTACATGAATAGAAAAAAAATAGTTGAATGTACCTGTTGAGGTTTTATGTTGGGGCTTCTTGAGGTATCGGAGTTGGCCTTACATCGGGGCTAAGACCTACGATGTCGGCGAGTACAGGAGTTGGTGCCAATGGTTGCACCAAGCATTCCACCTCAAATACTTCTTGGAACTCTTCAAGGACCTGTTGGCGGACTTCATCGAGACAGACATGGCGCTGTAGCAAGGACTCGAGGGACCCGACGCCAAGGCCGGGCTCCTCGATGCCGCAAGGCACAATCCGCGAGAACGCGTCCGTCGCCTCAGTTTTCACATTCAGTGCAAATCCATGCATTGTGAACCACCGACTACAATTAATGCCAATGGCGGCAAGCTTCTCCGAACCAACCCAAACGCCGGTGTGGCTCTCATGGCGCCGCCCATGTACACCATGGCGACGCAGTACCCGCAGCAGCACTTCTTCCAGCTGCCTCACATACCAATGCAAGTCCTGGCGGTAGCGGCGCAGATCCAGCATTGGGTACCCGACCAGCTGACCGGGGCCGTGGTACGTGATCTGCCCGCCTCGCTCAATGCGCTGAACATCGACGCCATTTGCGCGCGCCCTCGCCAAATGCTGCGGATTCGTCTTGCCCGATCGACCAATGGTAAACACTGGATCATGCTCCAGAAGCATCAGCACATCGCGAGGGTCGTCCCCGCCCAATCTCGCCTTCATAATGCGCTTTTGCCATTGCCAAGCGTCCGCATAACGGACCCTTCCACACAAAAACGTGGTCAGCATCGTTAAGCCGACTGTCCAAGTCAAAGAAATCAAGCCGCATTCAATTCTCGCTGTCCGGAGTCGCTACTTTTAGGACTGGACAAGAGTGGAGCTGACCTCTTGGCAGCCACACGTGCTCTAGAGTAGACGATTTGCCGCTTTCTGTTGGCAAAAACTGGCAAAGGTCTGAATGGCATCAGATTTAAGTTATGCAATTGATTGATTCGGAAGCAACATCACGGCCAAATACAGGCGTGGACAGTTGAGGTCGACTTTCGGCCTACCCTTCGTCGATCTGAATCCACGTGTTTGAAGGAAATATTCGATTGAGGTCAGATGCAGAAATTGATATGCCATTGCGATGTCATCATATCTGTTTTCAGGAGTGCGGCTCGACAATTCTATTCAAGATAAAGCACCATCTTGAACTGTCATTGAAAGTAACACGTCCGAACGACGACTAGCTCCGTCCCCATTCTTCTGGTTTAATACGAGCTCCTTCACTATGTTTATCTGTCAAACTTTGGTCCCACGCAATGCTGTACTACATATTCAGGACCTCGCAGCACCCAGGAGATGTCCCTTGTAGAGACTACGATAGAAGCACTGTTCGGAACTCAACCAAGAAGATTGCATGGCCTCCGACCGAGGTCTTCTCGGACATTTCAATGTCGTCGCCGCTTATCATTGGTTCCTCGACCTCCGCATAATCAGGCGCGTGTTCTCAGCGATGGAAGACATGATCCGCTGTTGTCTGCCACTACAATAACATTTGGAAGTCCTGTGTTGATGTTTCGGTGCCGAAAACGGCAGAACCTAGTTTTAAACGCTGTAATTGCTAAGGCTGGCCCGACAAGGCAATGATCACCAAACATTGGTGAGCAGTCCGGCTCAATGATGTCTGCGATGCAAAATATTGCGGTCATGACCAATTCGGAGAGAACCTCGAAGCACTCCTGAAGCCTATGCGGAAATTCCACGAAGTCATGTGAATTCTGAATAGCGAAATACAAGCTCTAATCTGTATGTAGCAACAACAATTTATCCAATCCAATCCATCCAGCAAATGGCCGGTTAGGCAAATTGCTAAGGACGATGGCACGACTGATGCATTTGCTGAATTTCGAAGAAACTTTATACGTGGACGTTCGCTCTCAAACCGTCAAACGCAAAGGCAGATTCCAACTCATCCAATGAAAAAGAGAGATTCATTTTGTTCATTGGGAGCTCTTGCGCAATCGTTTCGATGACGCAACAGAGGCAACGGTGGTGACGAGTGATGATAGCAAGCGACACTCTTCTCTGCGGAGGAAATGAGTCCCGCGCATCGGAATTTCAGAAATATATGGAGCCGCGCTAGTATTACGAAAAACGAATAGTGCAATTGATGGCACAGCATCCTAAAATTGGCACAGAAAGCCAACATCACTACCATTTCTTCCGTTGATCTCGCTTGGTCCTTTTGGCCACATTGAATACTGACTCGTACCGCTGCGTGGGCTCTTCTCGCTCTCTTTGTAGGCGCCTCATATCTGCTGCAGATTGCTCTGCAGATTCAGAGCTAGCCTGGACGAAGTACGAACGGCCCTTTCCGCAGTGCGTGACGCAATCTCGCAATGCGCTGCGGTGTGTCGATATTGCGAGCCTCCATAGATCTGCGCCACCGCTGTGCATCAGCCTCACTCTTGAATTGGCGAAAACAAAGAGAGATGGTTGCATTGTGAATTGTGTTGCGGCGGGACATGCCGACTTTTGAATCCTGTTCCATGGATGGTAAGAATATGCATTGTTTATGGCCTTTGTAGCACTGTCGCTTCGTGTGATGACTATACCAATCCTTACCTACATTTTCGGACTCCATAATGAGCGAGACGATTGTATACTTTCTGATGTTCTCTTCCTCGTTTTTCCCCCATCGTTCTTGGACTTCATAATGCTGTTATCTGACTTGATTCCTGTGTTTAGGCATAGTATTTTGATCAATTGAAACTACGATTCTTCTCTTTATTTAAACGTACGTCAGTCTCTATTTCATACTGTTTTCCGTGTTTTCATGATGACTATACCAATCCTTACCTACATTTTCGGACTCATGATGACCGAAACCGATTGTTACTTCTCTGATTCTTTTTTGTGTTCCTATCATCCAAACTCTTTGTTGACTCCGATTCTGACATCAAGCTTTGCAATTCCAGACTTGTATTTCTTTCTTCAACACAAAATACACTAGTCATTTTCGCAACCATTATTGTCCTGAGCATAGTGTTTCTCCCACAGCTACCTAGTACTCTGGTTCATCCCACACTACATTAAGGCCTCGCATAACATACTCATATGATGCAAAGATAATGCCGCCAGAGAAACATACTCGACTGAGCCGTGGAGTAGTTCCCTTCCACAGCGCCAATACACCATCATTGATGACCACGCTCCTGAGGCAGTCGAACGTGCCTTTGTACTGAGCCGCTTCAAGGCCCTGCCATTACCATAGTCAATTTTCACATTGACAACACTACCCAATCAATTCGATTCCGACCTGCATGCGAGTTTTTACGACGTCGAAGGGCATGGTGAAATACACAGAGACGAATCCGGCCAAGCTGCCGCTCAGCAGCGACTGCCATAGCGGGATCATATGTGTGTTGCCTCCGGTGATGTATTCCTTAATGCGGCCGTAGATAGCAAACCTTACCATCTGATTGGTGCCTTGCTTCATCATTGTTGGCACGACGCCCTTGTAGATGCTGGCAATGCCTTCTTCGCCCACGATCGTACGCACTCCATGTACCATGCCTTTGTACCTCGGCGTGGCGGAATTCTGGTCGTGAATCAACTTCGTCTTGACAGTTTCCATCGGCGTGACAGCGACGACGGCTTCGACGACACCAGCAGCGAGTCCAGAAAGCATCGTCGAGACCGAGCTCAGCTTTCCATCGTTGCCGCGAAGGCGCTCGCTTACGAAGTTGAAGGCTCCGAATCGAACCGAGGCTTTGGGGATCGACCCGGTCACAACTGTGGACAAACCCGAATACAGGCCAAAGAAGCCTTTGTTCTGAACGGTGTAAGTGAGGCAGCCAACAGGTGTAGAATATGGAGCAATCGCAACCCCGCTCGATCTAGACGCTAGCTGCAACTGAGTTTTCACTGCGATATTTCAGCGGGCGTCGAATCGCTGCATAACAATTGACGAGGGAACTAACCGAATTCAGTCGGGTATGTAAGGCAGGCCTCAATAGCACCCGCAGTTCCACCGGCCACAAGGTTCTTAGCCGTCGATTTGCTCTGCGTCTTCGACATGTTTCTCACGGGAATGGAAGAAGAGAGAATCCAAGATCGTACACACGAGAGACGAGAGACGAGACGAATGTTTATGCGCCACGGCGTCAGCTTCAGAGTCGGAGAACTTTCTGGCAACTTGATCCAAGAGTGCTGCTCTCTTGACTCTGATAATGTAGACAATGTCTATTTTAGGCATGATTAGCGTTTTTAACATGATTGTATTGTTTTTATTAAAGTTTTTAAACCATATGATTAGCGTTAGTGTTTCAGGCTTAGCATCGTAATGTTGAGCGCTTAACGCTTAATGTTCAACGCTTTAAAATAACAGTGTCACATTCACGCATTGTGTTTAACAGCCACGGAACTATGTTGAACTCCCGCCAAATCATGTTAAACATGAGTCGGAGAAGAGAACGAGCTTGCCTTCTTATCATCAATACAATTCTTTTATTCATTCACCAAAATACAGAGATGTTGCCAACCGCCTGCTTTCCTTCCAAGTGGTTTCGCTCAGCAGCAACTACCCCAGCAACCTGCTTGCTATCCCTTGCATTTCCCGGCTTCCTACTACAGTCATGGTTTATGACATTGGTCGACCGCTTTCATCGTACTGATAATCTTCGAACAAATGCAATCCGAGTTGATACGCGACAACGGCTGCAGGTTTACGAGGGCATCTTAAGGACAGGTTCCCCATTTTACACATTCGAGTTGGCATCACGTCGTTAAAGTGCATTTCGAATTGACGACTGTTGTAGACTATTAAAAAAAAAATCAATCCCTGCTTCGTAAGATATATTTCTTACCGGTTATCAAGATCACGCCGCTGACAGTTTGCACATTGTTCATGTGCTGATGACCAGATTGAGGTTAGTTTTGGCGTATTGTTATCTGAGTGCTGAGGCTGAAATAGAAGCATATCAACGTGAAGACCAGATGAGATATGAATCATTCTCGCGACGATGGATCGGTCTCTTGCACCGCTTCCATGAACGCGACTTCCAAACACAAATAGTTTGTATGCGGCTGGAGGACGATAGTTGGTATTTTGCAACTTATCTAATGCCGTTGGAAGGATGCCGAAACTCGCTCCTGTCAAATCATCATTTTTAATCGCACCTGCTCAGCAATGTCAATTCCGGTAGACTTGAGAATCATCCAATGTGATGTGACCTTCAGTGATTGCTTCCACCAATGTATATCCCATAAGGAAATAGTCCGCCCCGATGAGATCGAGCATTGATTGTGCCTCAGCAATGCTCTCAATGATTATATCTCTCTTTACCCCGCGATACATACAATGGTGACCGCTTCCAGACTCAGAAGGGACATCTGGATGTTTGATGCGATAACATGTCAATGGCGACAATCGGAGCAGTGAAAGATGAGAGATAACAACGAATGACATCCAAACACACATTAGAAAAGCGGCAAGAACCAAAATATTAGTCCTTTCAGCAGCTTTTGCTCGAAGAGATGGAGGAAACATCCTCTTGGCACTATCCTGTATATGCTCTTTCGATTCTATGAGGTATTCAATGATCTGCTCGATACGATCTTTCGCCACTTTCAGCATCTGACTATCATCGTTTCTAAGCACAGTATGAATACGCTGCCGAAGGCGACGATGCGCACGCTCGAAGCGGTCTTCTCGAGGCATTCTACACAATGCACCGCTTCAACAAAAGATAGCAACAAAATCAAATAGTCCAAAGTGATACAATCTAGTTAAAGAATATAACTGTTTGAGAGTTGTAGCGGCCGTCTAATGGTCGTGTCGATCGTCTCAGAGGCGTGCCAACCGTCCCTGAGGCTGATCCTCTGTGCTCACTACATCTCGTTCAGGGCCCAGCTCGCTCGCCATCCGCTGACATATTCCGTAGAGATGAGAATGCGAGGGTGATTCGGCGGCTGGCTCCATGTCGAGCTCATGGGATCTTTGGCATTGTATATCAATGCATGGGAACGGCATTGCATTTCTCATTGGTATGCCATTGCCGTCAACACTATGTTGTGGAATTGGCTACTTCTCTTGATTCACAATACGCACAGCAAGAGGAGGCAGGAGCAGGAGCAGGAGGCGGCAGTGACGGAGAAGAGCAAGAACAGGAGAAAAAGGTCGTAGTTTGTCAGAGTTTACAAAATAGTTCATTTTGATTTTATCTTTTAGTCTCATAGAATTGAACGGGCGAATGACTTACCTCCTCGACTTCGTCTAGCTTCCGATTTCGACGTGAGTCTTGGACAGACAAGACGGGAATGTGCCATACTGTTTACTAGCCTGTGTTCGAGCCGGCACATCGACATCGCACAACATAACATTGCCCCTGCGGCGAAAAAAAAAATATAATCGTCTCCGAGTGGCTACATTCTGGCTGCTATTTTACATATGCTGAACTACACCGCAGCCATCGCTAAAGCTTCAACAGCAGAGCAGTTTGCTGGCTTTCTAGAGATTTGATAACAGGCATTTTTTATGGGCGCCAAGGTCCCTTGATGGAAGAATTTCCTGGCGAAGAAAAACGAGAACATCATGTAATTGCCGCTGGATAAACAACCACGACGCTGAAGTAAACGACTGAGCGGCGGCGATGATGGAAATGTCGGCGATGACCGAAGCCATATCGTGAGAGAAGTGGTGGATTTATTCAATCGATGATTGTAAACCCACACCAGGTAGCCATGTGCAGAAACCGCGCCACAATGCAGAACTACGTCTCGGTGATCATCACCATGAAGCGATATTCCACGCTTCGACGATGGGTTTTACCAGAGTCCGATAATCCGACGACGGCGGTATGCGGCACCTTTTGGCTATTCCAGGCCCAAGCTTGCCCCCGCTTCATGTGCTTCTTATATACCCAGGTATTGCTGACGTCGTCGGGGTCGAAAGTTAATGAGTTCAGTTGAACGTCGAGTTCACACATATGCGTCCGACCGGTGTTATTCTCCAGATCCACCTTCATCAAAGCCAAAGGAGACGCCTCGATTACATCATCGAGAGGAAGCCACACGTTGATTCCCAATTCCACCGTGACGTTTTCGCCAAACTTCGATTGCATCTGCTCCTGCAATGACAAATCCGGGAAATCTGACGATTTGAA
>JACKZZ010001499.1_pt1 | contig 17696 bp, 12 predicted proteins | sample 8027871 | NCBI WGS metagenome assembly JACKZZ01 (sample SAMN15724774, study PRJNA655200) | protist metagenome | isolation source: fluorescence activated cell sorting (FACS) single amplified genomes of... | place: USA: West Boothbay Harbor, Gulf of Maine | collected 2000-07-19
CAGCATGTGCTAGAATAGCTAAAGCATTAGGTCCCGCATTTCAACCATATGTACCAGCTGTTATACAACCATTAATTATAGGTGCTAGTCAAGAAATTACATGCACAATTGAAGATGCTAATGAAGATGATGAACTTGGTGAAGTAAATAAAGATGAAGAAACTGGTTTAGAAAGTGCTGTTGTATCAACTATGGGTTTAAAAAAAAGAGTAACTATGAATACCTATGCTGTACATCAAAAACAGGAAAGTGCAAAAATCTTATTTTCATTTGCAGAAGCATTAAAATCAACAATGCATACACATTTAATTGCATCCATTGAAGTAGTGATAAATATGATTACTGATAAACATAGTAGTGAAGTTAGATCAAGTGCTTCATTAGCTTTAAGTAAATTATTTGATGCAGCTGTTGATTCTGTAAGCAAAGGATTACCCCTCAGTGCTACTACTACTGCTACTACTGCTACTACTGCTAATACAGATAGAAATACTTTAAATGAAATTTTAAATTTATCTTTAAATAAATTAATTGAAAGTCTAAAAGGTGAAAATAACATCACAGCTAGAGGTTGCAGTGCTGATTGTTTAAATCAGATATTAACATCATGTTATAATAGTTCCCCTGAAAATGTAGATGGTAGTAGAAATAGTAATAATGTTTTAATTAAACCGGATATTGCAGTATCAAAAGCTATCATTATTGAATTATTAAATTGTTGTCAATTAAGTGTAACACGTAGAATTGAAAAAGAAAATGAATTTAAATCAAATGAAGGTTTAGAGGATGAAGATATTGAACAATTTGAAACAGAAATGGAAGAAGAAGAAGACCTATTAAGGGACATAGTTGATTCAATGGGTGTTTTATTAAAACTTCATTCACCTGATAATACTAATACTAGTCATAATGATATCATGGATGTATTTGATAGTCATGTTGCACCATTATTTGCTCCATATCTTATTGCACCTGGTCAACCAGGTTCAAAATCAACTGATTCAACATGTGAACATTTTCAAATTGTTAGTACATGTATGATGGATGATATTATAGAACATGGTAATAATAATAGTATAAAATATATTTCTAATATATTAAATCAATTTATTTATAATATAACTAATAGTGAAAATTCTATTTTAAGACAATCAAGTACATATGGTATAGCACAAATTATAAGATTACATAGTGATTATATGTTATCATCAGCTGTATGTAACAATGACATTAGAGGTGTTGTGACACCATTAGTAAATTTAATTCAACGTAGTGATAGTCAAGATGAAGACAATGAAGGTTGTACTGAAAATGCTGTATATGCTTTAGGTTTATTAGTAACTATGCCTATTTTTAGTAGTGCTATTGGATCAATACAAGCAGGTGCAACATCACAATTAACATCATTATGGTTATCAAATATGCCTTTAAAAACAGATGAGATGAATGCAAAACAATCAACATTTTTATTAGTTCAAAAATTAGAACAACTCAATAGTAATAGTAACCCTGACCCTAATCATGCTAATAACTTCTTAGGTGAAAATTGTATTAATGTTATCAATATTTTAAGAATATATTCTGAAATTTTGATACAAAACGATAAAATTCAACGTGGTCTTATACATGAAGATGATACTGTTATGTATGCAGCAAATGAAACATTGACTCAAATTGTTATACAATTAAAAAAATTAGTATCAGGTTCTATTCAAGCTGTATCAGCTGCTATTGTCCAACAAGCATTTGCTTCATTAACTGAACCACAACAGACTATGTTATCACGTAGTATTTCTGCATAAATACAACTAACAAGAAATGAAATGAACAATTAACGTAACTTAATAACAAAATTTACAGAAATATATATAGAGAAGAAACAGGTTTTCTGAACCCGAACCTGAACCTGAACCTGAACCTGAACTCGCGTAACAAAGAAAAGCAAAGAAAATAATTAAAAAAGGGAAACAATAATTCGATCCATTTTGATTTAACTATTTACCATGAAGAGCCGTCACCGGGAATTGCATGTATTGCATCATAGTTGGCTGTTTCCCAATTTCCCAATCATTTGAAAGTTCATAAGGTTCTTTAATTTTAATTTTAATTTTAATTTTGATTATTTCTTACATTATTTAAAATATTTTTACTTTAACTATAACTGAATTACTACTACTACTACTAATTCTAATTCTACTTCCACTTAAAAGTTCTTGTTTAGAGTTCTGATAATTCCGCGAGTGTAGGGGCAGCATGAGTATTAATTTTCTTTGTAGCAATTTTATTTTTAAAAGCTTGTGCGGTTGATAGTTTGACTGTACCTGTAGATACAACTGTATTTGCTGTAGTATTAGTGTTTCGTGGTTTCAAAACTTCTACTGTTGGTGCTTCTAAGGCTGTTGAATCTGCTACTAAAACTTTTTTAGTTTTTTTTGATACTTTTGTTGGTGTTTTAATTTGTATTGGATTTGTAGCTTTTTCTTTCCATTTTGATTCAGATAATTGTGCAGATGTTACATCACCTAAAGCAGCAATTAATTGTGTTGATAATTGAGCAGCATTTTTTCTTTCAGTATTAACACGTTCTTTTAATTGTAAATTATAATTTTGTGCTTTTAGTATTTCATTTGTTAATTTTTTTATTAAATTTTTTTTTGAAATTAAATCATTTGTTGTTATATTTATTTTATTTTCCAATTCAGAATGTCTTTCTTTATTGTTAATAACTAAATTATGACATCTTTTATGTAACTTTTCTATATTATTATCTCTTATAATACCATCATCTTCTAAATTTTCTATTATTAATTGATATGACTCAGTTTCTGGTAATAATAAATCCATTGTGTTATTCAGTAGCTCATTTTCAGAACTTAAAGCATTTATTTCTGAATTTAAATTTTTATTTTCTATTATATTTTTATTATATTTTTCTTTTAATGATGATAATTGTAATTTCAATTCTTTTAATGTTTCAGTAGTTGTATTTATATTTGTAGTTCTTGAAGCTGTATTCGCAGTAGCAGTAGCAGTAGTATTTTCTATTTCAACATCTTTTTCATTTAATTTTAATTTTAATAAATCGATTTCTTTTTTTAATTTATTATTATCATTTTGTAATAAATCACATTTAATTATAACTTCATTTGAACCTTTTGCTATTCTTCTTATTTTATCATTTGTATCACTACATTGTGAACGTAATTTATTCATTTCAATATCTTTTTCTTCAATTAATTCTAATAAATTTTCAGGTGTTGTACCATTACGATAAAGACGAAGTTCTTCTTCTAACTATGAATGGATAAATAGATAATAAGATATAATATGCGGTATAATACAAAGATGTGATATAGTAAATAGGATTAAATAAATAAAGTTAGTAAATATAAAGCAAAAATCATGCAAATATATACAAATATATATATAATTAAAGGGTTCTTACCTTCTGATTAACCAATCTTAGGTTAAATATGACGTCGGTGTCTTCCATGATCCTTCACTACTTCTTCGGTAGATTTACTTGCTATATATAATACTAAATGCAACTTTTAATTTGCTCAAAATACAAAATGCCCTAGTTTATTGCAAATCAGCAAACGAATTCTTCTTTTTTGTAGAATAAGAAGGTGTATTTGGATTTTCCAAAAACTATCCGATGGATCTCCCATATGAATGTTTCCCACATCAAAACGTCTATCACAGAAACATCAAGATCTTGATAGTTTTGCATATTTCTTCGATTTTGCAACACAATGGCTCCTCCTAGTGGAACTGATGATATGTTGCTCGTTGAGCAACAACGTATTCGTCGCAAACGTCAACAAAACGCTGAGCGTCGTGATCGATTTCTCAATGCACGTAAACGTATAATGGGTGTTGATGTTGATGCATTAGATGCTCAAGTTGAACAAAAACGCCAAGAAAATCAAGATGCCAAAGATGAAAATATTTTAGATCGTTTAAGAATATTGGAAATTGAACGTGTACTTGAAGAAAGTAAAGAAGAAGAAAGACAAATGCGTGAATATCAAAAAGCTATTACAAAAGAATCATGGGATAATGCTGTAGCTGAAAAATCACGTTTAGCTGCTATGCCAGAACCATTTTTAGATCCATTGAAATCAGGTGTATCTGCAGCACAAACATTTGCCGGTAGTGATCCTAATAGAAATGTAAGATTAAATGCACAAAAACAACAAATGAGAAGATGGATACAAGAACAATTAGCTGAAAAAGCTGATGCAAAAGCACATAAGGATGATGATGATTTAGCATATAGTGAAATGTTAAAAGCTGTTGAAGTTATAAGAGATAGTGCTGATAAAGAAGAAAAAGAAATGAAAATATATTTAAATAGTTCTGTTACATCATCAAATGCAGCATTAATAGCATCAAAAATGCAACGTTATAAAAATGATACAGCTGATTGGGATAATTTAACTGCAGCTGAACAAGCTGCAGCATCATCAATTGATTTACAAGAAACTACTGATATTGCAATGGATGAAAATGGTCGAATTTTAAGAAGAGATGCATTCCGTGGTTATACAGCAGCACAAGTAAGACATATTATACAAGAAAATGAAGATTTATTACAACATAAAAGAAATAGTGATGCTAATGATAGTAATAATGATGATATCTGGTTAAAACAACAACAAATGCAACAACAAGCAATGGAACAGGCACATCACTTAGAACATGAAATGAGGCAAAGTGAAACGATGCTAAATTTAGAAGTACTTAAAAAACAAATTGAATTACAAAAATCAAGAAGATCACAAAATAATAAAGATCGTTTTGGTAATATTACACCTGGTTTCTTTGATCAATTTGGAACAGATTGTCGATAGATCATTATTATTATTATTATTATTATCATCAACATCGTTCTCGGGTTGGGTTATCAGGTTTGAGATGAGATAATGTGATTCTAAAATAAATAAATAAATAATTAAGCATATTTTTACGACACAAGCTGGTTTTAGCCACCAGTTAGGATGATAATGTAAAATGTATGTGCCTGAAAAAGAAAAAAAGTAAAGATTAAAAACAAATAACAAACTGTTAAAGTAAAGTAACATAACGTAAAGTAAAGTATGGTTCAGTATAAGTATAAGTATAAGTATAGGAATAATGGACAGGGTTCTTGTCTTATTTTCCTTACTCACATCTTTACATTTACATTTACATTGCTATTAACTTGCTTTGTCTTGTCTTATCTTTCCATTCATTCTTTTATCAGGTGGCTCAATGAACATAGGGTATAAAGCTTGCAAATTAAAGTAGTAACAGCAGATAGTAAAAAATAAAATTATTAACAAATAAAATGAATAGTAATAAAGTAATAAACAGGTAGACAGACAGAAATAGTATAGTTGTTGTTTTTTTACTTTACTTTTACTTTTAACTGAAGATATAAAAAAGAAAAAAATATATATACATATACATCTTATTATTTCTTAACTAACCAAACTGGGAACGTAACTTAACCAGAACCAGTTTCCTATGTATATTCAGTTCTTAGCAGCTTCGATTTGATTTGATTTGATTTTCCATGTCTCAGTCTCAGTTTTGTGATAAACACAATAACGTACAGTACAGTACAGTACCAGTACAGTACAGTACAGTACAGTACAGTACAGTAGTACAGTCAATATATTTGAAACACTAAAGTTATGGTAAATTCAAAATTGAAGTGTAGATATTAATCTTAAATCATCAGAATTATAATACAATTATTTGATATGGGATATGGGAGGATGTGGGAATAAGTAACTATATTTATTGAATCTGTGTATACTTCATTTGTTAACTGTAACTGAGTCATACGTTACAATTTTTATTGTTGTTATTATTATTACTCTTATTACTATTTTTTTAATCATAACTTAATTCAATGACTTACTTACACTGCTGCACAAACCGTTTCCATTATTCTTCCTACGCTCTATATTACCATTCACTGTTCCCTGTTTATTATTCACGACTCACCATACGCCTCCAACTATTGCACAACGATGTTATCGTAACGAGCTGCATTTCTACTTGCATTACTACATTCTAGTACAGTACACAGTTCACTTATTTCTTCAGTCTGTGTGCCAACATTCCTACCACTCCTACTATCACTATCACTTCTGCATTTTCTTAGGTTTGTGTTGATTGGGTATTTTACTGTTCCTGAACATGTCACTCATATCCTTGACATTACTTACATTCCATTTAGAGATATCCCCTGTAAATGCACTATTCTCTTTGAACATGCTATTCATATTCGTGACATTACTTACATTCCATTTAGAGATATCCCCTGTAAATGCACTATTCTTCCTGAACATGTAACTCATATTCGTGACATTACTTACATTCCATTTAGAGATATCCCCTGTAAATACACTGTTCTTCGAGAACATCCAATTCATATTCGTGACATTACTTACATTCCATTTAGAGATATCCCCTGTAAATACACTATTCTTCCAGAACATGCTATTCATATCCGTGACATTACTTACATTCCATTTAGAGATATCCCCTGTAAATGCACTGTTCTCTTGGAACATGCTATTCATATCCTTGACATTACTAACATCCCAATCACTAATGTCATCATTAAATTTGTTTTTCTCTTTAAATAGTTCTTTCATAGTCGTCACTCTAGATGTGTTCCATTTGCTGATATGACCATACTTAGCTTCAGCTGCAGCGGGGTTATTACACCATGCATTCACTGCAGCTAAAATATCACTGTTGTTGCGGGATAAATTTTTCTCCTCCGCAGCCTTTACAGCAGCAAGTCTCTCTTCCTCAGCCCTTGCGAAAGCTAGTTCTTTTCTCTTTGCATCATCCTGATCTTTTTGGCATAATTCACACTTCATATGCAATAATTTGCCAGGGAAACAACACATTCCTTCCTGGTAATTGCGAATGCAAATATTTTCATGAAATGGGCAATAAATAACTGCGCGAGGGTCACTTTTTGATTCCACCATTCGCATTGCAACTGTGGATTCATTGTCGGCTATATTCTTGTAAAGAGTGTTATGCTCTTCCTTGTGGTTGTCTAGTGTGAGACCAATCTCACCCAATGACATTGTGTTGATTAATCAGAAGAAAAAAAACTTATAAGGGGGCAGAATGTTTCATGAATTAATAAAAAGGGGTGGTGGTGGGCATAAAAAGGGGAGATGGGAACCCCCCACCAAACAAAATCATCAAAACACTTTCTCTTGACCTGAGGAATATAAACTAAATTAAGAGTATCAAAACTATAGTCGTAACAGTTCAATTACTTTCTATTGAAGTTTTGTTGCATTTTTGGGTTATTCTTTGCTGAGATATTTGCTTCTAAAACTTGAATCTTGAAATTATTTGTTTCGATGAGTGATACGAACTTGAATGCAATTGTTCATCGCTTCCGTAATTTGGAGATTATAGATGAAGCTTGGATCAAAGATTCCTTGTCAGATGATGACATAGATGTTCCCAAAGATGTTTTATTAGATGATTTTAATGATGATGATGAAGATGAGGATGATGATAATAATACACAAACAAATGCAGCAGATCTTTGGGGTGATTTAGGTTTAGATCGTTTTTTACAAGAATTATCTGAATCCAGTATCGCTGATTCCGCTTTACAAACAGGAAGAAGTGAAACAGGAACAACCGGAACAGCACAAGCACCTTCTACTGCTGGTGGTGCTGGTACTGGCGATCAGCAAACTCAAGGTGTTGGTAGCCCTGCAGCAACCCCCCAGCAATAATTAATGATGTAATGATGTAATGATGTAATGATGTAATGATATAAGGATTAGAATGGTGGATAGGAGAGAGACAATATGGATTTGATGTGATGTGTTAATTGTGTTAATGTTAATTTGTTTTTTTTTGTATCGTACTAAGGATTTAGATAACAGTGCAGTACAGTGTAGTGTAGTTGTTTAAGTTAATATCATTTTATATTCGTTTCTTCATTATATATTTTTACAAATCTCATCTTCATCTCACGCGTTTGAATTGATCTGTTTCATTTATTCATTTTACTTACATTTACTTTTATACTTACTGTTACTCTTACTGTTACTCTTACTTTCTAGTAGATTTAGTAGGAGTTGTTGAACGTGATGATTGTTTACTATTAGGTCTATCACTATTGCTTTTACTGCCTTTTTTAAATGCTTTAGCAGCTCCCATGGCTATTTGATCTTGTTCTTTATAATGCAATTGTAATGTTTCTATAGTATGATTCAATTTATTAATTTCAATATTTAAATTATTCATATATCGTGATAAATCACCAACTTCGTCATATATACTAACAACACCTAATTCTTCTGTATCTTCTAAATATTCCCAATCAGATGGGGACCATGGCAATGGTGGTTTTACAGATAATGTATTAAATTTACGTTTTTGTCTATCTAGAATTTTTTTTTCATCTCTTATATCTAATTCTTCTGGTGTCATGCCTTCATCATCATCATCATTATCATCATTATCTTCTTGTTCAGACATTACACTTTCATCATCTGATACAATATCATCCATTAATCTTTGTTCAATTACATCATCAACTTCAAGTTCAACACAACCATTCGTATAATGAAAATTCAATATATAATCTGTTGGTTCAAGAACTTTTTTTAAACTGTATGGTATGACACAATATCTACCAGGTAACAAATTCAATGCTATACTTGCACAATTACTATAAGCCAAATGATCAGATACACCAATAATTTTTCTTAATTTAAAATCAGTACATCTATTTTTTAAACCAAATAATTTTACAATTATAAAACCAATAGCATATTTATATTTCATACATGCTGCTAATCTTTCCCCACGTGATGCAAATTCAGATGATAATATTTCTCTTGGTTCATTACCTAGTCTACCAACAGACCATCTTCTATCTGGTTGATATAATGTTATACATATACAACTTGGTTCTGATACAGCAAAAGGGTACATAGGGTTATCTGTAAAGTCTTCATTTAATTCAATACTTTTATATGGACCAAATGGTGATACTTCTGAAGTTGTACCATCTGGATTAGTTGTAATCCCATCAGCATTTGTTCCATCGCCTTTACCACCACCTTCATCATCTGAATCATCTGGTTCAAATACTGCAAAACCTGCACCATCTGTGACTTCTAGATCATTTTCATTTTCTTTTTCCCCAGTAAGTTTTTCTTTTGCACTACCAGCAGAATCAGCAGCAGCAGCAGTAGTAGTAGTAGTAGTAGTATTAGCAGCATCAGTTGTTGTGGTACCACCACCTGTACCAGTTCCTTCAGGTGTACCATGCGCTGCAGGATCATCATTAGTATTAGTTACATTTCCATCATTGTTACTACCATCAAACCCATTACCTACACGTGTACCTGTACCTGTACCTGTACCTTCAACTGGATTTTGACCAATATTTTCTTTTAATTGTAATCTTCTTGCTGCATTAAATGCAATAGAATTAGAATCATCATTATCATCATTTTCACTAGCCATGTATGAAGTTTCCATCAATGATATAGTAGCAGCTAAATCAGAATTTTTTTCATTTTGCTCTTTTTCTCTTCTTAAGCGATTCTGTTCATCTGGATCATATTCATCAATTAATATTAATGGAGGACCACCAGAACCCACTAGATAATCACCAGGCATCCATTTACTAAAATATGATTTTGTTTCCACTAAGCGATGATCACCATTTACATCATACTGGCCTAATGTCAAATCATATACAGTGTAAATACGATTAAAGATATCTACAAAATCTTCAATTTGTATCCAACATAAATCTGCTTCATATGGTTGTGGTGATAGTAAATTTGCTCTACCTAAAAACGCTTTAGTCATTTCATCTGGTTCATCAGGTTGCTCTAATGCTAGAAATGTTTCAATACCACTACGATCTTCATTATCAAAAAATTCATCATCTTTTATAAAATTTACTAATTCATCATCTGTGGTGTAGTGTGTAGTGTGTAGTGTGTGAGAGGTAAATGTAGAGGTGGAGGTAGAGGTAGAGGTGGAGGTAGAGGTAGAAATGATATAGATTAGTATAGTGAAAACGAAAACAGGGGGTAATGCAATAAAAAACAGTGAAATACAATAGTACATTAATAGAAAAGGATAGTGAAGTTAACAAACACAATAACAGACTACACTAGACATGGACGTAGACATGGATGTAGACATGGGACGTAGACATGGATGTAGAAATAGACATACCATCATTTCTTTCATTAGGATCCAAACCTAAACCACGATTAAACATAATTTCACGTGTCCTATGTCTTAAACTAATCCCAATTTCACGATACATTGTCCAATTTTGATGACCAATACACCATGCACCATTAAAATAACCTTGACCATTTTGTAAATTTCTAACACATACCATACCAATTGTTAAAGAATCTAAATCTTCTGTTGGCATAGCAGTTACTGTTTGTATATCTAATATTTGATACATATTACCAATAGTTATACCTTGTCGATCATGTAATCTTTCACAATATGGATCTGGTACCCATTTTCCACAACCTACTATTCTATTATCTTTTAATCCTTGTTCTAGAATATTCCATGTATTATCAACAATATCATCTAAATCTTGATGCAGTTCATTTCTTCTCACCTGTGAGTGTGAGTGTGAGTGTGAGTGTGAGTGTGAGAGTGAGTGTGAGAGTGAGTGTGAGAGTGAGTGAAAATAAGATGAGGGGTTGTAAGGGGTTAGTTAAGAAGAAGCGAAAAGTAAATATACACAGCAAGGTAATACACACAGCAAACCCAAACCCATAGCCATAGCCATAGCCATAGCCAAACAAGGCAAGACAAGACAAGGCAAGGGCAAGGGCAAGGGCAAGGGCAATCACTTAGCAATTAGCACTTACAGAACAATGTCCAGCGGGTGTTAAATCCATAATTGTTCTTTCTATCAATCCATGTACTAATGACTCATAACATCCATGTAACTTTGCATAAGCTTTTTCTAATAACATAGAAAAAGTTTCATTTGGATCTTCATTTCTACTGAAATTTACTCTACCACTTTGTCTACATGGGATCTTATCATCAATATGAACATAACGCCATTTACCAGCTTTAAAAAATTTAAATGTATATATACCTTGTGATGCATTTTTATCTGATACTAATAATGATGTAATTTGTTTTGGTACACATGCTAATATTCTTAAACTATTAATAAAATGTGAATTACCAATAGCACCTTGTGTTATCATGGGTGTTGATGCTTTACCAGTAACAAATACAGGTTTAATACAATCCATTACTTCACCAGCTGATATGCGATTAAATATTATACTTGTACCTGGTAATGAACCTTTTGGTGGATGCGTTGGATCAAAATAAAGTTGACGTGAATCTGCTGGAAAGGCTTCGTCATTGAAATAACCTTCAATACCATCTAATAAATCCACTTCTGCTTGTAATGCTACATCATGATCGGGATAGTTAAAATAATTTCCGGGTGCTAAACCACTATCTATCTCTGTAACAATATCCTCGAGATCTATGGGCTCCTCTTCATCTGCTGCCATATTTGATTAACTGTCCTATGTTTTCTCTGAGGGTGGTTAAATACAAGAGCTCTTTTTATTTAACTCAAAGCCCTATTAGTTTTCTTGCAAAATAATACCCGTCCAGGTAAAATAGAATCCTCTAGAGTCGAGCGTCGTTTTTGTAAAATTTGAGAATCCACTCGAGGGGGAGCATTGTTTTATTTTCCCTCCAAGTTTATTTCATTGTACTTGGTAGATCACCATATATAAAGGTTGAAGTTTTGATTATTTTATACAAATTTCAAAGCAAAAAATTGATTTTTAATGCTTGAAAATGCATTCTCAAATCTAGGTTAAAATTAGAATGAATTCAAGTGGTTCAGCTACTCTATTGTCGTTTCAAGGTGAAACAAGTAGATTTATAAATGCTCTCATTAGTGTGCAATCCGGTTTTGTTGTTGGAGTGTTCTATTGGCTTCCAATAGCTATTGCATATGCAATGAAAAAGGCTCGGACTTATAAGAGACAGGGAATACTTGCAATTGCTATGTTAATGATATACATGATACCAATACGTAAATGGCCAGCATTTCAACGTAGTAAAATATGGGATCACTTATTGAAATATTTCCAATTAAAAGTAACAGGAATTACACCACCATCAGCAAACACATTAGCAGCATATGGAACATCTGGGATCATGTATGGTGTTGCACCTCATGGTATAGTACCTTATTCATTAGGTCTAACATCATTTGGAAGTTTAGGGGAATTTTTACATTACCCTTCAATGGTTTCAGCATCCATAGTGAGATGGATACCTATTTTTGCTCATATGCTATTTTGGGGTGGTGCTGTGGAAGCTACAAATGAGAGTATTACTGGTGTTTTCACATCTAATACTGGGATTGGAGCTGGAAATAATGATATATCTGCTGTAGGAATCACACCTGGTGGTATAGCAGAAATGTATTTAGGTTACCCTCAACCAGGTTACCTTGAGAATGAAGAATACGCGTTATTAAACAACAGACAAGGATTTATTCGTATTGCTATCAAACAAGGTTTGACATTAATACCAATATTTGTGTATGGTTCATCATCAATATTTAATAGAATAGTATTACCATCATTTTTAGAAAATATCTCTAGAAGGTTACGTGCATCACTAATGATTTTTTATGGTAGGTTAGGTTTACCAGTACCGTATGAGGTTCCATTACTATACGCTTTAGGAAGACATATTAATTTAGATATGATAACAGATAATGTTACTGCTACTGCTACTGCTACTGCTGGTATTATAACACAAGCTGCAGGAGCTTTAGGAGTAAATGTGAATGTGAACCTAGAACCTAGACAAGAGGAAGTAGACTTCGTCCATAATATATTTATCAATGAATTGAAAAGAACATTCAATACACATAAAAGAGAATATGGATGGGAACACAAAACATTGAAGATTGTTTAATGTTAATGTTTATGCTAATGTTTATGCTAATGCTAATGTTAATGTTATGGTTATGAGAGTGTAAGTGAAAATGTAAATGTCACTGTAAATTATTGTAAGTAACTTTTATTAATATTTACAATACATTTATTCGATCACAATATTTATTTATTTATTTATTTGTTTGTTTCTGATTCTGATTCTGATTCTTGATTCTGATTCGGGTTATATTCATTTCATTCGTTTTCGTTTGTAAAATTCTATATTCCTTCCATCCATCATTTTTAACTTTTTACTGCACTATTCTATACTATTCCATTCCAAGAACAATATCATCATCATCATCATCATCATCATCATCATTTTTATTTTCAGGTAAAATCCAATCACTATCAGTTTGATGTATAATAATATTGGTAGGTTTTTTTACTTTATTACTAGAGACATCATCACTGTCATCTTTCATATCATAGATTACTTTTGATACTAAAAAATCTTGACGTTGCAATTGCATACTTACTTCTAATGGTTGATCCTCAACTAATCTTGATATACTATATTTTCCTATTAATAATAAATTTTGTAATATTACAAATAATATCCATTTCATTTCTGGTGTCATATCTTTTGTTAATCTACCATCAGTAAAAAATAATAATCCTAAGTTATATACTACTGCTAAATATGATAATAATGTAATCATATCTTGCCATACACCTATATCTTCAACACTTTTTGGTTCTGGTCTTTGATATGCTTGACATAATTTCCATCCATCAACTCTTATTTGTATATATGCAGATATACATGCAATTGTTGGTCCTAATGGATATGCAACAACAAATAAGACAGTAAAACCAAATTGTATAACTAATGCTGCATAATCTTGTAATGTGATTAATACAGCATCGTATCCTTGCAATGAATATTGTTCTTCTAAGGGGGATCTTTCTACACCAGGTTCAATACCTTCTGTATCTTCTAATATTTTTAAATGTTGTAAATATATACTTACAATAACTTGTGTTATTAATCTTACTGCTAATGCTGTAATAAATATAATACTAACATTATCAGCTACTTCTTTTATACAATTATTATCTAAACATTGTGATATAATATTTTTTATAAATGCAATATATGTAACAAATGCAAAATTATTTACTAATTGAAATAAAAATATTTTTGTAATTAATTTATCTTCAAATATTGTATCTGTTCTATGATTTTCCCATGCATTTAATTTAAATGCTATTTCAGAATAAACCATATTTAATATATTAATCATCATTCCCATGATAACAGATATAATATTAGCACCAATAAATACACTACCTATTGTAAACATTTCTTTATTTTTTTCATCATTTATCCAACTATCTAATATAAATATTGCTGCAACTATTAGTATTACAATAACTAAAGATAAAAAAATTATTATATTGACAACATTAATACGAAATTCATATGTTTTTGCTGGAAAATATCTCATTTTACTACCATCTATAGGTGATCTTACATCAACACCCAAAAATAAGGGTCTATCCTGTTGTGAATCCTCAAAACCAGACATTCCCCATTTCATTGCATGAATACTTTGCTTTTTTTTCCAAAATTCTATATATATTGTTGACCAACAAAGCATAGTAAACATATAAGAATAATCAAGTATTGATGTTAATATTGTAGGCATCCACTCAGTTCTTCCAGCAAGCTTTCCTAATATTTCAGTGATTAAACCCCATGCTGCCATTGGTAATAACATTGTTGTATAATGTTGTAAATATAAAAAATAAAATGCTATCCTTTCACCAAAATAATCGCGTATATCTTCTAATGGTTGGTTCCATGGCCATTGCCATAAAACTAACCATTTCTTTTGTAATGTCATTAAATTATCAAAATCATGCATTGGAAATTGTTGTAATGTTACATTTTCAGCTAATAATCGGCCCATATTTAATCCAGCTCCTGGTATTTCATCACTAACACGATTTTGTAATATTGATATAATTAATTTCACACGATCAACAGAACGAAATGGATATTTTCTATGTCCAATATCATAATGTAAATATAAAGTTTCTAATTCTGGTGTATTTAAAAATGGACCATATATATGATCATATGGTTGTAATTTACTTACTTGATACTCATCTGTTATACGTATTGGATTCCATATATAATTTATACTACCATCTTCTTTTTTTGTTTCTAATAAATTTTTTTTTCCACTTTCTGCTTTTACCCTTAAACGATTTTTATCTAATAGTAGCTTATAATTTATTCTTGATGCTTCTTCTTTTAATCTTTCTGGATTACATCTTACTTTTACATATACTTCATCACGTTGTACCTGTGAGTGTAAGTGCAAGTGTGAGTGTGAGTGTGAGTGTTAGAGTTAACGGTGTGAGATTGAGGGAAGAAGTTGGGTAGTGTTAGTGTTAAATGGAAATGGAAGAAGAAAATAAGATAAAGAATAATACAGAGCAGTAGCAGTAGTAGCAGACTCAGCCAAAACAAGAGCAAGAGCAAGACACAGGACAAGACAGGACAAGACAACACAGGACAAGACAAATGACAAAACTGTCACTTACACTATAAAAACATTTCGTTTCCATTGATGCATATTCAATACGATCTATTACATTTTTTAATGCAAATTCTCTTTGAACACCTGTCATATTTTCTTTTTCATCTTCATCGTATACTTGAAATACAAATACATAATCATACCCGTAACCATATTCTTTTAAAAAGCTATCCTCCTTTTGTATTGGATAATTAGATGTAATTTTATTTTCTGCCATACGTAATACATAATATAAAAATAACATAAATACTAACATTACACCACTTATAAACAGTAATTGTGCAAAATCATTATGTGAGATATCTTCTCCATTTGTTCCACTTGGAGAGTTTTCTGACATCCTCTAAATTCCTAATATCTGAATCCCTTAAGACTATAAACCGAATCCTCTGATGACAATTCCAATTCGTCTTGATAATTCACTGACTATATGATACAATAAGTTCTAATTATTCAATGATTCTCAATGCCAAAAAAAACAAGTTCACTTGTGCTTGATCCACTAAAAGATGCAACTAAAACTCGTTTCTTTTTTCAATAATTACCTACCTGAAATTGAGAAGAATAAATTATTGAATCCCCGTACAAACAAACAAAGAAAAGAACTTTCTTTGAGGAATGGACGAATGAATGTGGTCATTGTTCCCATTACTTTTTTCTTGCAACCGTGTTCACTGACGATAATATCGTTCTGATTCTTTTTTTTGTTTTCGCTTTGGAAAATCTGAACTCCAAAGAGGGCTTTATTTTGAGAGCAAGATATAGATTGCAGCATTGCAACAAGAGCTTCAACTGATAATATTTTTTTGGACTTTAAATTTGAAGATAATCATTAGGTTGTCTTTGCGAAGGACTTGAATTGAATTAAATCTTTAACTCAAGTATTATTATTTGTTACTGTTTTTGTAACTGAACGGCAATAAATCAATATGCCGACAATACGTACACCTGCTCATACAATTGTAGAGTTTTCCAATGGTGTAAAATTTTCATCACAATTTGACAATGGTAATATGGCTGCATGTGAAATGGGTAACAAAAAGGATGAATATAAAATCTGGACAGCACCAGATTGTGCAGGTACAGAATATGAAAGAAGTGCTAAAGTAAATGCATGGTTTTATTTTAATGTTACAGGTTTATCTGAAGGTACAATATTGAAAATATGCATTGTTAATGCTAGTAATCATTCTGGTTTGTATAAACATGATATGAGACCAGTATATAAAAGTAATACAACAAATCAAAAATTTACAAGAATAAAAAATAGTGTAAAATATATAAAACATGATGATGGTAGCGGTAGTAGTATACATTTTGAACATCGTATAGAAGTAAATAATGATCATATATCATTTGCATTTACATATCCTTATACATATACACAAGTACAAAATGAATTAAATGTTATTGATGCCAATCATAAGAATAATTTATATGATCCTAATTCAATTTATTATAATAGGGAAACCTTAATAAAAACACAGGATAGTTTAATAGTTGATTTATTGACTATTACTGCATCTAATGGTGCTGATATAAGTGATTGGGATATTAGTAATATTAATGAAAATGAAATCAATAATGCAATTAATGCTGTGTGTAATATAAGTGGTGTTGATACTGACAGTAGTGGTATGTCGACAGCTCCCACATCAGATCAAGTGAATTTAGTGAATAAGATCAGAGGTAAGTGGGGTCTGTGTATATGTATATGTATATGTATATCGGTATTTTTGTCTACATGTCTGTAGCTATGTGCGTCTGTTTGTTCTTTCTTCCAACCCTCCCAACTAACCCCTCACCTCACCTAATGTCCCACCACTCATACAACACTGACACTATGACAACACTGACATTGACACTGACACTGACACTAACCTAAGGTAAATGTAATACATTTGCAAGGGAACCGCTATTTAATGGATGTTTTCCAGATGCAGTAATGGATGGCTGTACTAAAAGTATATATAAAAATACTAATACATCAAAAATAGACTTGAATAGTAGCGTGTCACGACCATTAAATTGGCCCACAAAAGAAATACTATGGGTTAGTGCACGTGTTCATCCAGGTGAAGTACCTGCACAACATACATTCAAAGGTATTTTA
>JACKZZ010018107.1_pt1 | contig 17691 bp, 4 predicted proteins | sample 8027871 | NCBI WGS metagenome assembly JACKZZ01 (sample SAMN15724774, study PRJNA655200) | protist metagenome | isolation source: fluorescence activated cell sorting (FACS) single amplified genomes of... | place: USA: West Boothbay Harbor, Gulf of Maine | collected 2000-07-19
ATATCCTGAAAAACGTTCTGGTCATCAAGCATGTGCTGTTGAAAAAAAAATATATGTTTTTGGTGGTTCAAATTCAACAACACAATTTTCTGATTTACATTGTTTAGATACATCATGTGATCCACCAATGTGGACAAAACTTGCATGTGATCTTAATGTATCAACATGGAATCAAGCAGCATGTAGTGTTGTTGCTATACCATCATGGAAAATATTTACATTTGGTGGTGTTACTGGTGAATTATCTGATAATGATAGAATAGGTACAATGGTTAATAATGCTGCAATATTAGAAACAGGTTCTGGTCGTTGGTTAGCACCACAAATTGAAGGACGTGGACCAGTACCAAGATCTGATACATGTATGGCATATGATCCAAAAGGCTCAAGATTACTAGTATATGGTGGTTGGTCAACACAATGGCATGGTGATTTATATACATTAGATGTTGGTAATATTGTTGGTCCACCTTATGCTATTACAGATATGTCACCACAAATGGGCCCTATTACTGGTGGTACAGAAATTACTGTTATTGGTATAGATTTTATTAACACATCTGATGTTGTGATAAGGTTTGGTAATTCTAAACAGGGAATAGATGTTCAAGGTACATTTATATCACAAACTAAAATTTTATGTACATCACCTGATTTTACAAAATTTCCTGGTGCAACATCTGTTGATGTACGTGTTGCACTTGATGGTGATTCATTTACAACAACATATCAAAGATTTTCATTTTTTAGTGTCACATCTGCACCAAGTTGTATTATGTTTGGTCCTGGTTTACTTAGTGGTTGTGCTGTTAATGAAGAAGTGTCATTTGTTGTACAAGCAAGAGATGCTGAAAATTTTAATAGAACAACTGGTGGTGATGAATTTGTTGTATTACTTTCAGCTATTGATGAAAATAAAGGTGGTGCACTTACTCGTATCCCAGGTGTGCGTGTACAAGATCTCAATGATGGACGTTACCTTGTAACATATATTGTTAAATTTGCTGGTAAATATGAAATTAAAGTTGATTTTATGGGTACATTTGGTGGTGCACCTGGACCCGTAAGAGGTTCTGGTATTCAAATTGATTTTGATAATAAAGCACCCCGTGAAAATAATAGAATGAGTGGATCCTTAGTACAACAAGCACTTAAAGATGATATTGCTAATCTTGAACAATTTACATCTACAACAAGTAAAGCAATATTTGTACGTGTTAGAGATGATTCATGGAGTAACGAAGAACAAATTCGTGTATTAATGAATGTTAAAGAAGCACTTATTAAAGCACAAAATGCTGCAAATGAAATGACTCTTATTGTTGATCGTTCTGAATGTGTTATAAGTTATTTACGTGAACAAGATGTTACTGTAACAAGTCTTGAAAGTGCATTAGCACATGGTAAAGCAGAATGGGATAAAATATCACGTGAAATGCCTGTTATACTTAATAAAATATCACCAATGATGCGTGCACATGGTGGTAAAATTCGCAATGATATCACATCATATGAGGAACATGTTAAAAAATATCGTGAATCAGTTCAAAATGGCGAATATATTAAATATGCTACAGGTTCTGGTAAAGCATCAGCATTATTAGATACAGCAGATGAAGCACATGGAGCACAAAATGAAGTTATGAAAAAAATGTTGCATATTGCTAATGTTTTTGAATGTGTACAAGACATGGATGCATCATGTGCTATTATCGCTGAAGTTGGTGATTTATTAAAAGATTTTCGTACATTATGGAATGCTGCTATTAATGTTGTTATTGAAATTAATAATTGCAAATCAATGTTATGGAATTCACTTGACTCAGATCTTCTTGAAGATACAGCTAAAAATCTTGTATTAACATTAAGGAAATTACCAAAAATTGTGAGAAATACTGATGCATTCAAAGGTCTAGATAAAACATCAAAAGAATTTGTTATTACTGTACCTATTATTGTATCTTTACGTTCACCAGCAATGCGTGAACGTCATTGGAGAGAACTTATGGAAGTTGTGAAACGTGAATTTACATTACCTAGTAAAAATCCAAATATGACATTAAAAGATTTACTTGAAATGGATTTACATGTTCATACTAGTGATGTTGAAGAAATCGCTGAAAAAGCACTGAAAGAAGCAAAACATGAAGAAACATTAAAACAATTAGACAAAACATGGAATGAAGTAAATTATAGTATGAATTATTATAAAGATTCTGATGTACCCTTATTATCACTTGAAGAAGAAATTGTTGAAACATTAGAATCTGATCAAATGGCTGTTCAAAGTATTGTTGGTTCACGTTATGGACATTATAAAGCAGAAGCAAGTGAATGGCAACGTGCACTTGGTCTTATATCTGACGTTGTAACATTAATTACAGATATTCAACGTACATGGTCATATCTTGAACCATTATTTATCGGATCAGAGGAAGTTAAAAAAGAATTACCAGAAGATGCTGCACGTTTTCAAGAAATTGATGCACAAGTAAGAACAATTTTACAAAAATCATGGAAAACACGTAATGTTAAATTAGCTTGTCAAGCACCTGGTTTATTAGATAAGCTTACTGCACTTGAAGCTAAACAAGAAATATGTAAGAAAAGTTTATCAGAATTTTTGGACGGTAAAAGAAGACAATTTCCTCGTTTTTATTTCATGTCTGAAGCAGATTTATTAGATCTCCTATCTAATTCATCACAACCAACAAAAGTACTTCAACAAATAGATAAAATTCTTCTTAGTACAGCAGAAATATCTTTAGAACGTCAAGCTGGTCAAGATCGTCCTGTTGCTGCTAAATGGATTGCAGGTGTAGGTAAAGAGCAAGTTAAATTTGATCCTGTTGTTAAATTATCAGGTAAAGCTGAAACATATTTACAATCATTATTATTAGCACAAGTTCTTACTTTATCTAAAACACTTGCTGCATCAGTTGCTAGATATCCACAAAAACCACGTATTGAATGGATGATGGGTAAAGATTCTAAAGGTGATTCATTGGATCCTGCACAAATTACATTATTAGTTGCATTGATTGATTATTGTAGATTAGTAGAAACAAGTTTTGATCAAGCCAAAGGTGATATGAAACCTATACAAAAAGCATTAGATCTTACAAAAATTCAACTACAAGAATTAATTAAACTTACACAAACACAACTTAGTCGTGGTGATCGTCAACGCATTATGTGTATGATTACATTAGATGCACATAATAGAGATATTCTTGAAATTTTAGTAAGAGAAAAAATTATGGTTGGTACTGATTTTCAATGGCAAAGTAAACTTCGTCCAAAATATAAAAGTGATGTTGGTAAAAATAGTCTTGTTGTTAGCACAGCAGAGTTTTGCATTTGTGATGCAAAATTTAATTATGGTTTTGAATATCTTGGTAATGGACCAAGGTTAGTTATTACACCACTTACTGATCGTATTTATGTTACAGCTACACAAGCATTGAATTTAAAAATGGGTTGTGCACCAGCAGGACCTGCTGGTACTGGTAAAACTGAAACAACTAAAGATCTTGCATCTTCACTTGGTAAATGCTGTTATGTATTTAATTGTTCACCAGAAATGGATTATCAATCTATGGGCAATATATTTAAAGGTTTAGCAGCTTCTGGTAGTTGGGGTTGTTTTGATGAATTTAATCGTCTTATACCTGAAGTACTTTCTGTTTGTTCAGTACAATTTAAATCTGTTTGTGATAGTTTAAAAACTTATCAAGCTGATAATAAAGATACACAAAAAGTTACTATTGAAGGTGATACAGTTAGTTTAGATCCTACATGTGGTGCTTTTATTACAATGAATCCAGGTTATCTTGGTCGTTCTGAATTACCAGAAGGTCTTAAAGCACTTTTCCGTCCTATTACTGTCATTGTACCAGATCTTGTTATGATTTGTGAGAATATGCTCATGGCTGAAGGTTTTATTCAAGCAAAACTTCTTTCATCAAAGTTTTATGGCCTATATACGCTTTTAAGTGAATTATTGTCAAAACAAGCACATTATGATTGGGGTCTTCGTGCTGTTAAATCAGTTCTAGTTGTTGCTGGTGTATTAAAACGTGCTGAACCTGATCTTGATGAAGAAGCATTACTTATGCGTGCATTACGTGATTTTAATATACCCAAAATTGTACAAAGTGATGAAGTTGTATTCTTTGGTTTATTGAATGATCTTTTCCCTAATCTTAATCCTCCTCGTGTATTTGATGAAGTTTTAAGTGATTGTGTTAGTGTTGCATGTGAAGCTAAAAATTTATGGCCAGATCCATTCTTTACTCTTAAAGTAATGCAACTTGATGAATTACTTGATATTCGTCATTGTGTATTTGTAATGGGACCACCTGGTGCAGGTAAAAGTACAACATGGAAAATGTTACAAGCAGCAAAAAATCATCGTCATCCAGATTCAAAAGTAAAAATTGTTGATTTAAATCCTAAAGTAATGCCAACTGAAGAATTATATGGTCATATTAGTATGGCCACACGTGAATGGAAAGATGGTCTTTTATCATCTGTTTTAAGAGATGTTGGTCGTATACCAGATGAAAAACCAAAATGGATTGTTCTTGATGGTGATCTTGATACTAATTGGATTGAGTCAATGAACTCTGTCATGGACGATAATAAAATGTTGACCTTGGCATCAAATGAACGCATTCCATTGAAACACTATATGCGTATGATATTTGAAATAAGAGATTTAAAATTTGCTACACCTGCAACTGTATCTCGTGCAGGAATTTTATATATTAGTACTGATGGTGGTAGTCAATGGCGTAGTATTGTTGGTTCATGGGTACGTAGTAAACCACATGATCTTTTTGATGATGCTGATCGTGAAAAGATTCATGAATTTTTTACAAGTTATCTTCCTGAATGTCTTAAATATTTTGCATCAAGTTTACAAGGTGTAGTACAATTCAATGATATAAGTTTATGTAGTGCTATTATACGATTATTAGATACTATACTAACGCGAGCGATTGTAACAGATGATGTCGCATTTGAAACAAATTTCGTGTTTTGTGTTATATGGGGTCTTGGATCTGTACTTACTATAGCAGATGATGGAACTAATTATAGAGATATGTTCAGTACTTGGTTCCGTTCCAAATTTAATAAGCAAGTGAAAATTCCATCAAGAGATACAATTTTTGATTATTGGTTAGATCCTCGTACTTCCAAGTTTGATACATGGAAAGCTTCACCAGCATTTAGTACTGTAGATTTTGATTCATCTGTTATGAATATGGCTGAAATTACTGTACCTACAGCTGAAACAGCTTCTGTTTCTTTCTGGTTAGACAAACTTATTCAAACAGGTTCACATGTAATGCTTGCTGGTCCTGCTGGTACTGGTAAAACTGCGTTAGTCAATGGTCTTCTTCATAATTTGAATCCTGAACAACATATTCATACATCTGTTGCTATGAATTTTTTCACATCAGCATCAATTTTATTGACATCAATTGAAGCTCCATTACAAAAAAGAACTGGTTCTACATTTGGTCCACCAGGTGGAGCGAAACTTGTTTACTTTATAGATGATTTAAATTTACCAGAGGTTGATAAATATGGTACTCAATCAGCAATTGCTTTAATTCGTCAACACATTGATTATGGTCATTGGTATGATCAAGCAAAATTAAGTTTGAAAAATGTGGATGATTGTCATTATGTTGCTGCACTTAATCCAACTGCTGGTTCCTTTTATATCAATCCTCGTCTTCAAAGACATTTCAGTACATTTGCTATTGGTATGCCAAGTGCAACATCACTTTTAACTATCTATCAAACTTTCTTAGATGGCCATTTAAATAATGGTGGATTCACGCAACAAATACAAGGTATTTCTAGTAATCTTATTAAAGGTGCTTTAGCTGTACATAAAGATGTATCTGAAACTTTCCGTAAAACTGCAGCTAATTTTCATTATGAATTTAATATTCGTCATTTAGCAAATGTTTTCCAAGGTTTACTTGTTGCTACTGCACAAGTATTTTCTGAACCTGAAAAGTTTGTATATCTTTGGTTACACGAATCTGAACGTGTATATGGTGATCGTTTGGTAGATGCATCTGATTTGAAACGTTTCAAAGAGATTATGCAAAGTCAAGCGAAGAAAGCATTTGTACAATATAATGTATCACGCTTTTATATGGCAGGTGGTGGAGTTCAAGCTGACCCACTTGTATTTTGTCATTTTGCTGATGGATCTACAGCAGCAAGTGGTGAAGATATGCAATATGAACAAGCGAAAGATCTTGAACTTTTACGTACAACATTAGAAACTTGTATGGCTGATTATAATGAAACTCACGCTGAAATGAATCTGGTTCTTTTTGATGATGCAATTTTACATATTGCTCGTATTGTTCGTATTATTAAGAATACTGGTGGTCATGCACTACTTGTTGGTGTTGGAGGTTCAGGAAAACAATCATTGTCAAAATTAACTGCTCATGTTGTTGGATATAATTTAATGAGTATTGCTGTTAATCCAACTTATAGTGTTAATGATTTCAAGGCTGATCTTCAAGGTATGTATAATAAAGCTGGTCTTAAACAAGAGGGTGTTTTATTTTTACTTACAGATGCCCAAATTATTAATGAGAAATTTATGGTTTACTTGAATGATTTACTTAGTAGTGGAAATATTCCTGATCTGTTTAATAGAGATGAGACTGAAACTATTATTAACTCTTTAACAAATAAAGCTAAGGGTGCAGGGTACTCTGCTGAACCAGCTTCTGTTTGGTCATATTTTATTTCAAAGATTCGTGAAAATCTTCATTGTTGTTTATGTATGTCTCCTGTTGGGGGAGCATTACGCACACGCGCAACACGTTTCCCAGCTTTAGCATCATGTACAGTTATTGATTGGTTTCAACCATGGCCTCAACAAGCTCTTGCTTCTGTTGGTAAAAATATGTTGAAAGATGTCAAGATCGATGATGAAAAGGTTAAACTTGCTGTCGAGACTTATATGCCTCTTGCATTTGGATGCGTTGATACAATGTGTAAAACTTTCTATCAAAAAGAAGGAAAAAATGTTTACACAACACCAAAATCATATTTAGAAATGCTTGGTTTGTATAAAGAAATTCTTTCTCGTAAACGTGCTGAGTCTGATAAAAGTGTTCAACGTCTAGAAAGTGGCGTAGAAAAACTTATCAGAGCTGAATCAGATGTAGGAGAACTTGAAGGAAAGTTGAAAATTATGACAGCAGAAGCTGAAGAAAAAGGTAAAATTGCCGGTGGTATTGCAGAGACAGTACAGCGTGAAAAAGCTGTTGTTGAAGCAGAGAATGAAAAAGCTATGGTTGAAGCTGCTAAGGTTGCTGAAGTACAAACAGAGGTTTCTCGTCAACAACAAGATTGTGCTAATGATCTTGCATTGGCAGAACCTGCTTTAATGAAAGCAATGGCAGCATTAGATTCATTGGATAAAAGAGATTTAGGAAACTGTAAAACAATGACAAAACCTCCTCCAGGTGTTGATGATATTTTTGGTGGCGTCATGACATTGTTAGCTGGAATCAATCCTAATATTATTGTGCAAAAGAGTGGTAAAGTTCGTGAAAAGGAACGTACTTGGGATGCTGCCAAAAAGGCATTACTCGGTAATATTAATGGTTTCCTTGATGAATTAAAGGGCTATAAACAGAATGTTGATGAAGGTACTGTACCAGAGATTAATTTCCGTGAGATCCGTCCATTTTTGGCAATGCCACATTTTAACCCAGAAGATATCGAGAAAAAGAATTCTGCCGCAGCTGGTCTATGTTCATGGGTTGTTAATATTGTTAACTACTATGATATTGTGCTTACTGTAGAACCAAAACGTATTGCACTCAAGGCTGCCAATGATACACTTGATGAAGCTAACGAACAATTAAAAGTTGTACGTGAACGTGTTGCTGCACTTCAAGAACGCTTAGATGTTTTAACAGTAGAGTTCAATACAGCTGAAACGCAACGTTTAGAAGCTCAAGAAATTGCTGATAAAGGTAAGCTTAAATTGGAACTTGCAAACCGTCTTATTGCTGCATTAGGAAATGAGAAGGTACGCTGGAGTGCAGGTATTGAACGAATCAAAGAAGAACGCGATTTACTTATTGGTGATTGTTTACTTTCTACTTCATTTATTTCTTACATTGGTCCATTTTCAAAGGTTTACCGTGAAGATTTAATGACACAAAACTTGAAACCATTAGTATTTGCTCCTCCACAAGGTAGTCGTATTCCAATGACAGATGATATGGAAACAATTGGTTTGATGTGTAATGATGCAGAAATTGCTCAATATCAAACAGAAGGTTTACCATCTGATCAAGTTTCTGCTGAGAATGGTGCTATTGTACTTAACAGTATTCGTTATCCTCTTATGATTGATCCTCAATTACAAGCTATTTTCTGGATTAAGAAACGTTATGGTGAAAAGCTCTGTGTTAGCAGACTTGGGCATAAACATCTTATACGTGATTTGTTAAAAGCAATTGAAGAAGGTTCTCCATTCTTAATCGAAAATATGGGCGAGGATATTGATCCTACACTTATGCCTGTTATTGCTCGTCAAACAATCAAACGTGGTAAAAGAAAGTTTATTTCTATTGGAGACAATGAAGTTGAGTTTAGTCCTAACTTCAGACTCTTTATGCATAGTAAACTCTCTAGTCCTCATTATCCACCAGAAGTTCAAGCAGAAACTACTCTTGTGAATTTTTCTGTAACTGAACTTGGTCTTGAAGAGCAATTGCTTGCTCGTGTTGTGAAATTTGAACGTGCTGATTTGGCTGCCCAACGTAGTGCACTCATATTGCAACAAAATTTATTCACTATTAAAGTCAAACAACTTGAAGATAATATTCTTGTACGTTTAGCTGATGCACAAGGTGATATTACTGAAGATCGTGCATTGATTGAAGAGCTTGAAATGAGTAAGAGAATTTCCGATGAAATTGTTATCAAACTTGAAGAATCTCGTGTAACTGCAGAAAAGATAATAGTTACATCAGAGCAATATAGACCTGTTGCTCGTCGCGGGTCATTATTGTTTTTCGTTATGAACAACTTACACAAGATGCATAGCTACTATCAATTCAGTCTCAATTCATTTATTTTCTTCTTTCTCAGAGGTATTAAAGATGCTGCATTTCCTGGAGAGGAGGGTAATACATTACGTACTGATACTGATGATGATGACAAAGAGGATACAACAGATTTAGAAATTTTAGGACAACTCATTGCACAACGTGTTCAACTTATTGAAGAGAGAGATGTTCTTGCTCAAGCTTCCGATTTACAAGGTCGTCTTAAGCTCTTAAAGGAAAGTGTTACATTTGTTGTTTTTGATTTCGTACGCGCAGGATTGTTTGAGGTTGATAAACTTACCATTATGGCACTGATTTGTCTACGTATTTTGGTCGACGAAGGTTTGTTGGATAAAATATATATGAATGTTCTTATGCGTGGACGTGCTTCAGAGGAAGTTTCCAATAGAGGTGAAGACTTGGCAAAATGGCTTAGTGAATCAGCTTGGGCACGTCTTAAAGCTCTTGAGGAAGATTTAACTGCAACAGATTCTATTTTTGAGAATATGAGTGAGAAAGTTACTGCTGATGCAGATGATTGGGAAGAATGGTATAATGATCCTAATTGTGAAAACAAGAAAATGCCTGGTGATTTCAGTCAATTAGAAGATTTACCTAAATTATTAATACTTCGAGTATTCCGTCCTGATCGTGTGCCCTTTGCTATGAATGAATTCATCAAGAGTAAATTAGGAGAGGCTTTTACATCACAAAAACCATTTGATATGGCTGTAACTTATTCTTATACTGTATCAAAGACACCTGTATTATTCGTTTTATATCCTGGTGTTGATCCTACAGCATGGGTTGAAGATCTTGGTAAAGAAAAGGGTATCACAGAAGCTAATGGTCTTTTTGCAAATATTTCTATGGGTCAAGGTCAAGAGAAACGCGCTGATAAAACTATATTAGATTTAGCAGAAAAAGGTGGATGGGTATTCCTTCAAAATGTTCATCTTATGCAAACATGGTTACCAACATTAGATGAAAAATTAGATACTATTGAACCACACAACAATTTCCGTGTATTTATTAGTGCAGAACCACCAGCACTTTCTTATTTAAAAAATGTACCCGAAGGTTTACTTCAAAGTTGTATTACAATTGCTAATGAACCCCCACAAGATCTTAAAGCTAACATGGCTCGTGCTTGGGGAAGTTTCAATGAGAAACGTCTTCAGGGTGCTGCTAAACCTGTTATATTTAAATCATGTCTTTTTGGGTTATGTTTCTTCCATTCTGTTATGCTTGGACGTCGTCGTTTTGGATTTCAAGGTTGGAGTCGTGCTTACGGTTTTAACATGGGAGATTTAAGAATATGTTCTGATGTTCTTGAAACATATATTAATAAGGATGGAAAACAAGTTCCATTTGAAGACATTCGCTATCTCTTTGGTGAGATTATGTATGGAGGTCATATTACTGATTTCTTCGATAGACGAACTAATAATACTTACTTGAGTGTTATATTTAATGAAAAAATATTGAATAGAGGAGAATTAGCTCCTGGTCTTGCATCTCCTGATGCAGCTGCCTATAAATATGGTACTTATGCAACACTTATTGATAAACAATTACCTAATGAATCGCCTACTATCTATGGATTACATCCTAATGCTGAAGTTGGTTTCTTAACTTCCAAGGCTGAGAGTATGTTTGAAACTATATTAAGAATTGAAATTGGCGCTGCAGTTGTTGCTGGCGGAGCAAGTACTGCTTTGAAAGAGGTACTTGTTGATCTAATGCGACGTTGTCCACCTAAGACGGATCTTATAGATCTCGGCGAAAGAGTACATACTCGCGTACAAGATTCAGATGGTCCTTACTGTGTTGTTGTTGTACAAGAGTGTACAAGAATCAATACTTTACTTGACTTCATTATGTACACATTAGACGAATTAACTAAAGGTCTCAATGGTCAACTGAACATGTCACAAGCTATGGAAGACATGGGTATGTCACTTGATATGAATCAAGTTCCTGGTCGTAATCCTTTCCATGCAACTAGTTGGGAGAAGCTCGCATGGGCTTCACGAAAAAATCTAACTTCATGGTTTGCAGATTTATTACTACGTAGAGCACAGTTATCAGCATGGTTCAATTTAGTATTACCATATAGTATCTGGTTACCTGGATTAATGAATCCTACTGCTCTTCTTACAGCTGTAAAACAAGTCACTGCACGTAAGAACAAGTTACCACTTGATAATATGTCTCTAGATACTTTCATCACAAGAATGGATAGATCTCAAGTAGCTGTTACTAATGCAATTTACCCTGAGGATGGTGTGTTTGTGCATGGTTTAATGGTTGAAGGTGCAAGATGGACAGATGAAGAAGAATCCTCTGATGATACATACAATATAGCAGGTACTGCTTGTGCTGGACATCTTACAGAGAGTAAGCTTAAAGTTCTTTTGGAACCACTCCCTCTTATGTACGTTAAAGCTGTTCAAGTTCAACCATCCTGGAGTCCTGAAAGTGTTGGTTACTTGAGAAGAGATCCAGAGCTTTATGAGTGTCCTGTGTACCTAACTAGTGCTCGTGGATTTACTTTTGTTTTCCTAAGTACTTTAAAATCTGTAGATCCTGTACACAAATGGATTCTTGCTGGTGTAGCTATCCTTATGCAAAGTGACGATTAAAACAATTATCATGATGAACAAAATTAACTATAGATGAAATGAACTGAAATAAAATAAAGAGAAATAAAAAAGAAAACAAAACATTTTTTACTGTATTATAATAATTGGACAAGATAGCCTCTACCCTTTTCATCCCACAACACACACACACACAACACACACAACACACAACACACAACACACAACACACATTTACATATGATATATATATATCACAATTCTCAACAAAACTCACTCAGGATCTTCCCACTCCACATATATTATGTTCTTCTTCGCTGGGTGTTTGTATTACACGTGCAGTTGCTGCTAACGAACCATGATAATAGAGTGGTTCTGAACCATTATTATCTATCGCAATAGTAGCTGCAGCAACCATCTTGGCACAATTATGATAATCATCATCATTATATCCCAAATCATCTAAATGGCTAACTTCACGACGATGATATTTATGAGATATTCGTTGAAGTTTCTGTTCAAGAAGTATACATTCATTATAAGTCAAAAGAAGTGATTCATCTAGCAAAGTATTGTTTGGTGGATGTATATTTCCTTTCGATTTGGATTCACTAGATACCAAAGAGTGTTGCAGGTTAATAGTAGAATCCTCATCATCAACACTACTAGCAGTGATTGCATTATCGATAAAAGCACTATAATTATTCTGTGTATTTGATAACCTTTGCGTTGGAAAAGATCCAGAAGATGTCGGTACAACATACTTGCCCATGACTCGGTTCATGGAGTAATTTTCATCTAAAGATTTGCATGCATTTTTTTCCTCACCAACATCCTGCCTTAAATGCGACAATTCTCGCAAAAACCTCTTTCTACGTTTCATTGACATAAATTGTCAGTGTATTTTTTCTTGATTTTGCAAAAAATTATAGAGGGTAAGTAGAGAACGATACACGATAAGTAAGGGGAACCTGGATCTGTTTCACGTTCCACATTGTCACAATTGGCTACCTTGTTTCTTTGAGTGGGTCCACAGTTGTACAGTTTGCAAACATTGCATTTTCACAATTTTTTTAGGTATGGATCTTGCTTCAACGAGTGAAAGAAATGCAGATGCCGGTTTTGCAGAGACCGCAGGACCAGAGAGTACAAAAATGAGTGCAACCTCAGCAAAAGAAGCACTTTTTCGTATAGATCTTGAAGATGTGATTGCTTGGTGTTTTCCCAAAGGGTATCAACATCCATTTAGTGGTTCAAGACTGATAATATTTGGTACATATGGTCCACTTATAGATGGACATTTAAGAACAGGATATAAAGGAAATAGAAAAGTAATGGACTACGAACTTGAAGCAATGTGTATGCAAATAGAAGATGATGACATTGCTTCAATATATTTACATAGAAAACGTGATCTTGGTTTACTTTCATCAAAACAACAGGAAAGTATTATTGCACAAGCTGATGCTCACCTTAAAAGAGCCAAAGGAAAAGCATTATTACCTAGATTAAGTAAAGATGATGTACGTGCTTTATTTTCTAAAACAATAAGAGATGAATTTGGATGTATGTCATTCCATGATATGCAACAAGTAATAACATCTTTTAGAGAAGATAGAATTAAACAATACAAACGTGTATTCCCAGAATTGGATGGTGCACCAGAAATTGATCCTAATGCTCCACCGCCAAGTATATATGGTTCTGGCCCAAAGAAAATTACTAAAAGGGGAAAACCACCAAAAATTGTTAGTACAGCAGTAGCACCAACAACAATGTTCTTAAGAAATAAAGGTTTAAGTAATGCTGATATGATTGCAACTACAACGAAAGCATTGGCTCAATTTGCTTATCAAATTAATGAGATTGACGCAACTGGTGATACTAGCCATTTAACGTATAATGTCAAACTTCTTAGAGATGTAGAACCAAAATGTAAAGATCCATATGTGAGTAAAAACACAGGGAAAAGCAATCGTGATAAATGGAATAAAGATACGAGTTATCCATAACTTCATTGTCTTGTTATAATTTTATTAAATATTGTAAATATTTAAAAATGTAAACATATGTCTTTACTTCTTCCTTCTTCAGCAGTTCAAAAATAAGCTCGTAGCTCGTAGCTCGTCGCTCGTAAACTAGGGGAACTTTGAAGGACCACAGAGGGTAGAGGGTTGCAAAAAACTTCATGTCCATGATCAACAATTGAATTATCTTTAGCTATTGTCATATATTGTGTGACGTTTGCAAGGTATACAAAGAAATTTTGTGATTTTATATTGATTTACTTGTGTCAGGCTGCATTCTACATTCTACATAGATGCAAAAGGTAAATTTAACAGATTACAAGGTTTATGGTGTGATGGGGGAGACCTTTGAGTTACCATCTGACTATGAAGTACTGGGTTTCTTAGGTTCAGGAGCATACGGATGTGTAGCTGCTGCTAGAGTAGGAAACGAGGTTGTAGCAATCAAGAAGTGCAAACAGATCTTTCAAAGTAGAACTCTAGCTAAACGCACTCTGAGAGAAGTAAGGCTATTGAGATTATTATCACATCCAAATATAATCCAACTGAAGAAGGTTCTTTTACCAAGGTATCCTAACTCATACAACTCATTATACTGTGTTTTTCAATGTATGGAGACTGATCTAGCAAGTGTAATTAGATCAGGACAACATTTATCAGATAAACATGTCTTGTATTTTAGTTTACAGTTACTAAGAGCATGTGACCATTTACATGATTCCAATGTATGTCATCGTGATATCAAACCTCGTAATATTCTCGTGAATGCTAATTGTACACTCAAACTTGCAGATTTTGGCTTATCTAGAATTCATGCTGTTGAAGGTGATACACGTACCGTACAAATGACTGAATATGTAACTACAAGATGGTATAGAGCACCTGAAGTATTGCTTGGTTGGGGTAGCTATGGTACTGGCATTGACTTATGGGCTGTTGGTTGTGTTATTGGTGAGATGGTTGGGAGAACTCCATTGTTTCCTGGTTCAGATTCCACCTGTCAAATTAATCTAATTGTTGCTGCATTAGGTAAACCTTCAAAAAGTTATATCTCTAATATTCGTAAGACAGCCTTCTCTGAAATGCTTAGTTCATTACCTGATGATGATTTAAGCCATAAAAGAAAAGATATTCGTGCTGTCATTTCAGAATCTAGTGTTACTTCTTACAAAAATGTAGAGATTCCTATTACTCCTAGTGCTGATGGTGTTTCTGTTCATTGTTTAAATCTGATTAGTTCATTATTAGTTTATGATCCTATTGATAGACCAGGAGCAAAAGATTGTTTGAAGTGTAAGTATTTCTGTAGTGATAACTCATATCGTGCATCATCTTCTGCTGAATGTGATCCTCAAAAAATTCCAACTATGTCCACAAAAGTTGCTGCAGATGAGTTCACTTTTGAAAAAGGTAGAGTTACTTTTGATCTACTTCGTTGTGAGCTTTTATGTGAGGCTAAATATTACACACAAAAAGAGAAAGAAGAGCAACAGCAACAGCAACAGCAACAGCAACAGCAAGAGGTACAAGAAATGAAGGAACAGATTGACATGGTTGATGATAGCAGCTTGATCCCTTCATCTGGAGATTTAAAAGAGCTAGATATTGATGCGGAAAACTGCCATCAGGCAAACAAATGCATGATCCTATAGAATGACCATAGAAAACGCTAGAGGAAGAAACTGGAGAGAAGAAAGATTGTACTAACTGTAATATATAAACATGGTTTTCTACTATTATACAGTATTATTGATTAAGTTCTTATTCATTAAACCACCCCATCATAGCGTCACTGACTCACACATTTCCACCGAGGTAGAAATTCCATACACAAAGACATGTATCCTCTCCACCTGATATTACCTGTCGTTCATCTGGTGTCCACATCACTGATGTGACACTCGCTGAATGTGCCTGTCCAATAGAGAGTACAGCATCAGTTGCAACTTCCAATATTTTCAAAAGGCAATCATCACCAGCAAATGCAACATATCTTCCACTAGGACTTACAGCAATACATTTCAACGCCGTTTTGGTCGGATCTTGCACAGCTATAACAGGGTCTCTCACATCTATATCCCAATGCAGTAAACGACCTTGATTGTCACAAGTAATCAGTTCATTTTCTGAATCACGTCTTTGAGTCATATCACATAAACTACCAGAACTTACAAGATGTGCAATCACTCGTCTTGCACTTTTGAGATCGTAGGATAACACGGAGCAGTCAAAACTAACTGAGTGAACAATATTAGGGGATGTGTGGTCAATCACGACCTTTGCAACAGCTTTGGTATGTTCTGTATATTGTGTTACAAGTTCACGATTTGCTAATCGCCATACACGTACTGCACCATCACCCCCACCTGTGACTAGATATTGTAAAGTGCTATCTATATGAGTGGTCAAGGTGGTACATCCACCTCTGTGTGCTGTTGCAATATACCACAATTGTCTGTTAAGTGTTTGACTGTCATGACATCTTACAAAACCATCTTCCCAACCAGATACAACAGTATTGTTATCTGGCATTGCTACAGAAAGAACTGCTCCACTTTTTGGGTAACTTGTGACAGCAAGACATGCATAATCAGCAACATCCCATACACGCAATTCTCCAGTTTTTGTTCCAGTAGCAAAGAATGTTCCAGGTGTCATATCACCATCTCTTGCAGCTTCAAAATCTTTTGTTTTACTAAAACTAATACAACTTATAGCATTTGTATGTCCAACTCCTACGACATTGCTACTGAAGTCATCGATCAGTATGCGATAGATGGTACTACTTGCACATGTTACAAGCACCTCAGTGCCATTGGACATTGAACTGACAGATTTCACTGCACCATCTAAAGTACATTCTTGGCGCAATTCCCAACTCATATCTCCATCTCCTACTAATAATTTCAATGTTTTATCACCACCACCGCATATGACACTCCCATCTGCTAATACTGAAACGGACTGAAGTCCTGCTGTACAGACTGGTATACAAGCACGGAACACAGGTGGGTCGCGACGATATACCATTAATTCACCTGCAGTTGTTCCTAAATAAATGGAACCATAATCAGGTGATAATCCTACACATGAATAACTACGCATAAGTGCACCACCGGCAGGAACAGCAAAAGATGTCATTTTGAGATTCCATTGTACCCGACTAGGATCATATGATAAGTTTCCAGATGCAACAACTTGACCATAACCAACAACTAAATCATATTGAACATAATGTTTTCCACGTGTTTGAAATGTAAATGAACATGTTGTAACAGGATTCTTAAATGGTTGTGAAAGAACTACTTCACCAGTACTCAAATCCCAAATATATAACATGCAATCCTCACCACATCCACAAACAAAACGCTCATCTAAAGAAAATGAAATTGTATTTACTTTTACTGTAAGACCTTTTAATGTACGAAGATTTTTACCAGTTGCACTATCCCAAAGAAAGATAGGTGCAGCTCTTCCCTTGAATCTAACTGTACCTTCTTGACCTGAAGCTATAAAATTACCACTTGGTGAAACTGTTACAGCAGAAATTGACATATCATGTCCTCTTAGTAACTTTTGATCATGAGGATCAAGTAAATTTTCAAGGCATAATAAATTACCCATACTTTTTACAAAAACATTATCGTTGCCTGCTATAGAATGTACTGTATTACGGTATGCACCACTAAAACCCATCATATGTTCAAGTTGAAGAGGATCATTATCATCAACTTCTGCTGAAGGAGCAAGTTGTTCCTGTGACAATACTTGCTCTGCTGAACCTATCTGTTCTCCCTCTCTTGCAAAGAGCTCTGGCCTCCCTGCGGCACCTTTTTCGCGACGTGCACTTGCCATTATTTTTTATAATACAAATAAACGACTCCACGTAATGATATCACAAGTCAAAAATGCAAAATGAGAAGAAACCACGAAACTCCTGCTCTTTTC
>JACKZZ010005827.1_pt1 | contig 17683 bp, 10 predicted proteins | sample 8027871 | NCBI WGS metagenome assembly JACKZZ01 (sample SAMN15724774, study PRJNA655200) | protist metagenome | isolation source: fluorescence activated cell sorting (FACS) single amplified genomes of... | place: USA: West Boothbay Harbor, Gulf of Maine | collected 2000-07-19
CACGAGCCCATATGAATGAACATCGCATCCTGCAAATGACGAGAAGCTCCGTTAACATCAGCATACTTGCGCAGGCATCGACTCCGGCCCTGGTGGGGTTGGCAAGCACAATGCGGCAGGCTATCCGATTGCCGATACCAGCACCAGCAAGTTTCCCGATATGAAGTCGATGAGCACAAAAGCCAGATCGATTGGCGTGTGTTACAGCGTGACATCTGGCTGGTATGATAACAACTGCACGTGCAGAGTGAACCGTCCATCTTGCGCGCGGGAAATGGGCAGTGCATATGGTAAAAGCCATGCAGAAGCTAGCAAAAGATGCAAAATGTTCATCGCTCATGTAAAGAATTTTTATTAACAAAAACTAGAGAACGCAACAAGGAAGCACAGAGCTTAAATAAACATATAGACGCTAAAAGATGTAAGCTTGGAAGTACGCCTACATTATAAGCGCATATAGTAGACGAGTTATTTTAATAAATAATGGCGACGATAAGCCCAGTATGTACCATGAAGAAATAAAAATGAGAAACATTGAAGAAGGCTAGAATTTGTGTAGTATGACAGAAAGAGCGAATAATAGAGTAGATAGTAGGCAGAAGTAGAGACACTGAAGATGGGTAGCATCAGAGGAAACCAGACAAAATGTTGGAGATGAAAGAGTAAATAGCCCCAGCAACAGCAAAGTTGACTGCAGTAACAGAGCTAGGGACAAGTAAATCGAGCAGAGAAGCAGGATTGGGCGAGGCGAAGAGTAGACTCAATAGAGGAAAGCATAGACTTGCGCTCACCGGCATAAATAGGGCACGGAGGAATAACATGCGAGGAAGATTGTATAATCGATGCACCATTGAGGCAGAAACAACCATTACAAGAGCTGTGATCAGAAAGACCATGACGGTGAAGAAAACCGTTAAGGGAAATATAGTCCATTCTAATTCGTGCCAGCTGTTTATCTAGACGGTTATTGCCAAGAAGAAAATTCGGGCGATGACGAAGGTCAGGAAGGATATCACGAAGGCTTGGGCAGTCCCAGACATTATGGTCCCATTAACAGGCCAAGAATTCAGTGGCAGCACCTTTAATACGAGACTTTCAGAAAGCTAGGTCAGTAGGAATGCATGTCAAAGGTGAAAGTGTCTTGCTTATGTCGCAGCGCCGTAGGAGGAAGGACATCCGCAGCATCGTGCGTCATCAATGCCAACATCGATCATCGCCCATGCATGCATGCAAAAGTTTGCATCGCTCATGATATAGTCGCAAGTTCATGACCCGCATACGATATTTTTAAATCTAGCTGGGTGCGACAGAGGGCTGGCGCATCCGACCGCGCTACAGATATATTGCTCATCGAGCACAATTAATGAGTGCGCATATCGCATGCATATGCATGTCGCTATATAGGAAGCCTCAAGCCCAATAAGTGTTAGACACGCACAAATTTCGATACATCCTGCTGCGCCTTTTTTTGGCGGCGTGTTTGCTTTCGTTCTTACTGTTTTCACCACTGTGTTTGCCAGCTCCACTTCCACCAATAGTGTCGGAGTTTGCTCCCCTCTTTCTCTTCCTCTTATGCGAATTCTTTCCACCTGGTCTGCACACAGCTGTCGATCTGCCAAGGCTCACCCCTCCGACTGCCGGCTGTACTGTCCCCAGATTTTTTTTCTCAGCAAGATGAGGATGCCTCTCCCAATATTTCTCCAACAAATCGTGCTTTGTGGTTACGGGCAGGTTTCGGTTCGCTCGATATGCTTTGGAAGTCTGGACGATTCTGTCGATCGAGTCAGTGCTGTATACCAGCTTGACGAAGGGCTTCTCGGCAGACGACGCAACTAGGAGCTTCACCACGCCAGAGTCAGACCAAAATTTCTCGTCGTAAAACACCTGAAAAGAAGGATGGAAGTGAGGATGTGGACTTACGTTGTTTGGTTGGCGATTAAAACGTAAAAAATACAGGTAACGTTACCATAGGAATTTCAAAGCCCTTTTTCATATACTGTTGTCGAAACATGGGAGACATGTTTAGAAAATTGCGTAAAATTGCGTAAAAAGCTACTAAATAAGATGCTGAACAAAAGGCAACCCTCGCGTTTCAATGCTGAAAAAATATTACGCACGTGGTTTCTACATGCTGCCTGAAATACCTCCTGCCGTGTGCCTGCAGCTCCTGGTGTATCTGTCATTTGAATAGAAAAATTGAAACGTATAAGTAGTAAAAAAAGACCTGTCTGTTTTTTAATTTACCCTAAAAACATAGGGCAAAAAAACACGTTAACCATTATGGATATGAATTTTGAACTTTTATTCCAGAGAAAGTGTTGTCATGTCGGTACAGATAATTCCACCGCTTGCTATGGCGATGAGCCCATCCTCACGTATCGCATTGTTAAACATCTTGCACACATGGGTTGCGAACAAATTATAGGGCTCGTGATGGTATTTGTACGTCGGGATTGACAGAGATGGAGCATACAGTGCTTTGTATTTCTCAACTACACGCCGAGCAGTGTTCCTATCTTTGTATTCGACAGCGTTCGGGATACCTGGTACTTTAACAGGTTTGGTTGTCTTCATTATCGCAATGGCGTCCTTTACCTGTGATTCACTGTGTTCGAATAGATACGCGCCAAGGTTCGCAGCTTCCATAGCCCCTGGTCCACCTCCAGTGGCCACAACGAATCCTTCTCGGGCTAATCGCCAGCAGAGCGTGACAATTGCGCCGTATGATGTCGATTTTCGCGACATGTTGTGGCCGCCCATCACTGCAACTGTGGTTTTATTTTCGACATAGTCGAGCAGTGCGTCTGTCAGGAAATGGTCGTGGACAGACATGTAAAGTTTTGCTGTCAGCCCTGCTTGTTTGTAGTAAAATTCGCCATTAGCCTCGTCGCATTTTTCTAGCTCCTCTTGACTGTACATAAAAGCTCGGAAAGGTTTGAAGGGAAGGCCTTGCACGTTTTCGAGAATCACCGCGTGCTGGGCTCGCAGTTTCTGAGCTGACGAATATGGTGGCAAAATACATCCAAAAAAAGAAGCACCGGAGAAACTGTACTGATTCCAGTCTTTCTCTTTTGCGGGGCTAAAATCTACTTGAGTGAATGTGAAGCCTTTGAGGTCTACCTCAGCAGGGTTTATGCCCTAAGAATGCATGACATTCGTTTCCATCTGAGCTTGCTTAATGTAAAAAAAAAAGAAAGCATGCCCTGGAGATACAAATGAATACACGCGAAGATGAAATCGTGCCGTCGTGGCATGTGAAAAATATATACTTACGCGGATGGCATTTTCGAATTCTGAAAAAGTCTCAATCTCGTTCAGTTCTGTAGGCGGAGAAAGAAGAGGGGATAATGTGTGGCAGTATTCAAACGGGATGGTTATGAAGGGGGTAAGTGAAGATGAATGGAATGATTCCACTGAGTATGGAGTGGATAAGCATGCATGCAGTGCACGTACGCATGCATGCATGTGCATGAAACTACGCAAATTTTGTACACTGCACGCGATCGACCATAGCTGGGGAAATGGCCAAATTCGAGTATGTCGAGAAAATGTGTTACCATTTGCGCCTTCAAAGGGCGTGCTTCCGACTACTTCTGAAATCATCTGGCGGACTAATGTCCTCACCAGAGGTCCGTGTGTCCCGTGTGTCGAACACGTGCTCGCGTCGCCGAGATTTTGTTGGCAGGCGGCAGGTAGGCGGGCACCCGGGGGCAGGACATGGTAGTGCCCCAGCCAAAGCCACGAATCCGGGAATCATCTAAAGAAAGGGTGGCTTCTCTCCTTCCTCTCTTGACGCCATGCTGAAGTTATTTCCTCCATTCACAAAGCTGTCAAACCGCGTTGGTAGATTTACTTTATTTCTGATCCCCTTTTTGGGCTTTTCGGTGGGTGTTTACTGACTCAAAACCTCGTTTTTTTTCCCAACAGTTCGTGTCATGGGGATGAACCCTTCTGCAATGACCCTGCAGGGTTCCAATACGTACCTTGTCGGGAGCGGTAAAGAGCGAATTCTCATTGATACAGGTGAAGGTCACGCCGACTACCTGGCGAATTTGACGTCTGCTATGAAGTCGGTCGGCTGCGAGAAGATTAGCATGGTGATACTCACACACCACCACCATGACCACGTTGGAGGCATTGGCGACATTGTGGCAAAGTTCCCAAATGTAGACACAAAATCCATCTACAAGATGAGTCAGGAAGAGGAGGGGGAAGAGGACGCGGAGGCTAAGCTGGTGGCATTAGCCGGTATAAAGCCAACCAAATCCACCTCGAGCGACCAAAAGCAACCCCCAGATTCCGACAGTAAATCCGATCGGCCTCAGCAACTGCCCATGAATTACCAGGGAATAACGGATGGAATGAAATTCCGCACAGATGGCGCTGTCCTGCAGGCTGTCGCTACACCGGGCCACACATCCGACCACGTATCACTGCTGCTAGTTGAAGAACAAGCCCTTTTTTCGGGCGATTGCGTGCTTGGCCAAGGCACGACTGTCGTGGGAGACCTTGTTTCGTATATGAAGTCTCTCAATCGGTTGCTGGGACTGAAGCCTAAGGTTGTTTACCCTGGTCACGGGCCTGTCGTTGAGGACCCAAGTAAGCACATTCAGCATTATATAGACCATAGAAACAAACGAGAGAGTCAAATCATCAATGTGTTAGCCGATCTCAAGAAAAAACACGATCAAAATGAAGCGAAAAACACAGGGGACAGTGCTGTGGGTAGTAGTGGGGGAGGTGGCGGTGATCAGGTTGGGTGCAGTGAGGGAAGTAGCGGCACACACACGGGTGGACACGCAGCAGTTTGGCTGAGCTCAATGGAAATAGTTAAGATAATATACGTAAATACTCCAGTAAAACTGCATCTGGCAGCAGAAATGAATGTAATTCAGCATCTGAGGAAACTTAAGGCAGAAGGTAAGGTAGTCAGTACATTTGCTGTTGCTCGCCAAAACAAATATGCTCCAGACAGCAGCCAACCCCGTGCTCAGCAACAAGGTAATAGCAGTAGTATTAAGAATGGTAATGTAGCAACGGCTCATCACCAGCATGATCGAGCCACGCACACAAGCACTAGTGCTTCAACGAGTACACAGTCGACTAGCAATAAGGTTGTGTGGGCTCTGGCCACGAATGCAGCAGCGCTATAAGGCTAGGCGCGCGCTACGCGGGAAAAAGAGAGAACGCAGCCAAGGAAGCACAAAGCTTAAATAAACGTATAGATGCTAAAAGATGTAAGGAAGGAAGTAAGCATGCCAAGCGCCCATAAAATACGCAGAGTTAATTCGCCGCTTAACGCGATGCAGGTACAACATTTGAGCCGATATGTGGCCCGACGCACTACGTAGGCAATAAAAGGCCTTATGGCTTTACGTACAAACTGTCTACATTTTACAAAATTTTGCTACCCTCGCCGCGCAGTATTACAATGCAGCGCGGCGCTAGCTTTTGGCTGCGCGCATGCAGCTCGTTGGCTGCGTTGTTGACGGGCATGCCTCAACGTATACGCGCATAGGCCACCACGCGCTGCTGGTGTAAGCAAAAAATCGTAACATTTTACTCGGCGCGTGCGGCTGTATGTTCCGCATGCCAGGGCGGTGCATAGGCGCATCGTGACAGCCACTAACTGGGCCGGCCATGCATCGTGGGCGTGTACCGCGAGTGCGTGTGCCGGAGATGTGCTATTGCACCGGCAACGTTGGCCCGTGATGTGACAGCGATACTATCACTCTAGCAACAATCATCGAACCACAAGCAGGCAGCCGCACAAACGCCGCACAAACGTACCCACAGAATTAAATTAATTATACAATGACAGAGATCTAGAGTTCGTTAAAACCCTTTGGTCGTGAATTACCACCAGTTGAGTACGTTGGTCCTCCGGCACCAGCTGAGCTACCACCAAGTGCACTTTCACTGAAATCAAGAGTTGCTGTTGACCCACCCAGGTCAGCAGCCGTGTTGTTTCCAGCTCCCAAGTCTCCAGTGTCAAGATTCATGTCCACAACAACTTCACCAGAAGCTTTTTCGTCCAGGCCCATCATATTTGCAGCTAGGTCGTACTCATCCACCTCATCTGGCACGACTTGACCTGACTTTCCGTCAGGGCCAAGGTACTTGTTACCACGTGGGAGTGTCGCAAGTCGGCCTGTTAGGAGGTCTCGCATACGGGTTGAGTTTGCTCTTGATCGTTCTTCGCTGGCGCGTTCCGTTTCCTCGTCAGTGTCGACAAGGCCCTGCTTCTGCAGCGACAATAACGCCTTTTTCAACTTGTTTTTAAGCTGAGACATGAACGGCCTGCAAGTTGGCGAAAAGGCAATTGCCTGTCGGAGAATAGTGAGTACTTCAAGTGGTATGAGATCGTTGAAGACCTTGGTGTCAAATGCAGGAGTTGAAGGGTCAGGGTTCGTCTCGTTGAGCTTCAAAAAGCCCTCGCGTGGATTGCGCGGCAGTACATTATCGAGCACAGGAATGCCTGCAAACACCTCCAGCAGTACGATGCCAAGTGAGTATACGTCGATTTTACGGGACATATCAGCTGAAAGTTTGTCCATTGTGTAGCCCATAATGTGCTGCTCTGGTGACATGTACATGGGCGTGCCAATAGCGGCAGAGTACTGGAGTGTTTTTAGAGTCTTGTGGGCTCCAGCAGCGCCCATTTCTTCCGAAATACCAAAATCACAAATACGAATACCGAGGCCCTGGGTAATAAGGATATTATCGGGTTTGATGTCGCGGTGAAAAACGCCTACGGAGTGCAGAAAGTCGAAACCCTGCGTGATGTCGATGGCAAGCTTAAACTTATTGCGAAGGTCCAAAGGTGCAGACTTGCGGAAGATTTTATCTGTGAGTGCGAATGGCACGTACTCCATCGCAGTGTACCAGCCTAGGATGGGCGAGAACCCAACACCATACAACTGGACAACAAATGGATTGACAGATAGCTGCTGGTGCAGCGTGACTTCAAGCTTGACCTTGCCGAGCAGCATGTCAGCTTCGAGGACCTTCACAGCTACTGTGGCTCCGAACATTTGCACCTTGTAGATGTTACGTGCTTTTTTGTGGCGGTTCTTTACAGACAGCTGCCGGTTGAGCTGCTCCTCCTGCTGAGTGGAGAGATAGCGTATACCGTCGTCATTAGTCGTTCCACGTGATGTCTTCTCTTCGCCCCCCTCAGCTACGTCCTGCGCAAACTCTTGTAAGGCGGCCATATTACCGCTTTTCAGGAACTTCTCAACCATATACTCCAGTGCCACCAGCACCTCGTTCTCGTCGCCATACCCCAGCTCAACTAGCGACATTATCAGCGTCAGCTTGCACTCAGGTGCGTCACTCATAATTCCGTCCACATTTGTATCCTGGAGTGTTGATAATGTCTGGAAGGTGTTGAAACCTTCAGCAAACATATCATCAGCGTCCGCGTGACCAACTCCTTCATGGCCTCTAGCATCAGTTCCGAAGCCGACGACAGAATCGCCCCAGGCGGGCGCTTCACTAGTTGCCTCGGAGAGGTTCGATATGTTTAGATTAAACTCACCCTCCGTGGTGTCTCCTTTGCCCTGGCTTGCACCTGCTCCTTGGCCTAACCCCAAGCCTAGGCCTCCTTTTTTTTCATCCTCGCCTTGGCTCTGTTTCTCCGCTTTGTACTCTTTTCCCTGGTTGGCGCGTCGCTCTTCTGCCTCGAGTTTCATTGTTTTTTCCTTGGCTTTGAGCTTGGACTTTACCCATTTCATGAATTCCTGGAGGGACAAAAAGAGGTTTCGAAGTATGCGCAACTGTTCCATCCGGCGCGTGATCACTTTCTTCTTCTTGCTTGATTTGAACTCTAGCATATCATCCAGACTCTGTTCGTTAAGCATACCTGTCATGGCTTTTGTCTCAAAAAGCTTTGCCATTGACCCAACCAACTTTTCATCTGGGAATGTCCTGTTTGTGATATGAACAGTAAATGCATACCCCTCGTCCTCCTCAAAAATATGTCTTCGTGCAATTGTAACCAGTCTCTCGATATGGAACCATTGGATTGAATCGAATGAAGGCGCGCGGTTCTGATTAGCCTTTTTCCCATCGAAACACGCTGCCCTGAGCTGGTTTGTGATGAGGTACAGTACCAGACTCTGGACACGCCGCACATTTTCTTCGCCACCGAAGCGACAAAACTGTTCGATTAGAGACAGTGACATGTCGATATGGGGGGCATCTTCCGATTCCGCTGCTAGAAACACGTCCAGATCAATTTTTGACATGACCATCACACCGAGTGTCAGTAGTTGTTTCTTAACAGCGACACGTTTGCCTTTGCTATCGACGACTGTAAAATCATCCATTCCCGCAAGTGCGTGAGTGAGAAAGTTGAAAAGGAGAGCTTTCCATGCGTTTCCCCACTTGGAGAGTTCTTCAATGACGAATTTTTGTCCCATTTTAAACAAAAAGTTCTCAACAGTAGATATCCATTTTTCTTGACTCTGTTTTGTCATGGCATTAAACACGTTGACGACCTTGGGCATTTCGTTTCCACAAAATACCATCAGCATATCATCCGACATATCTGTGTGGTTTTTCCCGATGGCAGGGCTCGATTCCAGCACTTCGCGTACAGTGTAGTGTTTGTAATAGTCAACAGGACCATATTGCCTCGGCCCATCATTCTTGCGGCGGCGGTACAGCAGGTAAATGACCAGCGCGCCAACCGCTGCAGCACCAACAGCAGGGCCAATGAGAATACCTTCTTGCCCTGTGCTATCAGCAGTTCGAATCTGAACGTAGGTGTTGGGGGAAAACGTGGGAGAAGCTGTAGTTGGGGCTCCTGTCGTTGGGGTGCGAGTGGGCGCGTCTGTCACTGGATGTGCTGTTGGCGTGGCTGATGTGGGAATTTGCGTGGTGGGGTTCAGAGTCGTCGGATGGCGACTTGGGGCCAATGAACTCGGTGTTCGCGTTGGAGAGCCGGTAACTGGGTTAAACGAGGTTGGACACAAGGTAATAGGGTTTAATGTGGTGGGACCAAGGGACGTGGGAGAGAACGATGGGGCAGACGTGACGGGGCTAGCTGTGACAGGGTTGCGTGAAGTTGGTGTTTTCGTAATTGGTGTGGCTGTAATTGGGCTAGCAGTGGTCGGATTCCCTGTTGTGGGAATACGTGTGGTCGGATTGCGTGACGTTGGGTTGTGCGTCGGTGATTTCGAAGTTGGCGACGATGTGGGACTGTTTGTCGAGCAGATATTTTCAGTGCACAACCCACTCTTGCAGTCAAACCCATTGGCACAAGCAATACCTGTGTCGCATTTACCCGAGTAGATACTTGCACATCCTCCACCGCAGTCAACCCCTGACTCTGACTGGGGAAAATTAGGATCTTGCATGCCATTAACACAGTGCTGCTGAGTCGGGGCGATAGATACAGGACTTTCCGTAGTTGGCCCACAAGTCGTAGGAGACCCTGTGGTTGGATGGCTTGAAGGATTGGCCGTAGTCGGTGTTTTGGTAATCGGGTTCTTGGTAGTGGGATTGCGAGACGTTGGACCACAAGTAGTAGGATTGCCGGTTGTTGGGATGCGAGTTGTTGGATTCCTCGTTGGGTTTTTTGTTGTTGGGTTCCGGGACGTTGGGTGCCTTGAGGGTGCACGTGTCGTCGGGTTATTGGTCGGGGATTTAGATGTTGGGTGCTTTGTAGGCGATCTGCTTGTGGGGTGCTTTGTCGGATTTCTAGTCGTTGGAGTTTTAGTAACCGGGCTTGCTAGAGGTTCAAAAAGAAAAGGAGTTATGAAGTATGAAACACAATATTGATGTCTAGCTGGCATAAAAAACAGAGTTTGTTGGTAAATTTCATTCTAGGCTGTGAAATAATAACACGATGCAAAATACCTATGACTTACGTGTTGGATATGGTGTCGGGTACTTTGTTGGGGAATCCGTTGGCATTTTTGTTGTCGGGTATGGTGTTGGGTATTTTGTGTGGGTATGGGGGGTGTGAGTATGGGGAGAGTGAGAGTGTGATTTCCCTTGAAGCGTCGCAGCAAGAATTTTTTCTGCTTCTTCCTGTTCATTGTCTTTGGCAAGCTCGATCGCTCCCATTCCACTTCTGCGTTTTCGAAACAGCTTTTGGTAGAAAAAAGAAAAAGGATGAGTCTTTTTGGTGAAAAACGAATCATAAGAGCTGCACCTACCGTGTTGGGTTGCATTTTCACATCTGATTTCCATGTCTTTATTTTCTCTCGAAACTCCTCCAAACCGATTGATTTTTCTTGCCTGCGGTCGTCCTCGGGCGCTAACAAAAATTTAAAAAAAAATGTGTTTTAGTTCGTTTGTAAAGGAATTGCTTGTGGCTGGCCGTTTAGCAGCATGGAACAACGACAAAAAGTACTCCCATTAATTTTTGTACAGGTTTACCTCCAACAGCCAGTCCAATTAAAAGAGCAAAGACAAAAGTACACGCGAGCCTCATTGTCGATCTCAGCTCTCTCTCTCTTCCTTTCTCTGCAATCGATGTATTTATCTTCCGACCCAAGGAAAAAAAGGGCACGAGCCCACAATTTCAAATATATTTTTTCGGCCGATAAAATCACACGTTCAAGTAATAAAGCAATTCGACTGCAATGGCTGCCGACCAGCAAACGGGCACGTCTATGCCGAAAGCAACGCGTGTTTCGAGGAGCGGTCTGCCAAAATTCGTGAAGATCAACGAGAAAACATTTGGTGGAAAACGAGAACAACATGGCGCTTTGACAAGGCGGAGCCCATATCCTAAATCGATAAAATACATCATCTCTTCAGAGTTTTGCGAACGGTTTGCGTTTTATGGGATTCGAACCGTTTTAGTTCTCTACATAACTGGGGCCATGGCAAAAAGTAATTCAGTTGCGATCATGATTGCTCACAGTTTCGTGGCCATCGCATACTTTATGCCACTGCTAGGGGCAGTTGTCTCTGATGGATTCGTTGGCAAATACCATACAATCATTTACCTCTCCCTGGTGTACGCTGTCGGAACAGGCATTCTCGCCAGCACCGCTGGTGCATATACAACGACTGATGCGAAATTCGCAGGTCTTCTCGTTGGTCTGTTTCTCATAGCAGTGGGGACAGGAGGGATTAAGCCATGCGTCGCAGCTTTCGGTGGAGACCAATTTCTTTCAAACAGCGAGGACCCCCATGGTGTCGAGCAACGTGCTGCTCTGCAGTCGTACTTTACCATGTTTTATTTTGCCATTAATGCTGGATCTGTCCTCACAATGGTTATTACACCAAATCTGCGGCAGTACGGCTGTCCGGACCCTTCAAGCAGCCAGTGCTCTTATCTACTGGCGTTTGGGCTCCCTTCGATGCTCATGTTTATGTCAGTTCTCCTCATCATTCTAGGTAGATCATGTGTAGGCTATGTGGAAATTCAGCCTTCGTCGAATCCCGTACTGAGCCGTTTCCTCCGAGTGGTGTTTCTCTACCCTCCAGCACTTTCAAAACCATCTGCTGCAAGTGCAGTTGAAGAGGGAAGCCGAAATGACACCGAACCACTCTTATCAGAACATTCTCGGAACTATGCAGGTGCACCCGAGCCAGATCCAGACTTAGAAAGCACTGTCAATCAGCGGCAACACGAGAATAAGATAGTAGCGGAGTCAGATGTCCGCAGAAATAAGTGGTATACTAAAGCAGTAGCATTGCACGGGCAGCAGGTCGCAGATGAAGTGCGTCAGGTCGGGCGTATGGTGTGGGTGATGCTTCCCATGCCGCTATTTTGGTGTCTTTTTGACCAGGTTTTTTCAACGTGGGTGGTACAAGCTACATCAATGTCAGGAAAACTGAGTAACGGGCTGACGATTCTGCCAGATATGATGGGGATTCTCAATGCCATCGCTATTCTGATTCTTTTGCCTGTCTTTGAACGTTTCATCTACCCCATGGCAGCTCGAATGAGGGGCGGAAGCATAGTCCCTCCCCTTCAGCGCATGGCTGTTGGGATGCTGTTTGCAGGTGCTGCCTTTGTTCTAGCGGGATTCCTGCAGTTGCGAGTTGATTCTTGCCCGAGTAGCAACCCACGATGCGTTCACATCTTATGGCAAGTCCCGCAGTACTTTGTGCTCTCCATTGGTGAGATTTTATTTGCAGTGACTGGGCTAGAGTTTGCGTACGCAGAGGCTCCAGCTTCAATGAAGGCTGTTATGCAGAGCCTGTGGCTGCTGACAGTTTGTTTCGGAAACATCCTCGTGGTAGCGTGTGAGCTCATTGTGAACCGAATCGGGCTCTCTCCAGCTAATGCTTTCTTTACGTTTGCGGGCGTTGTTGGCTTTGCATTTATTTGGTTTGCAGCCTTTACGAAAGGCTATACGTACGCATCCGTGAGTGTTGATCGAGAAGACGAAGCTATCGTTGTAGCCAGTGAGGTCGGAGAAGGGGGCAGGCACCGGCACAGTACCAGTGCGATTGACGAACGTGTGGAAACTGTAAAGGCTAGACGCAATAACAATACTAGTACAACAGCATTGGGCAAGCCTGAGTTGAAACAAGAGTAATTGACGAAGTGTGTCCTGCTACTTATTTGCGCGGTGTTCTATATACGGGACAGCTTGCTGCCACTTACGTGTATATATATGTAGCACTGGTTGGCTTGTTTTTTATTATCATAAAAGTGCAAGGTTAGGCGAACGCACTATGATGAGGCAAGCTAGGCCGGTCGGGCGTACGCATAATGAGTGTCAAACCGAATATTCGTATTGCCAAAAAGTAGCATTTTGTTGCGGTGAACTAAGGAGCCGCCATGCAGCGTGCGGCGCGTGCCAATAGTATCAATGAAAACTGTATTATAGTAGTACATTGCAAATTAAGTCTTTAAAAACTGTCTTTAAGCGTTTATTGCTTCATGCCGCTAGCCAATCGCGCGCCATGACGACGACAGCATACCGTTTTTTTTTGCCCATCTCTTTATTGAAATGTAGAAAAGCGTGATGCATGATGTTAAACCGCGTCCATCAGCTAGCAAGCGATTACTCGGGGAAATCATCAAACTAGGTGACAAGATATCGGCTGTCCTCAGTGCGGGACAAGCCGAATTAATCAAAATACATATCTGCTGGGCCCACTAAGTGAGAGCTAATGTCACTGCTGGTCTCCAGCCAATTCAGTACCACTACGTGTACTTGTACATGTACTACTAGTGCCCAGCATGGGGGGTACAGATAGCTCTGCTACTACAAGTTCCCAACGATCCACCACGACGGTGAAACGGCTCTACTTACAATACGACACGACACTGTCATGTTCACGCACGCTGATTTTGTCGGATGCGCACAAAACCCTGTTCATTTCTACGTTTAACAAGCTTTTAACATGATTCTATCGTTATATTTATCACTGATCGGCAAAACCGCTGTTTCACGCCTGTCACGCCTATAGGGAAAGCCTTGCTTCGAAGCAGAGAATAAACATTAATAAAATATGTAACGATAGAATTATGTTACACATAGAAATGAACCGGGTTTTGCGCGCATCCGACAAAATAATCAGCGTGCATGAACGCGACAAAATGCTACTTTTTTGGCAATAATGAATAAAATACATGTATTGTACGAAAAGAGGAGTTGCAATCTCCTCACACTCTGGCAAGATTCAAAAAAAATTAGCACACAGACACGTTTCGGCTTTGACGTAATATTAAGGGAAAAAAGACTTTTTTCTGAAAGTGGTATAACATAGATCTTGTCAATGTAAGATGACCGTCAAATACATGTAAGGTTCATTGGTAGTTGAGCACTTCGGTCAGCACCTACCCTAGCGCTCCCATGAAGCTTCATCCGCGGGACACTTTTTTGACATGTCGTCTTATTAAAAAACTGACATGAAATATGCTATTGATTCTTAGGCAGCGGCTGCCTATTATTATATATACGCGAAAAACCACGACTGTAAACACGCCCATACGCCCATATATAAATTATTTATAATAATAGGCATCCGCTGGCCATGCAAAAACTAATAACGCGTTTTCATAATATAGTTTTGCGCACCGCTTCGATCCATGACGTACGGACGCACTTCTGCATTTACAGCATTGTTTATTAAATTAACTCTGCGTATTTTATGCGCTAGTATGCTTACTTCCTTCCTTACATCTTTTAGCGTCTATACGTTTATTTAAGCTTTGTGCTTTTCATTGCTGCGTTCTCTTTTTTTTTTAGTAAAATTCTTTACATCAATGACGGACGGCCTGTCGCTTCGAAAAGTTAGCATTTGTACAGCATCTTTCTTGGAGTTCAAACCTCACTTAACAGCGACGGAGTTGATCGTTATTTTCTGACAAGATCAACGCTAGAATAAATGCATACTAATTTTTTAAACGAAATCTTTTTTAGCCAACTGCATTGGTCAAACACCAGCATCTGAAAAGGTATTATTCGGTGGAAACGCGCTTCCTGTCATGATTGCATCGACGTACGGTTTAATAAGCATCCTCAATTTGCCCGATGAAACTGTCGGCCCAAATGAGCTCAAGTTTGTCACGATATACGCAGTTACGATTTGAAAATAGAACTCATTCTTGCGGTCAATCATCGGATAATAGCCAAACAACCCCATATCGCTGTGAAGATTCTCTCTTTTGCACTTTGGAGTCAAAGTATCGTTGTTGTTGTACCAACATTCAATCCAGTGACAGAACCCATAGTGGCCGAGAAAGTCGGTCAGAGATTTTGTGCTGTTGGAAGCAGCGACTCCCTTTTTGGGGTCTGTCCCGTCATATTCCATTTCATCAGCAAGGCTCTTGGGGATGAATTCATATGTTAGATATGAGCTCAGAATTTTCTCGTAGTCACGTCCAGAAATTTGTAAGTATGCTGCGAGGCCAGGGTTCGTTTGGTTAATGTACTTGGAATCAGTCAGACCATAACGCTGAAAAAGATACTTATCCAGGAGCTGGGAGATGTTTAGTCCTGATGCTGCGCATGCCATTGCACCGGCAAGTTGTAAATGAAACGAGTTGTAATCAAACACTGTACCCGGTGCAAACGCAAATGGGGCCTCTTCATAAATAACCTGTCCGCATTTCTGAAAGTCTTGGTCTGCTTGGCCCATGCATGGGACGTCACCTCCAGCATCAGAAGAGTAGAAGCCAGAGATAAATCCGAGGAGGTGGCGGAGTCTGACGCCCGAGCGGAGATCGCTGGGCTCTTTGGTCCAGTATGTCAAGTGTTGGTGCGCAAAGTCGTCCAGAGACAAATATCCATCGACTACAGCACCCATAATTGCGATTGCCGAGGGGAATTTTGAGGCTGATGCCATGTAGAGAGGCGTTGACATAGTGGTCTGCGTTCCAATTTGGTGCTGAAAGGCCTGACCAGAGGCGTTACCGACAGACACGGCAAAGTGGTTCATGTAACAGGTTCCATTAATGAATGCCTGCAAAGAAGAAGCGTAAGATTCTCTTAGGTTTCCAACATTATCGGATTTGCGGATATCCCACCTGTGGTGGCCAGTCATCGAGCATTTTTGCAACCGTTGCCCATCTGGGGTCAGTCTGCAACTGAACCCCAAAAACGGGAGAGGGAAGAATGAGCAGTAGCCATGGCACCATTTTCTTTGATTGAGAAAACGACGTGGGCGTGAAGCGAAGAAAAAATCGGGGTTTTTGCTGGGTTTTTGTTGTAAAATCATGAAATCCGAAATCCTGGAGATCCTTGATAATTGAAAAACACTGTTGTACTCTGGTTGTACTCTGGTTGCACTTGCACTTGTAGATCCGTGGTCGATCCTACATAAAAGAAAAACACTGATGGAATAATCTAGTAATTGGGCGGGAAAATGGATGAGGTTTCAAGGCAGTTAATAGTGGAACTTGTGGAGTTAGTCCTTGTTCTTAGAAACGAATAGTTGTTAGGTCTCGCTTTATGCTTGAGACCGATCTAAATAGATAAACACTTGCCTAGCGCACTGGCATTTGCTATTTTGATATATTTATATCTCGAATTTAAAAAGCCTGGAGAATAAAAATTGAAAGGTGGCACCACGGATAGTGCATGGTCGCAATCCTACTGCAAAAAAAGACAGGGTGGGTGTTTTTTACTGCTGAGGTGTGCTGAGAGCACTGTGAATTTGTTCAGACACTTATAAGCCGATGTTGCATGATCGACGAAATGATGGCTAGCAGTTCCGCAGACGTTCACGTGCATAGAAACAGACAAGTTCTAGCGTCTGCCATCACTATTTGAAATAATTGAAGTGTTTTTTTCCCAAAATAGACAGCGCATGGTAGACGGTTCAACGATTATAGAGGTCGAGATATACGTATGTACCAGTACGTATGGGGTTATATGGCTGCAGCTATTTTTTATTAGCCGCGCAAAAAGAACAGCGTGAAATAAATTCCTTGCAGGCAAGCAAGCGCTATAGAGCCTATAGCCTAGGCGCGGGGCGCAGGCAATAACTTCTTTTTTTTCTTCTTCTTTTTTAGCTAACGCATAAGTTCTGTCAGAGCGCAGCAATCTTACGATGTATAAAGCTCTAGCTAGCAAAAAAAATGCGCGCGCGGCGGGCGCGTATCCACCGGCCTCTGTGCGCCACTAGCTCTTCCGCCAGTCTACCCCCATTGCCTTGCGCTGCCGCTAGGCTTCTGTAGAGCTTGTCTTTTCACGACATCCCGCTACTTAGAATATATAGCGTGCATGACTACAGCAAAAGATTATTGGTAGGATTTCAAAGAAGCTGAAGCTTGGTTTTGGTATGAACGAAAATGTTTGAGTGAATGAGATTGATTGGGTGATGAAAGTATATATACGATCGTAACAATGAGTATGTGAAACACCACAACACACAGCCATACGATGTGATGATGGCTGATGTGCAGCTGTTGGTGAGAATTGTGTTGAATGCCGAATGACTATGTGAGATTCAATTGTGTTGAACCAAAAATGACTATGTGAGATTCAATTGTGTTGAATCAAAAATGACTATGTGAGATTCATTTGGGTCAAACACGCGTCACTGCTCCAGAATTAATAAGCAAAAAAGCGGCAGATAAGCAAAAGCGGTAGCCTAGAGCGCTGGCCTGTGGTTTATAGGAGATATTGTTTCTCCTATCCACACATTCAAGGCCGTATCCTTAGGAAAGGTCTTTAGGGTCGGTACGATAAGCTGCACAATGTTTGCGCTGCGCTTTGCGCAACGCGCGCAATATAATGCTTATTGGCTTTTGTTTGCGCAGGGGCTTCTTATAGTATAAAGCTAAGCTCATGCGCCCGCCGGCTCCGATTGCTAGTCAAGATAATCTTTGTTTTTGCTACAGCTAGCTTGGTCGATGGATACGCTTGCGCGAGTAGTCGAGTAGTGGGGGTAGACTGGTAGCAGTTAGTGTTCTACAGATTCTGTGTATTAATAGGCGATGTGCACGCATGATCGACGCGCTACGATACAATCAGTGTAGAGGATAGCATGCAGGCATACACTGGGCCCATTTCCAGATGCACCAGTCACGGCACATTAAAATTTAGTCTCGATAGCTTTTTCTTTTATCTTTGAGATTTTCGACCGTAGTCGGGTCATCCATCCTGTCTATGCTGCCTAGGTCATCCGAATCTAAAAGGTCGTCGTCCTCGCCTTCCTGGCTGCTGTCACTGTTACTTTCCTCTTCACTATATTCATCTGTCGTACCAGTGCTATTTTTAATGTCGTCATCAGTGCGGTTCGAATTTCGAAAGAC
>JACKZZ010002270.1_pt1 | contig 17672 bp, 13 predicted proteins | sample 8027871 | NCBI WGS metagenome assembly JACKZZ01 (sample SAMN15724774, study PRJNA655200) | protist metagenome | isolation source: fluorescence activated cell sorting (FACS) single amplified genomes of... | place: USA: West Boothbay Harbor, Gulf of Maine | collected 2000-07-19
TTGAGGTAATTGATTCACTGGTTATATATGTTTATAATATGTGCATATATTATATTAATTTGCTTTCGTTGTTATTGTTAACCTTTTTTTTCTGTATATACAGGGAGGCAGTTTTACTTGATCTCGATACCTTGCAATGTGAAGTGATGAGATTTGGCCTCGATTAAGTCTTTTTCTTATGCCTTCGTGTTCACTTCACTTACACTCTCATTTGTTCTTATGTTTATACTTGTAGTGTGTGACTTGTAAGACTGTATGAGATACATTACCTCTTTTCCCTTTAGTGATTTTTTTAAGTACTACGATAAGAGCACTAGTCCTGAAGTATGAAGGAAATGAAGGCAATAGTAACCATGTAGCCACGAGTATATGATTATAGATACAATGAACAGTAATAGTAAGTACTATAGTACTTTCAGTGCTTGAGTAGAGAAGATATATACAAGTAAAAGAACCTCAAGTAATAAGTTATGTAGTAAGTAGGAACAAAAATTAAGAGAATAAGTAATAGAAGAATCACTGCAAGATAGTGTTATTGTTGGCTGTATTAAGTAATCTGAAGACTGACATAGTTGAGTAGAACTTCAATATTTTCGTAGTGTAGTACAACGTATCTTGAATCGTTATTGCATATTATAATAATTAAAACTATTCATCTAATAATTTTAGAGTTTGACATAGTTCAGCAGAGTTAGGTTAAGTATACTTTGTAAGTAATCAATTCTTATTAAAGAAAAGTAAGAAAAGCAAAACGTTGTTGCTTTCTCTCAATCGACTTTGCGTTTTATCGCTCGACACAACGACGTATCTTGAATCGTTGTTGCATATTTTCAGTTAATCAAATTAATAATAACTAATACTATTCATCTAATAACTTCGTGAGTTTTAATCCGTTTTACCTACTATTTCGTGTTTCATACATAGTAGTACAAACTCTATCGTTCTAAATCACTATACAGCTACAATGACTACACCTATACACTTTGTTAGTGTATCAAAGTTTATGTACTATAATCTTTAATGTATCATCTACAGTTCATCACTAATAATACATTAACCTTCAGTGCCTATGTCATCATATGTCATATGTCAACAAATAACTTCATGAGTTTTAATCCCATTGACCTACTTTTTCGTATACTATACATGGTAGTCTGAACTCTATCTTTCTAGATGACGATACAACTACAATAACCCCACCTAGACACTGATTAGTACCTCTATCTTTCTGTACTATAATAGCTGCAAATAATTTTTTCACCTTCACTGTCTCTAGGCTTTTGTATGTTATATGCCTACTCTTATTACAACACTTTTACTTTAAATGTTATTTTCAAGTATTCTACTTCGTATCATACTTCAACAACCTCCTCCCACCTTCCTCATTTAAAAAAAAATCATTCTTTTCCAGCGACTTGTTACTCATTAATTTACGGCTGATATTAACACTCGGCAATATACAAGGAATATCTTAAGTACATGTATCTCATTCTACTTTGGAGTACTTATTACTACTTTACTTAGTACATACTAACATCGTAAATCATATTTCTCGTCATCTTGTTTGCTTTCTTCTAACGGCATGGCACCATGTGGTAATAGTGAGAGCCCTTCCTTTTCAGTCACAGTGTTCATTGTGGTGCCAGTAGTACTAATACTTCTTATATCTCTCCTTTTGTTGCTGATACTAGTAGTACTTGTACTAGTGCTGCGAATATTTTTCTTGAAAGAATGTTTCAATAAAATATCTGCAGCTTTACGTTTCGCATGAACACCAGAAGTACTACCACTTCCACAACTACCATCATTACTACATGTCACTGCTGTCATCTCACCATCTGTTGATAATGTCAAATCTCCACCCACACCCACCTTCTCTGTCTCCCCTACTGCTTTTTCTTTAATTGTATCATACATTGTGGTGGTAGGAGTACTAATGCAACCGCTAGGGCCACTACTTGGCAATACGGCCCTGTCGTGTGCGTATCTACAGCTATCTCCCTTTGTACACTTTCCTCGCATGAAGAATGCACACATCGCTACAGGCAGCTCTTCGTTCAGTCTACTGGCAGCAGTTACACCAGCAGTGCTTGTTACTTTGCCACTTTCACTGGAGCGTACAAAACTACTATTTGCTGCTGCCTTAGCACCAGTATCATGATGATAGGCAGCTCGAGGACTCATTGCTCCAGCATGTTTGAACGGACATCTGATATTTGTACAAGTATATGTATTCCAATATCTACAATCTACATAGGCATATTTTGCATCTTCACAATGCCTATACGTACAATTATCCAGACGACAAGACCCATTCATAAAGTACTGGCAATCTGTTAAATATCTCCAGTCGGGCTTATTCGCTGTAGGAACGTTGTTGCTTGACTGTTTCCTACCAATAGACTTCACGGGGGGTGCAAATTGAAGGATTCCATCCTCCTCATTACCTTTACTACTTTGCTGTTTTATATCTAAAGATTCCATCACTGCACATTGCCAGGTATGATGGATTTGATTTGTGGTTAATTTCGAACACAAACTGAAAAGCCATTGAAGATTGTTCTCTTCCACCAAAAAAAGAAAATGTGTGTTGATTTAAAAAGTTTTTACGGTAAGTTTTTACGGTATCTCAATAAAACCAAATCTTCTTCGTTTAACAGTTATATATGTCGCACGAACACTCCAGTGGAGTCGATGAGAGTAATGATCTCTTAATGGGCGACAGCCTTGACGACACTGGGCGTCCGGAAAAGAGGACAAGAACCAATTATGGTATCTCTACTCATAGGATCAAAATCGAAGAGGCAGTCAAGGACTTGCTGTCAGCTGTCAATAGTGGACAAAAAGTAAATGTGAGAGCCGTGGCCGACGCACGCAATATTCCCTACAATACTCTGAGAGACCACTACAAAAAAGCACAAGGTTTGATGGCACCTCCTCGTCGGACCACTTTCAATTATCCTATGGCAGAATACAAGGGCCCGCACGCGTTCGAACATAGACTTTCTACTGTCATAGCCGCTGATAATGCCAAACCTTTTGTGTATGATGTCCGTAAGAGAGGTCGCAAACCTGCACTTCCAAAGCTTATTGAAGCACAGCTAAAAACGTTTGTGGTGAAGATGAACTCGATTGGTTTAGCAGTGGACCGCACTCAACTCAAACAGGTTTGACTGTCTTTCACTTTGTCATTCAGTTAGTCATAAAGTGATTAGTAATTTAATACAACCTACTGTATATTTGATTTATGCTGTATGTTTATGTATAGGTGGCATATAAAGTTGCATCTGATCTCAATTTGAGTGATTTTAAAGCAACTGACATGTGGCTAGCTGCCTTTCAAGCCAGACATGGTGTTATATTAGTACACAGTACAGGACTGAAAAGGAAGGTATTATGATACTAGTTGTATGATAGCAGTGATACCTATCATCTACTGTTATCCTCCGTCATGTATACAGTGCACTAACGCCTATATTCCCCACGTTGTGGTTATTAACACACGCTTATAGAGCTGGCGACTTAACGATGTGCCTGTATATGGATCTAGTTCATATGTTCAGCTTATGTCAAACCGCATTCCCTCGGTGTCGTCCTCCACCTCGACAGATACTACTGTTGCTACTGCAGTTGTTCCGGGGGCGGGCACGAGTGGTAAACCTGATAACTCGGGATTAATATCATCGCAACAGCAGCAGCATAGTCACAATAGTGTACCACCTGGACAACAATACCAAGAAGAGGGTGGTGGTGGTGTCAGTGATGATTTGGATGATGAGGCTACTTTACGACTTGTAATGGGACTAGGAGATGATTATAATGACTCAGTACTCCCCACTAGTAGTACAACTGGTAATGGAAGTGAATCTACTGGAGGAGAGGGAGGGGGCGGAGGTCAAGGTGTACGGGATGGGGATAAAGGTCAACAGCAGGCTCTACTGCAGCAGCAACAACAGCACGGAGGCGTGGTGGATGGTGTGGTGTATGATTCATCAAGTTTGGATGATACTTTAAGGGCTGCAGCTAGTATCTTATCAGCCCATACTTCACCATCGGCCTCCTCTACAACTAACATTGATACTTCTAGACATACATCGACTCATACCCATACACATCACCAATTACAACCCTCTGATGATATTGCGTCTACTAGTTCTAACAGTAGCGCAATTACCCAACAGCAGCAGTCATCATACACGTCTTTATCTTCCATGCCAATGAGCACTAGAGACCAGCAACTTGAACCACTACAACAACATCATCAGCAAATTAACTCTCGATCTTCGCGTCGACGAAAACAACCACTTCACACCCAACAAGGATCTTCTCCCTCTTTATCTTCGTCCTCATCTTCCAGTGGACACCAGCAAGTCATTCCCAGTGATAGGATTTTACGGCAGCTATCTGCAGTGTCGTTTGAGTCTATATTAAGTGAAATACAGACTTTTTTAGAGGAAACTGCTGCTGCGAGAAGTATGGATGGGTCAAGTAATATGGAGGGGGGCGATGGGGGAAGGGCGGACCACTCTCACATGATACACCAGCATCAGCATGGCAACCATCGCAGTAGCCAATTGGGGTATGATGTGAACCAATTTCGGCAGCAGCAGAGGAAGGTCGGAGGTGACGAAGGGGCGGGGGGATCGTCTACGAGTGGGTTGCCCACAAGTAGAGACCACACATCTCCTATGCCAGTCCCTACTTCCACCACGAGCTCAAATAATAACACTGCTGATAGTGTTGTTACAGACAGTATGCACCCCACTCTATTGATGTTAGAACCTAGTCACCCAGGGCGTATGAGTGGAAGTAATTGTCGGTCTCTTCTGCCTACTGGATTGCAAGAAATGGCCCGTTTATCATCCTGCTCTTCTACCACTGGTGACGATGGGCCTTCTTGTACTGTGGCAGCTCTCCCAAATGACCCTCTCACTTCTACTAATTCCATGGCTCCATCTGACCTTGACATCAATGCCCCTCCATATGTAAACATGTCTGCTTTCCCTCTATCATCTATCCTCCCAGATATAGTGAATTCAGTTGTGTCGGACACGACAATTGCACCATCTACATCTTCTTCAGTAGAAGGTTCCAGTAGTATTGGTGGAATGAGTGGGGGCAATCGTGGCATGGGCACTATAATGAGCTCGACTACAGACCCTACTCATCGTACTCATGGTCATGGATCACCCTCCGCTCACAATAGTAGTCATACGATTCCTGATGGTTTAGTCAATAGTATGGGTGGTATGAGTAGTGTAAGTGGTGTTAGTGACGAGGATTTAGCAGCATCTCTCCAGTCAGTTAATACTGAGATCTCGAATGGCAATTTGCTGGCGCAATTAACCGCAACACGTGATGGTAATTCACTACAGCTCATACGGGAACAATTACAGCACCAACAACATCTGCGACATCATCAGCAACAAACAACACAGTATGAGCAGCAGCATCATCATAATCAACAACTACTACCTGAAAATAAGAGGAGAAGAGTGGATTCAGCTTCGGATTCAAGTAATGGTAATGGAGGGAGGGCTGCTCACAAAGTGAATGGAACTGACAATAGAACGATGGACGGGGGGAGTAATGATATAAGGGGGCTGTTTTCTAGTGGAGGGGTCTCTGGTATGACCCCTATCACCGTTCATCCTACTGAACAACAAGGAGGCCATAATATGCATAGTACTGGTGTTTTGTCTTCTTCTGTACCACACACACACAGTAGTGATGGTGTAAGAGTTGGGGAAAGTGCGCAGAATTCACATACACATCGAAGAGAGGAAGATAATGATGATGATCAGAATAACATATTTCAAGTGATTCGGAGAACATCCACTGCATCTACAGAAGGAGGTAAACATGCCGTTACTATTAGCACATCTGTTAATGCTCATGATGAAGATCCTACACAACAACAATACACATACTCACTTCATCATGGTAGAAGTAATATCACCCAGCCTAGTGATGCTGTGACGAATTCTGTTGATGAGATGTTAAGGGATATTGATTGTTCTTCTTCGGATGACAACGAATCTTCTCAACCGACTGATCACTTTGGAATTGCTATGATTTAGTGAATGAATGAATGCTGTCTATACGTCTATACTGTCAATACTGTCCTTAAAGATGCCGATTAATATGTTAATTCATTGATGGTGAGTCAGTGAGTTCGTGGGAGAAGAAAGAATGGGTGATAGATTAGTAATATAAAATGTATTATTAGTGTGGCTGATTCATAATCCGATAAAATAATTTATTATTTTTTAATTACTCACTCTTAAGTTTTTGACATACTTTTAATGATGCACTTCAAATTTCGAAGTGATAAAACTGGAAGTAGTGCAGCGGTGGTCGGTCCAGAGCGTGCGCTTGTCCGTAGTAGTTAGTACTTGAACTACTTCGTAGATACTGCAGTTGTAATTACCTGTGAAGTAGTGGTGAATGACAATATTCCCGTTACAATTTTACTAATGCCTCGTTGTTAGCCTCCTTGCTTGTGATAACTTCTGATACTCCCTACAAAATTCGGGCGATTTAAATACTATTAATTCATCGTATAATTAAGGCACTGTGTTGTCACTTTTGCCGAACATTTTCCTAAAGAGTTTATAATACAGTTTTATTTCAATTACAATCTACAACAAGTGCTTACCCCATAATAGTACAAAATATGTGCTACGACTTTGAAGAGTCAAAGAATAATCTAGAATATATGCTACATAGCGCCCACCAACAGCCACCATCATGTCATCTGCACTACTTATTATCAGTTCCTGTAATAACAATATATTAATTTGCAAAGTTGTACTTAATACTTAAGATATAGTTAGGTTAGTCATAAGAATTGAAGTCCAAAAAAGGATGTTCCTCACGATGGAGAGAAGTAGTGGTACTACTAAAAAAAAGGGGGAGGAGGAGGGGCGCTACGCTTAGAATAACGGGTCCATTTTTTTGATTCTTTAAAATCTATACCTTTAATAATGGATCCATTTTTTTATATCTTTTTCTATTATCATTATTACTATATTACAATTCTTATATCTTTATTATTATTATTATTATTATTATTATATAATATTATTATAATAAGGCTCCTTATTAAGAAGGAGATAATAAATAATCAAAAACTGAAAAAAAAAGTCTTTTCAAGATTTTATTTTCCTATTCCAAAAAACTGACCAAAATTGGCCAAATAGGACACTAAAATAATGGGGACAGTTCCAAGAACATTCCAAGAACATTCCATGAAGCGTCCCAGAAAACTGAAAATGAGGCTCGGGGCTTGCCTTCACATACGCATCTAATACGCATCTAATACGGTATCGAATACGCACGGCATATAATACGATATTCTCCTCAACATTCTATTAACAAGCAATAGGATATTGAATATTATTACTCCCTAAATTACTCCCTAAAACCTAAAATCCCTAAGGTTTATAAACCTATATTGGTATATATCAGTCCTATACAGATAGTTTCAATTTCATAGGGATTATAGGTTTTAGGGAGTAATTTAGGGAGCAGATTATTCTTCTAATAAGCCATCATATTAACCATCTAATAAGCCATCATATTCGCCATCTAATACGGTATACTGGTTTTGAAAAAAGCGAAAAAAAAGCGTAGCTCCGACCGCAAGCGGAATTGCATTAGTTACGTTTATTCGCGTTACACAAAACACTGTTTTGTCAACAGCGATTAAAAAGGGGTTTTATGTTACGTTTATTCGTCCCAAACTGTACAGTGTACAGTGTAACATGATTAAAAAGCGGAGTTTTGCCACACTTTTTCTAAAAGTGTTTAACTCCAAGTACCAGATATCACATCTGACAAACGACTTATCAAAGTCGGGGCAGGCGGCAATTCAGCATCGGATTCAACCTCATCAGATACACTTTCATCATCATTGTGATGATGATTAAACACAGACACAACATCACTGTAAGTCCGTCTGGTTTCACGGTAAGTCAAATTCAATCATATGGGCGACTGGCTGAGCAACAGGCACTTGATGGTCAGGAGCAGGTGCACAACGTCCAACAACGTGTGCATTATCAATATCTTTGTCCTCATCACTATCAAACTCAGTTTCAGATACGACTTTAAAACTTTCACATTCAGCCTCATCAGTTTCAGATGCAAAATCATTTAACACAACTGGACGTTTTTTAATTGAAACAAATGCAGGTTTTGCATTAGCATCATCAACAGCATCAACTTCATCATCAGCAGGGGGTTCACGATAAGGGCTAACCACTGGTTCAGTTACACGGTCACAATTATCAACATCATCAAGGCGATGATTAAACTCATTCGTCACAATTTCACCAGTCATTCGTGCAAGAGCAGCAGAACCACCCAACGAAATAGCATGATGTGGCAAAACACGATTCATCGTTTCATCACAATCGCTTGTATCAGGAGAATTAACAACAGGCGACTGACGAGCATCAATTAGAGCATCAATACTGGTCACAGGAGAACCAGCAGGCGAATGACGATCATCATCAGGTTCAGACAAAACAGGAGATGATATGGGAAACGCAACATCATACCGAACAGTAGCATCATCATCATCAGTAGCATCAGCATTATCATTATTTAATGGTGCAGAAGAAGAACGTTGACATGAATAACTCCGTAAATGCTGACCAATACCACGAGAAGTAAAAGGCGAACCACAATTCCCGCACTTCACAACATCAGTACCAAAAGTATCAGTCAAAAAATCTTCATAACCTTCGTGTACACCAAAACCCACTTCAAAATGGGTTTCTCGAATATGCTTCAATAAAGCAGACAAGCCACGAAATTCATCACCGCATAAACAAGCATGTGCAGCAGATGAAGGTAATCTCGTTGGAGCCACTGGAGTGTCACCAAAAGCATCACTTGGCGTTGAAACAGTTGATGAAGTCGTGCTGTAAATATCAAAATTAAAAACATTATTTGGATTGAGCGGAGCTCCGACTGCAAGCGGAATTGCTTTATTACCTCAAAACTGGGGACGATGGAGGAGGCAATGGTTCACCACGCATTCTTGCTCGCGATGGAGCAGATGACTTCATATGATTGAACTCTGATGGAGTTTGAATCGCTTTCTTAAATGCAACATCATCAACCATCATCACATCAGGAGAATTGTTGTAATTTTTCTTGAACTCAAGATACAAACAAGTCCTCAACACACCATCAATCGCATTCACTCCAACAGAAAAACGACGGAGGTTGGGCAATGAAGAAATCTCACTGTAATCAATCTGATGATTGACAATTGGTGCGTGATAAAGAAAGCATTTCATCTCTTGATAAATTGGTTTGGTAAATGTTGTTGTTGTCGACAATGGAAAAAATTAAAATATATCTTCAAAAGCTTTTCAGTGCAAAACCCCGACCGCAAGCGGAATTGCTTTATACATTACAAAAGCATTTTGACCAGTTAGAAAGTCCTGACTTCCGTAAAAGGCATCGTGTCAGTTGGTTAAACCATCATTCTTCCACAAAATGTGGCATCGTGAATGGACTTGATACCGAGTTCAAAAAAAAAGTCGACTCGCAGACGTGTCGTAACACAACAACCACAACCCCCCATTCAAAAACCCAAACACCTCAAATATCATTTTGCTTTTTTTTCCAGAAACTGCTCTTTTTTTTCCCAGAAATATGACGATGCCATTAACTGAGAATAAACACCACCCACAATGAGTGTAGAGAACATGCGACAACAAGTTGAGGGTACTCGCAACCCTGATGATATACAAGAAGAGATTTCACACGCTCGTGAAGATTTGGATTCGGTCACTCTTGAATGCAAAAGGATTCAACACGCCAAGATGGATGAATATTTGGTTAAGTATCAAAATTCCAGACAGCATGAAAACCCCTCATCAGAATTGAAGGAAGAAATATTGCGTAGCATGACAGCTAACAACAATATTGCAATTGAGGACCCCACTATTTCTGCGTACGTTGACATGTTTCTTCATGACACTGGCGAGTGCAGGGGAAAAGTGGAGGAATGCCAACGAACACTTCACAATTTGCTCAAGATAGAGGCTGATTTGAAAATTTCCAGAATCCAACAGGCTGTTCCGGATTATGTTTCAATCTCTGGTTCTGCATCTACCGAGGAGCGACTTGCACAGTGTATGAAGTTGATGGAATTTTTGGTGTTAGGACAGCAAAAGGCTGAGGAGCGAATTCTGCACTTGGAGAGCATAGTGAATAGCATTCCGTGCTATTCTGGGTTTAGTCTTTCCGATGCTAAGACGACAGGGTTTCCATTGCGTAAAACGAGATTTGCAGGGTATTCATGTCAAGAAGCGTACGATGCAGGGTATTCATGTCAAGAAGCGAGGGATGCAGGGTATTCATGTCAAGAGTTGAAACGTATTATAATCAAATAATTACTATGCTCGAGAAGAAGGATATTATATTTGATGATACACCTTATGAGATTCATTTTAACAATGGTTATTACGATCTCAGAAACAAAAAATTCAAACAAAGAATATTACACGCGCATTACATCATTAAATATGTACGAAGAGATTATGTTAAATCTAGTGAAGAAGAACGTGAGGAAATGATGACACATATCCGAAAGATTTACCCAGATAACGAAGATATGAAATGTATATTATTAACTCTTGGGTCTGCCCTAAGTGATAAGTCAAACGTTGATCAGGACACATTATTCCTGTTAGGTAAAGCAGCAGCTGGAAAATCTTTTATCATGGAGTTATCACAAAAACATTTGAATGCTATTTTAAAGAATTAAAGAATAATACCTTTTGAATAACAGTAAAATTGATAAAATGTTAAATAGTTTTGTAATTAATCCACAAATAAGAATTACTTGGATCAATGAAATCAAAGATGTTAAAATTGATGAAACATTGTTTAAAACGTTTTGTGAAGGAAAACTACAAACTACTAAATTATATGAGGACGAATCGCACGATATCACACACAACTCAAAACCTTTTATTACTGCAAATACTATGATAGGGATCAAAGTTGATACTGGTATTGTTAGAAGATTTAAAGGATACACTCACGGGAGTAAATTTGTCGATAAGTCTGCTGAAGTGGATGAACCAAATCATATTTATCTCAAAGATAAGTATTTATTAGATAACATAGTTAAGAACAATCTCTTAAATGCTTGGTTTGATATTTTAGCCAAGTACTGCTATAAATGGATGAAAGGAGAAAAACCAAAGTTCAATAAAACTTAACTGAAACTAAGGACTCGGTATTAAACTCAAATGATGTTATGCAAGATTTTATCGATGGCTATTTTAGTGAGTCGGATAAATCAAGAGATAGAATAAGTAAGTCAGATATGGAATTGCATTTTAAAAAGGCGTATCCTGATAAACATTTATCTATGGTTCAAATAATTACGTCACTAAAAGATAAAGTTCTTAATTACAATCCCAGTATGCGTATAAATGGTGTACAAGGATGTTTTACTCATCTTAAATTGAAAGTTAAAAAGCTTGTTGGGAAAGGTGTTCAACAAAATCATATTACGGATTATATGATACAACTTGAAAATAAACTTGATGATGCAAAAGTGGAAATTGAAAGTCTTCAACAGCCACTTTTAGAAGCTCAACAAACTAAACCATCTATGAACAAGAAGGTAAAGAAGGTAACATATGAATACGAGTCTGATGATGAAAGTGGTCCAATCCCACCAATATTTAAAAAGAATGTATTCATAGAGGATACCAGATTTACACAGGATGATATTGATGATATTATTCCCCGTCTATTCTGGGTAAAATTCTTTCTTTATTGTTGGTAACATAAATACTAAAAACACACAAAAAAGAGGAAGCGAATGGAGCTTGAAACGAGGACAAAGTACTTAAACTTAAATCATTTTTCAAGATTTGCAACCGTTTGTTTAGACAAAAAATGTAGTTATTTATTATTACTTCATGTTTCACTGTTTCACCAATAAACAATGGCTCGAATTTCTTGTTGGCCTCATAACATCAGGTGAATTCTGGATTGGATATATTGTTATACTACTGCTTCTCGACACGTTATATACTTAGTTCAGACTAGCTATAGCTAGATAGCTAGCTACTAGTGCTATATCGCAACATTACTGTCCTTCATATCGCGTCGTCTGCATCAAACAAGGAAAGGGCTTGATTCTTATCTACACCACTTCTATGACAATAAAGTGGAGATGGTACTCCTGACATAGACACAGATACTGGTCCTACTGGTGCGGTCACACAACTTTTCCCAAATTTTCGTCTTAATCTTTTTCGAGACATTAATGGTACCAATACCGGCTCCTCCTTCAAATCTTCATGATCAGATATCATAATACCCCCACTACTTTGTCCTTTGCTTTGATCATGTTTTGTACTACTAGTATCTAGAAATATAGACCATATGGAAGGCGGGAAATGATTCTTTTTTGACAATTGAGTGTCGGGAGAAGTGCAATCAGTACCAGCATCGTCAGTACCAGTACTATTAGTATCAACACCAGTAATAATGGTATCAGCAATAATAGGTGGAGTGATCTTACTACGATTCCTTTCATGAGGGGGAAGTGTTTTTCTCTTCCGACTTGTATGTTTTTCAACGCTTGTACTCCCACTACTGCAATCGTTCTGTCGCTTATCATGTATGTGAGCCTGTTGTTCTATTGGTGAAATGTGTAGCAGATGTGCTGACCTAGTTGAAGAAATTGGAACTTGGTCCTCTTGGTGTTGGTACATTCTATGACCACTGTTGCTTCGTGTGTCGGGTGTGATGGTTGCGCTTGTTACACTAGTTGTCGGTGTAGCACCACCAACTTTGACAATAGTACTGGAAGGAATTGTAGGTATTGACTTACTTTCATGTTTTTTCTTCATTGAAATTTCGGGGGAATTCTCCTCTTCTATTGATATTGAAGACGTAGGATCTGATGATGTCATATAAATATCATTTCCAAAGATCACTTCCTCTGTTGTATCTTCTTTGCCTTGTCCTCTCTTGTACGGCACTCTTGATGTCGGGGATGAAACCACTATGTCAATTTCTTCTTGTATTCTTGGACACACTCTAAAATATCCGCAGTACTTCCCATTAGAAGCATTATGTTGTTTCGGACGACCGCAAGAAGGATCTTGATATGGCCCAACCTTGCCGCATGCGTGACACTCCGCTACCAATGATATACCTGTTTATATTAATAGTATTAGTAAAATAGCAGTTACATGTTGATATCTATTAACTGTGTGTTTGTGTGATGAAGTGCTGTATAAGGCACCAGGGTACAAAATGGTGTGTAACTATAATCTATCCTATGGTACCTGTATTCAATTCTTTAAGTCTTTTGCTATCTTCTGTCACTCTTCTGGGATGTACTCGGAAGTAACCGCAGTACTTTTGATTAACCCCATTGTGTTGTCTTGGACGACCACAGGACGGGTCTCGATATGGTCCAACCTTGCCGCATGCATGGCAGTCAGCAACCCAGGCACCTGTATATATAATATTAAAATGTCTCGTATCCACACACAACGATAAACCTACCGGAAAGTGAATCATTATCATGTGCTTTGAAAGACTTAAGTTCCAACTTTTTCTCAATAGAAAATTCGATTGGGGTTTGCGGAAGAGAAAAACATTTCAGCAGATCCAGATAGCCCTTCGAACCAGGACTTAACATGTTTTCAATATTAATTTTTTTCTTATGGCGGGTGTTGACTTTGAATTGGCCATTACTACCATACTCACATTTCTTACATTGTGCAGCACGTCCACGAATTCTACTGCCCTTAAATTTCGTCATGGTATAGTGATGACTATCCTCAGCAAATAAATAGTTTGAACACTTGATTTAAAAGTGCTTCGATTGAACACAACAACTCCATACCCATATATTTTCATCCATGTTTATTATTACGAAAGTAGCATCTCAAGCAATGGCCGATTATGACGAAGAGACATATGTTTACCACTTTGCGGGAACATGTCTAGGGCTTGCAGGAAGTCTCACAGTGGTTGCGATTTGTATCCGACACCGACCGCTGCTTATTCCCTTCTCCCGAAAATTGATATTTTGTCAAAGTGTGTGTGATGGAATCTTAAATATCGTTTTTATCGCAATTCCTCCTTCGAAATACACTCCGTGCATAATTCAAGGGTTTTTAGCACAAGTATTCCTCTTAGCCACCATATTGTGGCCGATGATTATCATGTATATACTCCTGCGTGCCACTACTATGAAACCTCAGCTCGCCCCCAGTATCGACGCTCCCTCTGCTAAACAGCTACATAGGTTGATAGGTGTCACTACATCCATTACTTTTCTAGTTGCTTGTCTTCCACTTACAGTGAAAGGTGTGTGTGAGTGACGACTGTCTCCACTTTTATATCTATGAATTAATGTACATCACATATATGATATATATATTCATTATATCACGGACATGCACATGTTCCACTTGTATATTGAATTAATCATCCCATACTTTTATAGGTGGATATGGTAAAACAACCGGTGGCTGGTGCTGGATTGATGATACGCGTAGAGGAATGGTAATGCGCCTACTTTTCTATTATATACCTGCTTGGGTGTCGATAGTAGGGATAACAATTGCTTCAGTCCGAGTTAGACAATGGGTGAGATAAGACATGATGAATGGTATCTGTTTGTTTACCAATCTCATCGACATATTTTTATATATGCTATGCTTTACCTGTATGAATGCTCCATTTATTACTATCCTGGCCTCTATACACACAGCCTCACAACACATTCATGGACCTATACTATGACAGCAGTGTGTTAGTTGTAGTATTATTCTCATCTTTCTTGTTCTCATTTAGGTGATAGAGTTGTCAGAGAATGTCCCCCAATCTACATTTACACCCAGCCCTTCGTTACATAGCATACACACAACAAGAAGTTTACATGACCCCTCCATCTCATCTACCACGTCTTCTTCTCCAACTGCAACTTCACCAACTCAAGAAAGCAGTAGTGATTTGGGGAAAAAAAATCGAAGTAACAGCGGCAATGCGGAGACTCTTCGGAGCTTTGCTGATAGACTCTATTACTTTCCTTTCTTTAACATGGTGAGTGTATAGTGAGTGAGTGTTAGAGATGAATAATGTATGATGTGTTGTTTTTTGTATTGTAGTTGGCTGTGTCGGTGTTATCTGTCTATCGCATGTGGCAAGTTTGTTATGGTAAGAACAGCCCTCCTATTCGCCTCTTGACTGTGGGTGCCATCCTTTTACGATCACAGGTGGGTGAGAGAGTGTGTAGTATCTGTATGGTAACAGTTCTTTTTAGTTATTGTGTCTTAATTCTTTAATCTAATTGAAGTGTATGGTCTTCGTTTTATGTTATTACTATGTCATGTTTATATATATCGACAGGGTTTTTTTAATTTGATTTTATTTTTACAACAAAGAGGAGTGCGATTAGTAGTCCTACAAGATTTGGCTCTAGATTATAGTAGTATCTGTTGCTGTGTCGAAAACGACAGTCAACTTTCCCTGTGTGGTTTTTGTTATAGTTCGAATAGTACATTTGATATAAAGAAGAAATTGATGGATTCGGCGAAGCCACTCGATAGTGATTATGAAATGAGAGACTCTACGAAAGTTTAGCAGTAGATTGTTCTATTATATGTTTGTGATGAAAAGGATCCTTCTATTAAAAAGAATGAGGATTAGTAATTTATAAAGTGGTATTAATAAGTGTTTCCCTAAGATCTTAAATTGTTGCCTGTCGTCGACTGTCGATGTTAATTAGTCGTAGAGTGCTACCTAAGTACAAGTACTTCAAGTACTAGCACTTCGAATACAAACCAACGATACCGTAAAGTGTCTAATGTTTTCATTGATTAATGAGGGTTCACTAGTAAGAAAAAGGTACCACAGGATTTACTCCTCAAATACCCTTTATTTTCCTCTACGATTCGTGTCTTATAAATCTCTAGGAATCCCTCTTTTTTTTAGTGGTTTACCCCTGGGATACCGCTTATTACCCCCAATAAGAATTGATATCAAAATGAAATTAAAATTTACCCTTACCAAAACTTTACCCCTAGGATATCCCCTTTTTTACCAATGGTTGCTAAAAGTTGCGCTTGCAAAAGCAACAAAACATTATTTACTGGTTGCACCAGCACCTTTATTATTGCGTATCATCATCATCTTTAATCTTTAGCGGCCTTTCAATTCTTGTAGTTACGGTTCATTTATAGGCATTTATCTAGTACTTGCAGTATATATATGTTTCTCCTCCCCAGTGCTGCGAAGTGACACTAAGGCACACCGGCAATGTAATTGTGTTTTGTCGAATGAATTCGCCAAATCAAATCCCAAATTAATTTTTAGCGGAAAGAAGGAAATCGTCTCATTTCCTATCGATAAAGCATGGATGATATTAGTTTTGATCCACATGCATCTCTAATGAAAATAAGAGGTACACAGCCGGACTCGTCCCCAGGCCGATCAGAGTATAGAAGAACTCAGAATGCTAGTTTCTCACTCTCCTCACAAAAGGTATCTAACATCTATAAATTATGGTTTAAGTACTGTAAATAACAAAATATAATTAGCGTCAAGACCGATCTGAAGCAAGGCAGCAGCTAGAGATACAGATTAGCAATTTAGTGGAGGAGATAGCCAATTTGAAGGCACACAACCGACAACTGGAGGAAGAGAAGCGAGATATGGAAGATTGTATGCATGATCAAAAAGTTAAATCGGATGCAGTGATTGCCAAATTACGAAGTATGTATCGGAAAAACTTTTATTGTAACTATTGTAGTATGCTTACTGTTTTTCTTGCTTATTGTACGGGTAGATCATGTAGTTAGTCTAAATAAGAAAATCAACACTTCGAAGCAACAACATGGATCTGGTTCTCCCGGTAATGTCTACGACTCCACAGGGTCATCTCGAAGAGTAAGTGGTTACAGATTGCAGTATGGAGTGAAAAATCAATGAGTGCGTTTCTATCAATGTCTTTGTTTGGTATGGGTTAAACTATAATCTGACTGATGTGATGCCAAACAGAAAGCACCGCTTGTGACTCGACAGCATCACCCCCCACCCGGGCATGGCAGGGGCAATAAAAGTCATAGTAGAGATATTGATAGTAATATTACTGAACGGAGGACTATCAATAGGACTGGATCATCACAGAAACATCCTAAATTGCAAGAATTTGTGTCATCTCGATCAGAGTCTTTTTCTTCGCCAACCTTTGCTGAAATGATGAGAAGGTTTGTTTATGAGTATATGTACTTTTATGTTTACTTTTATATTAATGACTTTGCTTAAATTTATATGAATGACTATCTGTAAGTTTACCTCATTCGTTATTCGTAAGTGTTTATATACCTACTCATTCATTTACGTATCTGTATATGCAGAGCTGCTCCAGAGACATGTGATCCTTTCATAGACAGCCTTCGTAAAAACTCACACACCTCCAGTACCAATAATACTGCTGGTAATGGAAGAGGTGCTGGCGGAGATGACGGTAATTTATATGATCATAACAGCCTCATGCAAGACTCTTCATCATATTTTGACTCTAACCATCCCGGTCATCCAGCTACGGCCGCTAGTGCGAGTAATGGAGTTAATACCACTACTAATGCTGCTACTGTTGCCAG
>JACKZZ010001267.1_pt1 | contig 17667 bp, 12 predicted proteins | sample 8027871 | NCBI WGS metagenome assembly JACKZZ01 (sample SAMN15724774, study PRJNA655200) | protist metagenome | isolation source: fluorescence activated cell sorting (FACS) single amplified genomes of... | place: USA: West Boothbay Harbor, Gulf of Maine | collected 2000-07-19
TGTCTATGTCTTGAGAAATAATTTCCTTTGTTACTTTCTTCTCTATTACCATTTCCTTGTCTATTTCTTGAGAAAAAATTTCCTTTGCTACTTTCTTCTCTGCTTCCTTTTTCTTGTATATTTCTTGAGAAATAATTTCCTTTGCTATTTTCTTCTCTGCTACCATTTTCCTGTCTGTTTCTTGAGAAAGATCTTCCTTTGCTATTTTCCTTTCTATTTCTTGAAAAAGGTTTTGATTTGCTGGTTTCTTGTTCTTGTTTGCTGTTAGGATTTATTAATCTATCAATAGCATGCCACATTTTTTTTGTGCTTGGTGTGATAAAAGATATTGCTTCGCCGCTATTTCCAGCGCGAGCTGTACGCCCTATACGGTGAATATAATCTTCTGGGCACTGCGGCAGGTCATAGTTTATTACGTGCTCTATATGCGGGATATCTAGGCCACGCGCTGCAATGTCAGTTGCCACTAATATTCTAAATTTTCCTTTGTGGAATGATGTAATGACTCTACTTCTTTTTCCTTGGCGAAGATTGCCATGGAGAGCTTCAGATTCAAATTCTAGCTTACTTAACTTGATTGCCATTTTTTCAGCTGCCATTTTTGTTTTTATGAATATAATTATTGAGCCTTGGCGTTGTTCAATTTCAGTTAATAGCAAGTCAAATTTTTCTTTGTCTTGAATAAACTTACATGTTTGTTTAATTTTTTTTGCTGGACTTGTTGTTGATCCTATTGCAATTCTTTTGGGGTCTTTTAAGTATTTTGCCGCGATTTTTATAATGGCGTTTGGCATAGTTGCAGAAAACAACAGGGTTTGTCTTTGTTTTGGCAGTTTTGCTACTATAGAATCTATTTGAATACTAAATCCCATATCTAACATACGGTCTGTTTCATCTAGCACTAGAAAGTCTGTTTGGTCAAGCTCTATTGTTCGTCTGTCTAGGTGATCGTTTATCCTTCCAGGAGTTCCTACTATTATACGAGGGTGTTTCTTTAATTTTTGTAATTGTTTAGACATAGAGTCACCTCCGATGATAAGTACGCTTTTGTGCATCATATCTTTTGGAAGTAGGCTTTGTATTGCTTTTATTACTTGAAGAGCAAGTTCTCTAGTCGGAGTTAAAACTAAAGCTTTGCTTTTAGGGTTTTCAATTAAGTGGTTAATGAGGGGTATAGCAAAAGCTAATGTTTTTCCTGTTCCAGTTTGAGCAGATCCAAGGATATCTTGTTTTTCTAAGGCTGGGGGTATTGCTGCAGCCTGTATTGGTGTTGGGGTGTTGAATTCATTTTCGGCAAGGCGTGTTTGTAATGCTTCTGCTAGAGCAAGTTCAGAAAAGGTTTGCATATGTTTCTCAAAGTATTGTAGGGAGTGTATATTCCTAACATGAATAACTTTGGTAATTATTGCCTCTAGTTACAGAGTTGTTAAGAATTTTTCTGAGCGTAGAGTAACATGTTTTTTTTGTTTTTGCAAGCTTATGTTTTTATTATGTAAAGTTTTCTTGAATGGTTGCCAAGCGCTCAAACTTAATGGCCTCTACTTTTCCTTGGCCAAAGGGGTTTATTTGCATATATTCGGCTGTTATTAGAGTTTCCAGTATCATGTTAGTCATAAGTTTTCCAAGGTAGTACTCGTTTAATTCAGGTAGCTCCAATGTTCTTAGTAATTGTCCGGTGGATGCGAGATTATTTATTACGTTTTTTGCATGAGTGTTGAATATTTCACTTAAATTTTTGTCTTTATTGTTAAATTTATTACAAGTGATTACGCTAAACGCTTTACCACTTGGATTTGCAAGATATAGCTGCAATTGACTATGCTGATCTCTAGTTCCTGAAAAAGATACGGGAATGCTGCCAAGGTTATCTTTTCCTAATGATTCGGCCCATAATTGTTGTTGCCAAATTTGAAAAGGAAGAAGCTTGTCGTTGTAAACCATAAAAATATTTGCATGCAGTTCCTTGTTTAACATGTTCAAAGCTAGCTGCTTACAATATGCATTTTTTGCAAAAGGAGTTTTGAGATATCTTTTTATTGCATCTTCAGCCCCTTCTCTTATTTTATTTATATCTAATCCTGAAATTTCTGCAACAAGTAAACCAACAATAGAAAGATATGAAAATCTACCTCCTATATCAGATTCATGAGTAAACATGGTGTGTTTATTGTCTACTGCTAGGTTAAATAATGGATTCTGATCTTCTTGAGTTATTACAAAAAAATTATTATTTGTTGCTATGCTATGTTTGCTATAGTGCTCTGTAATTAACCGGTATAAAACCAAAACTTCTTCTGATTTACCTGATTTACTTATGAAGATAACGCAAGTATTTTGGGGGTAAGTTATAGTATTAATCTTAGACAGAGTTTGATCTGGATCAATATTGTCAAAAAAAGTTATATATTTGTTTGATATAGAATTATATGTAATGCCAGAGTTTATAGATCCGCCTGAGCCAACAATAACAATATTCTCAAAATTACTGCTAATGATACTTGCAATATTCTTTACAGTAGCTATTAGCTCATCGTTACAACAATTAAAAAAACTGTAAGGTCTTTTACCTAAAGAGTCACTAACCTCAGCGTTAATGTTATCTTCGTATTTTAAATTGTGAAAATCTTCTCTGATCATTTTTGTTCCTTTAAAAACGTAGTAGAATATTATATTGATACTTTTCTTAATACAAGATCAATATCAATAGATTGACTCTCTGATATTATTTTAGCACTATAAACTGGTTGAACAATTACATTGGAGTACAGAATGGGGGGTGTTAGATCATATGCATCTTATGGCAAGGCTCAAGAGTTAAAACCTTTTAAGTATGAGCCAAGAGCAATTGGACAAGATGGTGTGGAGATAGACATACTTTACTGTGGAATTTGTCATAGCGATATTCATATGGTTGATAATGATTGGGGGCGATCGGTTTATCCTTTGGTTCCTGGTCATGAGATAGTGGGGAGAGTTGCTAAGGTTGGGGTAAATGTAACACAACATGTTGTGGGGGATCTTGTTGGTGTTGGTTGCATGGTGGGTTCTTGCCATTCCTGCGATTCTTGTAATACGGATTTAGAACAGTTTTGTTCCAAAGGTATGGTTATGACTTATGGCGGAGAAGACTGCAGGATGCCATTAGGCGTAACTTATGGTGGGTATGCTAAAAGTATTATTGTTGATGAATATTTTGTTTTGAAAGTATCTGAAAAGCTTGATCTTAAAGCAGTTGCTCCGCTTCTTTGTGCTGGTATTACAACATATTCTCCACTAAGTCATTGGCAGGTTGGTCCAGGTCAAAAAGTTGGAATTGTTGGACTTGGTGGGCTTGGGCATATGGGTGTTAAGTTTGCAAAAGCAATGGGAGCTCATGTAGTAATGATCACGACATCCAAGTCTAAAGGCGATGATGCTGTAATGCTGGGTGCTGATGAAATACTCTTGAGTCATGATGAAAGCAGTATGATGCATCATGCCTCTAGCTTTGATTTTATGTTAAATACAATTCCTGTGAAACATGATTTTACTAAATATTTAGCTTTACTTAAAAACGAAAAAACTATGGTTATGTTAGGGGCTGCCCCTATGGAGCTTCATACCAGGGGATTATTATTTGGGCGTAAGAAGGTTGCTGGTTCTTTAATAGGAGGTATAAAAGAAACCCAGGAAATGTTAGATTTTTGTGCAGAAAAAAATATCGTGCCAAATGTTCAGTTAATTCAGATGAATGATGTTAATGATGCCTATAAAAGGGTGCTAGAAAACGATGTTAAATATCGCTTTGTAATTGATGTTGCTTCTTTTTAAGAATGGTTAAGATATGCTAAGATCTCAAATAAAGAATGAAATAACTCCTCTTACTGGATTTCGTTTTATTACAGCGTTTATGATTTTTTTATCCCATGCGGCAATGTTTCTTGGTTTGAAGTTTAATTTTTGGTTTGTTGATACATTTCTTGCAAATAGTTCCGTTTTTATGAGTGGTTTTTTTGTTTTATCAGGTTATATTCTTACCCAGCTATATGCTGACACTGATTTCACCCAAAAAAAAGCAGTTTGGAACTTCTATATCAGAAGATTTGCAAGAATTTACCCTGTTTATATTGTTGCTACTACTGTGTTTTTTTGCCTATTCCCAAGCTTTATATTTACTCCAACAGATTGGGTTAGAATAGTTGTAAATGACTTGTTTTTAACTCAGGGTTTTTTCCCGAATGTAAGTGATTTAGGCATAAATTGTGTGACTTGGAGTATAAGCGTAGAAGCATTTTTTTACTTATGCTTTCCTTTGCTGATTACCCTGTTTAAAAGTCATGCAAGGTTGTTGCTGTTTTTAGCAGGAATAATGTCTTTTATTATTTCTGTAAATATAATAGGAGATGTTTATACTAACTTAGACAGTATCCATAGGCTTGCTGTTTACTACACTAATCCTGTTTTCAGGCTAAGCGAATTTATGATCGGCATCTCTTTTAATCTACTAAAGAATGAAGGTTGTCTTGATAACCTACCCGATCTATTAAAGTCATGCGTATTTGTTTTTTGCTTAATTATAAGTTTGGCTTCAACACCTCTTGCAGCAGAAAAATATTCCCATATGGCAGCTAATTTTATTTTGGTGCCTCTATTTGGTGTTTTGATTGTTAATTTTCACAATACTAAATCAGGTTTTTTGCAAAGAAGTATTGTACTAAACTTCTTGGGTAAAATATCTTATTCATTCTATTTGTGGCAGTTTTTTATTATAATTTGTGGTATTTTTATGCAGAAAATCTCTGGTTTTAATACTTTGGCATTAGTGGCTTTTTTATTTTTTATAAATGTACTTTTGTCTTGTTTGTCTTATGTGTTTTTAGAGGTTCCTGCTAGAAGAATATTGTTAAAGTTTATAGACGATTGCCCAAACTTTAGTTTGATATCAAAAGTTAGTTAAATTTATATCTGTTTGAAAAATGTAATTTTTAACATTATAATGTTTTTTTATTAAGAATTTTACAATGGATATAAAGAATAATTATTATAGAATGTTTAAGTATGTAAAACCTTACTCAACTAGAGCTATTTTTGCTATTTTACTAACTATTCCAGTTGGTTCTATGGATGCTGTTATTGCATGGTCATTAAAGCCTTACATGGATACAGTAATGCTAGAAAAGCAAACTGGGCCTACTTATTTTTTGCCCTTGTTGATCATTTGTTTTAGTTTAGCTCAGAGTTCTTTTAGCTACTTTGCAACTTACTTAAACGGTTGGGTTGGTGCCAAAGTAACTAATGACCTTAAAAAAGAGCTGTTTGATATCATGATGAAAAAAGATACTGCTTTTTTTGATAAAGAAACCTCAGGTGGAGTACAGTTTCGTTTTAACTCTGATGCAGATAGTGCTTGTAATGGTATTCTAGATAGCTCTAAACTTTTTTTTACTAAATTCTTTGCCTCTTTGTCCTTAACTGTAGTTCTAGTATACAACTCTTGGCAGCTTGCTATTGTTGCTGTAGGAGTTTTAGCTTTTGCCTTGTACCCTTTAACTTTGATTAGGAAAAAAATAAAGGACTTAGCAAGTAAAACTGTAAAGTCAGGTTCTATGATAATGAGTCATTATAACGAAGCTTTTAGTGGTAATAGAGTTATAACATCATATAATTTACAAAAAGAGAAGAATAAAGATTTTGCAGAAACACTAAATGCAGTGTTTAGATTGTCAATGAAAACAGTCCAAAAAACTGGTATTTTAACCCCAATGATGCATTTTATAATATCTATAGGTATTGCTACAGTTATATATTTAGGGCATTTTTTGATAGTTACTGGTAAATTGACTCCTGGTGGTTTTGTCTCATTTTTAGCTGCTTTGTTAATGTTGTATACCCCTTTAAAATCTGTTGGTTCTGATGTTTCAAAGATACAGCTATCGTTACTTGCTATGGAGAGAGTGTTTTCGCTTTTAGATGAGGCGCCATCTATCACATCAAAGTCTGATGCAATTCCACTAACTGAATTTAAAAAAAATATAGTTTTTGAAGATGTTAGTTTTTCTTATTCTTCAGGAAGACAAGTATTAAACAATGTTAATTTAGAAATTAAAGCAGGTGAGAGTATAGCTTTTGTTGGTAGCTCTGGAGGAGGTAAAACAACACTAGTTAATTTATTGCCTCGTTTTTATGATGTTTTATCTGGTAGTATCACTATAGATGGCGTGGATGTTCGGGACCTTGACTTAAAAACTCTTCGTGAAAATATTTCTGTGGTTTTCCAGGATAATATATTATTTTCAGGCTCTATCAGAGAGAATATTTTGGTTGGCAAAAAAAGAGCAAGCAAAAGAGATCTAACAAGAGCAGTTAAAAATTCCTGTTTAGATGAGTATATTTCTTCATTGCCTGAAGGGCTAGATACTCAAATTGGAGAGCGTGGAATATTATTGTCTGGTGGTCAGAAGCAAAGAATAGCTATAGCTAGAGCTTTTGTGAAAAACTCTTCTATTGTAATACTTGATGAGGCAACTTCGGCACTTGATAATAAATCTGAGGCTATAGTAAAACAGGCTATGCACAACCTTATGTCAAATAGAACTGTGTTAATTATTGCGCATAGGCTTTCTACGGTTAAGGGAGCCGACAGAATAGTTGTTATAAACGATGGTAAGATAGCAGAGAGTGGAAATCATAAGGAACTACTAAGTAAGCCAGGATCTATGTATGGGGCTTTATATAACGCAGAGATAGTGTGAATTAATTGAAAATGTAATTTATTGTGTTATCCTGCAAAAGATTTAGTTAAGGATTATTATTTATGGATATAAAAAGTAAAAAAACAATACTGGTAACAGGTGGTGCGGGTTTTATAGGTGCTAATTTTATAAAATATTTTATTAATACCTATCCTGATTATAACATTGTAAATCTAGATTTATTAACTTATGCTGCTAATCTTGAAAATTTATCATCTATAGCAGAAAATCCAAATTATACCTTTATTAAAGGTGATATTGCGGATAAAAATTTACTTTCAAATATTTTTCTTGATTATGATATTCGTGGGGTTATAAATTTTGCTGCTGAATCTCATGTGGATAATTCCATAACAAATCCAGAGGCATTTATAAATACAAATGTTGTTGGAACTTTTTCTCTAGTCAATACTGCTTATAAGTATTGGATGCTAGGCCCAAATAATCCCAAAGAAGGCTATAAAGATTGTAGGTTTTATCATATTTCTACAGACGAAGTATATGGTACTTTAGGGGAAACAGGGCTCTTTACAGAAGATACCCCATATGCGCCAAATAGCCCTTACTCTGCTAGTAAGGCAGGTTCTGACTTTTTGGTTAGAGCATATCATCATACATATGGATTGAATGTAGTCACATCAAACTGCTCTAATAACTATGGACCAGGGCAACATCAGGAAAAGCTTATTCCCAAAATTATAGAAAATGCCTTGAATGGCAAAGAAATACCTATTTATGGTGATGGGAAAAATATAAGGGACTGGCTATATGTTTTAGATCATTGTAAGGCTATTGATTTAATTTATCATCAAGGTAAACGCGGCCAAACTTATAATGTAGGCGGTAGCAATGAAAAAACAAATATTGAGGTTGTAGATACGATATTGAATATTTTAGATAGAAGACAACCACGCAAGGATGGGATTTCTTATAAGAAACAAGTAAAATTTGTAGAAGATAGAGCAGGGCATGATAGAAGATATGCTATTGATTCTACCTATTTGCAAAATGACTTAGGTTGGGTTGCTGCAGAAAGTTTTTCTACTGGCATTGAAAAAACAGTAGAGTGCTATTTATCATGTTATACGAAGTTATCAATCTTAGTGTGAAGCGTTATTATGTAGATAATTTAGTTGCGCTACTAATAAGTAGTGTGTAACTTTACTCATAAGCATTTATCTTAAATGTGGTTGTCTACTACTTATTTCTGCTAAATGAAGTTAATCTCAAAAGAATGTTCAATCATACATAGAATATGGCACTTAAGAAAAAGTTATAATCATAGTTGCTTAGTTTTAGTTATTTTGATTGCTTTGCAAAGTTTTATTTTTTATTGATGAAAAGATATAACAGAACTTTCGTATGATTAAATTTTATCTAAGTTAATTCTATGCTTTTTTATCTGATTTGTTAATATATACACATGTAACTTTATATGGTAATTTTATGAAAGGTATTTTACTTGCTGGAGGGAGTGGTACTAGGCTTTACCCCCTGACTAAAACAACATCAAAACAGCTTTTGCCTGTTTATGACAAGCCTATGATATATTACCCATTATCGGTTTTAATGTTGTTTGGAATTAAAGATATTCTAATTATCTCGACGCCAAATGATATTCCAAATATAAGAGGTTTATTAGGTGATGGTAAAAGGTTTGGTTTAAATCTCGAGTATAAAGTTCAAGATAAACCTAACGGTATAGCAGAAGCTCTAATTTTGGGAGAAGACTTTATTGGTAATGATAATGTGAGTCTTATTCTAGGTGATAATATATTTTATATGGGAGAAAGAATAAGAATATTTAGAAGTCAATTAGAGTCAAGCTCAGCAAATAAAGCTAATATTCTAACATATCATGTTTCTGACCCAAGACGTTTTGGTGTAGTGGAGTTTGATAGAAAATTTAATGTAATGTCACTAGAAGAAAAACCAGAACATCCTAAATCTAATTATGCATCTGTAGGGTTATATTTCTATCCTAGTGATGTTGCCAGTAAAGCTAAAACCCTCAAGCCATCAGCTCGAGGTGAGCTAGAAATAACCGATTTAAATAATATATACTTGGCAGAAGGAAGATTAAATGCTCTTGCAATGGGTAGAGGTAATGCTTGGCTGGATGCAGGTACACATGAATCACTGCTAGATGCTGCCAATTTTGTTCATGTCATTGAAAAGCGCCAAGGGTTAAAAATAGCCTGCCTTGAAGAAGTTGCTTTTCGAATGGGTTTTATATCAGAACAAGAGCTTTATTCAATTATTGATACAATTAAACTACCTGAGTATAAAAAATATTTATTAAAAACTATTGAGGATGTAAATGCATATTCAGCAGACAAACATATCTGATTTATTTATTTTAGAACCTAGAGTCTTGAATGATGATAGAGGTTATTTTCTTGAAAGTTTTAATCAGGCTGAATTTCAAAAAATTAATAGAAATACTAACTTCGTGCAAGATAATGAATCACAGTCATCTTATGGTGTTGTAAGAGGTTTGCATTGTCAGTTTGGTGAGTACGCTCAAGCAAAACTTGTTAGAGTAATACAAGGTTCAGTTTTAGATGTTGCTGTTGATATTAGGCAAGACTCGCCTACTTATGGCAAATATGTTGGTGTTGAGCTGTCCGCAGCTAATAAAAGACAGCTTTATATCCCAAGAGGCTTCTTGCATGGTTTTGCAGTTTTAAGTGAAACTTGTATTTTTGCTTATAAATGTGACAACTATTATAATAAAGAATCCGAAGGGAGCGTAAGATACGATGATCCTAGTTTAGATATTAATTGGCAGTTACCTGAACAAGATGTCATAGTGTCAGCAAAGGATAAGATGGCAGGAGATTTTCATAGTGTTGTTAGTTACAGGTAAAAATGGTCAGCTTGGTAGTTGTCTTAAGCAGTTATTACCAAATGCAATATTTACATCCTCAAAAGAGCTTGATATAACGAATTCCATTGCGGTACAAAACTTTGTAGAAGAAAACAATATTAGCACAATTATTAATTGTGCCGCATATACTGCAGTTGATAAAGCTGAAGATGAAGAGGGAATGACTGACTTAGTTAATCATTATGGACCTATGTATTTAGCTAGAACAGGAGCTAAAGTAATCCATGTTTCAACTGATTACGTATTTGATGGTAAGCATCATTCGCCATATAAAGAAACAGACCAAACTAACCCACTTACTGTTTATGGTAGAACTAAGCTTGCTGGAGAGAGAGCGTTAATTGAAATGGCAGAAGCGGCTGTAGTTATTAGAACCTCATGGTTATACTCAAATTTTGGCAATAATTTTGTTAAAACAATGTTGCGCTTAGGCCAAGATAAGCATAGTGTCAGCGTTATTTGTGACCAAGTTGGCTCACCAACATATGCATTCGATTTAGCTAAAGCTATCGTGTCTATAATTCCTCAGATCAATAAAAGCTGCAGTGGAATATATCACTATAGTAATTCTGGTCAGTGCTCATGGTTCGATTTAGCTACCACTATTATGAATAAGGCAAATTTACCTTGCAGGGTTATACCTATTTCAAGTAGTGATTATTATACTAAAGCAATTAGGCCACAATATAGTGTTTTAGATAATACTAAAATATTAAATACTTTTGGGGTTGAGCTATATGATTGGAAAGTAAGTTTGTCTAATATGCTTGAAGCTCATCATCTACTTTGTGAAATATAAGTTATATTATTATTAGTAGTACTCTTTTCATTATTTTGACTAGTTTGTAATGATTCGCTTTTTCGATTTCTACAATCATTAATTGTTCCTGTTTTATTATTAAAATTTGTACTTGAATGTTTATATTGTTCATAAGAAACCTGCAGTTTTTCATGTCCATGATCAAATTTTTGTTGTAGCTTGGTATCTTTATCAATGTATTTTTGCTTTATATATAGACATGCGCTTGATATTACAAACAGTCCAGCAATTGCAGTAATGGCTATTGCAGTTGGTGGAAATACTACCGCAGAAACTCCAGCTATTGCTGCTGCAGCATTTGTAATTCCTGCTAATATTATTAATACATTTGTTATATAATAAATAGTATCACGGGCAGAATATGCTGATACATGCTTTTCAGCGCTTATTATGTCCTTAAACAGATTGTTATCTTCTATTCTACTTTTAATTAACCCAATATTGTCTTCACTTATTTTATTTTTTATATCTTCTTTATCATCACTGCTTAGAGCACTTGAATCAATTATCTTGCTATAATCATCTACTTTTCTAATTGCTATGTCAGATAAAAAATTTATCCTAGCTCCACCTTTATCTGTTTTGCCTTTTTGGTCTTCAAAATACTGGAGAATAATTTTATTTTTTAATGCTACGTCATTTACAAGCATTCCACCATCCTTTTCGTTAACTAGGACATCTTTACTGTTATTGCAAATTCTATACATTAGAACGTCGTGTTGTATCTCATTATATTTTTTTAATGTCATATCTTGTGGTTGTTTGCCAGAACCTAATAAATTAATAGTTTGCTTGTCATTATATATTGCTTTATATTCTTCTGGTATTTTTTCTAATATTCTAGCGCTATAAGTAAACAAATTATTTGTTTTGCTTTCACATACCAATTCGCCATAAACTTCAAACTCTTTTTTTATAAATAAATTTTTAATGTTTCTAATGTTTCTTATATGTCCATTTTTTGCAAAAGGATCCTTTATAGTTCTAATTGTGTCTGTATATTCTAAAAGGTGAACTTGAGCTGCTCTTAATAGAGTTCGATGTTTCTCAGGATAACTTGATTCAGTTTTATCTAGTTTAGATATCATGTTAGATATTTCGAATATTTTATTTGTTATGTTTTCTTTCGCTGCATTATTTCTGTTTTGCTCAAGTATTGCTGAATATGTAAACATACCTATATTTACTACAGTAGCTAAGCCAGTAATAATAGGCGCAGAGAGGGGGAATGTTGCCCCAACTGCTGCAGCTATGGCCAACCCGGATAATGTTCCTGCAACAAGAGTCATGGCTACCAAAAATTTGTTTTTACTAGACGATATACCCTCTCGTTTTATATTATTGAATGTGTAAACTGTTGATAAGCAAAATGCAGTTAGTGGAAATATGAATAAAGAAACACCAGCAGATGCCGCACCAAATAAAGTTAATGTAGTTCCTATTTGAGATACAGGCAAGCCAAAATAGAGTGAGCTTGATAGTTCTAACTCTCTTTTTGAGCGGAGAGATTTATCTATTTTTTCTAGTTGTGAGTTAATATTATCAGTATCTTTGCCGATATTATCACTAATATAATTAATAAAGTTTCTTTGCGCTGCTTTTACTTTTTTTTGAATTTTTTCCGAATGAATTAAATTGTTAAATTCGCTAATATCATCATTTGTCAGCGTAGGATAGTATTTTCTTAAATCTGAATAAAATTCAGTTTTATCAATGCTTTTGGTTTCTAAAAAAATATTCAAATTAGTTAAGTTTTTACTTTGCTCAACCCAATCATGTAAATCTGAATAGTTAATATCACGGAGCATAGGGTCTATTTCAGTTAACTTTATATTAGAATATTTTTCTAAAAATTTTTTATCTATGTATATATCGCCCATTTAGATAATTGCCTATACTTTTCATCAAATTTAAGTATAGTCTTAATCTTTTATTATATTCCTGGTTGAGCGCTTTTGTGTTTTTTTTGCTCTTCTTTTTCTGCTTCAGTGGCGGTTGTTCTTTTCCTATCAAAGAAACTAATTTTTAATTTTCTATTTTGGCCATTACTAAGTGTTATATTTTCTTGCTTTAAATATTCACCTATCAAAAGAATTTTTTCACTTGAAAGAATATTTTCAGTGACTAGCTTTGAATTCATAATTTCTTGTAATATATCTGTAAAATTAGGATCTAAAAAGTTTTCAAAATTTATTATATTAATATATTTTTTTAGCCACCCTGGTTGTTTGCAGTAATTTATCAGCATATGGAATATTTTTACACTTCTTTTTTTAATTGCGTAATATATTATTGAAAGCCCATTATCAGTTATTACGTATGGGTCAGCTCTTCTTAGCATCAAATCTATAAAAATATCTTTATTATCTTGTATTACGGCGTAATGTATTACTCTTTTATTTGATGGCATAGACTCATCTACCCTAAACTTATTTGCGACCAAATAATAAAATATTTCTTTGTTATTATTTTCTATAGCTACAGCAAGAATATTGTTTTTGTTATAGTCTAAAGAGTAATGGTTTAATCCTGCTACTTTTTTAAGGTTGAAAATCAATTTAGCTAGTTTGTTGACATGATTTTGAACGGCAAAAAATAATATTTTATCAAGTACTTTTTGGGTTTGTGGTAGTTTAGACAAATCATATTTGCTACAAATATAGTTAATAATATCATAGTTTTTATGCTTCAAAGCAAGAGATAGTAAGCTCTCTCCGCGGCTATTAGATACATATACATTAGCCTTGCCACTTTTAATTAAATTATATACTGATGCGTAGTCTTCTCCTTTCATGTATCTTAAAATAGATATATCTCCTAGCTCTTCTTTTAAATTAAGATCTATACCTTTGTCGGTCTTTCTAAGAGTGAAATTAACCCCTTGTCTTCTAAATGCATGAGCAATACGCATTGGGCTATATTTCTCATGGCCTAATTCTTTTAATATTTCATTGGCCATTTCTTGTTTACTATTTGTTAATAAGTTATCTAAAGATGGTATCACTAAGTTTGTATTTGTAAGGCATGATGAACTATCAACCCTTACTTCTTCAGCTTGACTAATTAGTTTGGCATATTGGCTTGATATATTGGTAAATTGCATATCGTATTGGTTTCTTAGTACAGAAATATCATACTTTTCTTGTTTTTGTTTCAAGTATCTATTTAACCTGAAACTACCTTGTCCAATGATTTCTCCGTGGCCACTAGATCTAGAGATAAGGCACTTTTTTTGTAAAAGATTAGTTGCTAGTTCATGCTTGTTAAGTAGTAGTGCTTCATCAAGGGGCGATAAGTCATTAATACGCTTTTTCAATACAAGTTCGTTTTTTTCAGTTTTAATGCCAAGCTCTGTGATTTTTTTGTTTAATTCTAAAAGTTCTAGTTCTATATCTTTTTTTGAGTTTTCTTTAGATTCTTCAATTTTACTAATAATTTTATCTCTTTTAAACATAAGCTCTAGGGAATTAGCCCTATGCTCTGAATCAATACTAATTAGTTGCCTCTTGTTTTTATAATTCTCCTGAAATATTGCGCTAATAAGTTCTTCAAAGTTTCTTTTCTCCTCACACAGTAATAGCATATTTACTAACATTTCACTTTTACATACTATAGCCAGGTCAAAAATTAAGTAGTTTTTATCATTTCTATTCATTGGGCAGCGCCCTAATAAAAAAAATTCTTTGCATTCAGCTTTATTAATAACGTAATAAGTATCAAGGCTTCTTATTAAAGCGAAGTCGGTTATATTATCTTTTGTTAATTGTATTTGTGTGATTGGACATTCAGGCATAATATTTCTATCTTGTAAAAGAGTAAAAATACATTTATTTTTTCCTAGTTTCTTAAGGTAGGGTTAAATCCTGTTGTATTACTTTGGTTTTTTTCCATTTCGGTTTCTTTTTGATTGTTTTTTTCTTGAGAAAAGCTTCTCATTTCTACAGATTTTATTTTAAGTTTTTCTATTTTAAGTGGTTGTACCAAATCTTTATTTGGTGCGAGTATTTCTTTCGCTGCTGTAACTTTATCTTTACTATTATACCATTGAGTAGATGTTACGAGCATGAATAACCCAACAGTTGCTGCTATGCCAATCATAACAGGGGGGGTGAGCATCAAAGGTAGGCCAATTATTGGAGCTACAGAAAATAAAGTTGTGGTAATTAGTAAGGCCATGTTAAAACTATAATATGTTGTATCCCTTGTAAAATATGACATTACATGGTTTTTAGCAGCATTTAATGATTTTATGCTAGATGAAGCTTCATTAATATTTTGGCTTAGGATTTTACTTTCTTGGGATGATATATTCATAATATTTTTGGTATATTCTTTAAGCCCTAAACTATTTCCTGTGCCAAGACTCTCCATATCTACTATTTCTGCTTTATCTTCCATGATCTTCATCAAAAAAGCTCTGTTTGCTGAAATACCACTATTTGTTCTTATTTTATGAATTCTATTCGAAATAGAGCTAGGGTCATAAATATTTAATTTTTCAGTTACAACAGTATCTACCCCTTTACTATCACCAATTATGGGCATGATAATTTCTAATACTTTTTTTGCTTGTTCTTTAGTTGAATCATACTTTAAGTCATTCAATAAATTGGCCAATAACGTAAGCTGGCTAACTTTATTATGGTCTAGGTTATTTTGACTTGTGAATAGATCAAAACGAGAGCGTTTTAAAACATTTAAAGTTATTTGTTTTATATCGCTATTATTTGTCATATTTGACATTTCTATATGATCACCTGTGCTATGATTTGTCATTTTCATATGATTGTTTGAGCTGCTTTTTCCAATGTTTAACTCATCTTCTAGTTTATTTATGGCAGCCATATTTTCTGAAGTAGGTAATAGTTCTTTTATTTTTTCACTTATATTTTTGTTATACGATTCATTGTCTGTAATTTTTTTATCTATTATTGTATTTTGTATCGATAAGGTAGTTAATTCTAACCGCACCTCATTTAATAAATTTATATGGTCATTTTTTGTAACAGGGAATTTTATAGTTCTAACTATATTAGTATATTCAAAGAGCATAATATCAATATTTTTTTTAATTAACTTTATTTTGTCCTGTTCTAAGGGGTTTTTATTGGCTTGGCACTTAGACAGCTCAACCATTAAACCTTTTATTTTAACTTTTAATATACTAATAGCATCGTTATTACGTCTATCTTCTAGAACAGAACCATAACAAAACAAACCAAAGCTTAAAGTTGTTGCTATGGGAAATATTAAAGCCCCACCAAAGGGTAATGATACGCCAGCAAACCCTACAATGGCTGCAATAGTTATTGCTGCTGCTATTGTAGTAGCGGCTACTAGCATTTTATTTTCTGTTGTGTTTATGCCATCTTTTTTTATGTTGTTATAAGTATATACGCTAGAGTACATTAAAATAACTAATGGAGAGATAAAAACACTAGCTCCAGCAGCAGCTGCACTTATTAGTCCTAAAGTTGGGCATAGGTGAGCTAATGGAAAACCATAATAGGCTATATTTGATAGTGAAGACTCCCTCTTTGAATAAAACGCTAATTCTACTTTATTTAGTTGAGCCATATGATTATTTATTTCAGAGAGAGTTAAGTCATCTTTTTTAAGTAGATCTATAGTTGCATTTGTAATATTTTCTTTTGCTGCTTTAACTAAAGTATAGTCTTCTTCTGCTTTTATATTTTCTTTATAGCTAGTAATATTTTGATTATTTATAGGTCTATATTCATTGCTCTTTGCAAAAATTTTCGTTGCTAATGTAGTATTATTGCTATTAGGGTTGTTTTTGTCGAGCCAAGAAGAAAGTTTAATTTTATGGGTCTGGCTAGGTTGTATGTCTTGTTCAACTGTTGTAGTTTTGAAGCTTTTTAGTCCTTGGTATACTTTATTTATATTTGTATCGCTCATATCAAGGTGAGCTTCAGATGCAATTGTCTTAAGCTCGTTTTCAGTTATAAAATATTTTTTCTCTACACTCATGTTAGTACTACCTTCGATAGATTGCTAACTAGTAGTATAGATCTAATTATATTTATTAAGTTGTTTGAAGCGTATTAAGGTTTTTTTTACTCTGTTAAGAGTTTATTTTGTTTGAGAGAAATCCTTTGTAGCTAGTCATTTTGCCAATTAAAGTGTCTATATTTGGCAGTTTATTAGCATTGATATTATCAAATTTTAGTAGTTCAACTTGGTCAGGGGTTAGAAGGTATATTCCAATGGAATTTATTATTGTAGCTTGAATTTTTGCAATACTACTTGGTATTTGAACTAAAAAACGTCTTTTTCCAATGGTAGTAAGTAAGAATTTAAGTATATTTTTAAATGAATCAGTGTCAGGGCCACATGCAGCATATACCCCATTGCTATTTTCCTGAGCCATAATTTTAATTATAGCAGTAACTAAATCTTCAACATATACAGGGCTAAATAAAGTTTCTCCTTTTCCTACTAATGGTAGAAATGGTGAATATTTTGCCATGTTGCTAAACATATTGAAAAAATTATCTCTTACTCCAAATATTACACTTGGTTTTATAATCGTAAATATCTTAGCATTTTCTTTTATATTAACTTCTGCCGCATACTTAGTTGCAGCATATTTAGATTTGGTCTTTGATGTTTCAACACCAAGTGATGATAAATGTATTAAATACTGCCAATCTTCTAAGGATTGGCATAGATTGCCCACGAATAATTCATGATAGTTATAAAAGTCATCAGATTTAACTTCATATAACTTTCCAATAAGGTTTATAACATAGTCGTAGCCTGCGATTGCATTTTTTATTTCGTTTAAACTAAATATATCTAGAGAGTCAAATGTTAGATTTGAGCTACTTCCAATAATTTTTTTAGCTTTATCTTTATTAGTACATATAACTTTTACTTTAAAATCATTTTCTATTAGTCTTTTTGTTAATTGCGTGCCAACAAATCCGGCACCACCAAAAATTATAACTTTTTTATCCATATTATTCCCTCTAAGATAATGTATGATTTAATTCTAGTTCGTATTTTTCTTTTTGCAAATTCTTTTGTTTATGAGTACTAGAAAAAAAACTACTAGGGGCATGAGTATTATTTCCCACAAAATAAATTTTTGCATTAAGCTTCGCGCAAACTTTACACGACAGTAAGCTAGCCAATAAGCCAAATATTATAGCTATAGATAAATTGAGTCCAAAGAAGTAAGTATTTATTGTTATAGGGCAGAT
>JACKZZ010006554.1_pt1 | contig 17666 bp, 19 predicted proteins | sample 8027871 | NCBI WGS metagenome assembly JACKZZ01 (sample SAMN15724774, study PRJNA655200) | protist metagenome | isolation source: fluorescence activated cell sorting (FACS) single amplified genomes of... | place: USA: West Boothbay Harbor, Gulf of Maine | collected 2000-07-19
TAAATAACCAAGCTATCACAGGTGGCGGAAATGGTACTATTTCAGATCTTGGATTCTACAATTCTCAAGGACAGTGGTTCCAAACATTAGGAACTAAAATCCAAAAATTGAGCAACATCATTCACCAGAAAACTCTTCGTGGTGGTGCTAACTTTATGGTTGTATCTCCAACTGTAGCTACTATTCTAGAATCTATTCCAGGATTTGCTGCTGACACAGATGGTGATGCTGCTAAAATGAGCTATGCATTTGGTGTACAAAAAGTTGGTGCTTTAAATAGTCGCCAAAAAGTATACAAAAACCCTTACATGACTGCTAACACAATCCTATTAGGATACCGTGGTACTCAGTTCTTAGAAAGTGGTGCTGTATTTGCTCCTTACATTCCGTTAATTATGACTCCTCTTGTATACGATCCAGATACGTTCGTACCAAGAAAAGGTCTATTAACTAGATATGCTAAGAAAATGGTTCGTCCAGAATTCTACGGAAAAATTAATGTATCAGGTTTAAACACTTTATAGTAGATACTTAATATTTCTTAATAAATTAACCCGGTCTTTGGCCGGGTTTTTTTATGTTTTTCATATGTATAATAAAATGCGTTATATCGAAACTATATTTATCTCATTATATAGCTATATTAAAATTAATCGGTTTTTTAACGTATTTATAATGGTTTTATTCAATCAATGTGTAATCCCTAATTTCAAGAATTTATGGCAAGTAAACACCATACGGACGATGTATATCGCCCTAAGAGAATTCCTAAAAACCCAATTAAGTTCAAACTCCAACTTAATGCCGAACAAAAAGAAGCTAAACAAGCTATCCTTGATAATACAATCACACTTCTGGGAGGAAGTGCAGGTAGCGGAAAAACATTACTAGCATGTAATGTTGCATTAGACGGACTGTTACGAAGACAATATGATAAAATTATTATTACTAGACCTACTGTATCAAAAGAAGAAATAGGATTTTTACCTGGTGATTTAAGAGAAAAGATGGATCCTTGGGTTCAACCCATATACCAAAATTTTTACCAATTATACGATAAATCAAAAGTTGAAAAACTTATCGAAGATGGTAAAATAGAAATTGTGCCTGTATCTTTTATGAGGGGTAGAACATTTTTAGATTCAATGATTATTGTTGATGAAGCACAAAATGTTACCCATCAACAAATGGAAATGATTACTTCACGTTTGGGTTTAAGAAGTAAAATGATGGTATGTGGTGATGCTCACCAAACAGACTTAAAGAAAAAATCAGATTCAGGTTTTAAATTTCTTTATTCTGCAGCAAGAAAAATTAAAAATCTTGAAGCTATCACATTAACAACTAATCATAGAAATGAAATTGTTGAAGATTTATTAGATTATTATAATAATGCAATTGATAAGGGAGTAAGTATTACTACTTCTGGATCATATATTTATAATAGTAAGAATTAATATCATATTTATAACAAAATAAAATTATGGGATCACACCATCCGCTATGTACCCCTACGGGTTCATTAGAAGTATTTATAAGAGAAAGCATAACCTTACCTAATGGTAATGAAGAAGTGGCAACTAATAAAATTAAAATTCCTGGTGTAAATCAATTAGTAAGAAGAATTGATACTATTTCTGTTAATTGGGAAGATACTGGAGTTGAACTTTTAAGATTTGTAGATAATGAAGCATCTCAAGTTGCTGGATCATTTGTAAGAGATACTGTAAAGTATTTAAGATTTACAAATCTAGATTGTCATAATTATCTTTCTTTATACCTAATACAGAATAGCCCGGATGCACAAGCACCCAACACAGATAACTTTAATTCAGGAGATGAAGGTGTATTTAGAATAGATCCTGGTAAATCAATGATGCTATCTAATGCTCAATTTGAAAGTAGTAATTATTATGATTATGTAGTAGAAGGATATGTAGATTTACAATATTATTCATCATTTGCCTCTTTATATAGTATAAAGGCAAAAGCAAACGAAGCAGATATTAGAATAGAGTACCTTGTAGGTTCTTCTTAATATTTATAACAAAATAAATTAAATAAAAAAATGGCATTAACGTATAGAACAGGTTCAGGTGAACACCCAGGTAAGGGTTCAGCTTTAACAATTGAAGAACTAGATAATAATTTTAGACACTTTACAGGATCACATGAAATAAGTGGTTCACTTACTATTTCAAGTAGTTTAGAAGAACCTTTTGCTCTTATAGTAACAGGAAGTGTAGCACTTTCAGGAAGCCTTATTCCTAATGGGCCCGGAACCTATAATTTAGGTAATGCAGATAATTATTTTGAAGAAATATATGTTGGAAGTGATTCAATTATATTTGTAAGTGGTTCAACTACAAGTTCATTTGGGGTAGATTCATCAGGATCAATGACAGGTTCTTTTGACGGAGAATTAACTGGTTCCTTTACAGGATCAGGAGATGGTAATTTTACAGGATCTTTTGATGGTATTTTTTCAGGGTCAATAGACGGAACAGAATTTTACATTAATAACTTACCTACTACAGAACCTGTAGAATCTGGTAGATTATGGCTATCAGGTAGTGCTGAAAATTCTAAATACTTAATGGTAAGAGATTAATCTTTATTTGAATATAAAATAAAATTATAGGGACTCAATTTGAGTCCCTTTTTTTCATATTTATAATAAAACTAGGTATAATATGAATATTCCAATTTATGATGGTAATCCATTATGGAATCCAGATGCAACCGCTTTTGGATTTTACAATAATGATATTGAATTTCAAAATGATTGTATTAAAGTAGCAAAATTTGTAACTACACGTTTAGGGTATCCTTTAATGGATGTAGAATTACAAACATCTTCTATATTTACAGCATTTGAAGAAGCAATTACAATGTATGGGAATGAGTTATATGCATATTTAATAAGAGAAAATGTATTAGATCTTACTGGTTTACCTTATGAAAATGTAGATTTAAGTGAAGTTATAGTTCAACCTAATTTTGATACTATAATTAGATTATCAGAACAATATGGTGAAGAAGCAGGTGTTGGTGGTAATGTACCTTGGTATAAAGGACATGTTCCTTTAACTTCAAGTGTACAAGATTATGATTTAAAAATTTGGGCTAAACAACAAGGCATATCCAGTAGTATAGAAATAAAAAGAGTATTTTATCAAGAACCTATACCTGCATCTGCAAGATATTTAGCCCCATTTGATGGGTTTGGGTTTGGAGGTGTAGCTGCTGCTGGATTAATGGAAATGGGTGGATTTGGTGGTTCAATGGGCTTTTTAATGATGCCTCTAAATTACGATATGCAAGTTATTCAATCAATTGAGATGAATCAAATGGTTAGAATGTCTAATTATAGCTTTGAAATACATAACAATGTAATTAGAATATTCCCTATCCCAGGACCATATGAAATTAGTGGAGTAGGAGATATTGCTGAAGATGTAAATGGTTCATGTAATTGTGGTAATTTATGGTTCGAGTATATTATACGAGATGAAAGATTAGAAAGCAGTTTAATCTGTGCTGAAGATAAAATTACAAATGTTTCTAATATGCCCTATCAAAACCCTGTATACTCACTAATCAACTCAGTAGGTAGACAATGGATATTTGAAATGACATTAGCAATTTGTAAAGAAATTTTAGGATATGTTCGTGGTAAATATAGTACAGTACCTATCCCTAATGCTGATATGACATTAAATCAAGCAGATTTATTAGCAGCAGCAACTGCAGAAAAAACAGCATTATTAGAAAGATTAAGAGCATATTTTGATGAAAATTCTCGTGCGTCTTTATTAGAAAGAAAAGTAAGAGAAGCGGATGCAGTATTAAAAGAATTGGATCAAGTTCCAAGAGTAATTTATATAGGATAGTATGGCAATGTTTGCAAGACAGAGAGATGTTTCTCTGGTAAGACACTTAAATAGAGAAGTTATGGGTAATGTTATTACCCAACAAGCGGCTTTTTATCAATTTAAATTAGAAGAAACGAAAGTTAATATCTATGGTGAAGCTGCAGCTGAAAAATTTTATAATGGTCCTTTTTTATTCAATTGTCTAATTAATAGATCAGCTCAAGAATATCCTGAAGATTCTGAAGGAATACAATTCCAACAACCTATTGATTTTTATTTTTTAAGAGATGATTTAAAAGCTGTTAGACCTGGTTTTCCAAATGGAAACCCAACAGAAGAAGTTGTTCCGGATGTTGGAGATATAATTTTATATCAAGAAGGATATTATGGAGTACAAAGTGTAGTAGCTAACCAATATTGGAGTGGAAAAAACCCTGATTACCCTAATAATAACTCAGATGGTACTGATAACCCATTAAATCCTAATTTAGATTTATTTGGGACTAACTTATCAATATTATGTTCAACTTATTACATCCCAGCTGATAAAGTTGCGATTTCACCTTATAAAGAAAGATTTTAATGTCACAGTATAGAAAACCCATACCTAAAACACAAAAAGAAATCAGTATTGATCAACAAAGACCAACATCTGAAAGGTATGGTAATCCTAATATCCCATTACCTACTAATGAGAATCAAACAGGCATACCATTTAACAGATCAGAAAAATTATCTTGGAAAGGAGATACAAATAAACCTTTTTCAATTGGTATTCAAGATTTAGATGAAGCAGTATTTTATTACTTCCAAAATGTAATAAAACCTTTTGTTTATCAAAACGGCGAAAGAAGAGAAGTACCAGTAATATATGGTTCCCCTGAAAGATGGAAATCATTTCAAAGAGATGGGTATTATAGAGATAAAAAAGGTGCTATTATGTTACCTATTATTGTTCTTAAAAGAGATACTATAACAAAGGATAGAACAGTTTATAATAAATTAGATGCTAATAGTCCTAATTTATATGGTACATTTCAACGGGGTTATAACCCAAAAAACTTTTATAGCAATTGGGCAGCTATTCAAAATAAAATACCCGCAAAACAATTTTATGCAGTAGCAGTTCCTGATTTTGTAAATTTAGAGTATAGTGTAATTGTTCAAACATATTACATGGAACAATTAAATAAAATTATTGAATCTTGTGAATATGCATCTGATGCTTATTGGGGAAATCCTGAAAGATTTAAATTTAGAGCTTTTATTGATAGTTTTTCTACAGCAACAGAATTAACAACAGGTAGAGATAGATTAGTAAAAGGTACTTTTAATATTAGGTTAAGAGGATATATCATACCTGATACAATACAAAAAGATATGAATTCTATTTCTAAATACAATTCTAAATCTAAATTTATTATTTCTATGGAAACAACTTCTAATTCAGAAATTTTCCAAGAAGGAGTTAATAAGACAAAAGATGGCAGAACAAGAAGACAAAGAGAAGACCAAGGAGAAATATCTAATATATCAGATGTAACACCAGGTACAGAATTAAAAAATTAAAAAAAAATGGCTAGTAATGTAAGATTTGTAGATTCATTAAAAGTTGGTGCTTACCAAGTCCAAAATTCTTCTGGAGGTGGTGGTGGTATCACAATTAATAACAATGTAAATAATTATCTATTAAGTGCTACAGGAAATCCTAATGTTATTAATGGAGAATCTAATTTACAATTTGATGGTACTAGTTTAAGTATAGGAGGAGCCCCATCAGGTCCTAGATTAGAAATAACTGATAATGGGTCGGGTCAAGATCTTTTATTAATAAAAAATGCAAGTAATCAAGGAATTAGAGTAACAAATGAAGGAGTATTAAAATTAATTAGCTTTAACTCTTTACCAACAGCAATAGAAGGGGGAATTGTTTATTCTTCTAATGAATTTTATTTAGGTCTTTAATTCTAAAATAAAAGCATAATATGTATAATAAAATATAAATCAATAACTAATAAAATACAATAATAAAAAATGGCAAATTGGAAAAAAGTAATTGTTAGTGGGTCAGCGGCTGAATTAGCAAATTTATCCCTTACAAATTTAAGTTCACAACCTTCAGAAACAACAACCTTAGTTATTGATTCTTCAGGGGTTATAGGTACAAGAGAAAATGCAGCTAGTTCTGGTTCTTCGGGAACATCTGGTTCATCTGGTTCAAGTGGTTCATCAGGATCATCTGGAACTTCAGGTTCTTCTGGTTCAAGTGGTTCTTCAGGAACGTCTGGAGTCTCAGGATCAAGTGGTACATCTGGTTCTTCAGGTTCAAGTGGCTCTTCTGGTTCATCAGGAACTTCAGGATCAAGCGGTACCTCAGGTAATGATGGTTCATCTGGTACTTCTGGTTCATCAGGAACTTCAGGATCAAGCGGTTCTTCAGGATCAAGCGGTTCTTCAGGTTCATCAGGTACATCAGGAAATTCAGGATCATCGGGCACATCTGGTTCATCAGGTTCTTCAGGATCATCAGGTACATCAGGATCATCAGGTTCAAGTGGTTCAAGTGGAACTTCAGGTTCATCAGGAACTAGTGGCTCAAGTGGTTCATCAGGATCAAGTGGTACATCAGGATCAAGTGGTACTAGTGGTGTAATTAATGTACAAAATTCAGGAGACAATAGAATACTTACTGATATAGATGGTACTAGTGCTAATGCTCAACAAAGATTAACATTTGATAGTGATGGTGGATCAGAATCAAATACTGGATTATTAACAGTAACAGGTGATGTTATTATATCAAATGATTTATTTGTTGATGGTACTGCTTCATTTAGAAATACTGAAAATTTATTAGTTAAAGATAGATTTATATTACTTGGATCAGGTTCAACAACTGTTGGTGATGGTGGTATTGTTATACAACAAACTGACCAAGATTTTGGTGATGCCTTTGCTTATGATGGTTTGTCTACTGGAAGATGGGGTGTAACTAGCTCATTTGATGCTACTTTATCTTCATACACTCCAGATGCATTTATGGCAGCAGTAGTTGTAGGAACTACCAATGACCCAGATGATGCTCCATCCAAATATGATAAAGAAGGAAACATATACGTAGCAAGTAACGAAGATATTTATATTTATTCGTAAAATCTAAATAAAATTGTTTTCTAAAATATTAAAAAGGTTTATGGCATTAAAAACTAAAAATGTAGTTGTAGGAGGAAAAGACAATATGTCTAATCCTCCTACACTTAATATCGAACTAACCCCAAAACAAATAGAATTTTTACTTGTAACCATTAAAAATAGTTTATTTAAAGGGGAATATGTAGAAATATGTTATAATACTACTTTAAAACTTCAAGAAAAATACCAAGAATCAATTAAAAAATAATAGTTATGTCTTACAATTTAACAAATCTTTCTTTAAGAGAATTACGTGCTCTTAGAAAATCAACTGATTATATTCCAATTACAGGTATTGATGCTATCTTTATAGGTACTATACAAGTAAAGTTAAATCAAAAAATTGAAAGTATTGAAAAACAAGAAGAGGAAAATCAAATTCCTCCTCCTCCTGTTAAATAGAAAAAATTTAAAACATATTTATAATAAATATTACGGCCCTTCGGGGAAGTGGGCACTTTGTGTAACCAACCTAATAAGAAATTGATATGCCAAATTGGAAAAAAGTAGTACTTAGTGGAAGTAACGCTGAGTTAAATGAACTTAAATTAACAGGTCTTTCTACCCAAGGATCTGAAAACACAACACTTGTAATTAATAGTGCCGGAGAAGTAGGTACAAGAGAAAATGCAGCATCCTCTGGTTCAAGTGGCTCTTCTGGTTCAAGCGGTTCTTCAGGTAATTCAGGTTCGTCAGGAACTTCAGGATCATCAGGTTGTTCAGGTAGTTCTGGTTCTTCAGGATCAAGTGGTTATTCAGGATCATCAGGAACTTCAGGTTCTAGTGGTTCTTCAGGATCATCAGGTTCATCAGGTTCTTCAGGTAACTCAGGTTCATCAGGTACTTCAGGTTCATCAGGTTCTAGTGGTTCTTCAGGTACTTCAGGTTCATCAGGAACTTCAGGTTCATCAGGTTCTTCAGGATCATCAGGTTCTTCAGGAACAAGTGGATTATTATCTTTAACAGGAACTACAAATAATGGTGTAATTACCTATGATGGTGCAGGGGGTGGTAATGTAGAAGCTAATATGACTTTTGATGGTGATAATTTAGTTACTAGTACAGATACAGCATATTTTGGAAAGAATAACTCAGGCTTTGGACAGATAATTATATCAGACGATTACATCGGAGGAGAATTAGCTATACTGACTGATAATGATTATATCATTGGGGGACAAGTAGCTAATTGTGAAATGGCATTTGCTGGAGTTAATCCAGACAATGCAACTATAAAAGCTAATTTCCAAAATAGAACTGTTTGTCTAGGATGTACAAATTGTCATAGTATTGGAAGTAGTTATTCAACAATTGCAGGTGGAACTTGTAATAAAAGTAATGGTTTAAGGTCTTTTATTGGAGCAGGTAATCTAAATACAGCATCAGCAGCTGATAGTTTTCTAGGTGCAGGATGTAAAAATATAGTTGGTGCCGAATTTGCAGGTTTAGTAAGTGGTATTTCAAATGAATCCTGTGCTCTTAGGGGATTTATAGGTGGGGGTAACGGAAATTCAGTATTTACTCCTAATAGTGTAATAGTAGGGGGTAAAGGTAATTTCTCAAAAGGAGGAGAAGCCTTTGACTTTATAGGAGGTGGTTTCCAAAACTGTATAACACCTTCACTAGCTACTGCTTGTGCTAATATTATTGTTGGGGGTATCCAGAATTTTAACTGTGGTGACTCAAATGCTGTATTTATAGGAGGTGGTTCATGTAATTGTACTTTCAATACCGCACAATTTATTGGTGGGGGATCTGACAACGTACTTTTTGGAGCGTTTGATGTAATTGTAGGAGGTAAAGGTAATTATGCAAAAGGAGGTGAATTTGATACTATAGGTGGGGGTGCATCTAATTGCATAGATAGTAGTGGCTGCGCATCTATTGTTGGAGGTACAAATAACATTATAGGTAATGGTAGCTATTCAACTATTGTAGGTGGTCTGTCTAATTTAATAGAGTCAAATAGAGGATTTATAGGAGGTGGAAGTACAAATCAAATTTGTGCTAATTCTCATTGTAGTACTATTGGAGGAGGTTATTCTAATAAAATTGGTACAAATGATTGTTGGGGGACTATTGCTGGTGGGTGTAGTAACTCTGTTCAAAATGATTATGGTATTGTTGGAGGAGGTCGTTTAAATTGTGCAAGAGGTTCTTATTCAACTGTTGGTGGTGGTTACTCTAATGATACATGTAATTCATATAGTACAGCAGCCGGGGGGTATAATAACTGTTCCTATGGACAGTATGGTCATATTGGTGGAGGACGTGATAATTATGTTTCTAATAACTATGGTATAGTAGCTGGTGGTTTTTTTAACTGTGCTAGAGGTGCTTGTAGTTCTGTTGGAGGAGGATATAGTAATGATACTCAAGGAACAGCCTCTCCTATTGGTGGAGGAAATAATAATACAATTTCTAGTGGAGTTTCCCAAGCAGTTATTGCAGGGGGTGGTGAAAATACCGTCTCTGCTAATGGAGGTGTAATAACAGGAGGATGCACAAACACCGTTTCATCAGGCCAAGGATTTATAGGTGGTGGGTGTTCTAACACAAATAATGGTTGTATGAGTGGTATTATAGCAGGAAATAGTAATAATATAAATAGTAAAGCTTGTTCCTTTATTATTGGTACCAGCATTACAGCTTTATCAAATTGTACTACTTTTGTAAATAATTTTGCCTTCCATGCACATAATAATCAAACACCATATTTAGGAACCGCTAATACAGCAGGTGAATTAATATATGTAGGTTCTTCAAATGTAACAGCAGGAAACGTTTATTATTTACTTGAACCAGTATCAGGTACATCTAGTTGGACATTAGCTAATGCTGCTGCCGCTAGTTCAGCAACCAATATGCTTGCAATAGCTGCAGGAACTGGACTTTCAAATAATGTAGGTATGCTTATAAGAGGATTTGCAAGATTCACATCAGTATTCGGTCTTACAGGAGGAACTATAGGATCGCCTCTATATTTATCAACTACAGCAGGAGGTATTACAACAGGAGCTCCTTCAAGTACAGGAGATATTGTAAGAGTAGTAGGACATTTAATTGATGATTCTACTGAAATAATATACTTTAATCCAGATGGAGCTTGGGTAGAAATAGCTTAAAAATAATTTTATGGCAGGATTTGATACAGGATATAAAGAAAGACCTCTTACTTTCGAAAGTGATAAAATTAAATATACTAAAGACGGTAAAGAGTTTAACGTAATGATGGATTGGGAAACCCCAATCATGAAAAGATCAGCTGAATGGGTAACTAATGGAGGAAAAGCAGAAAGTGTATTAGAAATAGGATACGGTATGGGCATAGCAGCATCATTTATTCAAGCATACCAACCAAATCAACATACAATAATGGAATTACACCCAAATATAGTAGAAAGGGCAGAAGAATATGCTAATCAAAGAAACAAGTATTATAGTAGGTCCAAAGCAACAGCTCATAAAAGGGTTACTATAATTGGAGGTAAAGACTGGTATGACGAATTTCGAAAAGAATTCGGCAAATCAGGATTACAAGAATTTGATGCTATTTTTATAGATACTTACCAAGATACAAAATTACATGAATTTAAAAACTACATTACTAAAATGTTGAAAAGAGGAGGTAGAATGACTTGGTGGAACCCAATGGAAAATTTCATCCCAGACGAAACTACTAGAAATAGAAGAGGAGTTAGCTATGAATTAATTAGATTAAGTGATCATAAAATTAAAATTCCACAAAATGCATACCATACTACAGATGAGTATTACATGCCAATGTATATAAGAGAATAAAATTATGCCAACAGAAACCCCAGAAAATACATCAGGAAGAGTTCTTATAAGCTTAGATTCTACTGCTTATACTTGGTCAGACACAAGAAATGCTTCTACAGGTACATTTGCATATGTAAATAATTCAACAGTAAGTATTTTTGCTGACTACACAGGTTTAAGAGGTAATAAATTTAGAATATCTAGAGGGTATTTAAATTTTGATCTTTCTTCGGTTAGTGGAACGATAACAGATTTAAGCTTAAAGTTAGTTACAGCAAATCTTAGTGCTACAAGAGATATCATAATTGTAAAATCTACAGCACCTGATGGTTCAAATATTGCAGTTGGTGACTTTGGTGATGCAGATTTAAGTACTACATATTCATCAGAATTTACTACCTTTAGCGGTACTGCGGGAACTACAAATACCATAACACTAAATAGCACAGCAATATCTGATGCTAATACTAATTCTGAATTAATTTTAGCAGTAGTTGACTATGATTATGATTATTCAAACTCACAACCTTCAGCAGGGGCACAAATAGCATTATCATTTGTACTTAGTTCTCTTACAGAAATTCCACTATTAGAATACACTGCAGTAACCGGATATGGAAATACCGTAATGGGGGTAGTACCTGCTAACATAGGAGAAATAACAGGAGTAGCTACAGCAAACGTTGGTAAAGTAACAGGAATATCTTAATTTGGAATTTAGTAAATAAATTCATATATTAATAGTACTGGAAATAAGTTTTAATGAAAAATAAAGTTAGTTGTACTATTGTATCTATTATTATAGGAAGAGAATTTTCTATAGATAAACTTTTAGATTACTTCTGTAATTTAACTACCCCTAACCAAATAAACCAGCTTAATTTAAATCTAGTTTTAGGATGTGACAATAATTTTACAAAACAACTCAAAAGTAAAATTAAAGAATTAAAACTATCTGACAAATACAATAAAATAAGTTTCATAGAGGGTAATAGAAGGTGTCACCCCGATTTAAACTGGGAAGAATGGGAACAATATACCCGCAAAAAAGACACGCTTGTTAAACATGATTCGGCCTTACAAAATATCAATATAGGATTACAATCAGTTAAAGAAGGAGATTTCATTCATTTTGTAGATGATGATACTATACCGCCTTATTTTGCTTTAGAAGATCTTTTTAATACCTACTATAAAATAGAAAATTGTGGCATAGCAAGCGGGATTTATTTTAATAAAGAATGGTTAGGACCTACTATAATTACAGAAAAACCTGAAACCAAAAGACGTATAGTAGCAAGTGTAAGAAAAGATAAATGGGTAGAAACATCTATAGACGATTTAACTTACACAGATTATACAGATATAGGATTTGTAGGAAATGGATGCATGCTACTTTCAGTAAATGATGCAAAACAAATTCTCCCTTTAACTGAAAATCGAGATTATTTTGATACTGACGCTCCCCCAGATTCTAAAATATGTTATAGAATAAGACTATTAGGAAAAAAAATAAGTATAGTACCCTCTATAGTTTGTAAACATTTAGATGATAAAGGAGACCCAGTTGGGTTATCAGAAGAATATTTAGAAAAAATTAAAAATTCTGGTAAACCTAAAAAAATTCTTTTTATGAATTTTAACCCTTATATAAATTACCCAAAATTAATATCAGGATACGATTATATTATTATAACGGTATTTACTGAACTAATTAAACCAAACCATAAAAATAAATTAAAAACACTAACAAACTTCAGTAATATTAAATTAGTAAAAAAAAGTATAGTTGATACAGTAAATAAATATTCCTTAGATTTTAAAATTAAACATGAGTTTAATATATTACTTACTTTCCAAGAAATATATTCTTATATTAGTGATAAAAGTGAATATAAAATTTATGCTTATAGAAATAGTAAAAATGATATAAATTTAGTGGCTACATTAGATAGTTCTAAATTAAAAAACTTATTAAATACAAAAATATAAAATGGTAATGGATAATCAAAAATTAACAGAAGAAGAATTTAATATTGGAAATTCTTTACATAATAAAAAATTAGAATATTTAGTACAATTAGGAGAAATTAAATTAGCTGAATTAGAAAATGAACGTCAATTAGAAGAAGTTTATACTAATATAATAGAATTAAATACCAAAGAAAATTTATTTCAACAAGATATGTTTAATAAGTATGGAAGGGGTCAAGTTGATTTAATAAATAGTTTATACATTAAAAGTTCTTAAATTTATTAGGATAAGTAAATAAACCTTTGTATATTTATAATAAATAAAATATTTCAACATGCAACATACTTGGTCAATAACTAATTTAGAAAGAAATTTAAGCGATGGTTTAGTTACAACAGCTTCTTATACTTGTAATACTACATACTCTGGATCTATGAAAAGAATGGTAGGAGATTATTCTCTCCCATCTAAATCCCCTTCAGACCCAGATTTTGTATCTTATGATGATTTAACAGAAGAAATAGTGCTTACTTGGGTAACAGGAAGCATAGATTATTTGGCTATAGAAACATCTAATTCATCTTCGGTTGCAGAACAAATTAATTATGAACAAAGTAAAACCACGGATGATGGTGTTCCTTGGTAATCAAAATATAAAATAGTTATTTAATTTAAAAACAAAGTTATGAACATAATATTCCAGATAGATGGGGGTTTAGGTAAATCTATTATGGCAACAGCCATGGTACAGGTTATAAAGAAACGATATAAAAATTCTAATTTAATAGTTGTAACTGCTTACCCTGATGTATTTTTAAATAACCCCCAGGTTAGTAAAATATATAGACCTGAACAAATGAATGGGGCTTATCTTAAATACATTAAGGATCAAGATTGCAAACTTTTTATTGAAGACCCCTACCGTCACACTTCATTTTTAACAGAAAGAGAACATTTATTTAAAACTTGGTGTAAAATTTATGGGTTACATTATAATAATGAACAACCTAAAATCTATTTAACACAACCCGAGCTAGATTATTTTTCCCCTTTTTATAAATTAGATAAACCTATTTTAGCCATACAAACAAATGGAGGACCTCAAGGTCAAGGTTTTCAATATTCATGGACAAGAGATATACCAGAACCTACTGTATTAAATGTTATTGATCATTATAAAAATGATTATGCAATTATTCATATTAAAAGAAAAGACCAATATACCTATCCTGACACAATGCAAGCTTTAGATGGTTTTAGAAGTATTGCTATTTTACTTCAAATGTCTTCTAAACGTTTATTAATAGATTCATTTTCTCAACATTTAGCAGCAGCCATGAATGTGAAATCTACTGTATGTTGGGTTACTACAAAACCAAAAATATTTGGTTATAAATTACACGATAATATTTTAGCAGAACCCTTTACAAAAGAACCCCAACTACAAAATTCTACTTACCAACCCTTTAATTTAGCACAAGATATCCACTCTATACCTTATAATAATTTAAATGAAGTATTTGATGTAAATAAAATTATAACATCACTTAATAATTAAAAATATTTTAACGTGTATATAACGGTAAAAACGTGTAAAATTTAAAATAAAATGATAAAAACACCTAAAATATTTGCACATGGTAGTTATGTAGGAACTACAGGTTATGCTAATCATACAAGAGCATTTTATAGAGAACTTTCTAATCTTTATAACTTAAAAATAAGAAATTTTACAGTAGGTAAATCATGGGATGGTTATAAAGATGAACCCCATAATGGAGAAGAATACTTTGATGGGTTAGATAAAAAACTACTTACTTCACAATATTTGTGGGAAGATAATAATTTAATTCATAAAGATATTTATACTAAATATCCTAACGATTTTGATCATAATGTCAATCTAGTTTTGTGTGAAACAAACCACCATGTGTTTTATCAAGATTATCAAGGCCCAAAAATAGCCTATAATGTATGGGAAACAACTCGTCAACCTAAAACATTTTTTAATCAATTATCTACATTTGATCAAGTTTGGGTTGCTTCTAAATGGCAAAGAGACTGTACTATTGAACAAGGAATTCCTTCAGATAAAGTAAAGGTTGTTCCTGAAGCAGTAGATTCTACTATTTTTCACCCTAATAAAAAGGCTACACTTCCGGAATATGACGATGGAAGATTTAAATTTACAATGTTTGGTCGGTGGGATTATAGAAAATCTACTAAAGAGGTTATTGAGTCTTTTTTAGAAGAATTTGATAAAGATGAACCTGTAGATTTAATATTATCTATAGACAACCATATGGCTAAGGATGACTTTGAATCTACTGAAGAAAGACTTAAACATTATGGTTTAATTGATCCAAGATTAAAAATAAAACATTTTCCAACAAGAGAAGAATATATTAAGTACTTACAAAAAGGTCATGTATTTTTATCTTGTGCTCGTGCTGAGGGATGGAATTTACCTTTAATTGAGGCAATGGCTTGTGGTACCCCTTCTATTTATTCAAATTGTAGTGCTCAATTAGAATTTGCAGAAGGTAAAGGATTGCCCGTAAAAATTAAAGGAACTATTCCTGCTATAGGAGGAGAATATAGTACATTCTCTCAATCTGACTTACCTGGGGAATTTTATTCACCTGATTTTAATGATTTAAAAAGGGTAATGAGGGATGCTTATGTTAATTATAAACAACATAAAAAACAAGCAATAAAAGAATCAGTTGAAATAAGAAAAAAGTTTACTTGGGAAAATGCTGCTCAAATAGCTAAAAAAGAAATAGACTATTTAGTAAATAATATACCTCCTAATAACATTGAAATTAGTTTTAATGAAGGTCCTAAAATAGAAATCAAAGGGTCTAATTTTGAAAAGTATAAAGTAGAATTTATAAATGGGGAAACAAATAAAATAGTTCATTCTTCTGTTATTACTAATAATATGTGGACTAAATGTAATAAATCTTATTTTATTCCTTGGGTTATTAAATTAAATGGTAAAGTAATCCATAAATTAGACCTTAAAGATAAAAACGTAAAAATAACTTTAGATTCAAAATCAATTGGTGATACAATAGCATGGACCCCCCAAGTTATAGAATTTGCTAAAAAACATCAATGTAAAGTTATAGTTAGTACCTTTCATAATAATTGGTTTAAAAACCTTCCAGAATATAAAAATATTAAATTTATTAAACCCGGAGAATCTTGTTCTGCTTATGCTCAATATAAAATAGGATGGTTTAAAAATTCAGATGGTAATTTTAAAAATTTTGATGATCACCCAACCCAACCAAATACAATTCCTTTGATACAAACATCAACTGATATTTTAGGGTTAGAATATAAAGAACTTAATTATGGGGTTAATTTTAACATTGGTGAAAAACCTATTCAAGGAAAATATGTAGTATTTGGTCCTCAATCAACTTCGGGGTGTAAGGAATGGACTTATGATAATTGGGTTGAATTATCCAAAATGTTTAAAAATAAAAATTACCAAGTAGTTATACTTTCCTCAACCCCTTATACTATCCCAGGTACAACTAATATTCAAGGTAGACCATTAGATGTAGTAGCTACTTATTTAACTTATGCTGATAAATTTATTGGGTTAGGATCAGGTTTATCGTGGTTAAATTGGGCTTTAAAAAAACATACAATTATGATTAATGGGTTTAGTGAAAGAGATCATGAATTTACTTCTCATATTACTCGTGTAATGAATGATAATGCATGTATTCCTTGTTGGACTAATCCTAATTTTACATTTGATCCTGGGGATTGGGATTGGTGTCCTATTTGGAAAGGAACAAATAAACAGCATATTTGTCAAAAATCTATTACCCCTACTCAAGTATTCAATTCAAGTAATATATGAGAAAAGTTTTAGTTAATATATTATCAAATTCCTTAGGGGATACAATCATAGCTATTCCCTATATAAATCAATATAGGTTAGATCAAAATTGTGATGTTTATGTTAAGGTAAATCCTAAGTTTCAATTTTTATTTAAAGAGTCTTATCCAAATTTAAAATTAGTAAATACAACAGAAGGATTTGAGGAAATAATTCCAGTAGATTATAATTTTAAAACTAATATTCAAGAAGGGTTTGCTTTAGATTTAGGTTATAAAAAATGGAATTACATTCAACCTAAATTAAATATTACCCCTAAAAAACGTCCTATAAAAGGAAAATATGTTGTTATAAGTGTACATTCTACTTCACAATTAAAATATTGGAATCATCCTAAAGGGAAAAGTGTACAGGGTACTCCTCCTTATTGGACTGAGTTATGTAGAATATTAAGAAAAAAAGGTTTTACCCCTGTAGTAGTAGAACGTGATGAATTATTTGGGTGGGCTCCTTATTGGAATGGGTTACCAAAAAAATCTAATAACAAAACACAAGTATCTTTAGAAGACACTGTTAATTATATACAACACGCTGAATTTTTTATAGGGCTATCCTCGGGTTTAACTTGGTTAGCTCATGCTCTAGAAAAAAAAGTAGTAATGATATCTAATTTTACAGAAGACTGGCATGAAATTCCTTTAGATTTCCCTAATTATAAACGAATTACCAATAAATCAGTATGCCATGGGTGTTTTAACAAGGTAGGAATTGAGCATAACTTTGATTTTGGAGATTGGTATTGGTGTCCCAAACATAAAGATACACCACGCCAATTTGAATGTCATACTTCAATAACCCCAAATATGGTTATAGAACAAATAGATGATTGGTTAGAATAAAATTAATACAAAAAACAACTAATAATAAACAATTTAATATTTATAAACAAAAATTTAAAAAATGAGTAAAACAATTAAGT
>JACKZZ010019834.1_pt1 | contig 17659 bp, 10 predicted proteins | sample 8027871 | NCBI WGS metagenome assembly JACKZZ01 (sample SAMN15724774, study PRJNA655200) | protist metagenome | isolation source: fluorescence activated cell sorting (FACS) single amplified genomes of... | place: USA: West Boothbay Harbor, Gulf of Maine | collected 2000-07-19
TTCCATAGTACACCCTTTAATGGGGATATCTCTGGATGGGATGTCAGCAGTGTTACTAACATGAGATTCATGTTCAGTAATACACCCTTTAATGGGGACATCTCTGGTTGGGATGTCAGCAGTGTTACTAACATGATATTCATGTTCAGTCATACACCCTTTAATGGGGATATCTCTGGATGGGATGTCAGCAGTGTTACTAACATGATGTACATGTTCAGTCATACACCCTTTAATGGGGATATCTCTGGATGGAATGTCAGCAGTGTTACTAACATGGAATACATGTTCAGAGATACACCCTTTTATGGGTATATCTCTGGATGGGATGTCAGCAATGTTACTAACATGGGATTCATGTTCTATAATACACCCTTTAATGGGGATATCTCTGGATGGAATGTCAGCAGTGTCACTAACATGAGATTCATGTTCCAGGGATGCCCAATTCCTGAAAAACACAAGCCTATTAATGGTCCTCGGAAAGCTTCTTTACTTTAGTCTTTGGTGTTTAGTCCCATGTCCCTTGTCCCAGAAGCTAAATGAGAGAGAGGGTTGGGAATCAATATTTATATATATAAGTAGATACAACATAATCAATCAATTCAATACACACTTCCACTCTTCCCACTCGTTCTTTTCAACATCTCTTTTCACTTCTTTAGTACTTGCATATCAACAAGGTGTCTCATGGTTGGTCGTCCATGTGGACACTGCCAAGGATGTACAATTCCTTGCAATTTTCTAACAATGGTTGTCATTTGGGGTATTGTTAAGGCTTTTCCTATCATAACAGCGCTTCTACAAGCACGTGAAGCAAACATTTGCATAAGTTTTGGTAGTACAGGATATGATTTACTACAGCTACTTTCATCAGCATCAACATCAACATCAACATTAGCACTGCTCTTGCTTGACTGTGTCTGTGAAAACAAAGGTTCGTTCTTATGCATAATTTTTGAAACATCTACAGTACCAGTTCCAGAACCACCATTCCCACCACTATCACCAAGATAGAAATCATTTCCAAGTCTGCTGTCCTGAGATAGTATAGATGCCAACTCATGCACATCAACATGATCGAATTGAACTGATTTACTGAATGGCACAGCTGTTAAATACAATCGTGAACCAACATGAACTTCAACCTTACCGTTATCATTATCATTATCACTAGTATTACTATCATTATAATCTTTAATAGGTGCAAATTGAAATCCATTCTTTTCAAAAACATCTAAATGATCTATGATAAGCATTTCCTCAGCAGCACTACATTGCAGTTGTAATGGCTGTAATAATGGTTGCTTATGTATTGATGTATTTAATTGATATTTTTCAAATAAATATTTTTCATCACATGCATGTTGATCTAATATATATATATCATTACAATATTTAGCGATAATGAATCCTAAATTAAATTGTCCAATAATATAAAAAGAATTAAAATTTGATTTATTTATTATTCTTGAATTTAATTTTTCTTCAGCAGATTGTTCATTTAATTCTATATTTCTATTTGCTTCTGTAAGTGATGAAGATAGTGTTGATGTTGCCGTTGCTGTTGCTGTTGCTGCTGTTAACAACGACGATGATGATGATGAAAATGATTCATTATTTTTCTTTTGTCTTTTCAATGATTTATTTTTGCTGTGTTTTTGTATTTTCTCTAATATAGCATCTGTATCAATGTTCCATGGTGCTAAAACTGGTTGTTTTTTTATCATGTCAACTTCGTCTTCGTCTTCGTCTTCGTCGTCATCTTCTTCGCTATCTTCTTTATTATTCTTGACATTGCCATTCTCATTATCATGATGCTGCTGCTGCTTTTCTTCATCGATAGCTGCTTCTACACGTCGACGCTTTCCAGTGCTTTTACTAAATGGTTGCGATGGAGGATCTGTAATTTCCACTTCCACTTCCATGTCATTTTCATTATCATTTTCATTTTCATTTTCATTTTGGTTGATACTGCTGTTGCGATTGTCTTCCAAATCTTGACTCAAAGTCTTCTGTGACTGTGACTGTGACTGTGACTGTGACTGTGACTGCGAATTTGACTGGTGTAGCAACTCTTTATCCTGAGGGCTGACCCAGACAGTTTTGCTAGTTGTTGGTGACACTACTGGAGAAGAGGAAGGGGACACCTCTTGCTCATTCTGCTGCCGCCTGGGTGACAAGATTTGATTTTGACTTGAATTTCCACTACCCTGTGATGCGTACACACGTCCAATCGGTCCATTCCCCAGATAGTCGTCACTCAGAGAGAACTCTGCTTCTGCTTCTGCTTCTGCTTCAGGTTCAGGTTCAGGTTCAGGTTCCACCTCTACGTCCATGTCCATCTCAATCCCCACTTTCTTTTTACTTTCCAAAGATGAAAATGAAGATTGCTGTGATTGTGATTTTGGTGGTGGATGTGAATTATAAACATCCAAAATAGATGGTTGCACTTTCAATGATGAAGATGATGAAGATGACCCTTTTGCAGTTGAATTAACACCAATACCAATACCAATATTTGTTCCAGGTTTATTCCCTTGTTCCAACATGAAAGTATTCCTTGACGGTGCAAACAATGCATCCATATGCGCTCTCAATGTATTACATATCAAATTTTCACTAGCCAATGCAACTTCTCTTTTATCTGGTGCTAGGTTTACATCATATCCACCTGGTGGAACAATAATATTCAATATACATGCACTTTTATGTTTCATTTCATATTTTCTCCATACTTCATTTATAATTTTTATAAATTTTGGATGATCTATTGGGCGACCATTGACGTAAATGAATTGACGTTCATTATCAGATCTTCCTACACCTTGACCAACTTTTGATACGAAACCTTTAACATGAATGTATTGTGTTACTGGTGTTGTTTCTAATTCTTCTGATGACTGTTGTTGTGATTTTGGATCGTCATTATTAGTTCCCTCTTTGCAATTAGCATCAGCATCAATATCAACATTAGCATCATTACAAATATCAGCATCAGCATCAGCATCAGCATCTGCAGCTATATTGACTTGCACAGAACATTCAACAGGTGCTAATGTCTGCATAAATTTAGCACCAAACACACATGATATATTATCTTGCATCTTGATACTACCTTGTGTACCAATAATTGTCATAGTTGATTTTTTACCATGCGATGTTCCACTACCTGCACCTGTCCCTGCACCTGGTTCTTGTGTATTTGTAACAATTAAACGTATCCCACATGATATAATCGCATAACTTTCTAATACTTTAATTAATTTTTTATAATGTTTTTTTATATTGTTTATGAAATCATTTCTTCTTACTGGTAACCTCTTGAATAATTTATTGATAATAATAGTAGTACCATTATTATTTCTAGGTGTTGGTGTACCATTTGGTTTATTTATCAATTCACCACAAATACCATCATTCTTATTTGATGATGATGAGGAATTAAAATTTAATAATGTACCAATTTCTTCATTTGATGTTTTTGTTATTATACTTAATTTTTCGCTTAATTCACATAAACTATTAATAGCTTCACCACGAAAACCAAATGTATTTACATTATTTAAATCATTAAATAATGTTAATTTTGATGTAAAATGTTTTAATGCTATTGAAGAATAATTTTTTTTATCAATACCAGAACCATTATCACTTACCTCTATTGATGTCATTCCCATATCACGAAGTTTGACTTCAATAGTTGTAGCACCAGCATCAAGAGCATTTTCAACAAGTTCTTTCACTGCAGTAGCCAAATCTACAACAACTTGACCTGAACAGATCTTGGTTACTGATTCGCGATCAATGGCATTGATTTCTCCTTTGCTATCCATCTTTAATGAACAATTTTAAAGATTTTGATTTGAGTGTGACAAGGCCAATTTTCGGACTTCCCTTTAACAAATTATGTTAATTTTTGTAAGAAGGTGAAAGCTACTCGTATGTTATATGGTTCGAGTATAATACGTAGTCCTTTTCTCTCCAACAACGACTAAGTACGTCGAAGGGGATATCTTGATTGGGATAAAATAATTGATGAAGAAAACTTTTCGAAAGGTTCAGTTCACTATGCAGTTTGAACTAAAAAAGAGAAGATTCAAGTTCTATTTCTGAGATGTGGTATTTCGGGGGTTGTATTGTTTTTTTGTTTTTAGTTCTTACACAATTCCAAGTAATTGCTGCATTAGGTTGGTCCGAACAACAAATCAATTCAGAAGATGTGATCAACTTGAAGTCAAATTTTGGATACAGTGTTGCCATCACAGATGATGCCATGACATACATAGTAGGTGCAAGTGGTGACCAAAAAGCTTATATCTTTGTAGCAACAACATATAATAATTATGGTGGTAAACCATCAGATATCACTATTAGGGAAACTGTTAATACAAATAAATACTGTAACTCTAATATGTATGATGATAATGAACATGATGATCATTATCATGTTTGGAAAGGCTTACTGGTTGGTAAAAAAAAACTACCACAATATGTATATCCACCGTTTTATAAAATATTAGATGATCCAGCTATGAGCGATGGTAATAATGATTGGAATCCAGATACAACTAATACAATAGATGGAAATATAAGAAAAGCAAAATCAAGTCATCCAAATATCAAACTATATAGGAAAATAAGTGTATTAGTACCACCTTCACCTTCATCTTCAGATCAATTTGGTCATGCGGTAAGTGTTATACATTATCATGGTGTGGTAACACATAGAAGTGTAAATACAAATACAAACACAATTATAAATATACCGATATATAAATTAGCTGCTGTATCAGATCCTAATTATGATAAAGCTCGTGGTGCAGTATACATTTATGCTCAATCAGCAATACCAATACCAATACAGTTGTTATCTAGTGGTAGTGGTAATGGTGATCTCGGGTCAGGATGGTTCTTTCTTCGTATAATAAAGAATACTAACCCAATAGCAATAGAAGAACTTTTTGGTTATTCACTCGAGTTAACATCAGTAACAGTGAATCTTAACACTGGTACTGGTACTGCAAGTACTAATACTAATACTAATACTAATCGTGCTATACTTATGGTAGGAAGTCTTGGAACTGGAAAAGTCAATGAATATACTCTGGATTGCTCTTCAACATCGTTTTCCTCAACAAATGTTTATGACAAGACTCATGACTACGATTGGAAGTCAAGTCAAGTGCTGTCACCCACTGATAGTGATGCGGATGCTGATGCTGAAGTTTCATTCGGGAAATCTTTACAATATGGTATGTTATGGAAATGGAAAGATGGGAGGGTGAATTTAGGGGTCGCTGTGGGCGCTCCAAATACTTTAGGGAAAACTGGAAGGGTTTACATTTACCATTACCAACATTTAGTTATAACTGGAACGACTGCAAGTGGAAAGACCACTGAAGAATGGAAATGGAAATGGAAACAAGTTGCACAACTGAACCCCCCTAGTTCTAGTTCTGATGCTGCATTGGCAGGTTACAATAACATGAGATATGGATATTCTGTAAGTATTAGTAGTTACCATGTTGCTGTTGGTATGAATGACTATTTTTCTACTTCCACTTCTAAACCTAAGAGTGGGAAAGTTTATATTTACAAATGGATTTTCTCTTCTTCCTCTAATGCTAATGCTAATCCTAATGCTAACAACGATAATGGTAGTGGTAATTATATTTTTCAAACGGTTATTCTTCCAGTGATTCCTAAAGGTGGAGATCAGTTTGGTTTTGCGGTAAAATTGAAAACAACAGATCACGTTATTTCATACGAGGTCAAACAAAGAGCCAAACACCAAAGAAATACTGGTTCTAGTTCTAGTAATACCGATGAAGGCGACTATCTGAAGACAGTGCTGTTTGTCAGTAGTCTTAATAGTGGTAGTAGTAGAACATCATCAGTAGCAGGTTTTCAATCCCATAAAGGTGGCATTCATACATTCACTACAATAGACACATCCAAATCCACATCTGCATCTGCATCTGCATCTGCAGTTACAGATGCTGGTTACACTTGGACTGAAACAACTTTTATTAGCATGTATGAAAATACAGAAATTCGACCAGAAAACAATGTTCACAATATGTTTGGAAGAACAATTGCCGTTAGTGAGAATGCAAAAGATTTACTAGTGGGACACTCTCGTCCTGATACAGATAATCATTCAATCAATAATCTAAATCCTGGTATTGTTGTTTATTTTCATGATAGTTCTATTGATATTCCAAATGGTGATTCACTGTTACTTACTATAAATACTTTCATAATTTTATTTGTTTTAGTAGTAATTGCTGGTTTTGGTAGTTTGTGTTTTGGTTATTTTGTTAAAAAAACACGCGAAAGAAAAATACTTTTGTTGAGATTACCACCCTGGGCCAGTGGACATGGTAGTGGTGGAGGTGGGGAAAAATATAGTGTTGTTTCTGCTGATGATCTTATTGGTCTTCTGCATGAGAGCGATGACGACATCGATAGTGATGATCTCAGTGGAGGCCTCAACTCAGGATCAGATTCAGATGATATACGTGTTGGAACTGGAAGAAACGTTTTGCACTCATACCATCGACACAAACATCGGAACAGTTCTATGACTGATAGTGACAGTGACAGTGATAGTGGAAGTGGTACTGGTGATAATGACTTGGAAATTGGTGCTGTGAAGAAAATTAGACAACCAGTGAGGATCAGAAATACTAGGGCAGCAGCTGGAGCTGGTACTGGCACTGGCACTGGCACTGGCACTGGCACTAGCACTAGCACTACTACTGGTAAAATCACAATACGTAACCCAAAGAATTTTAGGAAACCAGTCTCTGATGGCAACCACACAAGTGAAATTGATATCACTACCAATACGGCATTTGCTAATATCAGAGGAAGTGTTCTTCATGCTGAAAAAGCTGCTGCTGTGGATTTCGATGATGAAGATTTTGCTCCCACTCAAATTAATGCAAGTTCCACTTCTAATAGCAATCTGGATGTCAATCACCCATATTGCGAAGAAATCTCTCCATCTGAAGCTCCGATGACGACTACTACTAGTACTGCTGTTACTGATACTGATACTGATACTGTTAGTATTATGAAAACAGCAAAAGACAAAAGTAAGAATACATGTAGACTTATTTCTAAATCCAAGAAAATAAGAAGAAACCAGCCGCAAATCATCGCATTTCGCGCACGCGACATTACACTAGAATCGCTGTTATCATTAACAATATGTATATGTATCGCTTCATTTCATTATATTTTGTGTTTTCGTCATTGCTATTCAACTGTAATACAATTGCTTCTCTTGCATGTAGTGTTCGGTGTGAGTTTTTATTTCTTAATATTTTTAGATATTTTTATTCCAGATTATAAATCTAAATCCAATTTTTTTAAAAGATTTCGATGTTTATGGTCTGGTTTGAAAAAACACCATCTTGTCTTGAGAAATACTAAAAATTATCGCTCAAAGTATCTGAAGCCATCGTATTTATACAAAGACAAAGACAATAGTAATAGTAACATTAATAATGTAGCTACTACTGATATCAACAGCAATCAAAGTACTACAGAAGTAGAAGTAGCAGTATCAAAATCGAAATCAAAGGATTACAGTATGAGTAGAGGTGGAGGATATTCTATATTTATTTGGAAAAGTTTTACATTTACAGATAAAATTATATTATTCTTTATTTTTATAACTGGTGGTGGTGCTTCTTTCCCACTCATACGTTACTTACCTTGGCGTCAAACACTTTTTAGTGCATTTAGCCGAGGGTATCCAACACTAAATGTTTTACGATATAGTGAATATTCTAACATTACCATCATGTTAGTGTATATGACAGTGTGTGCTATAGCATTATGGGGACCTAGAGATATGTCGACAATTCCAGATTATGCTTATTATACATACAATGAAGATACTACCAGCATCAGTAGCACCAGTACTAGTAGCACCAGTATCAGTAGTAACAGTGGTAACGCATTCATTTTTACAAATAATTGGAGTTCATTAGTAAATGTTAAATACATAGAAGATGTGCCAAATCAACCGTTGAATAGCTTAGGGTTGACATTAGAAGCAGTTGATGTTAATAATTGGAGGCTACAGAATGCAGGTTTACCACCAAAAGAATTAGATATAATAACATCAGGGGGTTGGTTGGTCTTTTTTTTATTCATATTATCTATTATACAAATTTATTTATCATTTAAACGGTACATTATTCCTGTCATTGTATATAGAGGAAAAGGAAGAGGAAGAGGAGGACTTAAAAGCAAGTGTTTATATTTCCTATATCAAGCTATATATTGTTATTTTTGTTCTAAAAGTAATCATACCAGCACTAAAAACAGCACTGTTAATTTTACAGATGCAGATGTAGATGTAGATGCTGGGGATCATAGATTTACACTTGGGAATGGTGATGATGGTGGTGATGATGATTATGATTATGATGATGATGATGATGTTGATGTTGCCCAAGAAGATGAAGAGGAGGCGGAAGAGGAGGCGGAGGAGGAGGAGGATGAGAAGTGGCAGCGGGATGACCACCACGTCTTCGGTTTGAATGACGAAGGTGATTTGGAGTATGGATATGGAATGTGGTCACACGAACAACACGAACAGCACGATCAACACGAACAACACGAACAACACGAACATGAACGTGAACACAAGCAAAATGTGGAGAATGCAAGAAAGCCAACAATATCACCAAAAGGTAGCATGCAAGTTGTCGAAAAAGAAGACCCGCATAGGAAGAAACATCGAGTACGCAAACAGGAAATGGAAATGACAAAGATGAAGCTGCTCAGTCTTAATGTCAATGGATAGAAGATAGAAGATAGAAGATAGAAGATAGAAGATAGAAGATAGAAGAGGTGATGCAAAGAAAAGCTGAGATAGAAGTAGAAGTAGAAGTAGAACTTGCACTCGTGGAGATTATAGACTTAAGACTAGACCAACCTTATGATTATGAATATTCTTTATTATAATACATTACATTACCTACACAACTACACTGATTCTTCACTATCACTTGCATTTGCACTAGTACTAGTACACGCACGCACACTAGCTTACGACTATCTTCTTCCTCCATTTCTTGATTTTGACGCTAAACCTTTTTTTTCCAATAACTTTTTTTTATATTTCATTTTTTCTTTTTTTATTTGTTTTTTATCTGTGATACCTTTTTCCCTTATAGATGATACAAATACTTGAATGTCTCTTTGAATATCACGTCTCATCTTTTCTTGTCTTGTAGGTAATGCTTTATTCATTTGTTTTTGATACTTTTCCATGTCTTTATCACTAGCAGATGATGTTTTTTGTTTTTTATTTGATGATGATGCTGCTTTTGGAACTGCTGCTGGTGCATCTGCTGTAATTAAACCTGCTTCTAATGCTGCACGTTTTGCTTCTTTTTTTACACGTTTTGCTTCTCTTGCACTCATTCCTTCAGTATTTGGAACATCATATCCTAGTGTTGATGCATTATTATTTTCTGTTGTAATCTCATCCCTAACTTTAACTTTAGCTGGTGTTGGAGCAGCCTCTTCTTTTGCAAGCGCAGCCTTCTTGGCTTCTTTCATGAGCTTTTTGGCTTGGCGTGCACTCATACCAGCAGTATCGGGGGCTTCCATGGCAGCTTCTGATGCATCATCATCCTTCGCTGGAGTTTCGACAACCTCCTCTTCTTCTCTTGCTCGCTTTTTTGATGATTTGGGCTCTTTCTCAGGAGTCTCCTTGTCTTTTTTAGACTTTTTCTCTGACTTGGGAGTTTTTGCCATGTTTTAAAGTGTGCAGTATGCTGGTTAATTTAATGAAGTATCCGTCAACTTGTGTTATTTTACTCTCTTGTAGACCCCACATAGTGGGAGCTCTTTGATCTTGAATTAAAAGAAGAAGATAAGAGTTTTTTCCCTTGAAACCAACGTAAAAAACAAAAAAACTGAATATTGAAGGCCTGCAAAAAACATTTTGGCAGAAAAGGTCAAATTGGGTGTAAAATACGACATAGTCCTTTAAACTGATTTGATAGGTTGGACGAGAGTCTTTTTTGGAATGAAAAGGTCATCTTGGTTACATTCCCTCTCAAAAAGAGTAACACTCAATGATGTTCCCAAGAAATTCATCTTGAGTGGTCCTTCTGGGTTTCTTGGAAAGAGAGTTCTTAAGTCAATAATTGACTTTCAACATTTTAGAAGAGAACATGGTTTAGAACCTGGTGAGCTTGTGTTATTGTCAGCAAGTCCAGGCAATTTGATGAATCGTTTATCTAAACAATATCCAGAAAGTATGAGCTCTATTCGTGCTTCACGTGTTGATTATTTTGCTCAACATGAAGTTGATATGTGGATTGATCATTTGGGCAGTCTTGGATTAGGAGGTAAAGATTGTGTATTCATTAATTTAGCTGCTACAGCTGGTCCTGTTGATGGTGTCCCAGAAGCAATGGAATCAACAAATTATCATGCACCTATTGCAGCTGCAAAAGCATGTAAAGAATTAAATTTTGGTCATTTTATTCAATCATCAACACAAGCAACAAATATAGAAAGAGCTGGACAAGTACCATATTCTAGATGGAAAGCTATGTGTGATCATGCTTTAGTCAGATTGTCTGATCAATCATATTCTGATATTACTAATGGTATTGGTAATATTGTTTTTCCTGTGTCAATCGCAAGATTTGGTTTATTATATTGCAGAATAGAAAAGATGCTTGGACAAGGTCGTGACGATAAAGTTAATATTAAAAATCGTCGTGGTACATACGGTGGTACAAGTATTAATCTTAGTGACTTATCATTGTTACCATTAACACCAATTATGGGAAATGGTTCAGCCCCTTTACAACCATTAGAAGTTGTAGATGCTGCAAGAAGGTTGACATATCTGGCTATGATACCACCAGAAAATCGTCCACCAGATATGCAAGCTAATACAAACACTAATTTTAACAATTTCAACTCTATTAATAACAATGGCAATGATAATGATAATGACAATGTACGAATATATGATGCTGTAGGCCCTGAAACTTTGAGTATATTAGAATTATTAAAAAAATTTGCTATTTATCAAGGAAGTCCAAAATTAAAACCTATATTTATAAAATACAGAAATATGGAAAGACTTGTGAATGTCAAATCATTAGGAAATTTAAATAGACAATTTATAAGTATATTAAGAAGTGAACAAGATGGTGTTGGTGTACAAGGTAGAACTAATGCTGATCCTACTGTATGGAGTTCCTTAATGTCACAATCTGATAACAGAAACGAGGTTGACTTTCGTAACCAAGTTCGAAGTGTCAACCATCGTAGTAATGGCAATGGTAGTATCCCTTGTGGTAGTAAACGCCGTACTGATGGCAGTATACGTCATGACATTGGAGGATTGATGACATTAGATACTGCATTCGGAGTGTTTGAGGGTAGTCTTCAACCAAGTGATGTCAATAGTAACACCAACCAAGAAAAACGGACTTTTCCTTACATGAGATTATTGGAACATATTGTACGCAATCCTGGTGTTATTCAACCTGGAATAAAACTTGGTATAGAGATTTTAACCCAATGGTGCAAGCAATCTAGAAGACCACCAGAATCACAGTCGTCATCACATTCGTCTGTAACAAAATTGATGAAATAGAACAAGACAATGAAGGTGAAGATGTAAATGTAAGTGTAGTAGTAGTTTTTTTTATTATTGTAGTGTATAATCAAACATAGTGTAGTTGTCAAGAAAACAAAAGAGTAGACGACGATTGATGAACAACCGACGATGAGAGTTGAGTTTTTGCTCATTAATAATTACAATTCCTAAATTACTATCTATGTATATGTATATCTATACCCTTATAGGACAAGACCTTCATACTTAGTTCTGAACCATGCAATAGCATCCTTCTTTGTAACCTTTTGGTGTTTACCAATACGTCCAGGTCTGTACTTTCTCTTTGCGACATGAAGACCTGGTCTTGCTAATACAATGTAAAAATCCATACCAAAAATACCTGTAGAAGGATCATATTTAAGACCTAAATCAATATGTTCAGTAATTCCAAAACCAAAACAACCAGAATCAGAGAAGTTAACTTTCTTTAATTCATATTCCTTTACTTTTAATGCACGATCTAAGATTTGATCAGCTTTGTTACCTCTTACTGTAACATGAACAGCAATCTTTTCGTTACGACGGATACCAAATGTTCTGACAGTGTAACGGGCAGTAGAGTAAACTGGTTTACTACCTTGACATAATTGCTCAAGAACCTTAGCGGCTCTTGTAAGTCTATCACCAGACTCACCAACACAACAGTTGATGATTACCTTAGATACACTGATCTTACGCATAACATGTTCCTCTGCCATCTTGCTTTGTGAAGTTTATCTATAAATATAAGTAAAAATAAAAAGAAAGAAAGAGTTAGAAAAATAAAACTATAATTTTTTGAGGCATCGACAAATAGGTACCAGGTTACGCTTATCATCGCTATACATACTAATAATGTTTCTTTATTCGTGTATATTTGATTAACATGCAAATTTTATGAGAAATATTATCATTAACAATACATTCATCATTTATAGAGTGAAATACAAACAAATTAAGCTGAAGCGACCCATCTCGCTTTATACTGCTGTTGTACACATTCAATTTAGAAATTTATGAATAATTATTACATCATAATGCCATATGAATGCAAACCAAATACTATTGCCGAAACAAAAAACTCACATACCTTAGAATAGATCCAAAAATGAACAATAATCACGAATCCACGTAAAGGTGGGAAAAAAATGGGGGGCTGTGGGTGCCTGGGATATTTTGTTCGTTCAACCTTTTTTCATTGATCAATGAAAGAAACTAGTTTTTTCAATGAGTAGTAGTATTCCTCAAACGCCCCCTAGCAAAACTGCTCTAGCCGCCAAGGCAACAGTAGAGAAAGCAATGAAATCAATCAATGTTTTTATTGAAAAAAATTCCATGTTGGATGATGCAACACGATCGTTTGCCAAAAGTTCACAGAAATTAGTTCAAACGTATGCACCTCAAATGTTGGAATATTTACCAGAAAAGCAAATAGGTAAAGAATTTATTTTTGTTGTCGGGATATGTTTCATATTGCTAATATTATTTTATTTAGGTGCAGCTAGAATAATAGTTGATATTACAGGTATAATGTATCCATGTTATGCAACAATATTAGCAATAGAATCACCAACAAAAGATGATGATAAGCAATGGTTAACATATTGGATAATATATGTCACATTAAAATTAACAGATCCATTTACATATCCAATATTAAGAGTAATACCAACATATACATTAATAAGAGTTATATTAATGGCATGGTTATATCATCCTGATTTTTTAGGAGCAAAACTTATATACAAAAAAATACAACCATATGTTATGAAATTAATTTTATACATTGAACCAGATTTTAATCCAACAACAGCATCATCAAAATTAAAAAGTTTAAATAAGAATCACTCACTTTCCTCAGGTAATGGTAGTGTAAAGAAATCACCAAAAAAAACTTCAAGTGCAGGTGATGATAATAATGATAATGATAATGAAAATCCTGCATCATTAATTGTTAAAATTTTACAAGTGGATGTCCAAAAAGAAAGTAATATATATGTTGAAGGAACAATATTACCTAAAGATGGTAGAAAATGTGAAGGAATTGAAGGAACATGTTATAAAACAAATAAAATTTTAGGTAAATCATGTGTAATTGATCATACAATGACATTTTTACCATTAAATGCATTAGATGGAACATTAAAATTAGAGATATTAGAGAAACCAACATTTACTGAAGCTATAAGTTTAGGTACTGGTGAGATATCATTGTTAGGGTTAGTTCCAGGGGGACCATGCAGTAGTCAAATATTAAATTTTACTAATAAAGCTATAATGAAAATTGAAGTAGAATTGAAAGTGAATCAAGATATTAGTAAAATAGATAATTATACTGGTGATAGAAATGCTAACGGTCAAAAACATGGCTTTGGTTCTATGAATTATGCTAATGGTGAAAGTTATAAAGGTGATTGGTTTAAGGATATGAAACATGGTTCTGGTGTTATGATACACAAGGATATGACCAAATATGTTGGAAATTTTTTTGATGGTTTAAAACAAGGCAAAGGTGAAATGACTGATAGTACTGGTAGTGTCATCTTTAGTGGTGAGTGGTGGCATGACACACCAAAAAAATAGTATAAAAATTTAATAGAATTGAATTGAATTGAATTGAAAAAAAGAATTTTATTTTAGTGTAATATATAGTACATATTACAAGTACATGTACTTGTGTAGTCTGAGTCTGTCCATTTGTCAAATACATGCATGCATGCATGATATTATAATTATAATTATATTTAATATATTACATTTTTCCAGTAAAAACAAATTTATCGCTTATTTATTATTTCTTATTGATCATGATTTTTTTATTCATTCTTCATAAAGTTTTTGACACTCTTGTCTTTTTTTCCATATACACTTCAAATTACATCGATCAACTACTGCCGTCTTTTAACATTCTGAATAATACAGAAGCTTCCTTAATTTTGCTATATTCTATACAGAATTGCAATGATTCTGTTAGTGTTGTTTGAAATGATATATCCTTGATATTCACAACATTATTTCTTATTAGTGATTGAAAAAAAGCACAAACTATTCTCACTAATCTATTCTGCATATATTTATCTTTGTTATTTTCACAACATTTGATACAATTAGATATATAAGAATGTATAAATTCTTTAGGTACTTGTACACTTGTATTTGTACTTGTAATTGTACCTGCTGATTTGCCATCAGTATTTGAACCTGAACCTGAACCTGAACCTGATGATGATGATGATACAGTTGTTAATCTAGTGACAACTTCCATAGTTTGTAATGATGTTTCCATGCTGATCAATGAATCCAAATACAATGAACATAATTGATTTTCTTTACTACATAATAAATTATTGATGCATTCATATGCTATAACTGGTGATGATTCAACTAATAATGGATACATATCTGGGGTTATCTTCGATAATGCCAATAATTGGGATGCACCAACAGGTTCACCAGAAATTGGATTTTTTAATATTTTTTTCATTACTGATGTTGATGATGGTGGATCTGATTTGTTTCGTCTACGCTCTTTTTTAGCATTATTATTAGTAGTAATAGTAGTATTTGGTACTTCCTCAAGAACAATATTTCCACGAATTGATTCAATAATTACAGTTTGTTGTGATGGTGTTAACGGTCCACTTGTTGCACTGATTAAAATATCTACTATCGATGTAGCTGTGGATGCAGATGTTGATGTCAATGCCGATGGTGATGATGATGACGATGACCCATCTAACGATAAACTAGTCATACTTCCTTCGACTCCGAGAATAGTTCCATCAGGAAATGCAGATACAGATAAAGATTTAGCTTTTTCTGTGCTATTAGGTCCACTACCTGGTCGATTTGGGGAACCAGTAAGACTACCTGTTGGTGATATCAAATTAGCAAAAACTTTAGATGTCCATTCTTGTACATGTGATGTGTTATATGAATTATAAATACCACTGCTAATAGGTGTAGGTGTAGGTGTAGGTATGATAGGAGCAGATGCAGATTTAGATGTAGTTGATCCCCCACTACCGCTCCCAGTTATCATTGCTGGATAAAAATGATGGTGATAATCAAGTTCATCTAATAGTGTTTGTATGTCATTACCATTCCCATCAGAATCATGTGTTGCAACTGTTGTTTGTTGTTGCTGTTGATTTATCAATAATATATTACGTATATTTTGTTCTGGTATTGGTTCAACTTTAAATGTTATAGGATTATATATTCCACCACCATTTAATCCAGAAGGTGATGAAGGACCACCAAGCATACCTCTTTCTCTAAATAAATTAAATATACCAGCTTCTTTCGAAGAATCCTTTTCTTTTGGAGACCCATAACTTGGTGTAACTATTTGGGATCGAATAGGTGAACCTGTATTTATATTTCTATCATGATTACGATCATTATAACGTCCACCAGAGTGTTTTGACATTCTTGATACCGACCGACTGCTGACTACTCAATATCTCTTAAACCGATAAACTAAAATTTAAGATTTGGTTTAAGTGCACAAATTGAAATAGATCCTCAACTTGAAATTAATGAAAATTGAATTTCACCGGGTACAATCTTTTTCCTGTGAGTGGTTTTTTCTTCCCATAAGAAGATGGGAACTTTGAAATTTCCTGTATAAAAATGGTCAAACCTTTTCAAGTTTGAGATCAAATTTAAAAGGAAACTACTTTTGGTTCTATTTTAAAGTCAAATTTGCAAATTATTATTCAAGGATTCAATTTGGAATAATTTCCACAATGCTGACAAGAAATGGATTAATATGTTTTGCGAAACAATGTTTGAAGTTAAATAAAATGCATGTACGTAATATGAGTGGTGCGGGTCTTGTTGATATCATGGCTGGTGGACTGAAAGATGATGAAGTTCCTCGATTATCTGTACGAGGTTATGGTGAAGGTTGTTTTCAAGTGAATGAAACACATGTTCAAGGATCTATATTTCTTTTACCTCATACATATTATATATGGGAAGGTGTTGATAAGTATGAAGATATAACAAAAGATAGTTTAATGCTATTTCCTCTTATATATCCAACGATAGAAGTTTTATTTTTAGGTGTAGGTGATCATATGAATCAAAGACCAGATCCAGCATTAATACGTTATTTTAAACAAAAAGGTATTATAGTTGAAGTATCAAATACAGCAAATGCTGCAGCAACTTTTAACGTTTTAAATGGTGAAGGTAGAAATGTTGCTGCTGCATTATTGGCGTTAGGTCCACAAGAAAGTAGTAGAAGTGATGATGGTAAAGGTATTGGAATGATTGGAGAAAGTGGACAACCAAAAATAGGTAAGAAAGGAAAGATAACATAGTCATAAGTCATATGCATTATTTAAAGTGGGTGAAGGTGAAGATGAAGGTGAAGATTGTGGTGATGTAGCTTTTGTTAAATATATTCATACATATCTATATCTATATCTATTATCTATCCTTTATCTCAAACCTATCCTTTCATGTTCCTGTTTGTGCTCACTTTCATGAACTCTTTATCTCATGTGTCAACTCTTTTGCAACTTTTGCTGCTTCTAATGCTGATCCTACAAGTGACTTCAACGCTTTCCCCTCTTGTATCCTTAAAGTATTTGAAAGAATAGCAATTTGTGCCCGACAGAAATCTATGTTACTTCCTAAAGACTTCATACCCGATGCCGATGCTGATGATGCTTCACTTTCATGATTTGTATTCTCATGAATAGAACTAGATACAGCTGTCATCTTTACTTTAGCCTTCATTTCGTTGACTACTTCAATAGCATCATTCTCATGACACTTAGGTAGCACCTTATTCACTAATTGTAACAACAAATCCCTTTGCTGTGATGCAATATTACTACTATTACTAATACCACTGAAAACAAACGTTGAATTATTATTATTCAAATGAACAATTTCTCCTTGTGGAGCAGTTGAAATCAAATTATGTGGAAGCCATGCATGTATACTATGCCACTTTTTCTCATACATGCTCATCAGATTCTCATTGCT